>WNFD01001979.1_pt1 | contig 40005 bp, 37 predicted proteins | sample 5400491 | NCBI WGS metagenome assembly WNFD01 (sample SAMN13153343, study PRJNA577476) | soil metagenome | isolation source: 120 cm saprolite under Douglas fir tree site 2 hole 2 replicate 2 | place: USA:California | collected 2015-04-18
GACGGAGACCATCTTCACCTGGCCGGGCATGGGCCGGCTCTTCGTGGACTCCATCGGCTACCGCGATTACCCGGTGCTCATGGGGATCCTGGTGTTCACCGCGACGCTGGTCATCCTGGGAAATCTGGTGGCGGACCTCGTCTACGCGGCCATCGACCCGCGGGTGCGCCACTCGTGAGCGCGGCCGTCGTCGCCGCCGCGGCTCCCGCGAAGGCCGCCGCGCCGGAGCCTCTCGCCGGCATCTTCTGGGCGCGCTTCGTGCGCCACCGGCCCGCCGTGATCAGCGCGGTGGTGATCGCCCTCCTCGGGCTCGCCTCGATCTTCGCCGGCCCGATCGCGGTGCGCGATCCGCTCCAGATCGAGCTGTCCCACAAGTTCGCGCGGCCCCTCGCCAAGGGTCATCTCCTGGGCGCCGACGAGCTCGGGCGCGACGTGCTCTCGCGCCTGCTTCACGCCGGGCGCATCTCGCTGACGGTGGGGCTTGCCGCCATGGCGGTGACCGTCATCGTGGGCGCCGTCCTGGGGACCCTGGCCGGGTACGTCCGCGGGGCGGTGGACACGGTGCTGCTCCGGCTCACCGACGCCATGCTCTCGTTCCCCCCGATCTTCATGCTGCTGGCGCTGGCCGCATTCGTCCGGCCCTCGCTCGCCTCCATGACGGTGATCATCGCGGTCACGTCATGGATGGACGTGACGCGCATGGTGCGGGGCCAGATCCTCACGCTCCGCGAGCAGGAGTTCGTGACGGGCGCGCGGGGGCTCGGGGCCTCCGGGGCGCGGATCATGGCGCGGCACCTTCTGCCCAACACGGTGGGGATCATCGCGGTGGCCGCCACCCTCTCGGTGGCCCGCGCCATCCTGCTCGAGTCCTATATTAGCTTCCTCGGCTATGGCATCCAGCCGCCTCTGGCGAGCTGGGGCAACATGCTCAACAATGCCCAGAGCTACTTCACGACGGCTCCGTGGGTCGCGATCTTCCCCGGGGTGATGATCACGCTGGCGGTGACGAGCTTCAACTTCCTCGGCGACGGGCTCCGCGACGCTCTCGATCCCCGCCACGTCCGCACGCGGACCTGAGCGGCAGCGGCGGCGCGTGGCCCGAGCCTCCGCGGATTCTCAAGCCCGCCCAGATCAGCGTATAATCCCGGGCATGAAGCCCAAGATCCCGTGGCTCCCGCACGAGGTGCAGCCGGGTCAGCCCACCGAGCGGTGTCCCCGCTGCGGCGCGAAGAAGCTGATGCCGTGGACGCTGCGGCGTGATCCCCAGCGCGTCACCCTCCTCCGCACGTGGGTCTGCACCGCCTGCCAGACGACCGAGGAGCGGGACGAGGCGGAGTAGTAGCCCCTCATCCTGCAGCCCCTCACCCTGCCCTCTCCCCAGAGGGGAGAGGGAGACCGCTAGCTGGCGTTCACGAGGTCCAGCAGGCTGCGGAGGCGGGCAAAGCCGGAGCGGTTGAAGGGCAGCACCAGCCTCGGCAGGTCCGGCAGCTCGTCCCCCTCCCCCGGGAGCGGCCCCTTCGATTGCTCGGCGGGCGCGGTCAGGATGTCGGAGAACCGCGCGTTGAGATCGGCGAGCGCCACCGGGGATATCGGCCGGCGGATGCGGAGCACGAGGGCGTCGCGCACGTAGCGCTGCGAGTGGTAGAGCTTGTAGAAGCCCTCGACCTCCGCGGCGGCCTTCTCCACGTCGTCGGTGACGCGATAGAGGTCGGGGTCGTTCGGCGACACCGTGCCCCGCCCCACCATCTCCCGCCGCACGAACTCGTCGAAGGTCTTCCAGTAGGTCCCGCCCGGCTCGTCCAGCATCACGAGCGGTAGCACCGGCGACTTCCCGGTCTGGATCAAGGTCAGCGCCTCGAACGCCTCGTCGGCGGTGCCGAAGCCGCCGGGCAGGAAGGCCATCGCGTGGGCCTCGCGCACCAGGAAGAGCTTGCGGGTGAAGAAGTACTTGAACGAGACCAGCTTCGGGTCGTCCGCGATCCAGGGATTGGCTTCCTGCTCGAAGGGCAGCCGGATATTGAGGCCGAACGAGCGCTCGCCGCCCGCCCCTTCCTGGGCCGAGCTCATGACGCCGCCCCCCGCGCCGGTGATGACCATCCACCCCGCGCCGGTGATCCGCTTGCTGAAGGCGTAGGCCTGCTCGGAGATCGGGTGCGCGCGCGGTGTCCGGGCGGAGCCGAACACGGTGATCTTCGGCACGTTGCGCCAGGGCGCGAAGACCTTGAAGCCGTAGCGGATCTCCTTGAACGCCGCGTTGGCGATCCGGACATCGGCCACCCCCGCGCCGTCCTCGTACATCTTGAGCGCGGTGGTGAGCAGGTCGGCGTAGAGCGGCCAGGTGGACTCCGGCACCCGGAGCTGCTCGAGCAGCGCGTCGATCCGCCGGTTGGCGTCCTCGGACTGAAGGTGGTAATGCCGATCCGGACTCACATCAGCAGTATACACGGCGCCCCGCTCAGGCCAGCGTATGCCGGACCATCTTCCCCTCGACCAGGTAGATCACCATCTCCGCGATATTGGTGGCGTGGTCGGCCACCCGCTCCATGAACCGCGAGATCAGGATCACCCGGATCGCGCGAGAGACCGTCCGCGGGTCCTCCATCATGTAGGTCAGGAGCTCCCGGAAGATCTGCTCCTTGAGGGCGTCCACCTCGGCGTCCGCGGCGCACACCTGGCGGGCCAGGGCGGTGTCGCCGGCCACGAAGGCATCCAGGCTCTCCTTGACCATGCGCTGCGCCCGGTCCGCCATGCGCGGCAGGTCGATGTAGGGCTTGAGCTGAGGCTCCCGGTTCAGCTCGAGGGCGCGCTGGGCGATGTTGACCGCCTGGTCGCCGATGCGCTCCAGATCGGTCACGATCTTCATCGCGGTGGTGATGAAGCGCAGGTCGCTCGCGGCCGGCTGGTGCAGCGCGAGCAGGTTCACGCACTGCTCGTCCACCTCGACGTCGTAGGTGTTCACCTGCCGGTCCCGGTCGATGACCTCCTGCGCGATGACGTCGTCGCGCTCGAGCAGGGCGCGCATGGCCCGCCGGATCTGGTCCTCGACCAGCCCGCCCATCGCGAGCAGGGTCTGCTTGAGGGCGTCCAGCTCATCGTGGAAGTGCCGTGTCATGGCGTCCTCCCTCGCCTATCCGAACCGGCCGGTGATGTAGTCCTCGGTCTGCTTCTCCCGCGGATTGGTGAAGAGCTGGCGGGTCACCCCGACCTCGATCAGCTCACCCAGGAGCATGAACCCAGTGTAGTCCGACACCCGGGCCGCCTGCTGCATGTTGTGGGTGACGATGACGATGGTGTAGCTGTTCTTCAGATCGAGCATCAGCTCCTCGATCTTGGCGGTGGCGATCGGATCGAGCGCCGAGCACGGCTCGTCCATGAGCAGCACGTCCGGCTCCACCGCGATCGCGCGCGCGATGCAGAGCCGCTGCTGCTGGCCGCCCGAGAGCCCCAGCGCGCTCTCGCGCAGGCGGTCGTGCACCTCGTCCCACAGGGCCGCCCCCTTGAGGCTCCGCTCGACGATGCCCTCGAGATCGCTCTGGTTGCGGACCCCGAGGATGCGCGGCCCGTAGGCCACGTTCTCGAAGATGGACTTCGGGAACGGGTTCGACTTCTGGAACACCATGCCCACCCGCTTGCGCAGGTCGGTGACGTCCAGGGCGGGATCGTGGATGTCGGTCCCTCCGATCCGGATGTTCCCGGCGACCCGCACCCCGTCCACCAGGTCGTTCATCCGGTTGAGGCAGCGGAGGAGCGTCGACTTGCCGCATCCGGACGGGCCGATGTACGCGGTGACCCGGTGCTTGGGAATGGACATGGAGATGTCCTTGAGGGCGAGCTTGGCCCCGTACCAGAGCGACAGGTGATCGATCTCCACCATGGGCATCTCCATGATGGGCCCGGGACTGGCGCCCGGCTTGAGGCTCGCGCTCACGCTCACGCTCACGGATCCGGACATTGACGCCTCCCTCGGGGTTAGACCGCCGACGTCGCGTACTTGCGACGCAGCCGGTTGCGCATGCTGATCGCGAACAGGTTCAAGAAGACCACGATCACGAGCAGGAGCAGCGTCGTGGCGAAGACCATCGGCCGCGCCGCGTCCACGTTGGGCGACTGGAACCCCACGTCGTAGATGTGGAAGCCCAGGTGCATGAATTTCCGATCCATGTGGAGGAACGGCCACGTGCCGTCCAGCGGCAGCGCGGGGGCCAGCTTCACCACCCCGGTGATCATGAGCGGCGCCACCTCGCCGGCCGCGCGGGCCATCGCCAGGATGAGGCCGGTGAGAATGGACGGCATCACCGCCGGCAGGACCACCCGGAGCGTCGTTTCGAGCTTGGTGGCCGACAAGGCCAGCGAGGCTTCCCGCGTGCCGCGTGGGATCGCGGCCAACCCTTCCTCGGTGGCGACGATCACCACCGGCACCGTCAGCAGGGCCAGGGTGAGCGCGGCCCACAGGATGCCGCCGGTGCCGTAGGTCGGCGTCGGGAGCGCCTCCGCGTAGAAGAGCCGGTCGATCGAGCCGCCCACGAAGTAGATGAAGAAGCCGACGCCGAACACCCCGAAGACGATGGACGGCACCCCCGCCAGGTTGTTGACCGCGATCCGCACCGCGCTGACGAACGCTCCCTGCCGCGCGTACTCGCGCAGGTAGAAGGCCGCGAGCACGCCCAGCGGGGTGACCACGATGCTCATGATCAGCACCATCATCACGGTGCCGAAGATGGCGGGAAAGACGCCCCCTTCGGTATTGGACTCGCGGGGGTCGTCGGAGACGAACTCCCACACCCGGCCCGCGTAGTAGCCGGTCTTGGCGAGTCCGCTCATGGCGTTCGGGAACCGGATGTCCACCACCTGCGAGATCGGCAGCTCCTTCTCCTTGCCCCCGTCGGCCACGACCACCACGCTGGCCGTCTGGCTCTTCCGGAGGGCGCCGAGCTTGGCCTCCTCCAGCGCGTACTTCTCCTGCAGCGGCGCGAGCTGGGCCTTGAGCGCCTCCACCTCCGGCCCCTGGGTGGTCTTACGCAGCTCCAGGCCTCTCAGCGCGAGACGGATCTTCTCCTGCTGATAGTTGATGCCCCCGATCGCGCCCGTCTCGATCCGGTGGATCTCCCGCCGGACCCGCGCCGCGTCCGGCAGCCGCTTCTGGACTTCCGCCCATGCCGCCGCGGCCCCGACCGCCACCGGTTGGCCCCCCTCGCGTACTTCCTTGATGGCGCCGATCAGGAGGCCCCACTCGGTGCGCTCGATCACCGCCACGTCGGGAGGATACTCCCGGCGTTTGATCTGGCTCTCGTCGAGCCACTGGAAGTCCGCCCCGTAGAGATCGCGATTGGCGACCTTGAGCTTGATCCGGTACTGTCCCGCGGCTCCCGGCACCGGCTCCCGCTCGACCACCTGACCGGTGAGCGTCTTCCCGTCCTGCAGCGTCGCCCGCAGGACGTCCCGGGGCCAGAAGAACCCGAGGCTGTTGTAGAGGATCAGGCCGATGAGCCCGGCCACCAGCAGCAGGGAGAGGGTCAGCGCCCCTCCGGTGAGCCAGATGAACGGCTCGCCGCCCGCGAAGATGCGGCTCACGCGTGTTCTCATAGGTACCGGTACTTCTGCCGGAGCTTGAGGCGCACCAGCTCGGCCACCGTGTTGACCGCGAAGGTCAGGCAGAAGAGCAGGAACGCGGCCAGAAAGAGCACGCGGAAGAGCGTGCCGCCTTCCGGGGCCTCGGGGAGCTCGACCGCGATATTCGCGGACAGCGCCCGGAACCCGTTGAAGACGCTCCAGTCCATCACCGGGGTATTCCCGGTGGCCATCAGGACGATCATGGTCTCGCCCACCGCGCGGCCGAAGCCGATCATGATTGCCGAGAAGATCCCGGGACTGGCGGTCGGCAGCACGATCCGGATCGCGCTCTGCCACCGGTTTGCCCCCAACGCCAAGGACCCGGCACGCAGGTGCTGCGGGACGTTCGCCAGCGAGTCCTCCGCGATCGTGAAGATGATCGGGATCACCGCGAAGCCCATCGCGACCCCGACCACGAGCGAGTTGCGCTGGTCGTAGGTCAAGCCCAGGGCGGACAGCAGCCAGCCGCGGTAGCTACCGCTCAGGAGCAGGGTCTCCACGAGGCCGCCCAGGGCGAAGGCCAGCCATACGCCCGCGATGACCACCGGGATCAGCAGGAACACCTCGGTCCCGGTCTTGAAGCGGCCGCGGATCTTGAGCGGTACCGTGCGCCACGCGAAGTACGCCCCCAGGACGCACACCGGCAGCACCAGGGGCAACAGGAACAGCCCCGGCACCACCTGCTCCACCAGGGGCGCGAGCCACAACCCGGCCAGGAACCCCAGCACCACGCTGGGCAGCGCGGCCATCACCTCGACCACCGGCTTGACGTAGGCCTTGACGCTCGGGTGCATGAACTCGCTGACGTACACGGCGGCGAGCAACGCCATCGGCACCGCGAAGACCAGGGCGTAGAAGGTCCCCTTCAGGGTCCCGTAGATGAGCGGGGTCAGGCTGAACTTGGCCTCGAAGTCGTCGGTGCCGCCGGTGGACTGCCAGACGTAGGCCGGCTCCGAGTAGCCCTCGTACCAGACCTTCCCGAACACGGTCTTGAGCGTGATCTCCGGATGCGGGTTGTCCACCCGCCACTCGCTCATCGCGCCTTGCCGGCTCACCAGCACGATCCCGTCCGCCTTCGGGGCGAACACGACCGAGTGGAGGCCCCCCTCGGGCGCCTTGAGGGTGAGGAGCGTATGCCCCGACGTTCCGTAGTGGACCAGCACGCTACCCGAGGTATCCGCGGTCGCAAAGCCCTTGTCGCGCTTGGACGCGTCGATGCTCACCACCGGCCCGGTGTGTCCGGCGAACTGATAGATCCGCGTCAGCCGTAGCTCTCCGCCTCCCGGCGGTGGCACGACCTGCCAGGTGGACACGCCCCCGCCGTGGTCGCCCACCACGAGCGTCCGGTCCCCGATCAAGAAGCCGAGCGCCGTGACCCCGACGCCCGGCTTGCCGGTGACCGCGACCTGGTCCAGCGGCCGCGGCGCCTGCCGATCCCGCATGTCGTAGTGGATGGCCTCGCCGGTCGACGTGCCGACAAAGAGGTCCTCGCCTCGCCCATCGAGCGCCAGCGCCGTGATCTCGCCGGCGGTCGGGACCTCGACCGTCGCGAGGGATTCCTCCCGCCGGCTTCCCCCCACCAGCGCCTTCTTCTCCACCACGCTCTGAATTACCAGGGCCCTGGGACCGACCTGCGCCACCGTGAGCGGCCCGCCCGGCGGCTCCGCGCCAGTCACCCGTAGCAGCGGCCGCTTCTTCTCGGGATCAAGGATCGAAGGGGTGGCGAACGCCGGCGAGGGCGTCACCTCCCGCTTGCCATCCTTGAAGGCCACGTCGAACCGCATGTCGAGCACGATGGCCCGGCCGTCGGAGGTCCCGATGAGATGGCGCCCCTTGCCCAGGGCCGCCACCGTGCTGACCCGGGCGCCGTCCAGGCCCGGAATCGGCACGCCGGCCAGGCGCCGCTCGCCCTTCAGCCCAACCAGCTCGAGCACTCCCCCGGCGCCGACCGTGTATCCCACCTCGCGGTACTCGTCCACCCCGGCGGCGACGCCCGGACCCGGGGCAGTGGCGGTCGCGGGGGATCGCGTGCCGAGAAATTCGACGGTCGGCTTCTTGAACAGCGGGTAGACCTCGGCCGCGATCACGAAGAGGATCGCCAGGATCGAGGCGATGATGATGATGCCACCGGACACGACCAGCCGCGACGCCCACTGGTCGGCGACGATGCGACGTGCAGTTCGAGCGCGTGAAACGACGAGCGGGCGAGCCGGCCGAACCGGCTCGCCCGCCCCGAGCACCCCTGGGTCGATGGCCACCTACTGGATCTTCGCCAACTCTTCCTTGGCGATGGAGGCGGGAATCGGGAAGTAGCCGTCCTTGATGACCACCTCCTGGCCTTCCTTGGAGAGGATCAGCTTCGCGAACTCCCGGGTCAGCGGCTCGAGCGGCTTGCCGGGGGCCTTGTTGACGTAGACGAACAGGAAGCGGGACAGCGGATAGCTCCCCGAATAGGCGTTGTCGGGATCCGCCTCGTAGCACTTGGCGCCTTCCTTCTCGGCCAGCGGGACCGCCCGGACGCCCGCGGTCGCGTAGCCGATGCCGCTATAGCCGATGGCGAAGCGGTCCACCGTGAGGCCCTGCACCACCGCCGCCGAGCCTGGCTGCTCCTTCACGGAGTCCTTGAAGTCGCCGTTCTTGAGCGTGTGCTCCTTGAAGAACCCGTAGGTGCCCGAGGCGGAGTTGCGTCCGTAGAGGCTGAGCGGCTTGTTCGCCCACTCCCCGGTCAGCCCGAGCTGCCCCCACGTGGTGATGTCTTCCTTGTAGCCGTGCCGGCGGGACTTCGAGAAGACCGCGTCCGCCTGGGTGATCGTCATGCACTTGATCGGGTTGTCCTTGTTGACGAAAACCGCGAGGGCGTCCACGGAGGTGCGGATCGGGGTCGGCTTGTAGCCGTACTTCTTCTCGAAGGCGTCCACCTCCGTGCCCTTCATCTCCCGCGACATCGGGCCGAGCTGCGCGGTGCCGGAGATCAGCGCCGGAGGCGCGGTGGACGATCCCTTGCCCTCGATCTGGATCTTGGCGTTCGGATAGAACTTGTTGAAGTTCTCCGCCCAGAGCGTCATCAGGTTGTTCAGGCTGTCCGAGCCGATGCTCGAGACGTTCCCGCTGACTCCGCTCACCGACTTGTACGGCTGCAGAGCCGGGTCCAGCTTCGGGGGTCCCGAAGCGTAGCCGACGGCCGCGGTCAGCCCGACGATGGCCACCGCTGTGATCGCTCTCCTCATGCTCTTCTCTCCTTTGGGTTGTCGCGGCTGATGATCCTCGGTCTGTGTTGCGAGAAGGTAACCGTGACGTTACGATTCTGTTACGAGTCGCCCCGGGCCGAGTCCCGGAACCGGTAGCCGACGCCCCGCACCGTCTCGATGGCGGGCATCGGGGTCCGCGCGGCCGTGAACTTCGCGCGCAACCGGGCCACGTGCACGTCCACCGTCCGGGGCTCCACGAAGCCGTCCTGGCCCCAGACGAGATCCAGCAGCTCCTCCCGGCCAAATACCCGGCCCGGCGTGCGGATCAGGGTGGCGAGCAGATCGAACTCCTTGCGGGTCAGCTCGACCAGGCGGCCCTTCATCTTGACCTCGAAGCGCTGCCGGTCGATCTCGAGCTCGCCGGCCCGGAGCACCTGGGTGGCGTCCGAATCGTTCAGTCGCCCACGCCGGCTGACCGCGCGCACGCGGGCCAGGAGCTCCCGCGGCGAGAAGGGCTTGGTCACGTAGTCGTCGGCGCCCATCTCGAAGCCGAGCACCTTGTCGCCCTCTTCCACGCGCCCGGTCACCATGATCACCGGGATGGCGACGGTCTCCCGGTCCTGCTTGAGGCGGCGGCAGATCTCCCATCCGTTGAGGTGCGGCACCATGATGTCCAGCAGGATGACATCTGGTTTCGCCTCCTTGACCTGCCGGAGGGCGTCGGTGCCGTTGCTGGCCAGGCGGACGTCGTAGCCTTCCTTGCCAAGGTTGTAGCGAATCATCTCGGCGACGTCCGCCTCGTCCTCCACCACGAGCACCCGCGCTCCCTTGGGCGCACTCGGCTTCTCTGGACTTCCTCGCCGGCTGCCGCTCGCCATCGGCTCCACCCCCACGCTGGTCCGTGTCATGGAGGGAGTGTGCGCGGCCGGGGTTACGGGATGATGACGCCGGGGTAAATGATGCGTGAACGCGGGGCGTGGAACGCACCACGCCCCCGCCGGGAAGCGGGGGCGTCAGCAACCGCGGAGCGAGTGGCGCGCGGGCTAGATCCCGAGCTCGCGCGCGGTGATCTTGTACTTGAAGCTGTCCGGATCCAGGCTGTCCTTGCGCGCCTCGCCCGTCTCCGCCTGCGGATACATGAAGAAGGCGACCGCGTCTTCCCTGGAGTTGAGCAGCTTGACGTCGTGAGCGTAGTTGTAGGCGAGCCAGTTCATCTCCCACTGGCCGAAGAGCTTCGCCCGCGCCTGCTGGGTCGTCGGGTCGTTGAGCGGGATGCCGCCCCGCTCCTCCAGGATGACCTTGCGAACATCCGCCGGGTCCACCGGCACCCAGCCGTGGCTGGCGGTGTAGAACTCGGCGCGGCAGTGCTGCGCCTTGGTGATCTCGCCGGACTTGCCCAGGCTCTTGAACTCGGCGGAGTCCGCCGCGCGCACGCCGTAGACGTCGCGGGCGGGAAGACCCGCCGCGCGCGCGAGGCCGACGAACAGCGCGTTGAGGTCGGCGCACTTGCCGCCCAGGTTGCCGGTCTCCAGCATGGCGCGGATATCGCCCACCCCGCAGCCCCGCACCTTGGGATCGCGAAAGGTGTTCTCCACGATCCACTCGTAGATCGCGCGCGCCTTGTCCACGTCCTTGTCCGCACCCTTGGTGATCTGCTGCGAGGTCTTCTTCACGATCCCGTCCGTCCGGACCAGCTTGCTGGACTCCCGGTATCGGTGGAGCGTGGCCCGGTCCTCGGGAGCGGCGTTCATCCCCGGCTTCGTCACGTCCACGAGCCGGTCGCGCGCGGCGAAGCGGCTCGTCACTTCCGCCACCGGCGCGCTCTCGCCCGCCGGCCACTCCGCGTAGAAGACGGCCGCTCCGTACTTGTCGTCACGATAGACCCGCGCGGCCGCCCCGTTCCCCGTCCAGCCGTGGCCGAGGCTCTTCTGGTAGTCCGTGTCCACCGCGAGCGGCATCGGCACCCAGACCCGCGTCGGACCCGTCGGATTGGCCACCTCCATCCGGGTCACCACCTCGAAGGTGCGCCACCTGGCTCCGTCCGATCCGGTGGACGCCCGCGCCACTCGCGGCAGGGCGCCCACCGCGGCGGCCACCGTCACCGCGGCTCCGTTTCTCAGGAACTCACGTCGCTCCATGGATGCTCTCCCCTCGGCGTTTCGTGTGGACTGAATCGGACGTCCTCGTCCGCCGGCCCATGGTACCGTCTCGTCCGAAGGGGTCCAATCCGACATGCCTATGACTTCCTCGAGACAGATCGGCCAAGCCTATGGCTAGCGCTTTCGTAACATTCCTGTGATTTGACCTTGCGCGATGCCTCTCCGAAACTGACGGCCGGGCCTGCCGAGCGCGGGCCCGATCCAACCATGACCACGCCGCCACTGCCGCCGGACGTCTTCGTCAACCGCGAGCTCTCCTGGCTCGAGTTCAACCGCCGGGTGCTCGAGGAAGCTCAGGACCCGACCGTCCCGCTGCTGGAACGCGTAAAGTTCCTGGCTATTTTCAGCTCGAACCTCGACGAATTCTTCATGGTGCGAGTGGCCGAGCTCAAGCGCTGGATCCGCGCCGGGGACCCGACCATGGGGCCGGACGGGCTCTCTCCGGCGGAGACCCTGGCCGCGGTCGCGGACAAGGTCCACCGGCTGGTGGACGCCCAGCACCGCTGCTTCCTGGAGGAGCTGGGCCCGATCCTGGCCTCCGAAGGCATCCGCCTGGTCCGCCCGAAGGAAGTCACCCCGGAGCAGGAGCGGTTCCTCGACGAGTATTTCCAGCGGACCCTGATGCCCGTCCTGACCCCGCTGGCCATCGACCCGGGCCATCCCTTCCCGCACCTGGCCAACCGGTCGCTCTGCCTCGTGGTCGCGGTCCGAGCGGTCACCGCCAGCGTGCTCCCGCACACCACGCTCACGGTGGTCCACATCCCGAGTCAGGTCGTACCGCGCTTCGTGCCCCTCCCCGGCCCTCCCGGGCAGCACGCGTTCATGCTGCTGGAAGACGTCATCCGGCTCCAGCTTCCCGCGCTCTACAACGGCTACGAGGTGGTCTCCTGCCACGCCATTCGCGTGACCCGCGACGCGGACATCGCGCTCGAGCGCAAGCGGGCCGTGGATCTGCTCACCAGCGTGGAGGCCGGGGTGCGGGAGCGGCGCATGGGCGACGCGGTCCGGCTGCAGTACGACCCCGACCTTCCCGCGGAGCTGCTCGCCACCCTGGTCGACGAGCTCGAGCTGGGCCCGGAGGATCTCTACACCGGCACCGGCTTCACCGCGTTCTCCGACCTCTTCCAGCTCTACGCGGCGGTGGACGTGCCGCGCCTCAAGGATCAGCCGCTCCCGCCGCGCCCGCTCCCCGCTTTCGACGGCTCCGCCGACGTCTGGAGCGCGATCCGGAGCGGCGACGTGCTCGCCCACCACCCGTACCACTCCTTCGACGCGGTCACCCGCTTCGTGAGCGAGGCCGCGGTGGATCCCCGGGTGCTCGCGATCAAGATGACGCTCTACCGCGTGAGCCCGACCTCCCCGATCGCGCAGGCCCTCACCCTGGCCGCCGAGAACGGCAAGGAGGTCGCGGTGCTCGTGGAGCTGCAGGCGCGCTTCGACGAGGAGGCCAATATCCGCTGGGCGCGCGCGCTCGAGGCGGTGGGCGCGCACGTCGTCTACGGCCTGCCCGGCTACAAGACCCACTGCAAGGCCTGCCTCGTCGTCCGCCAGGAGCCCGACGGGATCCGGCGCTACTGCCACCTGGCCACCGGCAACTACAACGCCCGCACCGGCGGCATCTACGGCGACTTCGGCCTCTTCACCTGCCGGGAGTCCTTCGGGGAGGACGTCACCGAGCTGTTCAACATGCTGACCGGCTACACGCGCCCGCGTCGGTTCCGTCACCTGCTGGTGGCGCCCACCGGGCTGCGCGACGGCTTCCGCGACCGGATCCGGCGAGAGGCCGAGCATGCCCGGCGCGGCCGGCCCGCGCGCATCATCGCCAAGATGAACAGCCTGGTGGATCGAACGCTCATCGAGGAGCTGTACCTGGCCAACCAGGCCGGCGTGGCGATCGACCTGATCGTGCGCGGCATCTGCTGCCTGCGCCCCGGCATCCCGGGCCTGTCGGATCGCATCCGGGCGATCTCGATCGTGGACCGCTACCTCGAGCACGCCCGGGTCTTCTATTTCCAGAACGCGGGCGCGCCGGAGTACTGGCTGGCCTCCGCCGACTGGATGCCGCGCAACCTGGACCACCGGGTGGAGGCGGCCTTCCCGGTGCTGGACGCGCGCCTGCAGGCCCAGATCCATGAGGCGCTGGAGCTGCAGCTCGGCGATACGGTGAAGGCGCGCGAGATCCTCCTCGACGGCAGCTCGGCCCGCGTCCGGGCCGTCGACACCCCTCCGCTACGCTCCCAGGAGCGGCTCTACGCCCTGGTCGCCGCGGAAGGCCGGGCCTAGCCGGGCTTCAGCCCGCCAGTACGTCGCGTCGCATCTCGCCGCGCCAGGCTGACTCCGACCCGACGCTCGCCACACCACTCTCGGCCAGCAGCGCGTTCGCGATCGTCCGATCGTTGGTGACCCGTGCGACCTTGTGCTGATCGCCGAGGCGCCCCGCCGTCCGCATCCAGCGATGGAAGGTTCCCGCCGGCAGCGCGGTGACGGTGGGCGCGACCATGCCGACCGACCCACTGCGCTTGGTGCGGTAGTCGGTGTTGAGATTGGCCAGCGCCTCGTCCAGAATCCGCGCGAAGTCATCCGGCTCGGTCGGAGGAACCCGGAACTCGACCAGCCACTCGTGCCCGCCCCGCGGCTCCGCCGCGCTCGGCCATCGCGGCGCCACCGTGAACTCCACCACCTCGGCCTCGGTCCGCCGGCAGGCGCGCACCAGCGCGCGCTCCACCTCCTCGACGATGACGTTCTCTCCGAAGGCGTTCACGTAGTGACGCGTACGCCCGGTGATCACGAGCCGCAGCGGATCCCGCGCGGTGAACCGCACCGTGTCCCCGAGCACGTACGACCACAGGCCGGCCGGCGTGCTCATCACCACCGCGTAGGGGCGCCCCAGCTCGACCTCGGCCACCGTGTGCCGTCTCGGCGCCTCGGTGCCCAGATCTTCGACGGGCACGAACTCGTACACGAACTCGTAGAAGATGCCGTAGTCGAGCATGAGGGTGAGGCCGCCCTCCGACTCGGTCTGCACCCCCACGAAGCCCTCCGACGCCGGATAGACCTCGACCCGCGCAAGGCGGCGGCCGAGCCACTCCTCGAACACGTCGGCATAGGGCGCGAAGGCCACGCCTCCGTGAATCAGCACCCGCAGGTGGGGCCAGAGCTGCCCCAGGTTGCACGCGCGGCGGCCGCCCGCCTCGGCGTGGCGCGCGACGCGCTCGAACAGGATGACGAGCCAGGACGGCATGCCCGAGAGCAGGCGGATATCCTGAGTCGACGCCAGCGCCGCGATGGCATCGAGGCGCTCCTCCCAATCCGGGATCGCTGCGCAGGCCGGGCCCGGGGAGTAGCGGCCGCGGAAGCCCCACGGCAGGCGGCTCGCCACCAGTCCGGAGAGATCGCCGACCTGTGTCCCCACCCCGAGGGGGCTTCGTCGCGTGCTGCCGCCCAGGAACAACATCGGCCCTCCCATCAGCGTCTGGCCCCCGCCCGCCAGGCTCGCGGCGCGGAGCAAGGCGTCCCAGCCGCCTTTCTTGTGCGCGGCGAACGCCTCCGGGGTCACCGGGATCACCTTGTCCCCCGCGGTGGTGCCCGAAGTCTTCACCCAGTCCCGGCACCGGCCCGGCCACGCGACCGACTCTTCCCCGGCCGCCGCCCGCTCGAGCCACGGCCTCAACTCCCCGTAGTCCCGCACCGGCACCCGCGCCTGATACTCCGCCACAGAGCGGATGCCCCCGAAGCCGTGGGCGAGTCCGAACTCCGTGTCCCGCGCCGCCGCGGTCAGCCGCAGTAGCGCGCGCTCCTGGACGCCAGCCGGATCGCGCCAGATCCCCTCGAGCTGCCGCCGTCGCCGGCTTCCGTACCAGTCGATCACGGTGCCCGCGAGCCCGCCGATCACCGCACCCCTCCGAGCTGGGGCACCGCCACCTCGCGGCGGCTCCGCGTGCCCTCGAGCCAGTCGGCCAGCACCTCCGCGAACGGCTCGGGCCGCTCGAGCATCGGGGCGTGCCCGCACTGCGAGAGGTGCCAGAGATGCGCGTCCGGGATCAGGGTGCGGAAGCGCTCGGCCACGTCGGGCGGGGTGATCCGATCCTCGAGGCCCCAGATCAGGAGCGTCGGGATCCGGATCTCCCCGAGCCGCCCCTCGAGATTGTCGCGTCGCGCATCCCGGGCCAGCCGCAGGATCCGCAGCGCGGAGGCCGGAGTCGTGACCATTCGGTGCACGTCGTCGACCCAGCCGTCCGTGACCAGGTCCGGATCGAAGAAGACCTCCTGCATCTTCCGCCGCACCCACGCGCGGTCCGGACGATGAGGCACCCCGCTCGCAAAGCCCCGCTCGAAGAGCCCGGACGATCCGGTGAGGACGAGCCCCGACACGCGCTCGCCGTGGTCCAGCGCGAGCCGCAGGGCCACGTGCCCACCGAGCGAATTGCCCCCGAGCACGGCGCGCGGGATGTCGAGCGCGTCCAGGAAGCGGAGCACGTAGCGCCCGAGCGCGCCCAGCGACGCCTCGCGCAGGTCGGCGTCAAAGACGGGCAGCGCAGGCGCGATGACCCGATAGCCGTGCCCTACCGCGTCCAGCACCGCGTCCCAGTGGTGCATCTGCCCCATGAGCCCGTGCAGCAGCACCACGGGCTCACCCGTGCCTCGCTCCAGCCAGCGGAACTCCGGATCCTCATGAATGTCCACGGTGACCTCCTTGTCGAAGGCTGACTGTCGCGTCTGAGCATGCACGGAGGGAATTGATGGCATACCATTCGCCACGTGAAGTTTCTGTGACGTGGTAGCGTGCGACGGCCCCGGAACGGGGCCTAGGCGGGGGGCTGGATCGGCAGCGTGAACCGGACGGTGGTCCCCCGCTGTTGTGGGCTCTCGATGCGGAGCTCTCCCCCGTGGGCCAGGACCAGATGCTTCACGATGGCGAGCCCCAGCCCGGTGCCGCCCAGAGCGCGCGAGCGCGCCTTGTCCACGCGGTAGAAGCGCTCGGTGATCCGCGGCAGGTCGGCGGCCGGGATACCGACCCCGGTGTCGGCCACCGCCACCTCGAGCGCCCCGTCTCCGGTGGCGCGGGCGGTCACCGTGACCGCGCCGCCTTCGGGCGTGTACTTCACCGCGTTGTCCACCAGGTTGATGAGGATCTGCACGAGGCGGTCGCGGTCCGCCACGACCGCGGCCAGGTCGGCGGGCGTGTCCGCGGTCACCGTCACCCGCGAGCGGGCCGCGCGCGGTCCGATGATCGCCACGACCGAGGCCACCACCTCGTCGAGGCGCACCGCCTCCTTCCGGAGCGTCACCTTGCCGAGCTCGATATTGGACAGGTCGGTGAGGTCGTTCAGCAGGCGCCCCAGCCGCTCGCTGTGACGGAGCACGATCTCCAGGAACCGCCGGGCGTTCTCCGGCTCCTCGAGCGCGCCGGAGAGGAGCGTCTCGAGATAGCCCTGGATGGCGGTCAGGGGCGTGCGCAGCTCGTGGCTCACGTTCGCCACGAACTCGGTCCGCACCCGCTCGAGCTGGCGAAGCGCGGTCAGGTCGTGGAGCACCATGACCACCCCCGGCTCGCCTCCCCCCGGCGCGAGCCGGACCGCGTTGACCCCGAGGACGCGGTGCGCCGGGCTCGTCATCGCGATCTCGCGCCGGAGCGCCTCCCCGGCGGCGCCCGTGTGCACCGCGCGGAAGATCTCGTGCAGGTCCGCGTTGCGGATGACCTCCAGGAACGGCTTCCCCTCGCCCCGCGCGCTGCCGAGGCCGAACATCACCCGGGCCTGCTCGTTCATGAGCAGCATGTGCTCGTGGCCGTCCACCGCGATCACCCCCTCGACCATCGCGTCCAGCATGGCGGTGATCTTGGCCTGCTCCTGTTCGAGATCCTGGATCTTCTCGCGCAGCCGCCCCGCCATCACGTTGAGCGAGCGGCCCAGCGTGCCGATCTCGTCGGTGGAGCGGGTGGGCGCGCGGACCAGGAAGCTGCCCTCGCTCATCTGGCGGGCGATCGACTGCATCTCGACCACCGGCCGGGTCACCCGGCCGGCCACGAAGATGCCGATCCCGAGGGCGACCACCAGGGCCACCGCGCCGCCCGCCAGCATCACCTGGTGCAGGTTCTCGTAGGAGGCGGTCACCGCGGAGAGCGGCAGGGCGAGGCGGAGCACCCCCAACACGCGCGCGTCCTCGCGCACCGGGACCGCCACGTACAGAAGCGGCGCCTCGGTGCTCGCGCTACGGCGAAGGTCGCGCCCGACCTCCCCCGCGAGCGCCGCGCGGACCTCGGGCCGCCCGGCGTGGTTCTCGAGCCCCGCCAGCTCGGCGGGCGCGCGCTCCGACTCCGCGAGGACGCGGCCGTCGGGCGCGATGAGGGTGACGCGCGCGCCGGTCGCCCGCGCCACGCGGAAAGCCAGGTCCTGGCGCGCGGCGGCGGGCGCGCCGCTCCGGAGCAGCGCCCGGGCCTCGTCGTGGATAACGGCAGCCACCGAGCCGAGGCGCGTCTCCAGCGACTCCACCGCGAACCGCTCCAGCGCTCGCGTCAGGTAGACGCCCGCGACCAGGCTGGTGACCGCGACGAACCCGACCAGGGTCAGCGTCAGCTTGAGCGCGATGCTGCGCCGGACGACGCGCAGCAGGGCCCCCATCATTCGCCGCCTTCCAGGCGATAGCCCACGCCGGTCACGGTGCCGATGCGCCGGCCCTCGGCGCCGAGCTTCTGGCGTAATCGGCGCACGTGCACGTCCACGGTGCGCGACTCGATCTCCTCGGCCGCGGTATAGCCCCACACGTGATCCAGCAGGTACTCGCGCGACAGGACCCGCCCGCGCGCCTCCACCAGGGCTCGGAGGAGGTCGAACTCCCGGCGGGTGAGCGAGACCGCCGCATCGTCCACCGTCACGGTGTGGGCCGCCGGGTCGATGCTGAGACGGCCGACCGTGATCGGCGTGGTGCCCGGCGTCGGCCGCGTGCGCCGGAGCACCGCTCGGATGCGCGCCACCAGCTCCCGCGGCGAGAACGGCTTGACCACGTAGTCGTCGGCGCCCATCTCGAGGCCCAGCACCCGGTCCACCTCGTCGCCCCGAGCGGTGAGCATGACGATGGGGATGCCCTGCGTGACGGGGCTCTGACGGAGCCGGCGGCAGACCTCGAGCCCGTCCATCTCGGGCAGCATCAGGTCGAGCAGTACCAGATCCGGCGGCGAGGCCTGGGCCTGCCGCAGCGCATCCGCCCCGCTCCGGGCCTTGGCGACCTGGTAACCGTCGCGCTCCAGGTGGAAGACGAGCAGGTCCCGGATATCGGGCTCGTCCTCGACGATCAGGACCCTGAGGGCTGCCACGCGTGAGCTGCTCTACCCCGTTAGGGCTTTCTGGTTACGGCTTCCCGCTGCGGCCGGACTTCCCTGACCCCATTTTTGTATCCGCTCGGCTCGCCTTCGGCTGCGCCTCGCCCTACCACTGCCGGGTCTCCCCGATCTTCAAAACCCAGGCGCGGGAGGGGTCGATCCCGCGGCGAGCGATGTCCGCGAGCATGCGCGCGGGCGGCTCGTCGAGCGGCTCGTCGGCCAGGTCGAACGTGCCCCAGTGGATGCCGAGCAGGGTGCGCGCGTCGAGGTCCACGAAGGCCTGGACCGCCTGCTCGGGTGTGGTGTGCACCCACTTCATGATGGCGGGCGGCAGGTACGCGCCGATCGGCAGCGCCGCCACGTCGAAGGGGCCGAGGCGCCGCCCGATCTCCTTGAATCCGGCGAAGTAGCCGGTGTCCCCGCCGTGGTAGAAGCGCCGCTCCCGGCCCAGCACGGCCCACGTGGCCCAGAGGCGCCGGTTCCCGTCCCAGAGCGCGCGCTGGGAGAAATGCTGGGCCGGCGTGCACACGAAGCGGACCCCGCGATGCTCCTGCTCCTGCCACCAGTCGAGCTCCACCACGCGAGGCATGCCATTGTCCTCGAACCAGGCCTTCAAGCCGAGCGGCACCACGAAGAGCGGGTCGTGGGCGGCGGCCAGGCGCTTCACGGTGGGCCGATCGAGGTGGTCGTAGTGGTCGTGCGAGATCGTCACCACGTCGATGCGCGGCAGCGCCTCGAACGCGAGCCCCGGCGCATTGAGCCGTCGGGCCCCGATCCACGAGGTCGGTCCCGCCCGCGCGCTCCAGTTGGGATCCGTGAGCACGCTGAGGCCGTCCACCTGCACCAGCAGGGTGGCGTGCCCGACCCACGTGATGCTCCGCGGGGGCGGGACCGCCCGCAGGGCGGCGCCATCGTTGGCGACGCGGGGGGCCTCGAAGGCGCGTGGCGACGTCAGGCTCTCCCACATCCGCCGCGCGATGAAGCTCCACCGCGTCCAGCCGGACGGCCGGGCGAAGTCGGGGTCGAGGTTGCGGAAACCGCCGGCCGTGTGGTGGGGCGGGCGCCCCGGAAGGGGCTCGGTCCCGGCGCTCGCGCAGGCGACCAGGAGAAGGAGGAGCAGCGGGACAACGGCGACGGCTCGCGGGCGCACTCTGGGGCGCAGTCTACCCCGGCCCCGCCGCGAGCGTAAAGCTTCCTAGGTCGACCGCGCGCCCGCCTTCGCGCCGTTCGTGCCCGCGACCGGCAGGAGGCCCAGCAGCCGCAGGCGCTTGCGCAGCGTGTTCCGGTTGATGCCGAGCAGCTTCGCCGCCTTGAGCTGGTTGCCGCCGCACAGCTCGAGGGCGTGGCGCAGGAGCGGCTCTCTGTTCCAGGCCTGGCGCTCATGCACGCCTCACGCAGCAAGGGCTGTGCCCGAAGCGGCCGAATAGGAAATCAAGGGCTTAGCCCGAGCGCACGAGCGCGGTGCCCGTTTCGATTGCTCATGGCATGAGCATGAAGCCTTAATCCTAAGCAGGAAGAAATGACACGTGCGCGCTCACCACGCGCCAGCCCGCCTCCGTCCGCATCCAGGTCTGGCTCTGGCGGCCACGTCGACCCGTGTCGCGCTTGATGAACTCGGTATTGGCGGTCGCGAAATCGGTCCCGTAGGTCGTGATCACCGTGTTCGCGAGGGATCGGCGGAGGTCTATGTTGGGGCGCGCGTGGCGAAAGGCGGTGATGGCGTCGTGGCCGTAGAGGTTTTCCCCTATCCCGAAGCGGATGGTGAGCGGGCTCTTCCAGAAGAAATCGGTCAGAGCCGCCACGTCGTTGTCGTTGAGCGCCTTCTCGTAATACTGGAAGGCCGCCGTGACCTCCGCCACCACCGCGGGATCGTTGAGACGCATCACGCCGAAACGGCCGCCGCCACCACGCCCTTGGCCTCGAGGAGCGCGCCGACCCGGAGGACGTGAGCCTCTCGGAAGGGCGCGCCCACGAGCTGCACTCCCAGCGGCAGCGCGCCGGGGCGGGTGACGGGGACGGAGAGCACCGGGAGGCCGATGAAGGACAGGGGCTGCGTGTAGACGCCCAGGTTGGGCCGGATCAGGACCTCGACACCGTCCAGGACGATGCGGTCCTGGCCGATGCGGGGCGCCGGACAGGGCGTCGTCGGCGCCAGCAGCACGTCGACCTGGCCGAAGAGGTCGGCCACCACCGCCCGGTACCATGCGCGGAAGCGCTGCGCCTGCACGTAGACCGCGGCGGGGACGAGGGCGCCGGCCAGGAAGCGGTCCCGGGTGAGCGGATCGAAGTCCTGGGGTCGGCGCTTGAGATCGGCCAGGTGGGCGTTCGCGCCCTCCGACGCCGTGATGACCATCGCGGCGGCCCGCGCCCGGTGCGCCTCGGGGATCGTGACCCGCCGTGTGACGCCGAGCGCCGCCGCCACCTGGCCGACCGCCGCGAAGGCCTCGGGGTCACCGCCCCGCGCGAAGTGGCCGTCGAGGATCGCGATCCGCAGCCCGTCCACCCCCTCACCCAGGAGCGGGAGACAGGGCTCCGCGGGCCGGCTGGAGCAGACCGGATCCTCCGGGTCGGGCCCCTGCATGAGGTCGAGCGCCGCGGTGACGTCGCGGACCGAGCGGCCGAGGGCGCCCACGTGGTCGAAGCTGCCCGCGAAGAGGGTGCTGCCCGCGCGCGACACGCGGCCGTAGGTCGGCTTGAGCCCAAAGACCCCGCAGAGTGACGCGGGGACCCGCACCGAGCCGTTCGTGTCCGAGCCCAGGGTGAGTGGGACGAGCCCCGCGCCCACCGCCGCGCCCGAGCCGCCCGACGAGCCGCCCGCGACGCGGGTGGGGTCGTGCGGGTTGCGTACGGGTCCGTAGTGCGAGTTCTCGGTGGTGAAGCCGTAGGCGTACTCGTCCATGTTGAGCGCGCCCAGGAGCACCGCCCCGGCGCGCCTCAGCGCCGCCACCGCGGCCGCGTCGCGCGCGGCGGGCGGGCGCTCCCGGTTGATCTTGGAGCCGGCCAGGGTCGTGATGCCCGCCACGTCGAACAGGTCCTTGACCGCGAAGGGCAGCCCGGCGAGCGGCCCGGCGTCGCGACCCGCCGCGATCGCCGCGTCCACCCGACCCGCGTCGGCCCGCGCCTGCTCGGCCAGCACCGTGGTGAACGCGTTGACCGCGGGCCCGCGCGCCGCGATCTGGGCCAGGGCCGCGTCCGTCACCGCGCGCGCGCTCACGCGGCCCGCCCGGACGGCGGCGGTGAGCCCGACCCCATCGGACGCCACGTAGTCGGCGCGGGGCATCGCGGGGCTCATGGCCGGAATACCGGCGCGGGCTCCACGTCGTCCGGAAGCGGGAACTCCATCACGAGCGCCGCCGACGCGAGCAGGACCCCGGTGAACTGGATCACGCCCGGCCGTTGCTCGGACGCGATGGGCAGGCCGATCCGCTTCGCCGTCTCGTCCACGTACGCACCCAGCTCCTCCGGGGTCGGATTCTCAGTCATCGCGTCTCTCCCGGCCGGCCAGGTACGCGCGCCAGCCTCCGTACCGCGAGATGTCATCGGCGCCCGCCACCGCGTGCGCCTCGCAGAGAAACCCCTTCACCGCCACGCCGTCCTCCAGCAGGAGCGTACCGATCGCGAGCGGCGGCGGGACCGCGGCCACGAAGCTCCCGAAGGCGGCCTCTCCCAGCTCCCACACCTCCACCTCGACGGACGCCCCGGCCGTCCCGCCGACGCGGACCAGGCCGGGCTTGGGCGGCCACGTCCCGGCCAGCGCGTACAGACGATATACCGGCGCGGTGCGGGCCGCGCGCACGAGTCGCGCGCCTCGGTCCGTCAGCTCCGGGTTGAGCGGCTGACCGGTGAGGTGCGCGCCGATCACGGCCAGCGGCACTCGCCGCTCCCCCGCCGGGCGTGTCGGCATGGCGGGGCCGCTCTCGCGGGCCTCCTGCTCGTGCTGCCACATCGCGCCGAGGGCGACGAGCCGCTCGTCGTGGAACGCGGGGGCGATCAGCGAGATGCCGAACGGCAGCCCGCTCGGACGCGTCCCCGCGGGCACCGCGAGCGCGCAGCAGTCGAGCAGGTTCACGAAGTTGGTGTAGTAGCCGAGGTTCTCGTTGAGCCGGACCGGGTCGCCCTCCACCGCCGCGTGCCGGTACATCGTCCCGGTGGTCGGCAGCACGAGCACGTCCATGCCCGCCCACTGGGCCCCCGCCCGGCGGCGCAGGTCTTCGAGCCGGTACATGCCGGCGAAGACGTCCACCGCCGTCATCGTCGTGGCCCGGCCCACGATGGACCGCACCACCGGGTGAATGTCCTCCGGATGCGCGTCGAAGAACGGCCCCAGCGCCGCCAGCCGCTCCGCCACCCACGGCCCCGCATAGAGCAGGTCGGCGGCCGCGCGGAATGGTGCCCAGTCGATCGTCACGCGGCGCCCACCCAGCGCCTCGAGCCGCTCGAGGGCCCGCTCGTAGAGCCGCGCGGCCGCCTCGTCGCCGAAGAACTCGAGCTGGGCGGCCGCGGGCACGCCGAAGCGGAAGCCCGGGCCGAGCGCGGCCGGGGCCGGGCCGGATTCCCGCGAGTAGGGGTCGGCGGGATCCGGGCCGCGGGCCACGTCGAGGACCCGCGCGGCGTCTTCCACCGTGTGCGCCAGCACGGACACGCAGTCGAGCGAGCGGCACGCCGGCATCACGCCCGCCGTGCTGACCAGCCCGCGCGTGGGCTTGAGCCCCACGATGCCGTTGAAGGCGGCGGGCACGCGCCCCGAGCCCGCGGTGTCGGTGCCGAGAGCGAACGCCACCAGGCGCGCGGCCACCGCCACCGCCGAGCCCGAGCTCGAGCCACCCGCGATGTAGTCCGGATCGAATACGGACGAGAGCGCACCGTACGGCGAGCACGTGCCGGTGAGGCCGGTCGCGAACTGGTCCAGGTTGGTCTTGCCCACCAGGATCGCGCCGGCCTCTTGCAGGCGGCGCACGACGGCGGCGGTCGCTTCCGGCTTGTAGGCGAAGGCCGGGCAGCCCGCGGTGGTCGGATGGCCGGTGACGTCGATATTGTCCTTGATCGCGAACGGCACGCCGAAGAGCGGCAGCGCGGCCCCCGCGACGCGGCGGGCGTCCGCCGCCTCGAGCTGCCGGAGCGCGTCCTCGAGGGGCAGGACGTGGATCCACACATGGTCGGCGCCGCGGCGCTCCAGCGTCGCGTACAGCTCGCGCAGCACCGCGGCGGGCGCCCGCGATCCGGCCGCGTACGCGGCGAGCAGCGGGCCGATGCCGGGCGTGCTCCCGGGTTCAGCCATGCAGGTGGCAGGCGACCGCGTGCGAGGCCGCGTCGGTCCGGAGCGCCGGCATCTCGCGCTCACAGCGCTCGAAGCCATCCGGGCAGCGGCCGAAGAAGCGGCACACCGTCGGGGAGGGGTCGATGGGGCTGCGCGGCTCCCCGGTGAGGCGGAACCGCGGCCGATCATCACGCCGGTCGGGGCGGGGCACCGAGGCGAGGAGCGCACGCGTGTAGGGATGGCCGGGGCTCGCGAAGACCTGGGCGACCGGGCCCGCCTCGACGATCCGCCCCAGGTACATGACGACCACCCGCTCCGCGAGCAGCCGTACCAACGCGAGGTCGTGGGAGACGAAGAGATAGCTGATGCCGAGGCGGCGGCGCAGGTCGTCGAGCAGCTTCAGGATCACCGCCTGCACCGAGACGTCGAGCGCGGAGGTGGGCTCGTCCAGCACCAGGAGCTTGGGCTCGAGCGCGATGGCGCGCGCGATGCCCACCCGCTGCTTCTGGCCGCCCGAGAGCTGGTGCGGAAAGCGCAAGAGCAGCGCCTCGGGCAGCCCGACCATCTCCGCGAGCTCCCGTACGCGCGCCCGCATCGCGTCGCCCCCCGCCACGCGACCGAGCCCGCGGATCGGGTCGGCGATGGTGTCGAAGGCGGTGAAGCGCGGGTTGAGGCTGTCGGTGGGGTCCTGGAACACCATCTGGATCAGCGCGCGCTCCGGCGCGCGGGCGAAGCGCGCGGCCGGCACGCCGCCGATGTCGCGGCCGTCGAAGGCGATGGTGCCGGCGCTCGGGTCGAGCAGCCGGGTGATGAGCCTGACCAGGGTGGACTTGCCGCAGCCCGACTCCCCGACGAGCCCCACGCATTCCCCCGCGCCGATCTCGAGGCTCACGTCGTCCACCGCGTGGAGCCAGCCCCGCCCGACCGGGAACCGGCGCTCCAGGCCCCGGACCTCGAGCAGGCTCACCGCGGCTTCCAGCAGGCCACCATGTGGCCGGGCAGCACGTCCACGCGCGGCAGCGGGCCGTCGCAGATCGGCACGTAGCGCTCGCAGCGGAAGCGATAGCGGCACGGCGGCAGCTCGCCACGGAGATCGGGCAGCCCGCCGGGGATGGCGGCCAGGTCCCCGAGACGCTCCGCGCCGTGGGGCGTCGCGGCCACGAGCTTCGCGGTGTAGGGATGCCGCGGAGACTCGAACACCACGGCCGCCGGGGCCACCTCCACCACGTGCCCCGCGTGCATGACCACGATCCGGTCGCAGTGCTCCGCGGCCAGGGCCAGGTCGTGCGTGATGAGCAGCGTGGCCATGTTGGTGCGGAGCGCGAGCTCCCGGATCAGGTCCATGATCGCGGCCTGGGTGGTCACGTCGAGCCCGGTGGTGGGCTCGTCCGCGATCAGGAGCGCCGGGGAGCAGGCGAGCGCCAGCGCGATCATCACCCGCTGGCACATGCCACCCGAGAGCTCGAACGGATACGCGGCGTACCGCCGCTCCGGATCCGGGATCTGGACCTGCGCCAGCAGCTCGATCGCCCGCCGCTTGACGTCCCCCCGCGCCACGTTGGCGTGGCGGAGCAGCACGTCGCCGATCTGGCGGCCCACCGGCCGGATCGGGTTGAGCGCGGTGCGCGGGTTCTGGAAGATGATGGAGAGCTCGCGCCCACGCTGCAGGCCCAGCTCGTGCTCGCCCGCGGTCAACAGGTCGAGGCCGCCGAACACCGCGCGGCCCGAGGTGATCCGCGCCGAGGAGTCCAGGATGCGCAGCAGGGCGAACGCGGTCACCGACTTGCCGGAGCCGCTCTCGCCCACCACCCCGACCGTCTCCCCACGCTGGACGTCGAAGCTCACCTGGTCCAGCGCGCGCACCACTCCGCCCCGCGTCCGGAACTCGACGGAGAGGTCCTGCACCGCGAGCAGGGGGATCGGCGGATCGCTCACGTGCGTGTCCGCGGGTCGATGAGGTCGCGCAGGCCGTCGCCGAGCAGGTTGAAGCAGAAGACCGCGAGCATCAGGGCCGCGCCGGGGAACAGCGCGATCCACCACTCGCCGGAGACGATGAAGGCCGCGCCCTCCGCCACCATGATCCCCCATTCCGGCGTCGGCGGCCGGACCCCGAGCCCGATGAACGACAGGCCCGCCGCGTTCAGGATGGCCCAGCCGAGGTTCAGCGAGATCTGCACCATCATGGGCGGCAGGCAGTTCGGGAAGAGATGCACGGCCAGGATGCGCGGGCCGCCGTTGCCGGCCAGGCGCGCCGCCTCGATGAAGCCCGCCTCGCGGCGCACCATCACCTCCGAGCGCGCCAGCCGCGCGTAGAACGGCACGTTGATGATCGCGGTGGCGTAGACGATATTGGCCACCGTGTTGCCGAGCGCGGCCACGATGCCCATGGCGAGCACGAAGAGCGGGAACGCCATGATGGTGTCGGTGACCCGCCCCACCAGCCGGTCCGTCCAGCCCCCGTAAAAGCCGGCCGACACCCCCGCCGCGCTGCCCACCGCGAAGGCGATCAGCACCGCGCAGATGGAGATCGTCAGGTCGAGGCGCGTGGCCACCACCACCCGGCTCAGCAGGTCCCGGCCGAGCTGGTCGGTGCCGAACCAGTGCGCCCACGAGGGCGGCTGGAGCGCCTGGGTGGTATTGCTGGCGAGCGGGTCGTACGGGACGATCCAGGGCCCCACCGTCGCCAGCACCACCAGCAGCACGAAGAGGCCGAAGGCGAGCCCGGTCACCGGGTTCTCGCCGAGCACGTAGCGGCCGTGGCGCAGCAGCGCGCTCACGCCTCGATCCTCGCCCGCGGGTCGATCACCCCGTAGAGCACGTCGATGGTCAGGTTGAGCAGCACGTAGAGCGAGGCCATGGTGAGGATGAAGCCCTGCACCGGAGCGTAGTCGGAGACGATCAGGGCCTCGAGCGCGTAGGACCCGATGCCGGGCCAGGCGAAGACCTTCTCGACCAGGACGTTGGCGCCCAGCAGGAACGAGAACACCATCCCGAGCGTGGTCACCACCGGCAGCATCGCGTTGCGGAAGGCATAGGTGATGAGGATCGTCCGCCGGTCGAGCCCGCTGGCCCGCGCGGTGCGGACGAAATCGCTCGAGAGCACGCCGAGCATGGCCGCGCGGGTCATGCGGGCAATCGGCGCCATCGCGAAGAGTCCGAGCGTCAGCGCGGGCAGCGCGAGCTGGCGCAGCACCGCGGCCAGCAGCCCCGGGTCGCGGGCCAGCACCGCGTCGATCAGGTAGAACCCGGTGGCTTGCCGCGGCGCCGAGGCGAAGGCGTCGAGGCGGCCGAGCGGCGCCGGGGCCCAGCCGAGGAGGAAATAGAACACGTAGACGAACAGCAGGCCGGTGAAGAAGATCGGCAGCGAGACCCCGGCGGTGGTGAGCATCCGGCAGAGGTGATCCACCCACGAGCCCGGGCGGGTGGCCGCCAGCACGCCCAGGGGGAGCGCCGCCACGAGTGCCATCAGCAGCCCGCAGGCCGTCAGCTCGAGGGAGGCGGGGAGCCGCGACAGCAGGTCGCTGCGGACCGGCTGCCCCGTGGTCAGGGACTTCCCCAGATCGCCCCGGCCGAGATCACGCAGGTAGAGGCCGAACTGAGCGGGCAGGCTCTGGTCCAGGCCCAGGCTGCGTCGGATCTCCTCGATGGCCTGCTGGCTGGCCGCGGGCCCCGCAAAGAAGGCGGCCGGGTCCCCGGGCAGCGCGCGGGTCAGCAGGAACGTCACCACGATCACCCCGGCCAGGCCGGGAGCGGCCGCGAGCAGCCTCCGCCCGATGAGCCTCCCCATGCGGCTCCCGGCTCAGTTCTTGGCGAGCGGGCGGAAGTCGAGCTGGCGGTGGAACCAGTACTGGTAGCCGGTGATGCCCTTCTGCATCGCCACGTCGAGGTTCGGCTGGTACATCGGCACCCGCGGGACCTCGAGGATCGCGAGCCGGGTGAACTGGCGCACGAGGTCCGCGTACTTCTTCGGATCCGCCTCGAAGCGCGCCGCGTCGATGAGCTTGTCCATCTCGGGATTCTGGTAGGACATGGTGTTGAACACCGCGTTCTGCCCGTGATAGTTCCAGAAGAAGAAGTACTCCGGGTAGTTCAGCCAGCCCCCGAACGCGTTCACGTAGAGCGGCATCTCCTTCTTGAGCATCAGACCGCGCCAGTTGGCGCCCGGGACCTTGTTGATGGTGGTCTTGATCCCGATCTGGGCGAGCGACTCCTGGACCAGCACCGCCGCCGGCTCGTTGATGGTGGCGAAGCCCTGGTCGAAGAAGAGCTGGGTCTCGAAGCCGTTGGGCACCCCCGCTTCCGCCATCAGGGCCTTGGCCTTGACGATGTCGGTCTTGTAGGGCGAGAGCTTTGCGTCGTAGCCGGCGGTATTGGTGGCGATGGGGTTGCCCATGAGCTGGGCGCCGCGCCCGAACGTCGCGCTGGTGAAGATCTTCTCGTAGGGGATCGCGTAGGCCACCGCCTGCCGGACCTTCACGTTGTTGAAGGGCGGGTTCTTGACGTTCATGCCCACGTAGGCGTGCGCGTTCTCGACGGGGTGCGCCACCACCTGGAGCTTGCCCGCCGCCGCGATCTCCGCGAAGTCCTTGGGGGGCAGGTCGAAGGAGATGTCCGCGTCACCCCGCTCGAGCAGGGCCCGGCGGTTCCCCGCCGAGGGGACCTCGCGCACGATCACCTTCTTGAGCTTGGGCAGCGGCCCCGACTTCCACTCGTCGAAGCGGACGAAGACCGACTCCTGCCCCGGCTTCCACGATTCGAGCTTGTAGGCCCCGCCCCCCGCATCGTTGTTCTTGATCCACTCCATCGCCCACGGATCGGCGGCGGTGGCGTGCTTCTTCGCCAGCTCCGAGTTGATGATCACCGGCACCGGCACCGCGATGTCCGGCATCGTCAGCTTGTCCTTCCGGAGGAAGGTCACCCGGAACGTGTAGTCGTCCACGACCGTGAACTGCTCCGGCTTCTCGAGCGAGCCGGCCTTCATCTGGAAGGTCGGGAAGCCGCCCACCGTGACCGCGCGGTCGAACGACCACTTCACGTCCTTCGCGGTGACCGCGCTGCCGTCGTGGAACTTGGCGTCCCGCCGCAGCTTGAAGGTGACCGCCATGCCGTCCGGCGCCATCTGCCAGCTCTCGGCCAGCTCGGGCTTGAGTACCGAGTAGTCGTACATCCGGCTGCCGTCCGGCAGGGTCTTGAACCCGTACGTCATGAGCCGGTCGTAGAGGTTCCAGGAGGCCTGGTAGGAGGGTCGGTTCGCGCCGACCCCGTGGATGTCCATGCTATTGGGCCCGAGCTCGACCACGACCAGCAGCGTCTCGCTCCGGCTCTGCGGCCGAGCCTCCGAGACGGGCATCAGCAGCAGGGCGAGCAGCAGCCAGAGCGCGCGCGTCCAGTTCATGAGGTTCTCCTTGCGCCCGACCGCAGCAAGGGACGTGCCCGGCATGCCTATCAATGAAATTTGCGAGTTGGGAGTCGCGGCTTGAGACCCGGCCGCAGAGTGCCCGAGCGGTGGGCAGCGATGCCTACAGCTTGCGCAGGCGTGCGGGAGCGAGCCCGAGGAGCCGCCGCCGAGATGCGGCCCACAGCGCATGCACCGCGGCCTGGAGCTTGGGCGCGGACGGGCAGAGCAGGCGCGCCAGCACGCCGCCACGGCCGAGCGTGGTCACGCCCGCGCGTCCGCCGGCCCTCGCGGCGTCCACCGCCGCCTGGAGCGCGCCGGCGAGCTCGTCCCAGCCCTCCCCCGCCGGCGGCATGGCCACGCCAGCCGGCCGCATAGCCACGAACGTCGCCGCGTAGCCGAACCCCTCGGTGCCGCCCAGGCCGTCCCGCGGCGGTCGGCCGGTCAGGATGGAGCGCTCGCGAAGGAGCGGCCCGCCCTCGTCGCGGACGACGAGGCTACTGTCCAGCAGGTCGAAGCCCCAGGCCTCGCCGCGCGCCGCGCGCCCCACCGCCCAGGCGTCGAGGTAGAGCAGCGTGGCGTCCGCGGCCAGCCGGATCTCGGTGGACTGCTGGAGCCGCGCGCCCGGCGACGGGATCAGGTGATCCGGCATCCACTCGAGCGCGGCGCCACTTCCCACCTCGATGGTGAGTCGCTGGACGGCGGCGGGACCCGGGCTGCGGTAGACCCGCGTGGCGGAGGGCGTGGACAGGCAGACGCGGCTGCGCGCCCCGAGCACGACGTCGGTCTCGAGGCGATCGCCCGCCAGCAGCCCGCCCGTCGGGTTCAGCAGGAGGAGCGTCGCGACGCCGTCCCCGTCGAGGTCCATCGGCTCGATCGCCTGGAGCGGCAGCGTGAAGCGCCGCGCGGTGAGCACGGTGCGCCCACCCCGGGCCTCGAAAGCCAGGTGGAGCCGCCCGTCCCGGCCCGTGCGGCCGGTCGGGATCCGCGGCTCAGGGCTCGAAGAGCAGGTCGCGTCGGATCCAGGAGACCACGGCGTCGACGCCGGTGCCCTCCCGGAGATTGGTGAAGACAAACGGGCGTTCTCCCCGCATGCGCTTGGCGTCGCGCTCCATCACGCCGAGATCGGCGCCGACGTGAGGCGCGAGGTCGATCTTGTTGATCACCAGGAGGTCGGAGCGCATGATACCCGGCCCTCCCTTGCGGGGAATCTTCTCCCCCTGGGCCACATCGATGACGTAGATCGTGGCGTCCACCAGCTCCGGACTGAAGGTCGCGGCGAGATTGTCACCGCCGCTCTCCACGAAGAGCAGCTCGAGTCCCGGGAAGCGCCCCATGAGCCCGTGCACCGCCTCGAGATTCACCGAGGCGTCCTCGCGGATGGCGGTGTGCGGGCAGCCGCCCGTCTCCACGCCCACCACGCGCTCGGCGGGCAAGGCGCCCCGCCGGATGAGGAACTGCGCGTCCTCCTGCGTGTAGATGTCGTTGGTGATCACCGCCATGTCGAAGTGATCCCGTAGCCGCAGCGACAGCGTCTCCACCAGCGCGGTCTTGCCGGAGCCCACCGGCCCGCCGATGCCGATCTTGAGCGGCCGGGGCAGCCCGGTCATGAGCGGAACAGGCGGGCGTCGAGGCGCTCGTGGAGCATGCCCTGGATGTCCAGACCGGGCGTGAAGCTCCAGAGCTCGTCGGGCGGCCGCTCGGCCGCCTCGCGCGCCACGCGCTCGATCACGGGGTGAAGGCTCCACAGCACCGCCTGCCCTTCGAGCTGGCCCATGGGCAGGAGCCGGAGGGCAGCGCCCACCAGCAGCGCGGTGGTCGAGTAGAGGAACGCGGTCACGGCGGCTTCCGCCTCCCAGCCGAGCGCGCCCGCGGCCATGCCGAAGGCCACCGCATGGTGGCCGGGGGCGTGGTGCGCGTTGACCTCGTCGAAGTACGCGGCCAAGCGCGGATCGCCGATGAGCGCCGCAGCCACGCGCAGAGTCTGGCGCCCCATCTGCCGGCTGCCCTCGCGGAACTCCTTCACGACCTTCATGGCCTCGAGGGCCTCGTCCAAACGGCGGCAGGCCTCGAGGTCCCCGCGGCCGAGCGCCCGCAGCGCCCCGGCGGCGGCGGTGGCATCGCAGGGGCCGGCCGCGCCCTCGAGCTGGGTCAGCAGGAAACGCTCGAGCCCGTCCCGGTCCCTCACGATCCCGGCCTGGCAGTAGTGCTCGAGCCCGAACGAATGCGCGTAGCCGCCGGTGGGAAAGGCGCTGTCCGCGAAGTGGAGTAGCGAGACCAGCCGCGGATCAGTCATCGCCGCTTCCAAGGATCAACGGATGGATCGGCGCGTTAATCGGCGCATAGAGCGGCGCATAAATCGGCGCATAGACCACCTCGCGCCGCTCCCAGCGGACGCCGAGCCGCCTCACCAGGTCCTCCATCGCGGTATCGTCGGGCACCAGCAGCGTGTCCCCCTCCGCGCCTAGGGAGAAGTGCCGGTTGCCCACGTCGAAGGCGATGCGCACCGCTGCCTCGTAGCTCTCGGGAAAGAGCGCCAGGACCGGCTCCGGACGGGCCTCCACGACCAGGTACCAGTCCTCCTCCACCGCGAGCACGTCGCCGGGCTCGAGCACGGTGCCGGTCGGCAGGGCCAGGGCGATCTCCCGGCCGGCGGCGGTCACGGTCTTCCTCCGGGTCCACCGCCGCTCCTCCCAGGTCAGGCGGAGCGTGTCGCGGGACCTGCCCACGAGAGCCGCCGGGTCAACCGTGATCGCCGCCTCGGTGATCACCCGCATCGCGTTAGCCCGGACTATTCATCAACGGGCTCAACCGAGACCGGACGGGTGGCGCCGCGGGTGCCTCCCGCGCGGCCGAGCGCAGTGGGCCCCCCGAGTCCGGTGCGCCGCTCGAAGAGCGGCGAGTCCGGCGAGTGGGTGACGGAGCCGGCCGCGCGGGAGGCACCCGCGGCGCCAGGACCCGTCCGTCTCACGGGTTGTCCGTTCATGAATAGTCCGGGCTAGAAGAGGAAATAGCGCTGGGCCATCGGCAGCACACGCGCCGGCTCGCACGTGAGCACCTGGCCGTCGGCCCGCACCTCGTACGTCTCCGCGTCGACCTCGATGCGCGGGCAGTAGCTGTTGTTGACCATCGCCGCCTTGGTGAGCCCGCGGCAGCCACGCACGGTGGCGGTCGCCTTCCGCAGGCCCAGGCGCGCGGCCACCCCGTCCTCGGTCGCGGCGCGGGAGAGGAAGGTCAGCGAGGTCGACGACACCGCGGCTCCGTAGGAGGCGAACATCGGCCGGTAGCGCACCGGCTGGGGGGTGGGGATCGACGCGCTGGGGTCGCCCATGGCGGCCACCGCGATCAGGCCGCCCTTGAGCACCAGCTCCGGCTTGACCCCGAAGAAGGCGGGCTTCCAGATCACGAGGTCGGCCAGCTTGCCCACCTCGAGCGAGCCCACCTCGTGGGCGATGCCGTGGGCGATGGCCGGGTTGATCGTGTACTTGGCCACGTAGCGCTTGGCGCGGGCGTTGTCGTGGCGGCCGTCGCCGGGCAGGGCCCCGCGCTGCGTCTTCATCTTGTGAGCGGTCTGCCAGGTCCGGGAGATGACCTCCGCGATCCGCCCCATCGCCTGGGAGTCGGACGACAGCATGCTGATCGCGCCCAGGTCGTGCAGCACGTCTTCCGCCGCGATCGTCTCGGCGCGAATGCGCGACTCCGCGAAGGCCAGGTCCTCCGGGATCTTGGCGTTCAGGTGATGGCACACCATCAGCATGTCGAGATGCTCGTCCATGGTGTTCACCGTGAACGGCATCGTCGGGTTCGTCGAGGACGGCAGGCAGTTGGCCTCGCCGACCACGCGGATGATGTCGGGGGCGTGTCCCCCGCCCGCGCCTTCCGTGTGATAGGTGTGGATCGTCCGCCCCTTGAACGCGCGGATGGAGTCCTCGACGAAGCCGGCCTCGTTGAGCGTGTCGGTGTGGATGGCGACCTGGATGTCCATCTCCTCGGCCACCGACAGCGCGGCATCGATGGCCGCGGGCGTCGTCCCCCAGTCCTCGTGGAGCTTGAGGCCGATCGCTCCCGCCTCGATCTGCTCCCGCAGCGGCGCGGGCCGCGAGGCATTCCCCTTGGCGAGGAAACCCAGGTTGATCGGGAAGGCCTCCGCGGCTTCCAGCATGCGGTGGATGTTCCAGGCCCCGGGCGCGCAGGTGGTGGCCGCGGTGCCGGTGGCGGGGCCGGTGCCGCCACCGATCAGGGTGGTGAGCCCGGCGGAGAGCGCCTCGTCCACGAGCTGCGGACAGATGAAGTGGATGTGGCTATCGATGCCGCCGGCGGTGACGATGCGCCCCTCCCCCGCGATCACCTCGGTGGAGGCGGCGATCACCATGCCCGCGGTCACCCCCGCCATGATGTCCGGGTTGCCCGCCTTCCCGATGGCCACGATGCGCCCGGCCCGGATGCCGATGTCCGCCTTCACGATGCCCCAGTGATCGAGGATCAGAGCATTGGTGATCACCAGGTCCAGCACGCCGGGGCCCGCGGTGGCGCGGGCGGACTGGCCCATGCCGTCGCGGATCACCTTGCCGCCGCCGAACTTCACCTCGTCGCCGTAGGCGGTGAAGTCGCGCTCGACCTCGATCAGCAGATCCGTATCCGCGAGCCGGACCCGGTCGCCGACGGTAGGGCCGTAGAGATCGGCGTACTGCCTCCGCGGCAGCCGCAGGCTCACGAGCCGGCCCCGAGGAAGCCGCCCGCCTTCGCGCGCTTCACGCTCGCGGCACGGCCCGACGCAGCGACGGACCCATCGGTGAGAGCATTGAGGCCGTAGACCTCCCGCGCGCCGGCCAGCTCCACCAAGGTGACCACCTTCTCGTCCCCTGGCTCGAACCGCACCGCGGTCCCCGCCGGCACATTGAGCCGCATCCCGAACGCCTTCTCGCGATCGAACCGCAGTCCCCGGTTCGCCTCGAAGAAATGAAAGTGCGACCCCACCTGGATCGGCCGATCCGCGGTATTCGCCACCGTGAGCTGCACCGTCCTGCGCCCCGCATTCGCCTCGATGTCACCGTCACCGAGCAGATATTCCCCCGGAATCATGTGCGGACACTGGTTTGGGTGGAAGGTGCTACCCGCTCGTCTATTTTATGCGGGGGCCATTTCTGGGCCCCCGCATTGGATAGAGGTGCGGATCCGTTAGCCATCACCGCACCGGGTGGTGAATCGTCACGAGCTTAGTCCCGTCGGGGAACGTGCCTTCGACCTGCACTTCCTCGAGCATCTCCGGCACGCCTTCCATCACGTCGTCGCGGGTGAGGATGGTGATGCCGAAGGCCATCAGGTCGGAGACGGTGCGGCCGTCGCGGATGCCTTCCAGCACCTCCGCGGTGATCAGGGCGAGCGCCTCGGGGTAGTTCAGCTTGAGGCCGCGGGCCCGGCGCCGGCGCGCCAGCTCCGAGGCGGTGAAGATGAGCAGCTTGTCCTGCTCGCGGGGGGTCAGATGCATGGGGGGAGTCTAAACCGTCAGGTGCTGCCTGACCATATCCTCCCGGAGATCCTTCGTTGCGCCTCTCGACACGATGGTGCCCTTCCGCATGATCGCGTAGGCGGAGGCCAATCGCCAGGCGAACTCGAGGTACTGCTCGACCAGGAGGACCGAGATGCCCTGCGCCTTGATCCGCTCGATGGCTTCCTCGATCTGGTCGATGACCGAGGGCTGGATCCCCTCGGTGGGCTCGTCCATCAGGAGGAGCTTCGGGCGCGCCAGGAGCACCCGCGCGATCGCGAGCTGCTGCTGCTCGCCGCCCGAGAGCACGCCGCCCTTGCGGCCGAGCAACACCTTCAGCTGGGGAAACAGCTCGAAGACGCGCTCGAGCGGGTCGCCGTGGCCGTTGCCCCCGGGGCGCCCGCGACCGAGCATGCCCATGCGCAGGTTCTCCTGCACCGTGAGGTTCGGGAAGATCTCGCGGCCCTGGGGCACGTACCCGATCCCGCAGGAGGCCCGCTCCTCCGGCCGCCGGCCGCCCAGGTCGGTCCCGTCGAACGTGACACGCCCCGAGCGCGTGGGCAGGAGCCCCATGATCGACTTGAGCAGCGTGGTCTTGCCCACCCCGTTGCGCCCCATGAGGCACACCACGCTGCCCGCCGGGACGTCGAGGGAGACGTCCCACAGCACCTGGCTCTCGCCGTAGAACGCGTTGAGGCCGCGCACCTCAAGCACGGGCCGCCTGCTTCGAGCCGCTCCGGCCGAGGTACACCTCCCGCACCCGCTCATCCTGCTGCACCTGGTCCACCGAGCCCTCGCAGAGCACGCTACCCTCGTGCAGCACCGTGACCTTCCGGGCCAGACTCCGGACGAATTCCATGTCGTGCTCGATGACGAGCACCGCCCGGTCCCGCGCGATGGACAGGAGGAGCTCGGCGGTGCGTGCGGTCTCCTCGTCGGTCATCCCCGCCACCGGCTCGTCCACCAGCAGGAGCTTGGCCTGCTGCACGATGACCATGCCGATCTCGAGCCACTGCTTCTCGCCGTGGGAGAGCCCGCCCGCCCGCTCCGCTCCGCGGCCACCCAGGCCGATGGTCTCGAGGGTCTCCTCGACCCGGCTCCGCTGGGCGCCGTCGAGGCGGGCCCGCAGGGTGGCCATGACCCCCTTGCTCGGCCGGGCCAGCGACAGCTCCAGGTTCTCGCGCACACTCAGGTTCGCGAAGATGGACGGCGTCTGGAACTTCCGCCCGATGCCGAGGCTCGCGATCTCGTTCTCGCGGAGCCCGACCAGCTCGGTGTGCTTGCCGAAGATCACGCGGCCGGCCGCGGGCTCCACCTTGCCCGAGATCACGTCGAGCAGCGTGGTCTTACCCGCGCCGTTGGGGCCGATCACCACCCGCAGCTCGTGGTAGTCCATGAAGAAGTTCAGGTCGTGGAGCGCCTTGAATCCGTCGAAGTCGACGGTGACGTTCTCCAGATAGATGATCGAGCCCTCGGGCGCCGCCGCGGTGAATGGCATGTTTGTTTATCGCGCCTGAATGTGGGGGACTTCGGTTTGCGGTTTGGCCTCTTCGGGCCGGTGGCCCTCATCGGGGCGTCCGCTCGACCGTACGCCCGCTCCCGCGGATCGCCGAACCCGGGCGATCAGCTTCTGCGCGGTGCCCACCACCCCGTCTGGGAAGAACAGCACTACCGCCACGAACAGGCCGCCCAGCACGAGCAGCCAGAGGTCGGGATAGTTGGTCGTGAGAGTGCTCTGCAACCAGTTCACGCCGAGCGCGCCCACCACCGGCCCCAGCAGCGTGCCCCGCCCGCCCACCGCCACCCAGATGATCATCTCGATGGACGGGAGCACGCCGATCTTGGCCGGGGTGATGATGCCGACCTGCGGGACGTACAGCGCGCCCGCCAGCCCGGCCAGCCCCGCGGAGACCACGAACACGAAGAGCTTGAACGCGGCCGGCGAGTAGCCGGAGAAGAGCACGCGGTTCTCGCTGTCGCGGATGGCGATCAGCACCCGCCCCGCCGGCGAGCGGGTGATCCACCGGCACAGGAGGTAGGCCCCGCAGAGACAGAGCGCGGTGGCGATGTAGAGTCCGCGCTGGGTGGTCGCGCTGTTGAGCGTGAAGCCGAAGACGCTCTTGAAGCCGCTCAGGCCGTTGGTGCCGCCCAGGTTCATCGCGTTGCGGTTGAACAGGAGCCACATGGAGAGCGCGAGCGCCTGCGTGATGATCGAGAAGTAGACGCCCCGGATGCGGCTGCGGAACGTGAGGTAGCCGAACACGTAGGCGAAGAGCGCCGGCACCACCAGCACCGCGACCAGGGTGAACGGGACGCTGTAGAACGGCTTCCAGAAGAGCGGCAGCTCGGTCACCTGGTTCCACACCATGAAGTCCGGCAGCACGTTGCCGTAGACGCTCCGGGTCCCGATCTCCAGCATCAAGTGCATGCCCATCGCATAGGCGCCGAGCCCGAAGAAGACTCCGTGGCCCAGCGAGAGCACCCCGGTATAGCCCCAGATCAGGTCGATGCCGAGCGCGAGGATGGCGTAGGCCAGGAACTTGCCGAAGAGGTTCAAGGTGAAGTCGGACATCCGCAACGGCGATCCCGGCGGCAGCGCGTTCAGGGCCGGCAGCACGCCGACCAGCGTGATCGCGCCCGCGATGAGCCCCCAGCGCTCAAGACTCCGCATAACGTCCCTTGGTCGCGAAGAGCCCCGACGGCCGCCGCTGGATGAACAGGATCACGAGCACCAGGATCAGGACCTTCCCAAATACCGCCCCCATTCCGGGTTCAATGATCTTGTTGAGCCCGCCGATGCCGATCGCGGCCAGGATGCTGCCGGCCAGCTTCCCCACCCCGCCGGTCACCACCACCATGAAGGAGTCTACGATATAGTTCTGGCCGAGCTCGGGGCCCACGTTGCCGATCTGGGTGATGGCGCAGCCCGCGAGGCCGGCCAGTCCCGCCCCGAGCGCGAAGGTGCCCGCGTCGACCCACCGCGCGCGGACGCCCAGGCAGGCGGCCATCCCGCGATTCTGGGTGACCGCGCGGATGCGCAGGCCCGCGTCGGTCCGGAACAGCAAGAGGTACATCGCCCCCACGCTGACCGTGGCCAGCCCGATGATGAAGAGGCGGTTGTACGGGAGCTGCACGCCGATCATGACCGGGATCCCGCCCGAGAGCCAGCGGGGCGACGTCACGTCCACGTTGGCGGCCCCGAACCAGAGCCGAAGGCCCTGCTGGATCATGAGGCTCACGCCCCAGGTCAGGAGCAGGGTCTCGAGCGGCCGCCCGTAGAGGAACCGGATCACCCCTCGCTCCAGCAGGAAGCCCGCGGATGCTGAGACCAGGAACGAGAAAGGCAGCGCGACCAGGAAGTAGTAGTCGAAGCGCCCCGGGAAGTAGGTCGCGAACCAGCCCTGCATCAGGAAGGTGGAGTAGGCGCCGAGGGCCATCAGCTCACCGTGGGCCATGTTGATCACGCCCATGAGCCCGAACACGATGGCGAGCCCCAGGGCCATCAGCAGCAGGATCGAGGACAGCGAGAGACCCTGGAACGCGATCTCGATGGCCTGGGTGAAGAGCCCCCATCGCTCGATGCGCTTCACCGCCACCTGGGCGGCGGCGGCGAGCGGGGCCGGCGCCTGGGGATCCCCCGTGATCTGGTAGAGCGGCTCCATCGCGTTGGCGCTGCGCAGGCGCCCGAGAGTCTCGGCCGCGATCACCCGCTCGGCCGGGTCCCCGATACGCAGGCGGATCAGGGCCGCGCCTTCCTCGAGGGCGAAGCGCACCCAGCGATCGGACTCCTTCGGCAGGGCCTCCTCGAGCACCTTGAGGGTCGCGGCGTCGCCGGTATAGGCCATCTTGGTGGCGGCGGCACGGCGGGCGGCCGGATCGGGATTGATCAGGTCGCTCTGGCCCGAGAACGCGTCGATCAACGGGCGGATGGCGATCCGCAGGCTCCGCCCGGTGGAGACTTCCCCGAGCGTGGAGAGATCGGTCAGTAGGGGCTTGCCGTCGGGGCCGGCGATCGACTCACGTCCGTACGCGGTGAAGAGGGGGACCAGCGTCTTGTCGCTCTCACTGACCTTGTCGCCGACGATGACGGTTTCCTTCTTGCCTCCGGGGAGGGATCGCACGTAGACGCTGCCCTCCCGCAGCGCCTCCAGGAGCGGCAGGACCTTGCGATCGCCCGTCTTGCCGAGCGCGACGGCGGCCGCCTCCTGGACCGCCAAATCGGCCGAGGCCACGTCCGCGATGTGCTTGGCCATGACTTCGGATGGAGCGGCGGGGGAGGGAGCGGCGGGGGAGGGCCCCGCACTCTGCGCCACTGCCGGGGCGGCCAGCCCCGGCAGCAGCGCGAGCGCGAGGAGCAGCGACTTCAGCACGAGCGTGCTTACGCCTTCTTCTGATACGTGCCCTGGTGCTTGACCCAGTCACAGCCCTTGTCGGGGCTCGTGTACTGGCTCCACGGGTCGGCCTTCACCAGACCCTTGGAGCGCCACACGGCCTTGAACTGGCCGTCCTTGAGGATCTCGCCGATCAGCACCGGCTTGTAGGTGTGGTGATTGGCCTCGTCCATCTTGATCTGGCCGCCCGGGGCCGCGAAGGTCTGGCCGTAGACCGCCTTCCGGACCGCGTCCACCTCGAACGACTTGGCCTTCTCGGCCGCCTGCTTCCAGATGTAGACGCCGAAGTAGGCCGCCTCCATCGGATCGTCGGTGACGCGCTTGTCGCCGCCCGGCAGGTTGGCCTTCTTCGCATAGGCCTTGAACGCGCTGACGAACTTCTTGTTCTGCGGCGTATCGACCGACTGGTAGTAGTTCCAGGCCGCGAGGTGGCCGACCAGCGCGGAGGTGTCCATCCCGCGCAGCTCGTCCTCGGCCACGCTGAAGGCCATGATCGGGCACTGCTCGGAGCGCAGGCCCTGGTTGGCGAACTCCTTGTAGAAGGGAACGTTCGAGTCACCGTTGATGGTGGAGAGCACCGCCGCGCTGCCACCGGTGGAGAAGCGCTTGATCTTGCCGACGATGGTCTGGTAGTCCTGATGGTTGAACGGCGTGTACTCCTCCGCGATGGAGTCCGCGGGCACCCCCTTGGCGAGCAGGAACGCGCGGAGGATCTTGTTGGCCGTCCGCGGGAATACGTAGTCGGTGCCCAGCAGGTAGAACTTCTTGTAGCCGCCGCCCTCCTTCGACATCAGGTACTCCGCGGCGGGAATGAGCTGCTGGTTCGGAGTGGCCCCCGTATAGAACACGTTCTTGGAGCACTCCTCGCCCTCGTACTGCACCGGATAGAAGAGGAGACCGTTGTTGTTCTCGAACACCGGCAACACCGACTTGCGGCTCACCGAGGTCCAGCAGCCGAACGTCACCGAGACCTTGTCCTGGAGCAAGAGCTGCTTGGCCTTCTCCGCGAACAGGTCCCAGTTCGAGGCGGGGTCCACGACCACCGCCTCGATCTTCTTGCCCATGACCCCGCCCTTGGCGTTGATCTCCTCGAACGCCATCATGCAGACGTCACGGAGCGATACCTCGCTGATGGCCATGGTGCCGGACAGCGAGTGCAGCACGCCTACCTTGACCGTCCCCCCGCCCTGCGCGCGCAG
>WNFD01000470.1_pt1 | contig 39908 bp, 44 predicted proteins | sample 5400491 | NCBI WGS metagenome assembly WNFD01 (sample SAMN13153343, study PRJNA577476) | soil metagenome | isolation source: 120 cm saprolite under Douglas fir tree site 2 hole 2 replicate 2 | place: USA:California | collected 2015-04-18
GGCCCATGGTGGTCTCCTGCACCAGGAAGGCGCGGGCGATCTCGGGCACGGTCAGACCGCCGACCATGCGCAGCGTTAGCGCCACGCGGGTCTCCATCGCGAGGGCCGGGTGACAGCAGGTGAAGATCAGCCGGAGGCGCTCGTCGCCGATGGCGCCGGGAGGCTCGGGCGGGTCGTTGTCGTACAACAGCTGAGCCTCCTTCTGCTTGTCGTCGCGCTTGTTCTCGCGCCGGATCCGGTCGATGGCCTTGCGGTTGGCGCTGGTGGTCAGCCAGGCGCCGGGGTTGGGCGGTACGCCGTCGGCCGGCCACCGCTCGATGGCGGTTGCGAACGCCTCGGCCACCGCTTCCTCGGCGATGTCGAGGTCACCGAAACGCCTGGTCAGGGCGGCGACCACCCGCGCCCACTCCTCGTGGTGTGCCTGGGCGATCGCCTCCCTGACGCCGGCCAAACTCACAGGAACGGCCGCACCTCGATCTTCCGGTTGCAAGCCTTCGACCCCTCGGCGGCGAGCTTGAGCGCCACGTCGAGGTCGGGGGCCTCCATGATCCAGAAGCCGGCGAGATACTCCTTCGACTCCAGGAAGGGCCCGTCGGTGAACATCGCCTCCTCGCTTCGGTTGTCGATGACGGTGGCCGAGCTGGGCGCCGCGAGGCCGCCGGCGAAGACCCAGTGACCCTCCGCCTTGAGCCGGTCGTTGAACGCGTTGATGGCCGCCATCTCGTCCGGGGTGGCGAGGCCGGCCGTGTCGTCGATCACGGAAACCAGGTACTGCATCTCGGATCATCTCCTGTGGTTCGGGGCGCCCCTCGTGGGCGGCCTCTCACCCCTGCTACGAACACCTCTGCCTCGATCCGACGCCGCCTCCCGGATTTCTTTCGAGGACTTCGGGTACCCCGGTTGTGAGCGATCCGACAGCGCGACGGTTTCGGGGCGACTGCGCTCCACTTCCTCATGCGCGCGCCCAGTGCGGACGAGCTCTGGGTTCAGATCAATCGCGAAGACCCTGACTCGTCGTCCGCACATGACGCGGAAAGCGCGCTCGGACTTCCGGCATGATGATGCGCGGAGGTCGACAGCGGAGGCGAAGTCTGGCTTCGGCCATCGCATGTCGGCGCGGTCGCCCTGGCCATCCCCACAGCACCTGATTGGCGCGTGTCCCCCGACCTTCGCGTCCTCCCCGGACCACCAGGTGGGCGGTCACAGCCGCCAGAAAATCCTGACGCGGTGTCGGATCGGGGCGCCGCCGTTCGTGGAGGAGGTGGAGGGTGTCCACAGGGGGCCACCCCGGCAAAGGAGGAGACATGACCGAGTACCTCATCGCCTTCAACGACGAGTGGGTGCCCGACCACACGGTCGAGGAGCTGCGCGAGAAGTCCAAGGCTGTCAGGGCGTTGGTGGCAGAGATGAAAGCTGCCGGGGTCTTCATCTTCACCGGCGGCCTGGACGATGCTGCCCCGGTGTTCAGTGTCGATGCGTCGAGCGGCACGCCGCTGTTCACCGACGGTCCGTTCATCGAGTCCAAGGAGCACCTCGGCGGCTTCGCCGTCGTGGATGTGGCCGACGAGGAGGCAGCGCGGCTGTGGGCCGGAAAGATCGCGGTGGCCTGCGGTTGGCCGCAGGAGGTGCGACGCTTCCGGGTCCCCATGCAACTTCCGGAAACTTCTTAACGGAGTCGGCGGGCGTTCCTGTCGCGAGGCGGGAGCCAAAGCCTCGCCCGCTCATACCAGTTCCGCCACCGGCTCATGCAGGACCGGCTTGCCTCCGCCGTGCCCGCCGGACCCCGGCATCGCCGGCCTTAACGGCTGGGCTGGCGACCTTCGCGGCGGGCCCGGCCGTGCGCGGGCTGGGGGAGCTGCCACCGCGCTCCCGTTCGGGCAGATAAAGATCTTTGGGCCTAACGGGAGCGGGGTGGCAGGACACGGAACGCCGGTGGTTCATCCTGCGGGGCTGCGCGCGGCTGCGTTGCGGGAGGTGATCAGCTCGCGCCGCAGGTCCGCGTAGTCCGGGGAAGGGACGCCCATGCGGCGGTGCGCGAGCGCGGCGAACTGCCGCTTCGCCCGCGTGCTCCCGCGGCCGAAAAGCTCCCCGGTGCACAGGCCGCGCAGCTCAGCGTCGTGCCACCCGGGCAGCGGGGTATGGGACCGGCAGCCGACGGCCATGGACCTGATCGGCCCTGCCAGCACCGGCCTCGGGCACTGGCAGGTGCAGCGGTGGGGATTGCCCAGCGGCTGGGTGATCTCCGCCCGGCTATCGCACCCGGCGCTGGTCAGCGAGGAGGACTTCATCGCGGTGCAGGGCATCCGCGTCCCGCGCGAGAGCACGGACCCGGATCACCGGTTCCTCCTGGCCGAAGCGGAAGTACGGAAGCTGCGGCATTGCCGTGAGAGCTGCACTTCCGGTGTACCTGCTGTGCACCCCGGATGAACCCCCGCGGCCACAAGCGGCGGCGGGCCTGGCGACCGCCGAGGATAGAAGCGCAGGTCAGGTGCTTTTGCCTGATTTTTGGCACGCCGTAGGCCGGTTTGCGGCTGGCCGGAGGCGACGTCGCAGCCACGATGGCTGGTGCCGGTGAGGTGCATCATTGGGGTTCGAACAGTCGCGCGGCCGGGACTAGGTGGATGCCTTCGGCTGCTGAACGTTCGCGAAGCGCGGGGGTGAACTGCTCGCGCCCGAAGATGATCAGGCGTGCTGCTGCGGCGCGGCCGCGCGGGTACACGGTTATCACGAGCGGACGGCGGCGGATGTGCCCGCCGGCGGGCGCCGGGTGCTGGTCAGGGGAGAGGGTCCGCCGGATGCGGTACCCGGTCCCGGGCTGCAAGGTGCAGACCTTCCGCGAGCAGGTCCCGGGCGTCCTGGGCCGTTACCAGCGGCGTACCTCGCGGCTGGCGCGGCAGGTCAGCGCGGTCGCCCGCGAGTTAGCGGGCAGGGCCGGGGCGCGGCTGCTGTCGGCGCTGGGCATCTGCGCCTCCCGGCACGCGCTGCTGCGTGTCCTGCTCCGGATTCCGCTGCCTGCGGTGGCGGTGCCGCGGGTGCCCGGGATCGACGACTTCGCGCTGCGCCGCAGCCACGCGTTAAGCCACCGTGCTCATCGACGCCGGACAGGCCGGCGCGTCGGCGTCCTGCCCGGCCGCACCGCCGGGGTCGCCGGGGCCTGGCTGCGCGGTCATCCCGGCGTGCAGGTCGTGTGCCGTGATGACCCGGGTGCCTACGGCGAGGCGGTCCGCCGCGCGCTGCCCGGCGCGGTCCAGGTCAGCGGCCGGTGGCACCTGTGGCACGGCCTGGCCGAGGCCGTGCAGAGGGAAGTCGCGGCGCACAGCGCCTGCCGGGCCCGGGCCGGCCCGCCGCAGGCAGGAAAGCGCGCCGGGACGACCCCGGAGCGCTGGCAGCAGATCCACGACCTGCTCAGCACAGGCACCGGCCTGCGGGAATGCGCCCGCCGCCTGGACACCGAAGGAGTCAGCACCAAGACCAAGATGATCAAACGCCAGATGCACGGACGCGCCGGCTTCACCCTCCCCCGCCGCCGGATCCTCCTCAGCTGTCGCTACAAACCGTCACCACCGAAAGTGCGACAGAGCCGTTATCGGCACCCGCAAGCCCGCGCGGTCCCGGCAGATCACTTTCGGCCGGGATGATCAGTCGTCAGCGATCGCGGCGGATTAGCCGAAGTCGGCGTTCTTGACCCTGAATGTGATGGTTTGCGTCAGCAGGCGGCCGGTGATCGTCACCGTGTACGTGGCGACGGCCATTCCGGTCGTGTCGATGGTGGCCGTGACAGTGCCGTTGCCGTCAGGGCCGGTCACAGCGAGCGGTTGCGCCGGCGAGCTATGCCGGGGACCGGTGATGGTAGCCGTCACGTTGTCCCAGGTCTGCCCCGGTACCGTCGAGGTCGGGTCGGCGAACGGGGGACCCTTCACCCCGAACTGCCCCGGAAGCGGCGGGAACACGCCGAAGCCGTCTTCGATCGTCGTGCCGTTCGGGGAACTGCCCGGGATGAACCCGGTCCCTGTGACCGTGACGGTCTGGCCGCTGGCCACCTTGTCGGCGGATGCGCTGATGTTGCCCTGCAGCCGATCCAGATCAAACCGTGCCTGCCGGCCCGGCTGGTCTGGTCCGTGCTGGCGGTCGATCTGCCGCACCAGGGCGGGCACGAAATCTGGCGCGAAGATGGTGCCCCAGCCGGACGCGAGGTCGTAGCCGACCGCGGTTGAGAAGCCCGTGACACCGTATGCGGTGTTGGTGAAGCCGGCCGGGACGTCGACGATGCCAGCCGCCGTGCCGCGCGGTCCGATCGCCGCCAGAGCTGGGTTTACCGTGCCCAGATCGGCATGGCGGAGCTGCGTGGCCAGCGCAAGGATGCCCGCGAAGGTCGGCGACGCCTGGGAGGTGCCGTCATTGGCATCCATCGAGATGTCGGGATAGGCGCGGCCGGTGACGCCGCTCAGCGCCGGGATGCCCCGCTGCCACCATGGCTTCGGGTAGACGGTGGACACGCCAGCGCCCTCCGCGTCGGAGTGGTCGTTCGGCGCGGTCCACAGCGCGTCCGGGGCGGTGCGCCCGGACACGGTGGCGAGGCCAGCGTTGGGGATGGTGCCACCGACCGCGGTGACCCATGGGCTGTCGACCGGGTGACCTGCGGTGACGCCGATCGGCGGGGTGCACTGGCCGGTGTCGCTCAGAACCGGTGGATCGGTCGGGCCGCAGTCACCGGATGCGAACATCACCGGGACGTTATGCGCGGCGGCGTCGAGGAACGCGGGATCCAGCGAGTGGACGGCCGCCTGCTGGCTGGCGGCCGGGTTGGTCGGGTCGTTGATGAAAGAGTTCTCGCCGTCGCCCAGGCTTACCGAGATGATGTCGGCCAAGTGCTGGCCGGCGACCATCTTGATGGCTTGGGCTACCTCTGGCCAGCCCTGCATGCCGATGGTCTCCGGTACCGGCGGGTGGACGAAAAGGATCTTCGCGAAGGGCGCCATCGAGTGGATCGCCTCTGCGTCGAGCCGGTCTTCGCCAGCGCTGCACTCGATCTGGCAGACCGCGGACGGGTCGGTCGGCGCCGGAAGCGCCATGTCGGTGATGTCAGTCGGCGGCAAGCCCATCGCCGCGTCGTAGGATGCCATTGACGCAGCGAGGTTCGGGTCGGGGTTGGTGACCACGTAAGCCACGGTCACGCCTGCGCCGTCGATCCCCGTCTTCCACAGGTCGTTGACGCCGTAGTCGATGATGTCTTCCGCCGCGGTCGGATCAGGGAAGCGCAGCCGGAGAGACTGTCCGGCTGCGATTTTCGCCTCGATCGCGTTGAAGGTCGCTGTCGTCGCTGCGATACGGTCCCCCGGGGGTGGGACGCCCGGGGGCTGGCCGGACGGTGCCGCAGTGCTTGCCAGCGCCGGGCTGGCAATTAGCAAGCTGGCGACGCCAGCGATGAGAGGGAGTCTTGCGACCATGTGACGGCCTCCATGAGAAAGCGGCCTGCCTCAGGCTTTTGCCATTGATCATTTAGCAAGCCATCAAATACGCTAAATGAACACCTGATGCCCGACAAGCCCTCATCGTCATGTGATCGAGTTCTGCCTGACGACGCGATTTGCGAACAACTGATCATGCAGCCGGGCTTCCGGGCTGGTGCTGCGCGAGAATGGCCCGTCCCCGCTGATACCGCCGGGCGCGGACATCCGGGCGAGCGCCCCGGGCGAGCCGTAGTGGGTCGAGGGGGCGGTCACGGTCACCGATACAGACGGCAAGCCGGCCCCAGGAGCAGGGATCGAGATCTGGCAATCCGATGCCAATGGCCCTGTACGACGTACACTACGCCGATGGCCGGGGCGCGGCCCGCTGCCACCTTCTCACCGATGACCAGGGCAGTTACCGGCCCGCTGCAGCGGAGGTCTCTGCTGCAGCCCATGGTGTGGCCGTTGCAGTGCCGCGCGTACCCAGTCGGGATCTTGCGAAGATGCCGCTCGCCGAGCCCAAAAGCAGCAGGCCAGGCCGCTGGCCCGCCCAGCGCCCGTCGACCCCCGTCGGCACGGGCGAGCCGGCTCCCGGCAGGCCCGTGCCATCGCCAGCTTCGCTGGCCTCTTACTGACCTGCGAGGTACCTGCGGTGGACCTTCAGGTACCTCGCGGGACAGTGCCGGTGACGGCCAGATCAGGCTGGCGTACGCGACGAGGCCATTTGGGGTTGATACCCGGGTTCCCGCCGGCGTTGACCCCGGTCGCCAGTGCAGGTTGACCGTGCTACCCGCCAGCCACAACGGACTGCCCCGCGCGGCCGAATGCCTCCGACCATGACCATGCTCCCGGCGCCCTCCGCCCTGTTGCGCAGCGGCCTACGTCCCGGAACGGACCTGGCGGCGACACGCCGTCATCCACAAGCGGCTTGCCGATGGGCGCAGCGTCCGCGTGATCGCTGCGGAGCTGCGTCGGCGGTCACAGCTTATCTGCGCACTCATGCAAGAGCCGGTTGAGCGCTGCACCTGTCGGCAGGTCACCGAAGCGCACGACATCGACCTTGGTGGAGATCTGCCGATGCAGTACGTCATCACCCTGGAGCCGGACGCCCTTGAGTTTGCGCATGTATGCCTTGTCGGTGCGGCTCCACGGGTAGTTGTTTGCTGCGGCCGTGAAGTCGGAATAGCCCAGCATCGGTGGGATGTGATCAAGAATCGCCCGCAGCAAGGCGTGCGCTGAGTAGGTGTTTCTGCGGGCGTAGTTGCCGTTTAGCTCCTTGATGAGGTAGAGGAGCTTGTGACAGGACAATTCCGACTCCGCTGCCTTGACCTCAATCAGCTTAATTACGCTCGCGGCCACATAGGTATCCTGGGGAACCCGCTGAGGTATCGCCGGAGGCGCTTTGAGGTTCTAGCCGATTCTGATGTGGCTCCCATCTGCTTGGGACGCTCAGCCAGTGCTGGGGCTGGATCGGTCAGCAAATCATCAGCAGCAAACGCCGATCTGTGTCTTTAGTACAGTCTTTCGCGCGAACGATTTGCCCAACATTTCATGCATGGGCCGCGCTCATGGCGGGTCGGGCCGTCTGTCCAGCCAAGACGCGCGTTTCCTGCCCTGGCTGGGCTGTGGCCGGAAGGCTTACCGGAGCAGAGGCAGGGTGATGGCGGCAGCCCAGCAGCTGAAACCGAATCCGGAGCGTGCTGGAACATTCCGTGCACGGGCCGCCCTCGCGTGGCAACTCCTCGGTTCTGATAGCCGCGTCAACATGGCCGAAGCAGAAAGCCTGTTGGCGTCCAGGCCCGCTGGGCTGCCAGGCTGAACATGTGTCTGACAGCACCTTCTACTCCGACCGCATCGGCCGGACCGCCCCGCGCGTCAGCGAGAACGTCTCCCCAAATGCCTGGCAGGGCCTTGCCGCGCTAATCCGTACACGTGTCCGCGACGGCTCCCTCGCACGAGCCTTCCCGCAGAACGATTGCGTCGATGGGCCTGGCCTCATCACCGGCACCGATGAGGAGGTGTTCCTCGATTCGCTTGAGGCGCATCTTCCCGGAATCGGCCGCGCCGCGCTAGACGCACGCCACCCGCAGGATACGGTTACCGCTCTCGACATGATCGACTTCGTCGCGTTCCACATCGACCAACCCATCAGAAGGACGCCCCACGACTTTTTCCGCCATGAGCACCTCTTCTTCAGGGACCACTACGCTGACGGCCCGTTCGACGACAAGCTCACGCCGGGCCAGGCCAGGTTGCAGTACGACGTCGACCTGCTCTTCGCACGCAACGGGATCGCGTTCACGCTGGGCGACGACATGCACGTCCGCCGCCTGGGGCCGCCAGAGGCGCGCCCGCTGATCGCCGACTTTAAGCCTAGTAGCGAGGACCCGCAGCTCGACTCCAAGCTCAATGACGCGACGTCCAGGCTCCTGTCACGGACCCCCGCCGACCGGCGAGACGCCCTGGAAAAGCTCTGGGATGCCTTCGAGCGCCTCAGGACCCTCGAACTCGGCGGGCAGATGAAGAACTCCGCCTCGCAGCTGCTCGACCGCGCCGCACCCGAGCCGTTCCGCGCCGTACTTGAGGCAGAATTCAAGACGCTTGCCGACGTCGGCAACAACTTCACGATCCGCCATCATGGGCACCCTCAGCACGCCCTGCCCAGCGACGCTGCCGTTGACTACCTGTTCACCCGGCTGCTCAGCGTCATTGCCTTCGTCTTGCGCCAGACCGGCCGCATGACCCGATAGCCGCCGCCGAGGCCGTCGACCCGAAAGAACCGCGCCCGCGGGTCTGACCGCACTGTCCCGAGGATCGATCCCGTATGGGCACGACGACCCTGCACCTCATGTGGCCGACCGCCAGCGTTGAGGCCGTCACCAATGTCCTGGCCAGTCCCGACTCTCCGGGCCGTGCCACAACGCTGGCGTCACGTTACTGTCCCCGGCGGTGGCGGTGCTGGCCGGCGCGCGGTCGCTGACGGCGGTCGGCGAGTGGGTTGCGGACGCGCCGCCGCAGATCCTGGCTTCGCCCGGGGTCCGCTATGACCCGCTGGCTTGATCAAAGGGAGAGACTTTGACCGCGTCCTCGGCTCGCTCCACTCACTTGCTGTCCAGGGTGTGCTGCACTACGCCCCGATGCTGCTGACGGCTGACTCGCCGGGGGAAATCATGCGCTGCTATCTGGCCGAGACGCTGCGAATGATCGAGCAGAGCAGCCTGTTCAGTATCCTGGCGCACATCGATTACCTGATGCGCACATGGCCCAAGCCAGCCCTTCAATGCCGCGGACTACGAGGAGGAGTACCGCGCCGTCCTGAGGGCGCTCGCCCGGTCCGACCGGGCGCTGGAAGTCAAAACAGCCGGGCCCTGGCCGGCCCCCGGCGTGGTGCGGTGGTGGTACGAGGAGGGCGGGGGCGCTGTGTCCTTCGGCAGCGACGCCCATGAGCCGAGCACCGTCGCCAAGGATTCAAGGATGCCGCAGCCATGACTGAGGCGTGCGGGTTCCGTCCCGGCCGTCACCGCGCAGACTTCTGGCGGCGTTGAGCCACGACTACGGGAAGCGTTCCAATTCCGCTGCGACCGCCCGATCGGCTCGTGGGGTCGCCAGTGTTTGTCTTGTCTTCGATACGCTCCGGTTCGACGCTGCTGCGGTGCATTCTAAATACCCATACCCGAGTCTGCGCTCTCCACGAGCTGCACCTGGCCGATCTACGCGTCGAGCTGGCCAGTCCAAATGTCCGGACGCTTCCAGCAGCTCTGCGACGACTGGGCTACAGTCCTCACGTCTCGCGAACGCTGTCGGCACGCGACCGGCTCTCCTGACAGCATCGGAGCTGCCTGTGCATGAACGCTGCGCGGCACTTCTGCTGCGCGAGGCCCGCCGTCAGGAAACGGCACGTGCCGTCCTGGATCGACTATGTCCCCTCGACAGGTGGCGTCCATTTGGCGAACCCGTGCTCTGCGGAGCGGCATCCTACGGTCTGCTCGTCGCGCCCGATATCGACATCGAAGTATTTGGCGAGATGGACGCGGGCGCGGGTTTCTCCATCGTGGCTGAATGGGCGGCGGCGGATATGGCCGTACGCCGGGTGCTGTTCATCAACGCGGTGGGAGAGGAGGATGCCGGCCTCGGCTGGGACGTTCACTACCACCATCAGGGCGTGGTATGGCACATCCAGATGTGGCTGCTTCCGCCCGACTATGGCGGCCCCCGCAGCTGCGACCTTGCGCTTGCTATGGACCGAGTTCTCGACGACCATTCCCGCTGCGCGATCCTGCGCATCAAAGAGCACCTTGTCGGCCAGCAGAGCCCGTACCGTTCCATCGACGTTTACCGGGCGGTCCTCGACTACGGTGTCGGCGACGGCCATGACTACCAGCGGTGGGCCATGTCACACTCCACTACCGGGCTCATAGCGTGGCGTCCTTCTCCGGGCCGCGATGGCTCACATCTGGTCCGGCGCGGCGATCCCTAGCAGGCCGAGACCAAGCTTCAGTGTTCGCGCCGTCAGGTCGCACAGGACAAGCCTGCTGGTACGGATGTCGCCTTCCGCGCGCAGTACGGGACAGCGCTCGTAGAAATCCGTGAAGGCCGACGCCAGCCCGTAGAGGTAGTGGGCCAGGCGGTGAAACTCCAGGGTCTGGGCGATCTCTGCCACTACGCTCGCGAAGGCCAGCAGTTCGATTGCGAGTGCCCGCTCGGCGGGCTCCGACACGATGACCTGCTTCGCATCCCCGGGGGGCTCCCTGCCGGAACGGCGGAATATCGAGCAGATACGGGCGTGGGCGTACTGCAGGTATGGCGCGGTGTTGCCCTCGAATGAGAGCATCCGGTCGTAGTCGAAGACATAGTCCTTGCCGCGGTGGGTGGACAGGTCCGCGTACTTCACCGCCCCGATGCCGATGGCCTGCGCGACGCCTGCGCGCGCCCGCTCATCGAGCGCCGGGTTCTTCTCTGCCACGACTGAAGTGGCCCGCGCGACCGCCTCGTCGAGAAGGTCGATAAGCCTGACGGAAGCGCCTGCCCGGGTCCGCAGGATCTTGCCGCCGTCACCCAGGATCGAACCATGGCCTACGTGCTCGGCGCGAACCGGGGGTGCGAGCCACCCGGCCTCACGCGCAACCTCAAAGATCATTTCGAAGTGCTGGCGCTGGGGCAGGCCGACAACGTACAGCAGCCGGGTCGCATGCAGCGTGCAGATCCGGCGCCGGATCGTGGCCAGGTCTGTCGCGGCGTAGCCAAAGCCCCCGTCGCTCTTCTGGACGATGAGCGGAAGCGGCTCGCCCTGGCGGTTCTTATGCCCGGCGGGAAACACGCACTGAGCGCCGTTGCTCTCCTGGAGCAGCCCACGGCGGTCAAGCTCGTCCAGGATGGACTGGAGCTGGTCGTTGTAGAAGCTCTCCCCGAAGAAGTCCTGCCCGGTCAGGCGCACGTCTAGTCGCGCGTACACCTTCAGGAAATATGTCTTCGACTCACCGACCAGGATCTCCCACAGCCGGCGCGTGGCCGGATCACCATTCTGCAGCAGGACCACCCGACGTCGCGCGCGATCCTTAAAGGCGTCATCGGCGTCGAACTTCTGCCGCGCCGCCCTGTAGAAGGCGTTCAGATCGCCCACAGCCAGCTCGTGGGCCGCCTTGCTTTCGCCGATGTCGATCAAATGCTCGATCAGCATCCCGAATGGCGTGCCCCACTCGCCGATGTGGTTCTGGCGGATGACGTTGTGCCCCAGCCACTCCAGCACACGGACTGCGGCATCACCGATGATCGTCGACCGGAGATGCCCTACGTGCATCTCCTTCGCGGCGTTCGGCGCCGAGTAGTCAACCGTGATCGTCTCCGGGTGACCGGCGAGCGCAGCGCCAAGGCGGTCGTCGTGACTGAGTTCTGCCACCAGACGGCCTAGCACGTCGTCAGCGAGCGTCAGGTTGATGAAGCCTGGCCCGGCGATCTCCACGCGAGAGCACAGATCGCTTAGCTCGGCGTACTGGACAACCCGCTCTGCTGCCGCTCGCGGGCTACCGCCTAGCTTGCGCGCGAGCGGCAGAGCGCCGTCGGACTGGAAGTCCGAGTGCTGGGATCGGCGGACGGCCGGTTCCACCGGTTCACCGGCCACCACCTCGAACGCGGGCGCCAGCCGCTGTCTGAGCAACTCCTCGACGTCTGTCATGGATACACGAGTTTAGTCGAAGCGGAAAAGATCTTCACTGGCATACCCCCGGCAGCCTGCTCGGGCGTGTTTGTCAGCCCCAGAGCAAGATGGCTCGCTACCATTGTCCGCTCCGACCAGAATTGAGGTAGCCCGCAGGCAGCAGGAGGTCACGATACTGGTCGGAATGTGGCGGGGTCGATGGCCTGTGGCCATCGCGAGTCGCACGGCCGCGTCAGCTCTGGCTCGCACATCGCAGCCTGGAAGGCGCGAACCCCATCCCCGCCAACGCTGAAGGACGATACAGACATGAGGAACATCGTCATCCTCGTTAAGAACGGGATCGGGTTCGGGCACATCCGTCGCGGGCACTTCGCCAGTAAATAGGAACGCAGGTCCGTGCCCGGACTGCGAGCCTTGCGTCATATAATTGTTGAAGTAACTCCATATATCCTACCCGGGTATGTCGCCGATTACCCCGCTATTGCGGGACATGCATAATATTGTCCAGACCATTTCAGGGAAGATCAATTACATATCCTAGTTATTTCTGCTGCATTATGGTCTCGTGCGAAAAAATGCTCGCGGTTTCCATGTTCTGCTCGTTGCCCTGTGCGTGACCGTGGTTGGAGGCGTATGGGCTGCCGGGGTCCTTGCGCACGCTGATGCTGGTTACCTGGTCGCTGCGGCGACCGTGGCTGCGGTTGTGGTGCCAATGGCTGCCGACGCGATCAGGCACAGGGATGAGAAGGCTGAGGCGAACCGCCCTGTCCAGGCGGTAGCCCGGCTGGCTCAGGCATTAGGTAGCCAGTGGAGCACGGAGGATGCTGCGCGGCGGGTGAACGATCCCTGGCCGCTGCCAGTGGGGTTTTCCCTGGTCCCGGACGCCGATCCGGTGATGGCCGGATGGCCCGCGATCCATGGCAGGAGGGACGGTACCCGGGTACCGCTGGAGGGGACGTTCGACGAGCTTGCCGACGTGCTCAACGGCCCGGACTCGCCTGGGCGCCTTGTGGTGCTCGGCGAGCCGGGCACGGGCAAGAGCACGCTCGTGCTCCGCCTGACGCTGGATCTGCTGAAGCATGCCGAGTCCGGCGGCCCGGTGCCCGTGCTGCTGTCGGCAGCGTCCTGGAACCCGGCCGGTCCGCTGGAAAGCTGGGTCGCCAGCCCGGCTGACCGAGGATTTCCCGGAGCTGGGCGTGAGTGTCCCGGTGCCGGCCGGGCCGCGCCAGACGATCGCGCACGTACTGGTCGCCGGGCAGCGGGTGCTGCCGATCCTCGATGGCCTGGACGAGATGGCGCCAGCCAACCGGGCACCCCTACATGGCAGTACCCGTGGCGCACAGAGACGGCACACCGGACGTACAAGGCGCTGCGGTTCCTCGCTCGCCATCTGCGCGATGAGCAGACGGTCGACCTCGCCTGGTGGCGGCTACACAAGGCAGCCCCCCGGACGGCCATCGCGGTGTCGGCCGCGCTCATGACAGGACCCCTGCTCGGCATCGCCGCCGGGTTCGCGGCGCGGATCAGGGCCGGGCCGCACGCCGGGATCGTGGCCGGAGTCGCTGCCGGGCTCGCGGGCGGGGCGCTCAGCGGGATCACGGCGATGCGGGATCAGAGCGCGCCGCGTGCGCTGAATTTCCGCTTCACCTGGCCGGCGTCGGCGGGCAGGCTCAGCGGCTGCCTTGCTGCCGGGTTCCTGTCGGGGATCGCGTGCGCGTTCGCCTTCGGTTATGCCTGCGCCCGTGGTAGCGGCCTGTGGCCCGCGGTTATCACCGCGCTCGCCGTGGGGCCGCTCGCCGGGCTCACGATGGGGCTCGCGTTCGGGCCCGTTCCCGGGATCACCGGCGGGATCGCGGCGGCGGTCCCCTTCGGGCTCGCGGCCGGGCTGGCAGCCCATCGGCCCTCCGGGCTCGCCGCCGGATGCGTGGCCGGGCTGGTGCTGATGGTGATGAGCTGGATCTGGATCGGGCTTTACCAGCCCGCGGAAGCGGCCGAAGCGGTCCATCCCGCGTCCCTTCTGCGCAGCGACCGCGTCGGCTCCCTGGTCGTCGGGCTCACCGCCGGCGCGGTGTGCGGGGTTGCGTACGGGCTTGCCCTGGGACCGGAGATCGGCGCCGGGGCGGCTCTGGCTTTCGCGGTCACGGTTACCCTCACGTGCAGCTCATGGGGCGCGTTCAGCATCGCCCGGCTGTGGCTTGCGCTGCTTTACGGCACGCCTATGGGGGTCATGGGCTTGCTGACGGAGGCTCATGATCGCGGCGTGCTGCGGCAGTCAGGCGGCCACTTCCAGTTCCGTCACCGCCTCATGCAGGACCGGCTTGCCGCCTCCTCCGCGTCCGCCGGGCCCCGGCATCGCCGGCCGTCACGGCGGAGCTAGCGGTCATCGCGGCGGGTCCGGCCGTGCGCGGGCGGGGAGCTGCCACGGCGCTCCCGTTCGGCATATAAAAGATCTTTGAGCCTAACGGGAGCGGGGTGGCAGGACACAGGAGCCCGGCGGTTCATCCTGCGGGGCTGTGCCCGGCTGCGTTCCGGGAGGTGATCAGCTCGCGCCGGAGGTCCGCGTAGTCCGGGGAGGGGACGCCCATGCGCCGGTGCGCGAGCGCGGCGAACAGCCGCTTCGCCCGCGTGCTCCCGCGGCCGAAAAGCTCCCCTAGGCACAGGCCGCGCAGCTCCGCGTCGTGCCACCCGGGCAGCGGGAGCAGCGCGCCGTTCACGTCAACGTGGCTGGGGAAGCTCCGGAATATCTGGCTGGCGGTGATGTCCGTGCCGCCGCGGTGGAGCAGTTCGGTGATCGCGCGCCGGGAAGCCTGCGCGGCCGTTGCCGCGGCGGCTTCCCGCACGCCGCCGCGCAGCATGGCGCCGTCTCCCCAGATCCGGTACCGGGGGCCGTCCGCTGAACTCGCGACGACCAGCGGACGCTGGCTGAGATAGTCGTGCACCACGCCGGAGGCCAGCTGGGCGACGCTGCTGTTCAGCAGGGCCAGGTATCCCGCGTAGGCTGCCCGCTGCTGGCCGGGGGTGTCCCCGGCGGCGCCGCTGCGCCTGATGCGCGCGTCCAGGGCCGCGGCCTCGGCGGCCGTCTGCGGGTCGGTGATGGCGTCAGGGCCGGCGTTGCCCTTCGGGTACAGCACCGTGCCGGCCAGGCGTACCGCGAGCCAGTGCTTGGCTGTGCCGTAGGCGTGCTGGAAGGCGCGCCGCAGTTCAGCCGCCTCGGGGGTGCGCTGGCGTTCGGTTACCTGGTTCCCGCTATCGGGGGAAGGCATCGCCGAACACCTTCCGGTAAAGGACGTTTCGCGGCTGGAGCGTTGTCGTCGGCAAGCAGCTGCCCGGCTCGCGCGCACCGGGACGCCGCCGTGGCGAGCTTGGAGATCGCGTCTTCCCGCGCCCGGTCAGTGAGGTAGGCACCGAGGTCGCCTTCATCACGGGCTGGGTCGGGCAGCTTGCGCCGCAGGCGACCGGGTGCCTCGGCGAAGAAGCCGCTGATGTTTTCCGGGTCCGAGCCCATGCCGGCCCCTGGTCCCCACCACGCTGCCGAAAACCAGCCGGGATCGAAGATCTTCCAGGCCAGTGTCTCCAGGTGGAAACTGCGCAGCGGGCGGCCTGCGGCCCGGTTTCCACGCCTTGAGCATCTTCACAGACGGGACGAGCAAGCCGCCAGTGCGCTGGTTGATCTTGCTGGAGATCCCGATGTGCTTCCGGGGACTGGTCCTGATCCAGGTGTTGTCGCCGGAGTTGCAGATGTCCAGGCTGTCGCTGTCCCACCAGGGCGTGAACGCGGGAACCACATCGACGGTGAAGTCGGAGAAGGTGATCGTCACGGCTTGCCCGTTGCGGCTGATCTTCGAGGACGGATAAGTCTCGCGCAGAGTGTCCTTCACCAGGTCGAGCACTGCGCGCGGCCCGCAGCGCCGGTAGCCGCGGTCCAGCACCGTCACGATGTCAACATCAGCATCCCGCATCGGGCCGATGAGCGTGTAGCGACGATATGACCCGGTCAGGAATGAATCGAGCACCGTCAGGCCGCGCGCAGCAGCCGCCCTGACCTTTACCTGGCGGGCGGCGACCAGGCTGTCTTGCAGCCCGGTGATCTCCAGGTTGCCGCGGAAGTCCGCGAACGCTGCGGTGGCAGTCAGCACACCTCCATCTTGGACGAGATCACTGACATTCCAGCACCACGCAAGCCCGTGTCTCTCGGGTCATAGCCGGGCTGCTAGATGACATCGCCGGGAGCGGGTGCTCAGGACGACTGGGCAAGCGGTGAGCAGGACGGATGAGTCGTGCGCAAGACGGATGAGTCGTGCGCAAACGGTGGTTCTAGGAAACCGCTGCGCCCGCTAGTTCGGCATTGACCTGGCGCGCCAGGACGTTCAGGGCCTCATTGGAGCCTCTGGCTCCGCCGCTTCGCAGCGCTCGCCGTGATACGGGCTTCCCCTCCGCGGCCAGCCTGCGGGCAATGAGGAGGGCCTGGTCCATCTGCGGCTGCGCCGCCCGTGGGACAGGTCGCCTGGCCCCCGCAGCCGCGCCCCGATCCCGGCGCGGGGACATTTCCGAGCGGTCCGGCGGACCGGAGACGGACTGTTGGCCTGCGGCCTGGTCCCGGCCCGGTCCGGCCCGGTCCGCAGAGAACCGGGCCGGACCGGGCCGGACGTCGGCTGGGCCTCCGGCCCGGCTGTCCGGCGTGTCTGCGGCTGCGGAGTCCGCGCGCAGCATGTGCGCGAGCGCGGTCCCCATGCCCAGGACCAGGACCGGCAGGCAGGACACGATGGTGGTGATGGCCCACGGCGCGCGTGCCGCGCTGGCCTGGGCCAGGAGGTGGTAGGCGACCTGCCCGGCCATCCCGAGTGCGAAGGAGAAGACCGCGGACCACTTCGCGAACCGGCGCGTCCGGGCGCTGACTGCGTGCTCGGTGGCCAGCCAGGCGCGCAGTGCGTACGCCGCGTAGGCCTCGACGCCGACCGGGAGGGTGATGGTCGTGTCCAGGTGGAGGGAGGGCCAGATTCCCGGCAGCGGGGACACCAGCCCGAAACCGGTCTTCTGCGCGATGCCGACCCAGCCGGACCAGACCTCGGCAGCGGCGGGCGCGGCCAGGACCAGCAATGGCCAGGACCGCACTGTCTTACGCGAGCGGGGAACCGCGGGGGACCGGTCCGCGGCGGGGACCGGTCCGGCGGTCCGCTCGGGAGACGGACCACGCGGGCCCGGATCATGGTCGGCGCGGCGGGCGCCAGCGGTGAGGACAGCCATGCTGATCACCACCCTTCCGGCGTGGCGAGCGGGTGGGGCTCGCCGGTGAGCGCGGCCAGCGCGGCGGCGACTTCGCAGAGGCTGGCGCGGACGTAGGTCGACGTGGCGCCGGAGTCGCCGCCGGTGTCGGTGTGTCCGGCGTAGGCGCGGGCGACGGCGTAGCCGAAGTTGCGCTCGACCCAGGTCAGGGTGGTGTGCCGCAGCCAGTGGGTGCTGATCTGCTGGGTGGCCACCCAGGGCAGGCAGGTGCCGATGCGGGTCCACAGGTGGTCGTAGCGGCGGGTGGTGAGCGGCTGGCCGCTTGGCGTAGCGCAGCAGCTGCCCGCCGGGCGTGGCGTGGCGCTGCTGGCCGTGCAGGGTCAGGTGGGTCATCAGGGTGGGCGAGACCGGCTGCCAGCGGACGGTCCCGGCCTTCTCCCGCAGGAAGATCAGGCACTGGGCCGGGTCGAGATCTTCCGGGCGCAGGGCCAGGGCTCCGCCGCGGCGGCAGGCGGTCTCGGTGTGCAGCCGCAGCAGCAGCGTGTCGAGCGCGGGATCGTTGCCGGTCGTGGCTGCGGCGTGGTTGATCTCGGCCAGCCGGGTGTCGGCGACGGCGCGGCGGGTGGAGGGCAGGCGGCGGGGCTTGGCCACCTTCCGGGCCGGGTTGTCGGCCTCGGTGATCAGGCCGTCGTCCTGGGCGTGCCGGTACAGGCAGCGCAAGGCGGCAACTAGATGCTCGGCGGCGCCGCGCCCGCCGCGGGCGTTGCGACGGGCCACGACATGGACCTTCACATAGGCCATGAGCTGCCGGATCTCCGATGGCGAGGGCTCATCCAGGCGCCGGTCGCCCCAGTGCTCGATGACGCGGTTCCAGTAGGAGCCGTACGCCCGGCGGGTACCGGAGGTGACCGCCGCCGACACGACCGGGATGTACTCCGCGAAAGTGGGCACCGTCGGCCGATCTCGCGGGACGGCCACCAGGTCCGCTGGCGACAGGCCCATCCGGTCGAGCAGCAGCAGCGCCGCACCAACGGCCGCTTGCTGTGACGTGTCCGGATGGGCGGCGGGATTCACAGTCGTCACAGCTAGCCTCCCAAGCCGCGCGGGAACGGGCCGTGCGCCCGGAGGGCCTGGTCCACCACAGCCAACGAGCAGGCGGCCAGCGTGTCCTCGCTGGGTACCGCGGCCAGCAGCACCCGGTCACCGGCACGCAGCCCGCAGCGGCGCCGCAGGGCGGCGGGAATCGCGATACACGGCCGGGCCGGCACGGTGACCATGCCGCAGAGGTCACGGCGCACGACTACCACGCCCGCGTCGGCGGTGAGGGTCAGCCGGTCACCGCCGCGCCAGCCCAGGGCAGAGGTGATCTCCCGGTCGGCAACCCGGCCGGATGCGTCGATGCGGCCGATCCCGTAGATCACATCCGACGGGGCGGGAGGGCTATCAGGCGGGCTGGCCAGCGGCAGGGGAGAGGAGGTTCCCGCCCGGCCTGGCATGCCGCGCCCGCGACGGGCCGGGCGGGCCGCAGAGGGGATGACAGGCGCGATGAGCGGGGCGGTCACGGCCGCCTCCCCGGACAGGAGGCGACGGGACCGGCCGCCAGGCGGCGAGCGGCCAGGATGAGCTGGCGGCCCGTCCGCGTGTTCAAGTAGTATGTCTGTTTTAGGGGATAATTCACCGGTTTGGGTGTCCGAGGACTATGCGCACCAAAAAGCCAATATGTCCTGACCACTGAGTTCGTGCTCGGGGCGTCTCGATGAGCGGCCCGGCCGACCGGTGGGTCCCGGGTGGCCCGTATGAGACCGAGCGGCAGGCAGCCGCCGACGTGGCCGAGATCTACGAGCAGTGCCGGTGGTCTGCCCGCCGGAGCCTGATGGCCGAGGCAAACCGTGACCGTCTGACGGACGCTTGCGAGCGTGCCGGGGTGGCCCTCGGCGCATTTGATGCCCGGATCCTGTCGTGGCTCGGCAACTACGAGCCGGAGACCTGTGCCGTGATCGCCGGGCTCGTCACCCGCGCACACGCCGCAGGGCTGGCTGCTGCGGTCCCTGCGCCTCTGCTGGCTCCGGGGCGCCGGGCCGGGCGTCATGCGACCTGCCCCGGCCACCTCTGCCAGTGCCCCGAGGTCGGCACGAGAGGAGGGGGGAGCGGTGACAACGGACCGGGCAATCCGCGCGGCGACGGCGTATAAATCGGACACCCAGGTCAGAGGGAGTGAGCGTGCCGAGCCGGGTCACTGTCTCCGGGCGGTACAAGTCCTTGGCTAGCGGCGGACCCGCAAGACTCCGCCACGACGAGAAGTGCTTAGTCTTGCCGTAGCTGCGCTACGGACGGAGCAAACCCTCGACCTGGCGTTGAACCGTCTTCCTCAACTCTTCCATCAGACCGAGCACGTGGCCGAGGTCTGTGACGAAGCGCTGACCAGCCTCCTTATCGGCGATTGACAATTCCCGTTGTCGCGCCGCGCCGAGGCTTCCCTCAGGCAAGCGCTCATGCTCAGCGATGTCCAATGCGGTATATGCATCCACAATGGACTGATCGGGGATCTTGCCAGACAAGCTGCCTTCCCAGAGCTGTCTAAGCTCGCTCAGCACCATCAGCGCGTACAGGTACTGAGAAGTTGCCTGGCCTTTCTCGGCCGCCCTGTACACGCCGTCAAGCGTAGTGTGAACTGCGGTGACCTTGACGTTAAGAGCCAACAGCCCATCTTCCCTGCGCTCCGCGCGGCGGATGTTCTGTGCGATCGTGTCTGCACGGCTCGTCTGCCACCAAGCGGCCACAAGCCCACCTATGATCGCAGCGATGCCGCCGATTACTGTCTGCCAGATTGGGGACATGGTGGAACGGTAATGCTTCCCCATGGCGCTCGATGCGGTTCGGATGCGTCTGAGGCGCGCGTCTTTGTCGCGAGCACCTTGTGCCCCCGGATGCCGTGGCATACGGGGTGACTGTCCTACGCGCCCCTCATGGCGCTGGAGTCAGGTGTCGTCTCTGGTGCGCGGCGCGTCGACATGGGATGCGACTCATCACGCGCCTGGCGCTCTATCGGTGGCGAGGGCGCTACCTCGGTTTCAGCAAGGGTCTTGATCCACTCGACAAAGCGATCGAGCACCTGACCCACCCCGTCACGTCGCTCTCTCGTCAGGAGCGGCCAGCAGATCAACGTGGGCGCCATGAGCACGACGAGAAGCACTAGCGGGACAACGAGAAGAGCAACGACTACAACGCGCTGCCAGCGCGCATGGGACAAAACGAACACAGCGCAACCCCTGGTGAGACAGCAAACTTCCGTGAGCCCATGACCAGGCTCTGAGCCGAGGCAGAACCACGGATCGGCTCTAATGACCGGATGTTCGTCTCGTGACTCGCCTTCATGTTTTGGGTGGCGCTGTATCGAAGAGCTTACCAACTCATGGTGGGTCAGGTGCTCGATCGCACCTTCGACACACCGTGGTTAGATAAGCGGCGTTGCGCTTGCCCAGATGCGGTCGAAGCTTTCGAGGTAGGTGGCGACCACGTCTCCGGTGTCGGTCTTGCGGAGGTGGAAGACGGGGGCGTGTGCGGCGGGGATGCCGTAGGCGTGCTGGTTGATGAGGAGCTGGTCGTCGGCGCGGTAGATCGAGTTGTACAGGACGGTCTGGTGTAGTCGGACCTCGACGTTGTCGGCCCCGCGTAGCGGCCGGTACAGCGTGAGGGCGTTTCGGATCTTGGCGGCCATGGCGTCGCCGATGCCTTCCTCGGTGCCGCGTTCGGCGACGTGGGGACTGTCGGGGTCGCCGAGTGCAATGCGCACCATGACACCGTGGCCCGCCTTGTCGTGCAGGATGCGGAGGATGCCTGCGTCTTCGGCGAGGAACATGGCGCTGTAGGCGAGGATGCCGATCTCGTGTTCGGCTGAGCTGAATAGCCGTGCCCATGCCTCGCGGGGGATGGCCCAGCGGTGCGGGTAGATGGTTCCCATCTCGTCTGGCCGTGTTCGTGCGGTGAGCGGTCCGCCGGCGCCGGGCCACAGGTCGTTCTCGGCCATGCCGACGAGTTCGGCCATGGCGGCGCGGTGGCGTGCGTAGGGCACGCGCCCGTCGAGCCAGCGCCGGACTGTCTTGGGGTCTATGCCCAGGTGCCCGGCAACGTCGTCTTCCCGTAGCCGGGCGCGGACCAGTGCCTGCCGCAGGGTCTCGTTCAACTTCCGTGCCTCCCCAGGTGCGAGGACACCGCCACGTTAACAGAAGACGTCCCTAGTCGTCCCAAGGGTGGGGTTCAGAAGTTCCGCCTGTCTCGCCAGGCTCGTTGACCTGGGGTGGGACCGGATCGCGTGACCCGCGGCCCCGCCGCGTTCACGCATCTCAAGGAGAGCGAGCAGAACCATGACCGTGACCGATACGCCGGCAGTCCGCAAGGCGCCCGGGCGGCTCGAAGCCCTCGCCGCTGACCTCGGCGGCCGGGGCTTCGTGACAAGGATCTTCGATGGCGGGAGGCATCCGGGCGTCAGCGTTATCAACCCGAAGGCGACTCAGCTATGCGAGAACGTCTACGCCGCACCCGCTGGTGACGGTTCGGTGTGGTTCTGGTGGTCCTGGGCTGAGCGCCTGGCGCCGATCGACGATGTTGACGGCGCAGCCGTAAAGATCGCGCACGTACTGACCCCGCAGGACTTAGCGGGAAGAGGTCAGCGACGATGCCGGAGTCAAAGAAAGCGCAGGGAAAGCCGCCGCTTACCGGAAAGACGGTGACGACATGACAGACGCGGATCGGGACCAGGCCAGACTGCGCCTGGAGCTGGCTACGCACGCCACGGATCATCTCCTCGTCACCTACGGCCGGGGACCCGGCACGCGCACGGGCGGCGAGTGGCTGACCATGATTGCCGAGCAGACCAGGGAACTAATACGTGCCGCTAGTGACTACCTGGAGACGAAGCAGGCCCCAGGGCCGGAGAAGCCCATTCCGCTCAGGTCAAAGGGCGTGTCAGGCAATTCCGGACCTGGCGGGCCGTTCACCTAGGACATCAGGAGGGTTGCATGCCTGACGTCTACAGCGACGCAGACAAGCTCGCGTCTGACCTGTTCGGACTGCGCTACCGCTGGCCAGCGCTCACAATACGCGCGCTCTCGCCCGGGTCATGGTCGGCGACATGCAGCACGGACCGGAAGCTCACGGAGCTGAGGGCCAAGTCTGCCGGCGAGCTAGAGATCAAGATTCTCTGGCATTACCACCTGACGTACAGCCATCCCTTACGGCACGGGAATCATTACACGTCCAATCTCCGGTGCCTGCCCGAGGAATTCAGGCCCGGGGGAGGGCGCGGACCCTGCCAGTTGTTCGGGGAGGGGGAATGACTGGCAGGCCAAGATATCGGAAAGAATGGAGTGCCCCTGGGTAATGTAGACCAGCATATCGTTACGTTGTGTTAGCAATGCATGCAAGATCACAACTCAATAGTGAAACCCCCGAGGGAACCCCCGTGTTCAGCGTAATGCCGAGATGTCGACCACTATTTCGGCGGGACACGGGGGTTTCTCATGTTCGGTGACCGATCCTTCTCTATGCTGCCTGACCGGTGTCGGTCCCTGCTGCGCAGTGACACCCGATGTTGTGCGCGCCCGCACCACAGCGCGGGGTGACAGGGCATGCTGGGGTGATTGTCCACCGAACCCGGGAGACGGGAGCACGTGAGTCCGCGAGCTACGGCATGGAGGGCGTACGCGCAGATCGCCGCGACGCTGCGTGAACGCATCACGAGCGGTGTCCTTGCGTCCGGCTTGTGGCTGCCGCCCGAGTCTGTCCTGTGCGAGGAGTTCGCAGTTGCCCGCAACACCGTCCGCCGCGCGCTCGCCGAGCTTGAGACCGAGGGCCTGATCCGGACAGTCCCGGGTGTCGGTCGCAGGGTACGCGATCCGGCCACGGCCGCACCTGGTGATCCGGACGAGCCTGCGCTGCCTCAGTACAAGATGATCGCCGCTCACCTGCGCCTCCAGATCGAGCGTGGAATCCTGGCGCCTGGTGACCCGCTGCCCAGCGAGGCCGCGCTCGTGCGACGCTATGACGTCTCCCGGGGCACCGCCCGGCAGGCTCTCGCCGAGCTGGAGGGTGCAGGCCTTGCCGAGTCTCGCCAGGGCAAGCGGCGACACGTCCCTAATCGTCCGTAGGCGTGAGATCGTTTACTGCGTAGCCTCGATGTATGGGACAAGCTGACTGGGCGCGTGACCTGGCCCGCAAACTCCTTGAGGAGCCGCTACCCCGCCGCTGGGCACACACCCAAGGCGTCGCCACGCAGGCCGCAAGTCTCGCCCCGATCCTCGGAGATGACACGGACCTCGTGACCGCCGCTGCGTGGCTCCATGACATCGGTTACTCACCCGAACTCGTCGACACTGGCTTCCACCCCCTCGACGGCGCCCGCTACCTCCGCGACGTCGAGTGCGCCGACAAGATGCTTTGCCGCCTGGTCGCCCACCACTCATGCGCCATCATCGAAGCTGAAGAGCGCGGCCTCGCTGACGATCTGTCCCACGAGTTCGAGCCCGCGCGTCGGGATCTCGCCGATGCGCTCATCTACTGCGACATGACCACCGGCCCAGATGGCAGGCATGTCACGGTCGAGCAACGCCTCGCCGATATTCGCGCTCGCTATGGTCCGGGCCATCTCGTTAGTCGCTCGACACAACGGGCATCTGGAGAACTCAGGAGCGCCGTGAGCCGGACCGTTACAGAATTGTAGCTATCGAGTAATCGTATGAGATGCGAGCCATCGCTGCGAGCTGAGCAACATCAGGAACAACGGCCGCGATTGCTGAGGGCATTCTGGGGATTCAGAGCATTGTGAGCCGGTGGACAGCCCAGCTCGCGCTCAGAACCTTGGTTCGCTGGTGTGGCACCATGTTGTCTGACGGCTGAACCGCCGCTGGCTTACCTATGGCCACCCCAGGGGAGACGGGCTTGTCAAGATCACTAGGGCGGGAATGCGCTAACAAGTATGACACTGCTGTTACCCGTTGTTCGAGATCAGCGCGGAACGGAGTTTTTCCCATTTCGGCCGGTTTTATTCCTCTGGTGGCGGCTGGCGGTCAGCCTGCTGTAGTGGTCTTGGGTTGCCTAGGTGTGCTGACGCTCGCCATTAAGGCTGCGATTGCCTGGACCGCTATCCTCTCGGATGACGAGAAACGCCAGGTGAGGGCAGAGCGGATCTTGGGTTTGTTCTTCGGGCGAGATTCGTGTGCGATCTGTTCGGCGTCAGCGGAGGCCAACGGGTTGGTCGATCGCTCGGTTAGCCCACGTAAGGCCGATCGCCATACCATAGGAAGTGAGCTATTCGAAGCCGCATCGAGCGGTCCATATTGCGGTTGCGGACGTCGTCGCGGGCGAACCAGCGGACTTCGGTTGATTCGTCGCTTGTGGTGGGGTCGCCGCCGGTTGGGCGGGCGGTGAGGACGACGGAGAACTCTTGGCGGACCTCGCCGTTGCTGGTGTAGAGGACGACGTGCTTGGGGTCGGAGTAGATGCCTACTAGACCGGTGATCTCGCAGTCGATTCCGGTCTCTTCTTTGGTCTCGCGTATACCTGCCCGGCTAAGGGACTCGCCGAGGTCGATCGCGCCGCCGGGGAGCGCCCAGTTGTCGTTGTCGGAGCGGCGTATGAGCAGGATCTCGCCGGCGTCGTTGGTGACGACGACGTTGACTGAGGGGACGAGGCTGTTTGCCCTGGGGGCGTTGGGGTCGTCGTAGTAGTCGATCCTGCGGGCCATGTCAGCCTTCCCCGAGTGGCGTTGCGGTGTCCCAGACGCGGTCGAAGCTTTCAAGATAAGTGCTCACCATGTCTCCTCCCGCTATCTTGCGCAGGTGAAAGACAGGAGCGTTGTTTGCCGGGTTGCCATAGATATGGGTGTTGACGAGAAGCTGGTCGTCGGCACGGTAGATCGAGTTATACAGGATCGTTCCGTGCAGGCGGATCTCGATATTCTCCGGATTGCTCAGCAGGCGACGTTGGTAGAGCACGATCGAGTTCCTGACCCTTGCGGCCATCGTGTCATCGATGCCCTCGTCTGTGCCCCGCTGGGCCACGTGCGGACTGTCGGGATCGCCGAGCAGTATCCGCGTGCGCACGCCCGCTTGTGCCCTGTCGGCTATCAGCCGGAGCACGCCCGCGTCGTCGGCGAGGAACAGGCCGGAGTAGACGAGGATCCCGATCTCCCGCTCGGCCTGGTCGAAGAAATGCCCCCAGGTCTCCCGGGGAACCGCCCAGCGGTGCGGGTAGACGGTGACGATCTCGCTCTCGGACGCGGAGACCACCTGGTCGGGGCTGAGTGCATCCGGCCATATGTACGCCTCGTCGACGCCGAGCCTGGAGGCGACGGCGTACCTGTGCTTGCGGTAGGGGGTCCGCCCGCCGACCCAGCGCTCGACAGTCTTCGGATCCACCCCGGCCGCGTCCGCGAGCGCGGCCAGCGTGACGCCGCGCTCTAGCAGTAGCGCTCGCAGCCGCTCGTTCGGCATTCCACCCGTGCCCGCAGGACGTCAAAGGACGGCATCACCCTAGTAGGGACGTCCTGGCACGTCCAGTTAGCGTCCGGCCGCGCAGTGATCACGTCCCTGTGTCCGGGCGCACTCTTCTCGGCATGTGAACCACGCAGAGCCGCCGCCCCGGTGAACCAGGCCCGTCCTTGACAGGCGCGAGGCAGCCCGCCAGCCTAGTAGTGAACATGATAGACATGTTCACTAGTCGGATGCCTCTCGCGCTCACGGCCACCACCACCCCGGCACGGCATCGCGCCAAGTGAGAGGAACACCGATGCACCCCATGCACCCCTACCTGAGCCAGAAGATGATCGACGAGCGGAGCTGGACCTGCCTGTGCGGGGCACGGGCCAGCCAGGCCCACGGGCTGTGCCGCAAGTGCCGCCACCGCGCGGAATGGATGCGCCACCACGAGCGCAGCCCCCGGGCCAGCCGGGCAAGCGCCGCCATCCGCCGCGCGACGGCACGGATTGCCGGGCACGCCGCACGAGAGAGCGCCAGGATCTGCGCGCTCGTCGCTCTGCTGATCGCGACGGTGCGGTCATGAGTCGCCCGTCGATCGAGCTGGTGCCCATGACGGGCACGGGCCGCCGATCCGCCGTCCATCGACGCGGCACTGTCCAGCTAGCCAGCATCCACGCTGACGACCACTTCACCCGGCTGTGGCCGGCCACCGGTGACACCGCCGACGTGGTCTTCCGGCTGGCCATGCTCCCGGCCCGCCTCATCGCCCTCGCGCTGCTGCGGGCCACCTCCACCCCCTCACGCCTGGCAGTGATCGCGCTTACAGGCGCCGTCACGGCCGCCGTGATCTACGTTCGCTAGCCCGTAAGGAGGACAAATCACTTGATCCTTTCGCTGTCCCTCGTCATCGCCCTCGGCGTCCTGGTGTGGGGCCTGTGGAAGTACGCCGGGCTGCGCGCCTGGCACGCCGTGATCTGCACGCTGTTCGGCTTCCTGCTCGCCTCCACCTCTTACGCCCCCGGCATCCGCCAGGCCGTGACCAGCGTGCTCGGCTTCCTTTCCGGCATCCACGCATGAAAGGCGATCCCCCGATGACCCCAGACGCCGCCACGCCAGTCCCGGCCGCCGCAGGCCGGGACTGGTGGGTCATGGCCGGCATGACCATCGCGGCCGGATCTGCCGCCGTGGCCAGCTTCTCCGGGCTGCGCGGCCTCGCCGGGATCGCCGGCTGGCCCGGACGGCTCGCCTGGCTGCTCCCGTTCACCATCGACGCCTACGCCATGACGTCCGCCCGGGTCTGGCTGGCCGCATCGACGCCCTCGCGAAGCGCGCGGCGGTTCGCCCGCGCGAACGCGCTCGGCGCGATCGCCGCGAGCATCGCGGGCAACGCCGCCTATCACGCGGTGGGGACCGGGCTGCTCGCCGTCTCCTGGCCCATCATCGTCCTCGTCGGCGCCGTCCCCGCGGCCGTCCTCGGCCTGACCGCTCACCTGCACGCGCTGCGGGGACGGCACGCCCCGGGCCCCGGGCGCAAGGACGGTCCTGAGCACGGGACCGGGGACCGTCCCGAGGACGGGACTCAACACCGCTCCGGGGACCGGACCCGCAGCCGCTCACGGTCCCGTCCCCGGACCGGCACCCGGAACCGTCCCCGCTACCGGTCCGAGGACGACGTCCTCGCCGCTGCCCGCACGGCCGACGCCCGGTATCGCCAGGCCCATGACGGCCGTCCCATCACCCGCGACGCGCTCCGCGTGGCGCTGCGCATCAGCGGCACCCGCGCGACCGAACTACGCCGCCGCCTCGCCGACGAGTCGGCCTCCCAGCCCCCTGCTGGTCCCGCGAGCCACGACACCCACGGAGAAAACGACTAATGATTCTCATCTTGACCTGCCTGGTCCTCACCACAGCCCTCGTCCTTGCCGTCCTCCTGGCAGTGCTCGTCGTCGGCATCCGCAGCGACGAGCGCGCCGTCGACCTGACCGGCCGCCCCCACACGCCCAGCGCAGCCGTCGCACGCCGCCTGCTCGGCCTGCACGCCCGCAAGCCAGTCGCACCCGCGTGCCTCCACGCTGCGGCTAGCCCCGGTCACCAGCCGCCCCCGATCCCCGGACGAAGGGAGTCACCAAACAGATCATGACCACCACACGGCACACGCCCCGCCCGCTCATCGACCTGGACGCCGTACGCGCCCACCACCGCGACGCGACCGAATCCCGTACCCCGGCGACGCTCTGGGTTGCCGTCGCCGACGTCCCCCGTCCTGCTCGCCGAGATCGGCCGCTTCCGCTCCCTGCTCGCGCTCACCCGCGCGCAGCATGCCGACCTGCTCGCCGCCGCGCGTGCAGCCATCGCAGCCGAACGGGACGGTGAGGACGATCCTCTTTACTACCTCCGCGATGAACTCGGCGCGCGGGGACAGCTCCCACGCCGGTGGATGGGCCCGCCCGAGCTGCTTGCCCTCGCGGGCGTCCACGACGCGGTGGACGGTGGACGATGAGCCGTAAGCGCCGCCGTCCCCGCCGCAGGCCAGGCCGCGACGGTCATGTCACCCCGGTCATGCTCGTCATCGACGACCGTTACCCGGGGGAGAGCCTCGCCGCGTTCGGCCGCCTGATCTACCGCTACCGCTCCGAACTCGCCCCGCTCGCGCTCGCTCTGGCTATCGGCCTGACAGGCCTGATCCTGCATGCGACCCACCCGCGCTGGTGGCCCGGGGTTGCCGCCGTCGCGGCATCCACTGCGGCGGGAGTGCTCATGTCCGCGAGGACGTGGCTGGATCGCCTCATCGAGCGCGCGTACGCCGCTGCCGTGATCCTCGCTGCCGGGGTGTGGCTGGCTGCGGCAACCGCACGCGGCGTGTACGTTCCCCCGCTGCTCGCCCTGCTCGCCCTTGGGACGCTCGCCGCAGGGCTGCCGTGGTGGCGCCACCATCGCCGCCGGGCCCGGGTCCGTGTCGAGCGGACGCTTGCGGCCTGGCCTGACATCTCCGAGACCATCGGGCTCGCCGGATCGCGGGTCATGTCCGCGATCGTGGACCTGTGGGGCTGGCGTGCCCGGTTCGCCCTCAGGCGCGGCCAGACCGTCGACGACGTGCGGAACAAGCTGCCGGCGATCGAGTCCGGTCTCGGCACCCGCCCCGGCGCGGTGCGCATCGTCGCCGACCCCGCCCGCGCTGACCGGTTCGAGATGCGCGTGCTCGACGCCGACCCGCACGCCGCGCCGATCCCCTGGCCCGGCCAGCCGGCAGCCACCATCATCAGCCCCATCGAGCTGGGCGTCTTCGAAGACGCCTCGCCCGTCCGCGTGGTGTTCGCCTACCGGCATGGTCTCGTCGCGGGCATCGCCGGATCGGGCAAGAGCGGCATCCTCAACATCGCCCTCGCCAATCTCACCGCCTGCGCCGACGTCGTGATCTGGGGCATCGACCTCAAGGGCGGCATGGAGCTGGAGCCCTGGCAGCGGTGCCTGGACCGGCTGGCCACCACCCCGCGCGAGGCAGCCGCGCTCCTCGCCGACGCGGTGCGCATCCTCGACGCGCGAGCCCGCGCGCTCGCCGAGATGGGCGCCCGGCTCTGGGTCCCCTCGCCGCAAGCACCCGCTCTCGTGATCATCATTGATGAGTATGCCGAGCTGGCCGACGACGCGCCCGGCGCCATCCCCGCAGCCGACTCGATCGCCCGCCGTGGCCGCGCCGTCTCCGTGACCCTGCTCGCCGCGACCCAGCGGCCCACCCAGGCCGCGATGGGCAGGGGCGCCGTCCGGTCGCAGATGGACATCCGTATCTGCCTGCGCGTGCGGGAGCGCCGCGACACCGACCTGATCCTCGGCCAGGGCGCGCACGCCGCAGGCTGGCACGCCCACGCCCTCGACGCGCCCGGCAAGTTCCTCATCTCCGCGCCCGGTCATGACACCCCCCGCCGGGCCCGCGCGTACCTGCTCGACGACGAGCGGATCCGCGCCATCGCCTACCACCATTCCGAGCACCGGCCCCGGCTCGACCCGGTCTCCGCCGCCGCCATCCGCCCCGGGGATGCGGAGCCCGGCGACGACCCAGACGACGATCTCGATGACGAGAGCGAGGTGATCGACGCCGAGATCATCGACGACGACCCCGAGGTCGTTGTCTGGACTGTCTTGCGCCGGGCACCTGCCGAAGGGCTGTCGGTGCCCGACCTCATGGCGGCAACCGGGATGCGCCGCACCTGGGTCTATGACCAGCTCCGCGAGCACGCCGACGCCGCGCGCGTGATTCAGGTCTCCCGGGGCCGCTGGCGGGCTATCGACGCGGACGAGGAACGTCCGTGACCGCGCGGACGTCCGCCGCCTCGCGCGCGTCTGCGCACGTAGGGACGCACACGGACGACGGACGTCCGCGCGGACGAACTCCCGGCAGACACCCCGACCCCCACAAGAAGGGACACGATCACCATGACTCACAACGACAGCCACCACCACCGCGCCGCAACTCGCGCCGCCCGGAGCCCATCGGAGCGGCGATGACGAGGCCGCCTTACTGGAATGACTCCACAGCAGCCCTCTACGTCGGAGACGCCCGCGACGTGCTCGCCGAGATGCCCGGCGGCTCCGCCGACTGCATCGTCACCAGCCCGCCCTACTGGGGCAAGCGTGACTATGGCGTGGCCGGGCAGTACGGCCACGAGCCCGGCCCGGCCGCCTATGTCGAGACGCTCCGCGCGGTGTTCGCCGAAGCCCGCCGCGTGCTCGCCGACGACGGGACGTGCTGGCTCAACCTCGGCGACTCCTACTCGGTCGGCGGGGGAGCCGCTACCGGCAAGCATGCCTACATCGGCCGCCAGCTCACCGCGCACCGCGTTACGGGCACGCGCGCCAAGAACCTGCTCGGCCTGCCGTGGCGGGTCGCGTTCGCCCTCCAGGACGATGGCTGGACCCTGCGCAACGCGATCGTGTGGCACAAGCCGAACGCGATGCCCGAGTCAGTGCGCGACAGGCTGAACTGCCGCCATGAGCTGATCTTCCTGTTCGTCAGGCAGCCGGCCTACTGGTTCGACCTCGACCCCATCCGCGTCCCGCACGCCACCGCCGGCCAGGGCCACGCGCGGGCGAAAGCACCGGACGCCGCCAGTTCGTGCCGCCCGCCAGGCCATCCCGGACGCACCCGGACAGCAGGCGGCACCCGGCCGCCCAAGTACGGGCCGCACGCCCGGGAGGTCATCGCCGGCAGGCGGTTCGGCGCGAGCCTCCAGAGAGGAAAGGACGGGCACGGTGCCGCGCATCCCATGGGACGCAACCCCGGGGACGTCTGGGCGATCCCCACGCGTCCCTACAAGGGCCCGCACTTCGCCGCCTTCCCCATTGACCTCCCGCTGCGCTGCATCGCGGCAGGATGCAAACCAGGCGGCACCGTGCTCGACATGTTCGCCGGCACCGCCACTACAGGCATGGCCGCCCTCCAGCTCGGCCGCCGGTTCACCGGGATCGAGCTGTCCGCCGAGTTCGCCGCGCTCGCGGCGGATCGGCTGAGCCAGGCTGAGCACCCGGAGCGGGACGGCCAGCCCTGACCGCGCGGCGAGAAAGGGCCTGCTCAGGGCCTCCCAAATCGCGATCCCGGGCGTACGATCACAGGCCCGGACCAGGCCCCGGCCGGATGCCGCGCCGCAAGCCCGATGATGATCACGTCCGCGTCATCCTGCCGGACGAGCCGCCCCCACTCACCCCGGGGGCGGCACGGGCACTGCTGCGCATCCTGGTCAAGGCGCACGCCCGGCTTGAGAATCACGACGAGCGGAAGGACGACTGACCGTGACGGAGCAGACGACCAAGTTTGCGTTCTACGGCCGCGTATCGACCGAGGACCAGCAGGACCCTGAGTCGTCGCGCGGCTGGCAGCTCACCCGCTCGCGCACGCTCATCGAGCCGCGGGGCGGCCTGATCATCGCCGAGTACTTCGACGTCGACAAGTCACGGTCGATCCCCTGGCAGCGCCGCCCGCACGCGACGGCATTGCTTGCCGCGCTGAAGAACCCGGCCAGGGGGTTCGAGGCTGTCGTCATCGGGGAGCCGCACCGGGCGTTCTACGGCAATCAGTACGGGCTGACGTTCCCGTTGTTCGAGCATTATGGCGTGCCGCTGTGGGTGCCCGAGGTCGGCGGCCCGATCGACCCGGCGAACGAGGCTCACGACCTGGTCATGTCGGTGTTCGGCGGGATGTCCAAGGGCGAGCGGAACAGGATCAAGATCCGCGTCCGCACCGCGATGGCCACTCAGGCCAAGATTGAGGGCCGGTTCCTCGGCGGCCGGCCGCCGTACGGGTACCAGATCGCGGACGCGGGCCCGCATCCCAACCCGGCCAAGGCCGCTGACGGCAAGCGGCTCCACCGGCTGGCGATCGACCCCGGCACTGCCCCGGTGGTGCGGCGGATCTTCGCCTGGTTCACCGGCGGGCACGGCATCTACGCCATCGCCGAAGGACTGACCCGCGACGGCATCCCCTGCCCTTCGGCGCACGACCCGGGCCGTAACGCGCACCGCTGCGGCATCGCGTGGAACAAGTTCGCCGTCCGCGCGATCCTCGCCAACCCCCGCTACACCGGGCACCAGGTCTGGAACCGCCAGCGCAAAGACGAAGTCCTGCTCGACGTGGACGACGTCGCCCTCGGCCACAGGACCAAACTACGGTGGAACGAGACTGGCAAGTGGATCTGGTCCGACCAGATCGTCCACCCGCCCATCATCGACCGCGAATCCTTCGACGAAGTACAGAAACTCCTGAACGGCCGGGCCACGGTTCACGCCGAGCACAAGCCGCACCGCGCCCGCCGCCCGTACGCCTTGCGCGGCTGCCTGTGGTGCGGCATCTGCGACCGGCGCATGCAAAGCCACTGGGCCAACCAGGCCCCGTACTACCGGTGCCGCTTCCCCGCCGAGTACGCCCTGGCCAACCGCGTAGAGCACCCGCTGAACGTGTGCCTGCGCGAAGACGCGATCCTCGGCGACGTCGACGGCTGGCTGGCCCGCGAGTTCGCCCCGCACCGCCTCACCCAGACCATCGCCGACCTCGCGGACGCACAGGACGCGACCACCATACGGACGACCGGCCGCGAGGAGACGGCAGCGAAGATCGCCGAGTGCGACCGCAAGCTAGCCCAGTACCGCGCCACCCTCGACGCCGGAGGCAGCCCAGCCACGGTAGCCGCATGGATCTCCGAGACCGAAGCCGAGAAGGCGAAGTACCAGGCCAGCAGCCGCCAGGCCGCCACCCGTACCCGGCTGACCAGCGAGCAGATCGACGCCATGGTCAGCAAGCTAGGCGACATGGCGAGCGTGCTACGCGACGCAGAACCCAGCGACAAGGCAGAGGCATACCAGCAGCTAGGCCTCAGGCTGACCTACCACCCCGGAGCCCGTTCTGTTCGAGCTGAGGTCCACATCGACCCTGCTCAGCATTGGTTTTTCGACAGTGTCCGAGGCCGGATCGACCCTGTATCCCCATATAGCTCTTTAAGCTATGACGCTGAGATAAGCATATAGCAGGTCTGCGTTCCTGGCTACTCCTGTGCCCATTGACCTGGGAAACGGCCTCTCTCATCCAGTTGGTGCGTGATTCACGCTACTGTAGGCCACCTAACAATTGCGATTATCAGCTTGCCGGGCGCCTTCGAGACCACAGTCAGCCGCCGATGGCGGACATCTTCCAGGCGGGCTGCAGGATGCCGGGCCTGCTGATGCCATGGCCGGGTAGCTTCGCGGCGGCCCGTGACGTCGCGGGCATCTTGGGAACCGACTTGAACCCCCATGGTGCAAGCGCGGGCTGCGGGCATGGCGCGGCTGGCCGCTACCGGGGAGCGGGGAACTCAGATTCCCTGTCGCGGGACCAGGTGAGCATTTCGGGGTCGGCGCCGCAGGCGGTGCGGCAGCACGTCCGCGAGGCTGACCTATCCGCGGGCTTCGCGTGTCGCGTACAGAAAGACGCCGGGCGTGGCAGCGGTGCCCGCCGCGAGCCGCGTGTGGCGCGTTTTTAGTCGCTGCAGCGACTGCGGCTTGGATCTGCCGTGGCCGGTGCCCGTAGGCGTTGCGCAGTTCCGCAGGCCCTTGCACGAGTGTCGCGAGGTTCATCAGCATCCGCTTGACGGTCTCCGCTGCGCGGGCGGTGTCGGCCACGTCATCCGGTGTCAGCTGCAGCACCTTGGCCGTCTTGCGCACGAGCGCCAGCGGGTCGTCGTTCTTCCCGCAGGGCTCCTCGCGTTCGTCGGGGATGGTGTTCAGATGCGCTCGGCGAACTCCTTCGCGGTGCCGATCGCGAGGCCGGGTTGTGTATCCACGGCACCCTCCATGCGCGTCACCTGCTGCGAGATGTACCCGGCCTCAATGCGGCTTGCTGTCTCGCGGGCGAAGTTGACTGAGGCCATGCCGCCGGTACCCGCGCGGGCGGGCGCGTAAATCGGGCCGGCCAGACAACTGCTTGTGCGGCTTGCGCACGACCGCAGGATCGGGTCGGCGGGCAAGGCGGCGGCCCTTGCCCTGGCGGCTCTCTGGCTGGCTCGCCAGGAGAAATGCCGTGCTGGAGCGCAGCGCATCCCAGCCCGCACACTGCCCGCAGAATCCGTCGGCGGGCTAGGCGGCTCCCCGCCTGCTGCGGACGGGTTCTCTGGCTGGCCGCCTGTAGTGAGGCCGTGCCGGGATGCTGCGCAGTCCCTGCCTCGCGTGGCGGGAGCCCGGTCGCGTCATGGGTGCATCCTGCAAGCACGATGCCGACGCGGCGGGGCCCCAATATGCGGGGCTGCACATGTAGCCCCGGCTGGCCTTTCACCGGCCTGCCGCAGGCCTCCGGCTGACCTGCCATGTGCGCGGCGGCGGTGCCGCGGGAGATCCCGAAGGCCGTCACCTGCGCGGTCCTGGTCATTCCTTCAGGGTCATCCGGGTAACGCACAGGGCATGGGACCGGCCGCGAGAGCCAGATGGCTGGTCATCTGCCGTCTATGCTGCGGCTGCCCGGAGGGCATGATCGCTCATCGATGAGATGAGCCTCGCCCTGCACATGCTGGACGCTGGAGACCTGCGGCTCCTGGCCAGGAGATTAAGAGTCTGCTGCTCTGCCAGTTGAGCTAGCGGCGCGCGTGCCAACTCACGCTATGACGTGCCGGGCTGTACGGCAAACCGGGAGACCCGCTGTCGCGTGGTGCCGCCCGCTACCGGCCCGTACCGGGACATCCGAGCAAACATGGAGCAAACATGGGTGTGGCCCATGTCCGGCACAGCCAGGATAGCAGCGTCTCCCAGAGCCGGGCCGGCGGCCCGGAGTTTCGCGGAAGCGGCGGGTACGGTCCGTAATCGCCGCTGCTGGCGTGGATGCAAGGTGGGGCACTGCCGCAGTGGGGACACTGCTGCAGCTCATGGCAGATCGTGAGACTCAGGTACACGAGCGCTTGGTGAGGCGGCCTGGCCGGAGAGGCTCGCTGCTGCATGCAGCGATTGACCTCGGGTAGACCTGCGGTATACCTCCCATGGACCTGGGCACGATCTTCTTCTTGAAGCTCATCGGGCTTGGTGTTCCTGCTCGACGGCGTGGATCTCGCCAGACAGCGTCCACGTTCCACCGGGGACTTGCTGGCACAGGACCTGTCCGGCCATGCACAGGTGATCGGCCGGGTTCCATTGCACCCCCGTTCCGCGCGGGTGGACGAGCATGTCGGTGACGCCGAGGACCGCGCGCTCCTCATTGAGCAATGTCTGTGCGATCGGGCCTGCCGGCCGTCCGGTGGCAACGGCGAGCCGGGCGGCGATCTCGGCGACCGCCCCCTGGTTGCCGTGGGCCTGGAACGCGGCGACGGTGCCGTCCATGAGCGCCTTGACCAGTTCTGGGTTAGCGCCCACCGTCTTGGCGCGCGGATGGCTGAGGGTCAAGAAGACCGCGAACGGCGTTGCGGGGGCGGGCTGACCGGCGGTGTGTGCCTCCGCGTGGTGGATGGCAAGCCACACCTGCTCCAGCCGCTTGGCCGAAGGGAACCGGCCGAGATCAGCTCCGCTGAAGCCGGCCAGGCGCCGGACGGGCCGCCAGTGGCTCAGGTTGCTGCCGGGGCTGATTAGCCGGTACTGATAGGAGCAGGCCAAGTGCCGGCCGGACGGCGGATCACGGCGCGGGCCGACCGTCATCTCAAACCGCACCCCATGCCGGACGGCCAACCGGAAGCAGCCGCCCGCGGTGGCGTCGATGTTGTAGAGAACCAGGTTTTCCACGTCCATGTTCGCTGGCTTAAAGCCCGCGTAGCTCGCGTGCAGTATCTCCCCGGTCCTGGCTGCCAGGGACCCAACCCGCAGCCGGAGCGCATCGCGAGCGGCGTGCTGGCCAGGGGTGAGCCGTTCAAACGGAATGTAGCGGGTGTCCCACAGCCATACCTGCCGCCGGTCATCGCCGGGTCCCTCGATCTCCCATTCGTCGCCTGCCGCCGTGCCGGGCGAAGCAGCGCCATCTGCCCGGGCCGATGCCGCGGGCTGAGTTGGTCCGGGCTGCTGGCCGGAGGCCGCGTCCCCCAGCGGCCGGCATGTCCCGCAGCGCTCGGCGACCGCGCCGGTGCGGGACAGCGCCCATCGATCAAGTTCCATGAGCACGCCCGAGCAGATCTTGATGTAGGGACCAGTGAAAGGGGGCCTGCTGGTGATCGTGCCGCAGGCAGCGCGATGCAGCCGGGCGTAGCCTCTCTGGCTACGACCGATGTTGATCACGTACCCGTCGCGGTGCGCCGCCACCCAGCCCAGGTAATCGGCGTCCCCGTCCCGGAACTCCTCCACACTCATCACCCGCATTCTCGCGCTAGTGCCGCGCCACGCCGCCTTGCCCGGTCGGGTGCTTCTCTGACCTGCCCGCCAGACTGGGCTGGCGCAAGTCGTGCCCGTAGCGCGTTGAGAGCGACGAAGTGAGACCAGGGCGCGGTCGAAGTTAGTGGCCAAGTGCCGACAGGCTGCCGCGGCAGGAGCGGACGTCACGAGGCGGGTGCGGAATCCTGCTGCAAGTCGTTTCCCGCCGGAAGAGGTGGCGCATCCTGGGCTGCGTCATTCCCGAGGCGCCCGTCCATTTCGGCGGCCCGGTCTACGGCCTCGGCAATTGCCGATAGCTGCGCCTTGAGATCGGCTATCACGTCGTCCTCTTCGGTTGACCGGCTCACCATGAGGGGAATGAGGAAGGCGCCTCCGCGTTCGATCTCGTCCTCCCATCGCCGAGCTCCGGCGGGCAGCTGCACGGAGCTGAGCGCCCGATCCAGCACCGGCATCGTCCATCCCGACTGCGCTTTGGGATAGACCTCCGCCCACAAAGGCGAGCAGCCGAGCTCGGCCCATGCCCTGAGGTACAAGCCGGCCCAGATCTCGATGCCGCAGGCCCTGGACCGCAGCCACCAGCCGAAATACAGAGGATCGTATGAGTGCTTGCTGCTCAGCTTCTCCAGCCGGTCGCCGCCGCCGAACTCCCCCGCCAGCCGCTTTACCAGCGGGAACAAGCTGCTGATCTGACGGGCGGTGCGGGTGTCCAGATCCTCGGCCAGCAACGGCAGGAAGCCGGTCTGGTCCATACGCTCGGTCAGGCCACGCAGCTGAGCAAGATCCGCCAGCCACTCGCTCAAACCAGCAGCGCGAAGACGGCCGTCGAGTTCATCCAGGATGTCTCGCCAGCTCCGCAGGGCCAAGACGTGGCCAGACGGCAGCGCCAGCTCGTAGCGGCCGGGCTCGTGGTCGGCCGCTGGCATGCGTCCACCTTCCGTTTCGCCCGCGTAGGCCGCTAGGTTCGCCAGCAATTCTGGCCACAGGGTTAGCAGGCGGACTGCCGGGGCTACCGCGAGCACCACGCCGGGCTTACCAGCCTTCAGCATTCTCACGTAAGCGCCAGGCTGCTTCGCCGTCAGGCCGGCCCAGAACTTCGCCTCGATGATCAGCTGGTGACTGCCCGTCGGGTCAGTGCCGACAACGTCGGGCCGCCCGGACTCCGGGTCGGTCACCTGGCTCTGGTAGCTGAGGTCTGGGGCCAGCTCCACCTGGAGCGAACGCAGCACGTACTTGTGCAGGGCCTCACTGGCCTCCGGGCATCCTCGCAGCAGGAACGTCAGAGCCTCAGTGGCCCAATCCTCCTCGGAGCGGGCAAATCGCGACGACAAGTGGGCAAGCAGACCCGGTTGCTTCATAGCTGATTACCTATCATCTGCGGACGCCACTGAGACTCCAATGACCGCCAACACGCATCGAGTAGCTCCAGGCCGATCTACCAGCTGGATTGTCCACCCCCGCCCGTTCAGCGCTGGGCGTACCGTCACTGGATTACTGTCATCCGACCGGATGGTATTTCCGCCTACGCACACGAGGAGAAGGGCTCCGTCATCAGCGTCGCAGTCATCTGCTCGTCGACGTGCTCACCGGAGTCGCTGGCACCGCGATGGTGGCTTCGAACGACAGTGACCTGCAGTTCCCTGCCGCCTGCGCCCGGTGGTGCCCGCAAAATGTCGGGTGGCCGTGACACCCTGGCAAGGCGACACCACAACGGCGGAGCCTAGGCATGTGACGTGTGGCTTGCTGATCGGCGGCTTGATGAATCGGGATATCAATGAGACTGCGTCGCGGTGGCCAGGCAGGATCCGAAGGCGGCAAGCCTATCGAGGATTTCTGGGGGTGGTGGGGCTCCGCCGGACGGGCCGCTGCAGAGGCCGGGATCGGCGGTGCTGGGTTCGAGGGTTTCACCGGCGAGATGATGAGGCGCGTGAAGGCCATGCATCCCGACCTTGCATGGGAACTGGCGCCAGGCGGGCGCGCTGAGCATGCGCTGGTTATTACCGCGGCCGGAGTCCCAGAGCTGCGCCGTCTCGCAGAGCGCTGGTATCAGCATGCCCCGGCCGTCGGCGCGGTCTGGGAATACCACCCTGCCCGGCAGGCGAGCCCATCTTCACTGGCGAACGTGCTGGAGTTCGGTGACCAGAAGCTCAACCTTGCTGAGCTGAGGTTCGACCTCCACGTTGACAACGACCGGGACGTGATTGACACGGTGGTCTTTCATCCCTCCTTCGCGAGGATGCCTTCCGAGGCGCGCGGTCAGGTGGGCTTTCTGGCGTTGGACTGGGCTCTCGGCGAGGATGGTGTAACCAGGTGGATCGGCGGCTTCGAGACCTCAGATACGCGCCCCGCCACAGGAGTGCCGGCTGACGGGCTGATAGAGACGGTCGAGGCACTGTCCAGCCGGGCCGGCGAACCTCGCTGGGCTCTGCTGCAGGGGAAGCGGGACGATGCCGTTCTCCTCGCATCGCTCGCGATCCCGGCCAAGTGGGTCGACCATCCGCTGATGGATCAGCACATCGCGGTGTCGCTGCCCTTTGCCGATCAGACGCCAGAGGGTTTGCCTGGCCCGGACTCACTTGATCAGCTTCGTGCACTCGAAGATGAGCTGACTGACCGGCTGCTGCCGTGTGCATTGCTTGTAGCTCACGAATCGACCCGGGGGGTTCGGACGCTTCACCTGTATGCCGATAGCGACGACCCCACCCTTGCAGGGCAGGTGCGAAACGCTGTGTCGCGGTGGCCTGGCGCGGCGGTGAACTCAAGCGTGGATGCCGGCTGGCGGGCGATCCGCCACCTGACGGGATGACCAGCGATGGCCCCAATGCAGCGCATCGCAGGCCCGGGATGCCCGCGTCGGCCGACCGGAACGACGACAATGGGACTGTGATTCCTAAGTGTGACGTGACGCCCGCGATCGATGTCGACTACGCGAGCCTGAGGGTTCCGACTGCCTATCAGGTAGTCAACGGCTTCGCGGTCGTGCGGGACTACCAGCCGTTGATTGACGTGGAGTGGGATGATGCTCGCGAGTGCGTGGAGGCCGAGGCGCGATGGCTCGACCGTGCAGCAAAGGCGTCGACCGCCGAGGAGTTCGACCGGATCCTGTCCACCGCGGCAGCGGAAGAGGCGCCAGACGACTTGGACTGGCTGTTTCGAGGCCTCGACGTCGGAGTCGCTGGACTTACCCTTGTGCTATCGGCTGCTTACTATGCGACGTGCTTCTCATGCCACACTCACCCGTCTATGGCCGGCGACCACATGCCACAGGTGATCATGGCTGCCGAGCCGCAGCGCGTTCGTGCGCTCGCCGGATACGCGGCCCGTGCCGACTGTGGCATCGAGAATGCCGGGGATGGCCTCGTATGTGTCTACGCCGCCTCCGTTGAACATCACCATGCGCTGGCGCAGGCAATGCTCGCGGCACGCGCCGAGTTGGAGGAGCTTCCCCAGCCCTCGTGGCGCCCGCGAGTGCAGGAGTACCTCAGCGACGAAGATTCTGATGAGTTCGAATGGACCGACAACGAGACCGGTTAGAGCCAGTCTCGGAAGTTGATCTCGCCATATCCCCGCTCTGGGATGATCCTAGCTGCATCGGGGGAGTGGGCAGAGGAACCGTGTGCTGCGCCTGAGGGCCGATCCAGATTGTAGCCGGGCCGCTAAGCCTGGCCAGCCGCGCTTGAGCTACGCGGTGATCGTCTGCTCCTCTCCGCTTTGCGTGGCCGCTGATCCGGAACGGCTAGCCGGCTGGGCCGGGAGACGATGATGACGTCGCTGACGTTGTCGAGTTCCCGCAGGGCTGCCGCTGTCATGTCG
>WNFD01000471.1_pt1 | contig 39907 bp, 31 predicted proteins | sample 5400491 | NCBI WGS metagenome assembly WNFD01 (sample SAMN13153343, study PRJNA577476) | soil metagenome | isolation source: 120 cm saprolite under Douglas fir tree site 2 hole 2 replicate 2 | place: USA:California | collected 2015-04-18
CACGACTTCGAATTGACTTCGCCAATCCTCGACTTCTATGTCGTTGCTGGACGTTTCCTCGACTACGCCGATACCACGGGCAATGCCAAGATTACCATTCTTCCGGCCCGCGATTCCGGCACCGTTTCCTCCACCGGCAACTTACCGGCCAACTCCGCCGAGCAACGCACCGTCATCACCGCCGGCAAGTTTAAAGCCAAGTTCGTCAGAACACCCGAGGGAGGCAGCAGCCTGTCAACAATTCACGGCGCTCCAGACGCGAAGATCGTCAATTCATCTGCCGATCAACCCGACCGCATCAGCACCAGCCGAACCCTGGACGCAACTTTTGTGCCCCGGGGCAGCATCGATTCCATCGTCCAACAGGGAAACGTCGCCTACACCGACGGTCAGCCGGCCGACAAAAGGACCCAGGCTTGGGCCGACCACGCGCGCTACACACCGGCTGACCAACTGACTGTGCTCACCGGCAGTCCACGAGTCATCCAGGGAGGCACAGCAACAACGGCAAGAATCATTCACATCAATCGCGCCACTGGCCAGGCCAGAGCCGAGGACAACGTCAAAACTACGTACAGCGATCTCAGCGAGCAACCGAACGGCGCTTTGCTGGCTTCTTCGTCTCCGATTCACGTAACCGCACGCAGCATGATCGCCTACAACACTACCGGCCTTGCGCTCTACACCGGTGATGCTCGCCTGTGGCAGGACGCCAACATCATCGAAGCCCCATCCATTCTGTTTGATCGGGAACAGCGCTCGGTGACAGCCGAAGGCACGGTGACCCAGCCCGTCTCCACCCTCCTGATCCAGGCCAGTAACTCTCCCAGCGAAAAAAATTCGCGCGAGCCCCAAAAAACCCCGCCGGATAAGCAGAAACCGGAGAAATACAGTCCAGTGGCTGTTACTGCGGCCAGGCTCAGGTACAGCGACGCAGAACGCAAAGCTCACTATGAAGGTCGTGTACTGGCCAAAGGATCCGGCTTTACGGCTGCCGGCAAGAGCATGGACGTTTATCTTCTGCCGCGAAGTCAAATATCTAAGAATCAATTACTTGCCGGTCCTGGACAGCTCGATCGGATAGTCGGTCAAGGGGACGTCGTAGTGCAGCAGCCGGGCCGTCGCGCGGTGGGCCAGCAGCTCGTCTACACTGCAGCTGATGACAAATTCGTGCTCAGTGGCGGATCCCCGAGCATTTTTGATGCCGAACGGGGCAAAACTACCGGCGTTTCGTTGACTTTCTACAGACGCGATGATAGGGTGCTGGTTGACGGGGAAGCGAGTTCTCCTGTAGTCACCCAGACGCGAGTGGCACGATAAATGCGTATCCTGGCCACTGATGAGATTGGCAAGTCCTACCGTGGCCGACGCGTCGTAAACGGTGTGAGCCTGCGGGTAGAGCAAGGCGAAGTTGTTGGTTTGCTTGGACCTAACGGCGCGGGCAAGACGACAACTTTCTACGCCATAGTTGGTCTCGTTCCCCCCGATACCGGCCGGGTCTTGTATGACGGCCAGGACATCACCGACGTTCCCATGTATCTGAGGGCGCGTCAGTATGGCATCAGCTATCTCCCCCAAGAAGCTTCCGTCTTTCGCAAGTTAACCGTCGAAGAAAATATTTTAGCGGTGCTCGAGGCGCAGCCGATTTCCTGGCACGAACGTCGGGAAAAGATGGAGACGCTGATCGACCAGTTGGGTTTGGAATACATTCGCCAGAACCGTGGATTTGCTTTGTCCGGAGGCGAGCGGCGACGCGTTGAAATTGCGCGCTGCCTGTGCATCAATCCCACATTTATCTTGCTGGACGAACCGTTTTCCGGCATTGATCCCATCGCCGTTCTCGACCTGCAAAAGATCATCAGTGCGTTGCGGACGAGCGGAATCGGAGTATTGGTTACCGACCATAACGTGCGGGAGACACTCTCGGTCACCGACCGGGCATACATTATTGACGATGGCAGAATCTTCCGCCACGGTCCGCCAGGTCAGTTAGCGAATGATCCGGAAGTCCGCCGCGTCTACCTCGGCGAGAGTTTCTCGCTGGTGTAATGCCACCAAGTATAAGAAGGACTGCCTTAGTGATACTGAGTGTCTTTCGCGGTTAGAGATTCAGGGAAGCAACGAAGCGACCATGGTCCTGCTGCAGCACAAACTGAGCGTCAAGCTATCGCAACGGCAGATCCTGACCCCGGGCCTCGTGCAAATGGTCTCGGTCCTCGCGCTCAACAAGCTTGAGCTCAAAGACATGATCACCGCGGAGATGGTCGAAAACCCGGTTCTTGAGGAGCTCGAGGAATCCGTTCCTCTGCTCGATGAAGTGGGCCGTAAGGAGGAAGATCGGGACCGCGCCGCTGCCGCCACCAACGAAGAAAATCCTGCCACTGCGGTAGAAAAAAAAGATCCGTTTGAGGAAATCGATTTCGGCTCGTTCTTTCAAGACTATCTCGACCCAGGGTACCGCACGCACGGGGAGATGGAGGAAATCGAGCGCCCCTCTTTCGAGAATTTTCTGTCCAAGCCGACAAATCTGACTGACCACCTTGCCTGGCAACTGGGTGCGCTAAGCCTGCCCCGCGAAGTACGGGAAGCGGCCGAGCTGATTATCGGTAACCTCAACGAAGATGGCTACCTGATCGCCAGCGATGATGAACTACTCGGCGTCGCTCCGCCCGAAGCCGATGCGCTGACGACCCAGAGTATCGTCAGCGAAGCCCAGGCCTTGGGTTTGGCCGAAGTCAAGTCCGATGGCGAAGATGCCGGCTCAACGATGACATCGGGGGACGGTTCCGCGCCGGCGTTGAGCACTGTGGAGACTGAAAAAGCCCAGGTTCTCGGCGCGAACGGCGATTCGGTTACAAGCGAAATAACAGGGCTCGCCGAAACGATGCCTAGTGCGCCATGGGAAACGGCAAAGGCGCGCACCTATGACCCCTCAGCACTTCTCGAGGCAAGCCCCACATCGTCCAGCATGGCAGCAGCTCCTGCTCCGGCGGCGGCGGCCGCGACCACTCCAGCTCCATCTTCCAAGCCTCCGGTTTACCAGCCGAAGTTCACGCCGTCCGACCTGGCGGCTGCGCTTGCCGTTGTTCGGCAGTTGGATCCCCCCGGCGTAGGCTGCCGCGATCTGCGCGAATGCCTGCTCTCCCAGCTGCGCTACCACCAGCACCAGCTTGCGCTGCACAAAAACGGCGAGAAAAACGGAAACGGGACGGCGCAGGTTCTCGAAGACGCCATTGCCATCGTCGATCAGCACCTGCGAGCTCTGCAGAACAAACAGCACAAAGAAATCGCCAAGACGATTGGCCGTCCGGTCGAAACCGTTCAGCAAGCACTGGACTACATTCGTACTCTCGATCCCCGGCCTGGCCTGCGCTACAACAAGGTTCAGGCCCGGCTCATCGAGCCTGACGTTGCATTCGTCAAGCACGGCGACGAATGGCTGGTGCTGATGAACGACGAAGATCTCCCGCAACTGCGCCTTAATCCGGCCTACAAGCGCCTGATTACGCGCGAGGGCAACGACAAAAATACCCGGGACTACGTCAAAGAGCGCTACAAAAGCGCCATCCAGCTGATCAAGAACATCGAGCAGCGGAAACAGACCATCACTAAAGTCTGCTACTCCATCGTCATGCGGCAGGGGGATTTCCTGGAAAAGGGAATCGATTATCTGAAGCCCATGATGATCAAAGAAGTGGCCGAAGAGATCGGTGTGCATCCTTCTACGGTCAGCCGTGCAGTTGCCAACAAATACGTCCACACCCCGCAAGGCGTGTTCGAACTACGGTATTTCTTCAGCGAGAGTGTTCAGGGACCGGAAGGCGGAAACACTTCCTTGCTCATCCTCAAACGCCGAGTCAAAAAACTTATCGACGAAGAGGACACTTCGCGGCCCCTTACCGACGAGCAGATTACGCGCATCCTGCAATCCCAGGGAATTCAGGTTACGCGCCGCACGGTGGCCAAATATCGGGAAGACATGCGCATCCCGAGCACGCATCAGAGGCGGGTAAAAAAATGAAGGGTTGTCATCCTGAGGCCGCCGCCTTTGCGGGCGAAGGAGCAGGGCGAGCCGCTTGGCTCGATTCCTTAAAATGCACTGCCCAATTTGCTTGGCTACGAATTGAGGAGGGGCGCTCATGAATGTGGAATACACCGGCAGGCACTACGAAGTGACCCCCGCCATCCGCAAAGAAGTAGAAACTGGCCTCACGAAAATCCGCAGAATTCTGGGCGACAAGTTTGAAACCAAGGTGATCCTCGCAGTCGAGAAGCACCGCCACAAAGCGGAGATCACCATCAGTCCGCGAAACGGCCCGCTGGTCGGCCTGGCGCAAGCCGGAGACATGCAAGCTGCCGTCAACCAGGCGCTCGACCATCTGGAAACTCAGGCGGTGAAATACAAAACCCGCTGGGAAACTAGGAAGCGTTCCGCGCGCAAAACCAAAGAAGTTAAAAAGTGGAACGGCGACGCGAGCCAGCAGGAAGATCTTCAAGCCAGCGTCGGCCTCACGCAGAAGACTTCTGTACCGGTGGTGGTGCACAGATTTCCCGCGGTAGCGAAGACGACCGAGGTGCACTTGGTGCGATCCGACGAGGCCGTGGCCATGCGTCCCATGACCCTCGAGGAGGCCATCAAAGAAGCCCACTTCCGCGACCGCGACGTCTTCGTCTTTCGCGATCCCAAAGGAAAAGTGATGATCCTGCACCGCACCCGCGACGGCAAAATGGAGCTGATCGAAGCGCCGTAGCCCAGTCTCGCGCTTGATTTGGGTGGCGCAGCGCTTGCTCATCTACTCTAGAGGTGCCCGTCCAAGCTTTGTTTGGGCGCGCGCGTGTGAGTACTCACCGAAGGGATTTCCCTCGTCACTCCCGCTTTTGCGCTGACTACTACGATCCGATCCCCGCTGCTTGGCCTTCACCGTTCCGGTAGCGACAAATCCCCGCCCAAGCGGGAGCTTGAACCGGGCACCCTGGGGAGTCAGGATGGACGTTAATATGGAAACTGGAGGCCTCATCCCGCATGTTTACCTCGCAGCCGATTGGATTTGTGAGTAGTCCGTACAAGGACGCAAGCGAAGTTCCCAAGGGTCTTGGCGCTAAACACGAGGCCGATGGTGTGCTCAAGATCCTGCCCGAGTTTGAGGCCGGACTCACTGACATCGAGGGCTTCTCGCATCTCGTCGTCATCTGGGAATTCGATCGCTCCCATGGCTTCGAATTGCTAGGCACACCGCCCTCTGACAATCGGCCGCATGGCGTGTTTGCGACCCGATCTCCGCGACGTCCGAACCCCATTGGCCTGACCACCGTCGAGCTGCGTCGCCGCGAAGGTATCGAGCTCCAGGTTCGCGGCATCGATATGTTGGATGGGACACCCATTCTCGATATCAAACCCTACCTAACCAGCATCCCGTACGAAAGGCTACGCCGGGGATGGCTGGCCGAAGCTGAGGCACGACCGAAGTGATGACGCTGCACAGGGCTGCTGTAGGCGGCATTTTGCAAAGGAATGCCTAACGCCGGCTGCGTTTTCCACCGCCTGATGTGACATCTAAGCTTGGCTCGCGACTTGAAATCGCTGATGAACGCTTAGGCGAAAGCGGGGCAAACCGCCTCACGGGCGTGCCTCCAAGTCTTTTGTTTCTGGATTTTGACCTCTAGGTGATTTGAAAATCTAGATTTTGCCACGCACCTTTGTGAAACCCGCGTCCAGCGCTGGATTCAGAGGCACAAAGGGGGTGGGTGGCACAAAAGTTAGGTCGCAACAAGCAGATCTGTCCCACAACCACTCTCGCCCAAAACTTTATTTCGGGCAGAGATCCACAGGTTGAGGCGCTTCGTGGGCGTGACCCTGAGCGCAGCCGAAGGGAATCTCGCGCGGACTGCCTGGGTGCCGTTCTGTCAGCGCCGAGTGATACGTTTTAATGGGCGCATTCTACGTGCTAGAATTCGCCGCCGGGGGAATGCCGCGATGATGACGCGTACGCGCTCCACGATGTCTTTGATCCTGCTCTTGGCTGTTCTCTGCAAGATGGTGACTGGGTCGCATCAGGCCAGAGCGCAAACCGCCGCGCCGCCGGCGAAGCTCTCAGTCCATTGGGAAGAACTCACCGCCGCCGATTTTCGCGAAGGCATTCACCGATCGCAAGCGACCTGCTTGCTGCCATTCGGCATCCTTGAAAAGCATGGCCCGCATCTGCCGCTCGGAACCGATCTGCTGGACGTGCGCTACTCCGCGCTGCACGGTGCCGAGCAGGAGTACGCAGTTGTTTTCCCTGAATATTATTTCGGACAGATTGCCGAAGCCAAGCACGAGCCCGGAACCGTCGCCTACAGCCGCGAAATGCAATTAGCGCTTCTGCAAGAGACTACGGATGAAATGGCGCGCAACGGCTGCAAGAAAGTCATCATCGTGAATGGCCACGGAGGCAATGACAGCTTGCTGCCATTCTTTGCTCAGACGCAGCTCGATAAGCCGCATGACTATGTGGTGTACATTTTCGACGAACGCACGCCTTCATCCGGCGGACCAGCGAAGAAGACCAAGATCGATATGCACGCCGGCGAAAGTGAAACCTCAAATATGATGATTTCGCGTCCCGATACTGTTCACCTCGATCGTGCCGCGAACGAGTCCGGTGCCGACCAGCACCGTCAGAACCTTCCCGAAGGTCTCTACACCGGAATCTGGTGGTACGCGCGTTTTCCCAACCATTATTCCGGCGAAGGCTCCGCCGCGAGGAAAGAGTTGGGCGAATATCAAATGAAATGGTGGATTGATTCGGTCGTCAAGGCCATTCGCGCCGTGAAGGCTGATGACGTCAGCCTGAAACTGCAGAACGAATTCTACGAGAAGAGCAAGCACCCATTAGACACGCAGCCCTGAGGAATATGGCGTATGGATAGGCAACAGCGACGAAGCATCCCTAGAGATGTAGCTTGCTCAAGCAACAGGTTTACGCGTATTTGCCGATCAGCACTCCGGCCAGAAACACCAGTGCTCCACCCAGTCCTACCTGCATCGCGGCCGAAAACCACGGTGCATCCATATAACGCCGACGAATCCAGGTGATCACGCCCAGCTCCGCCACCACGACGGCACCGGCAGCCCATAGAGCCACACGGAAATCGCGAAGCAAAAATGGCAGAGTGTGACCAATGCCGCCAAGCGCCGTCATCGCCCCACAAATCACGCCCCGCACCCACGGATGTCCGCGCCCGGTCAGACTGCCGTCATCAGAAAGCGCTTCGGCAAATCCCATGCTAATGCCCGCGCCCGCGGAAGCCGCAAGGCCCACCAGAAAGGCGTCCCAACTGTTCTTGGTCGCGAACGCTGCCGCGAACACAGGAGCGAGCGTCGAGACCGAGCCATCCATCAATCCTGCGAGTCCCGGTTGTACGATCTGCAATACGAACAAACGCCGCTGAGCTTTTTCCTCCTCGTCTTTAACGCCGGCTGGAAGTTTTTGCTTGTCCAGTTCCTGCGCACGGTTTTCGTGTTCGCGTTCTTCGGTCGCCAGGTCGTCAAGAAGCTGGCGGATGCTCGCGTCCTGGGTGCGAGCCGCAGCCTTTTCGTAGAAGAGGCGGGTTTCGACTTCGAGCGTGCTGGCCTCTTTGCGCACGGCATCGATGCGCATCGGTCGAATCAGCCACAATGCCGGTCGCTCCACAAAACCGCGAACGTCATGGCGGCGGACCAGCGGAATGTGTTCGCCGAACTTCTGCCGGTACAGTTCGATCAGCCGCCGCCGATGGCCTGATTCCTCCTCGCGCATGCCTTCAAACATGGCTGCCGAAGCGGGATAGTCCTGCCGCAATCCTTCAGCAAAATCAGCGTACACACGCTCGTCTTCTTCTTCGAGTGAAATGGCCAGAGCCAGCACTTCCCGTTCCGTGAGTTCCTCAAATTTCTTCATCGCGCCATAGCTTACCTGCCCAACCAGCTCTGACACAAATGTGTGAGCCGACCACGAGCTGCAAACCGAGTATCCAACGTGCGTGCGCCTCGGGGAAGCCTTCAATGCTACTATCGTCGAAATGGTACCGCACAGGAATCCCGGCCGTCTGAAGAGCCACAGTGGGAAGCGCGAGGGCCTGGTGTCCACGAGCGGAAACAAACGAGAGAGAGCGACTCGTCCGCATCGCCAGCGGCAACAGTCCGCCGAACTGGTCATCATCACCGGCATGAGCGGGTCGGGCAAGGCTTCTGTGCTCAAAGCCTTTGAGGACCTCGGCTACTACTGCGTCGACAATCTTCCAGTGGAGCTTATCCCGCGCTTCGCGGAACTGGCAGTGCAATCGGCTGAGATTCGGCGCACGGCACTTGTGGTGGACGTACGCGAGGGTTCCCAGCTCGAACAGCTTCCCGGAATCCTCAAATCGGTCCGGCGGATGATCCCGACTAAGGTGGTTTATCTGGAGGCCTCCGACGCGGTACTTGTCCGCCGCTTCAGCGAAACTCGCCGTCCCCATCCGCTCGGTACCGATGCTCCCGTGAAGTCCGCGATCCGAGCCGAACGCCGTCATCTCGGCGACATCCGCTCTTTGGCCGACTTCGTGATCGACACTTCTAAATTTAATGTCCACGAACTCCGCGCCCACATCACCGAGCGTTTCCGGGAGAAATCCTCAGAGAAAGGGATTCTGGTTTCGAGCGTAAGCTTCGGCTTTCGCCACGGTGTCCCCGAGGACGCAGATCTGGTCTTCGACGTCCGCTTCCTGCCCAATCCACATTTTGTGCCCGAGTTCCGCCCGCTCACCGGACGGCATCCGCGGGTGGCCAAATACATTCGCTCGTTTCCCCAGACCAAAGAATTCATACAGCGCATCTCCGAACTGCTGGTTTACCTGCTGCCCCACTACATCAACGAAGGCAAGAGCTATCTGACGATTGGCTTCGGCTGCACCGGTGGTCAGCATCGCTCGGTAATGATCGCGGAAGAGGTAGGCAAGCACCTGCGGCAGGCGGGATACCGCGTCAAGGTCGTGCACCGCGACAGTCCGAAGTAACTCCTGTCCTGGATTGGAAGGAGATGGATGGGACGGACACTGCGGGAAACTCAAACGCCATACTCACCGGCTGAAAGTCAAGTAAAATGGTGCATTGCACGCCATGCCTACGCTACCGGCGCCAAGCGTTTGCGGCCTGCCACTCGTGGGAGCCCCATGCGCCAGCTAACCCGTCTGATCCGCTACGCGCTCCCCTACTGGTGGCAAATTGTTTCGTCTGTGCTGTTGATGGCCTTCGTGGGCCTGTTCGACGCCTTCCGTCTGTTGCTGATCGGGCCGGTCATGGATCGCGTTCTAAATCCTTCCACCGGATCCAAGAACATTCAGCTCTTCACCATTCCGGGTTCGCAAAAAGCCATTCTGCTCCAACCATTTGTGCCATCCCATTTCACGAATGCATGGACTATCGTGGCCTTTGCCCTTGTAGCGTCGGTAGTACTGAAGGGCATTTTTGATTATGCGGGGACCTATCTGGTGAATCATGCTGGTTTCGGCATGATCACTGACCTGCGCGATGACCTTTACAACACGATCATGCGACGTAGTGCCGCATTTTTTCAGAAGCACACGACGGGGACGCTGCTCTCGACCATCGTCAACGATATTGAGCGCGTGCAGTATGCAATGTCCACGGTGCTGGCCGAATTTCTGCAGCAGTTCTTTACGTTTCTGTTTACTGCTGGGGTGGTTATCGTGATAGGACGCAAGCTGGCGTGGATTCTGTTGCTGTTCGTTCCGGTGATCGTTTATTCCTCGAGAAAAATTGGCCATCGCGTGCGCCACACAACCCGGCGTGGACAGGACAAACTGGCCGAGATTCAGAACATTCTGCACGAAACCATTACCGGCAACCGCATGGTAAAAGCCTTCAGCAGCGAAAACTGGGAGATCAACCGTTTTCGTCAGGCCGCGCGGCGGCTTTTCCGGGCCAACTTGCGCTCCGTCGCAGCCACAGCAATCTCGTCTCCGCTGATGGATATATTCGGCGCCCTCGCTATCGCTCTTCTTTTGCTGGTAGGGCGCAATCAAATCGCCCACAGCGTGCTCACGCCGGGCGCTTTTGTGGCGTTCATCGCCGCGGTATTCAGCCTGTACAACCCCGTCCGCAAGTTTGCGCTCTTCAACAACAATTTCCAGCAGGCGCTGGGTGCTTCCTCTGAGATCTTCAAGTTCATGGATCTCGAAGACGACGTGCGGGAAAAGCCGCGCGCAAAAACGCTGCGAAAGTTTTCCGAGGCTGTGCGCTTCGACCACGTTTCGTTTACTTATGCATGCGACGGCGACGATGCCCGGGAAGTTCTGCACGACATTAATTTGGTGGTCCGTCACGGCGAGGTGCTCGCTGTCGTGGGCTCGAGCGGGGCGGGGAAGAGCACGCTCGTGCATCTCATCCCGCGTTTCTTCGACGTTACCGAGGGCCGCCTGCTGATCGACGGCAACGACGTGCGCGACCTAACCCTGGCGTCGTTGCGCTCACAAATTGGTATCGTCACCCAGGACACCGTGCTCTTCAACGACACGGTTCGCAACAACATCGCCTACGGTCAACCGCAGGTTCCGTTGAAGGAGGTCGAAGCCGCCGCTCACGCTGCTCTGGCTCAGGATTTCATCCGTACGCTTCCGGCGGGTTACGATACCGTGATCGGTGAGCGAGGGGTTCGCCTGTCGGGTGGAGAACGTCAGCGGATTGCTATCGCACGGGCGCTGTTGAAGAATGCGCCCATTCTAATTCTCGACGAAGCTACATCCGCGCTCGACAGCGAATCGGAAGCGCTGGTGCAAACCGCGCTGCACAATCTGATGAGCGGCCGCACGGTCTTTGTGATCGCCCACCGGCTGTCAACCGTTCGCCGCGCCGACCGTATTGTTGTCATCCAAAACGGCGCGATCGCTGACGTCGGCGCGCACGAAGAGTTGATGACAAGGCTGGGCACGTACCGCCGCCTCTACGAGTTGCAGTTTGCTCTCGCGGAATCGCCGAGAGCAGGGGTTGCGCAGGTTTGATGTGAGAGGAATGCGGCTCTCCGATACCGCTTGCACATAGAGGAATAGGGTAGCTGCGGCTGATCATCTCTGCAATCGGAAATGTCGAAGGTGCCAGTGGAAGCTGGGAATTTGACGGAATAGTAGACTATGCCGATTCGCTCCATGACGGGTTTTGCCCAGGTCAAGGCGGAGATGCGCAGCGAGGCTGGTGGAAGAGCCTCACAGCAGTCCCCCAGTCTGCAACCCAGCAACGGCCGGCTCGGGTTTTCTCTCTCCCTGAAGTCCGTCAATCACCGTTTTCTCGACCTGCACTTCCGCCTGCCTTCGGGCACCGATTCCCTGGAGATGCAACTGCGCCGAGTACTGAAGGAAAAAATCGCTCGCGGGCACATCGAAGTTTCGCTAAGCCTCGAGCGCGCCACCGGCGAACCCTTGGCTCTGAACCGCGACCTGGTGGGAGGGTACATCGCCGCTTTCCGATCGGCCGCGGCTGAATTTGGCCTCGTGGCAGACCCCGATCTCAACGCCATATTGCGCATGTCAGGCGCGTTGGATTGCGCCGATGACTCTGCCGATGGAGTACTAGAGGCTGCGGTTATGGCCAAAGTTGACGAGGCACTGGCGCGGCTCAATCAAATGCGGGAGGAGGAAGGCAGGAGCATTGAACGCGAACTGCGCGAGCGCATGGACCACCTGGCAGAAGCCGCGAAGAGTGTTCAGCAACACCGCCGTGCGGTACTACAAACCTACGTGGAACGCCTTCAGTCTCGAATTCAAGAGTTGCTAGGCACCAGCGCGGACAAGGATCGCGCGCTGCAGGAGGCTGCCCTGCTTGTAGATCGCAGCGACATTCAGGAAGAAATCGTCCGCCTGGAGACTCATGTCCAGCATTTTCTCGGCTTGCTTGATCAGGGTGGAGAAGTTGGCAAGAAGCTCGACTTCCTGTTGCAGGAAATGAACCGCGAAGCTAATACTCTGCTCTCGAAAATCTCTGGCCTTGCCGGCGAAGCGCTGAACATTACTGAAGCGGGGCTGGCCATGAAGGCGGAAATCGAAAAATCGCGCGAGCAGGTACAGAACCTGGAATGATGCCCCCAGCTCACAAGCCACTGGTTTACATCATTTCGGCCCCTTCCGGGTCCGGCAAATCCACGCTGGTCAGCGAACTGCTAAAAATGGTTCGCAACCTGGACTTTTCCATCTCGTATACCACGCGCCCTGCACGCCGTAGCGAACAGAACGGCAAGCAATACTTTTTTGTTTTTCGCGCTGAGTTCCAGCAAATGATTCGCGATGATGAATTCCTCGAGTATGCAGAAGTCTTCGGTCATCTGTACGGCACTGCCCGCCGCTTCCTGCGCGAGTCGCAACAAAAGGGCCATGATCTGCTTCTCGACATTGACGTCCAGGGAGCACGCCAAGTCAAGCAGCGATTGCCTGACGCCATCAGCATCTTTATTCTGCCACCTGACCGGAAGACTCTGGAATGGCGCCTGCGTAAACGCAGTGAGGACACCGAGGAGGTTATTCAGCGCCGGTTGGTCACGGCCACTCGTGAGATTGAGAATTATGACAAATACAACTATATTCTGGTAAACGACCAACTGCAGGACTCCATTGAGAGCCTGCAGGCGATTGTGAGGTCCGAGCGTCTGTGCCGCTCTGGTCGGACCTTCTCGGAGGAAGAGAGTAAAGTCTTGGAGTTGGCGGAAAGCTGCCGACTGGCGAACATTCGTGACCGGGTGCAACCCATACTCGCATCGTTTGCCGCTCCAGCAGTTTCGGGTGGAACGCAGTAGAATCATAGGGTTCGCAAAGCAGAGCTTCGAAGGGTTGGGGAAGGGTTGGTTTGGCGTGGCGCAGCGCCTGAATGCTGCGTAGGTTTCATTCTCGAAAGAAGCGGATCAGCCGCTCAGGCGAAGATCAAGGGAGACCGTATGAAGTTGATGGAAGGGTTCGATAGCAACTATCGCTACATCCTGGTCGCGGCTCGGCGCGCCCGGCAATTGCAATCCGGCGCTCCGCCCGTGGTCGACACGAGTTCCCGTAAGCCTTGTCGCATCGCGCAAGATGAGATCCGCGCCGGCAAGGTGAAATGGGAAATTCCAGAACTACGCAGCCCGGCTGAGCAGGCTAGTGAGGTATTGGACAAGGTGCTGGGGCAAGATAGCTAGGCATTGCCCATGGGCAACTTGCCAGTGCCGATTTACGAAGCTGTTTCAGTGACGGCTTCAATCGGCCGTTGACAGTCGCCGATTGGAAATGCGGTCCCGTGCTTTTTGCTTGGTCGGTGACCAATCCATGAAGATCGCCCTCGGCATTACCGGCGGCATTGCGGCTTACAAAGCGGCGGAGATTGTCCGCTTGCTGCAGGACCGTGGCGTTCGCGTGCAAGTCATTATGACTGGTGCCGCCCAGGAGTTTGTTCGTCCGCTTACCTTGGCCGCGCTCTCCGGCGAAAAAGTCATTACAGGGATGTTCTCGGCCAGTGAAGAACATGAAGCCAACATCGAATCCGCCATCGAACACATCGCGGTGGCGCAGTCGATTGATGCGCTGGTCGTGGCTCCTGCCACCGCGGACGTTCTAGCCCATTTCGCCCAGGGTATCGCCTCCGACTTCCTCACCACGCTCTATCTCGCCACCACAGCGCCGGTGGTGGTCGCGCCTGCGATGAACGTGAACATGTGGAATCATCCGGCGACGCAGGCGAATCTAGAAATCCTGCGGCAACGTGGAGTCAAGATAGTCGAGCCCGATTCCGGCTATCTCGCCTGTGGCATGACTGGCCCCGGGCGTCTTGCCGAAAATGATTCCATCGTCGCCGCCGTTCTCCAAGCCTTGGGTGCTTCACAGGATCTCGCCGGTGAAACCGTTTTGATCACCGCCGGGCCGACCCGCGAGAAGATTGATCCGGTACGCTATCTCACCAACCGCTCCAGCGGGCGCATGGGCTACGCTCTCAGCGAAGCCGCATTGCGCCGCGGCGCTCGCGTGCTGCTGGTCAGCGGCCCCACGGCGCTTACACCGCCTGGCGCTGCGGAACTCAAGCGAGTCGAGTCGGCGGAACAGATGCGTGACGCCGTGCTCAATCTGTTGCCGCAGGCCTCTGTAGTAATTAAAACTGCCGCGGTCTCCGACTACCAGGCCAAATCTCCCGCGCCGCAAAAGATCAAACGCAAAAGCGCGATGACCCTCGAACTCGAAGCCACGGCCGACATCCTGAAGGAAGTTACTCTTCGAAAGACGAGTCAAATTGTAATTGGCTTTGCTGCCGAGACGGAGAACGTTCTTGAGAACGCTCGTCAGAAACTGGCTGCAAAACATCTCGACGCCATCGTCGTGAACGATGTTTCCCGCCAAGGCGTTGGTTTTGACTCCGAACGCAATGCCGTCACCATCATCACTCACCATGAGGTTATCGAAGTGCCCGAGACCACGAAGTGGGAGGTCGCGCAGCGCGTCCTCGACCGGATCGTGCATATGCGGCAGCAGCGGTCCGCGCCGGTCAAGAAATAAACACGGTTGACTCGAAATGCCTTAACCGTTCCCCCATCCCTCCGAGGTTATAATGTTTCTTCCTGCCCGATTCTAGATTCGATGCCCATACTTGATCCCGAACTGCGGAGCGAGCTGGCCAATCGCATCCGCTACTACAACGAATTGGGCATTTATGACTTTTATCGCCGTGAAGGATTAGCAGCAGAACCGCTCGTTGTCGAAGCCGAGCTTGCAGTCGCGCTCGAATCGACTGTGGCTGATCTCGGTGCGGCTGTTAGATCCGCAGGATCCCCCCAAGACGAAGTGACTGCAAAAAGAATTGCCAAGATCATACCGGCCGTGGCCGAACCGGGGGCGCTCCAAGTGCTCGCGCCCAAGCCCGAATGGAGCGTCACCGATGCCACAGCCGCACTCCGGATCATCCGCGAAGATCTGGGCGACTGCACCCGTTGCAGGTTGCATCAGCAAGGACGCAAGCAGATCGTCTTCGGCGTCGGGAATCCGCAAGCTGAGTTAATGTTTGTGGGCGAGGGCCCGGGTGCCGATGAAGATGCGCAGGGAGAGCCCTTCGTGGGACGAGCTGGCCAGTTGCTGAATAACATGATCCATGCCATGGGCCTGCGCCGCGAAGATGTCTACATCGCCAACGTGGTCAAGTGCCGCCCGCCGGGAAACCGCACACCTGAGCGTGACGAGTGCGATACTTGCTCGCCATTTCTCCTGCGCCAGCTCTCGGTTATCAAACCCAAGGCTGTGGTCGCGCTGGGGGCGGTGGCCGCGAAAAACCTGCTCGCCATCAACGCGCCCATGTCTGAGTTGCGAGGCCGCTGGTATGACTTCAGCCCCGCCGGCGGCGATCCCTCATGGCCGGGAACCAGATTGGCCGTGACATACCATCCAGCATTCCTGCTGCGTGATCCGAGGCAGAAGGGCGAAGCCTGGAAAGATTTGCAGATGGTGATGAAATATCTGGGACTGAAGCCGCCTGAGAAGATCGCCGAGTAGATCCGCGGTTCATTTCTTTGCGACGATCGCTGCTGTGCCAATCGCTGCTATCCTCTGAGATCAATGCCCCAGTTTTGCGACGTTGCGCTGCCCGTGCCGCTGGACATGGTCTTCACTTACCGTGTGGCTGCGGAGGCGCATTTACAGGCTACCCAACAAACTCTCACACGACAAGATGGGACTCCATCGGGTGATCCGGAAGCCGCCGTGCCCGTCGTCGGCGGCCGTGTGTTGGTGCCCTTTCGCCAGCAGCGGATGACCGGCATCGTGGTCGAACTGCATGATCGTAAACCGTCGGTTAGAACGAAAAACGTTCTTAGCTTGCTCGATGCCTCACCCGTGCTCGACGACCAACTACTGCGCCTGGGGCGCTGGATTGCCAACTACTATTTGGCTCCGCTGGGTGAAGTCTTCCGCACCATGTTGCCGTTGAGCGCGGAATTCAAGCGATCGATCACCTATCGGATTACCGATGGGGGCCTCGCGGCCCTGCATACGGCGGGATTGTCGGGATCATCTGCGCGTTCGCGGCGCACTCCGGAGGAACAACTGGCTGAGTTTCGAGTCTTGGACTATGTGTCGGGATTTGAATCCACGCGGAATTCCCTCGACCACTTATCACCGCAACCGGTAAAGCAAGAAACCTTGCGGGCTGCGACCCGTGTTTCTAAATCCGTCCTGGCTGGGATGGTGCGCAAGAGATGGCTCGCTCGCGAAGACGTTTCGGGCGCCCGTGATGCCACGCGCACCATTAGGGTCGCGCGGCTCAAATCCGCACAAGGCAAACTCAATGCCAACCAGCGCCAGATTGTCGATACGGTGGCTGCAGCCGGTGGCCGGATCAGCCTTGCAATGCTGCAATCACTCGAGGTGTCGCGCAGCACGCTCGCCACACTGGTGAAGCGCGGCCTGATGGAAATCATCGAAGAGCCCGCGGAGTTCGCGATTTTGCGCAGCACAGCCCGGCCTCAACTTCCGCACTTCGACCTTAATCCCGCCCAGCAATCCGCGCTTGCCCGCCTCCGAGAAGGTGTCGAGGCCGGCAAGTTTGCCGGCATGCTTCTACATGGCGTTACCGGCTCGGGCAAAACCGCCGTTTATCTCGCAGGCATGCGCGCTGTCCTTGACGCTGGACGATCCGCGATCTTACTCGTCCCGGAAATTGGCCTCACCCCTGCCGTAGCTGCTGATCTGCATCAGACTTTCGGCGATGAAGTGGCTATTCTGCATTCTGCACTCTCCGACAAGGAACGAGCCGAGCAGTGGCACCGCATCAAGCGGGGAGAGGCGCGAATGGTGGTAGGTACGCGCTCCGCGGTGTTCGCCCCGGTTGGCGATTTGGCACTGTTGATCGTGGACGAAGAACAGGATTCCTCTTACAAGCAAGAGGAAACACCGCGCTATCACGCTCGCGACGTAGCGGTCATGCGGGCCAAGATGGCGAATGCGGTCGTGGTACTGGGTTCAGCGACGCCCTCGCTGGAGTCTTACTACAACGCGAAGAAGAATAGATATACGCTCCTCGAGTTGCCGGACCGCGTCGAGCGGCGTCCGCTGCCCGAAGTGGAAATCGTCGACATGCGTCAGGAATTCCAGGAAACTGGGCAAGAGCAGGTCATCTCGCGCAAACTGGCTGCTGAGATCAAGGAGCGCCTCGACAAGAAAGAGCAGGTCATGGTTCTGCTCAACCGCCGCGGATATTCCCCGTTGGTTCTGTGCCGCACTTGCGGCAAGACTCTTGAGTGCAAGAATTGCGCCATCGCACTCACCCATCACAAGCGCGAACAGAAAATGGTTTGCCATTACTGTGGATACGCCGCCCCCGTACCCAAGGCGTGCGTACACTGCGGCAGTGAGTACGTTTATTTTCTTGGGACGGGATCAGAGAAGCTGGAAGAATTGCTGCATGGAATGTTTCCCCAGGCACGCATTGGCCGCCTGGACCGGGATACCGTTCGCGGGCAGGAAGACTTCGAACGCACTCTTAACGCGCTCAACGAAGGGGAGCTCGACATCCTGGTCGGGACACAGATGATCGCGAAAGGCCATGACATTCATGGGGTCACGCTGGTTGGTGTGGTGGGTGCCGACGCTGCACTCGGCCTGCCCGATTTCCGTGCCGCCGAACGCACCTTCCAGTTGCTGACACAGGTCGCCGGTCGCGCCGGTCGCGGTAACACTCCTGGCAAAGTCGTGGTGCAAGCCTATTTTCAGGATCACTACGCCGTCCAATACGCTGCCCGCCATGACTTCACCGGTTTCTACGACAAGGAGTTGCGCTTCCGAAGTTGGATGCACTATCCGCCATACTCCTCGCTGGCCAATGTGCTGGTGCGCAGCGACAAACTCAATGAAGCCTTACAGTGGTCCGGCATCCTGGGGAATTGGTTTGAGAAGACTCGTCACGAAGGAGTGCGCGTGCTCGGTCCGGCAGCCGCGCCCATCATTCGGCTGAAACGCGATTACCGGTACCATTTCGTGTTGAAGTCGCCAAGCCGCGAGAAGTTGAACAACACTCTGCGGGCGATGCTGGCCCACGCCACCGAGCAGAAGATCCCGCGGACCCAGGTGATCGTCGATGTCGACGCGCTCTGGCTGATGTAGAGCAACCCTAGAGCGATGATTCTCCTGAGAACTGAGAACTGAAAACTGAGAGCCAGGATCCACCCTACGGCTGTCGAAATTGCCGCACTATTTCTGGCACCGACGAGTGCGCGAACGGCGCCGGCATCATGGTGAGCACAAGCATGAGCAAGGCAAAAATAGCGAGCCAAGTCCGCGCGCCCGACACCTGCGGCCACTCCGCCACCTGGGGGTGCCGCAAGCTGCTTAACTGCAGCAGGATTGCCCAGACCAGCCAACCGGTCCACAAGTAATACGCCATGGGCAGCAAGATCAGAATCGTCAGCCGCGACACGAACTTGTGTATACGCGGTGCCAGTGAAAAGACAATGTGTCCGCCATCAAGCTGCCCACCCGGCAGCAAGTTGAGCGTGGTGGCAAACATTCCCACCCAGGCGGCTATTGCGGTGGGGTGCAGCAATAATCGATTCAACGGCAGCAGTGCTGCTGCTCCGTGCAGCACGCCGATGGAGCTGAGCAAGCGCTGGGTCAAAGTAAAATAAAGCGGATAGCTCAGTTCATAGCCGGGCGCGGCTGCATTCAGCGGCAGAGGCCTCGATAGTCCCAACGAAAACGCCAGAACAAATGCCGCAACTACGAACCCGGCGATGGGGCCAGCTATGGCGATATCAAACAGCGCCGTCCGCGAGCGAATGGGAGAACGAATCAGGATGACCGCGCCCATGGTTCCGAACGGTGTCGGCATCGGAATAAAAAAAGGCAGCGTGGAATAAATTCCGTAACGGCGGCAGCACAGATAGTGCCCCATCTCGTGGGCCAGAAAAAACAGCATAACGGTGGCAGCAAACGGAATACCGCCTAGAAGCCGCGCCGGATGGGAGAACATCCAGGATGCGGGAAAGGATGGGATCAACTCACCCCCAATTGGCTCATCGCTGAAAGACAGCGGCGGTTGCCCGTGCACGAAGTTGTACTGCATTCGTGCGCCCATGACCAGAGTGGTGAAGCAAGTCGCCAGCAGCAGCAGGGCATGCAACCAGTACCGTGGCCGAGGCGGCGGGGCGGCATGCACCGCTACCGGACGGTAATACTCCGTTGTCGAAGAAAGAATTGGAGGAGTCGGATCCGACATGCGATTAGCTCTGCGGCTTATCCGATCCTACTACGGTCGGAAGAGGCTCGGCTGCGTTCCACTCGCAATATCGAAGGAGTAGGCTGCTTGCGGGTCAGATCCGTGCAATGCACCGCGGCGATCTCGAAGAACCCCCCCAAATCCCAGGAGGCGATAGCCACAGGACAAGGCGGGAAATCAATCAATCGACTGTAATTCTTTACCAGGTTTAAACCTGACCGCTTTGCCTGGGGGGATCGAGACCTCTGCTCCGGTTCGCGGATTGCGGCCAATGCCGGTCTTTCGCGGTCGCACGTTGAACACGCCAAATCCTCGCAGCTCAATACGATTGCCGCGAGCCAGGGCCTTCTTCATGCTCTCGAAGACTGTCTCGACAGCCATCTCGGCTTTGGTCTTAGTAATACCGGTTTTTGCCACCACTTCGTTAATGATATCGAGCTTAATCACGAGCGGCCCCCGGATGCGGCGTCAGAATGGTGCCTCAAGTGCTTGATGCTAAGGGAGATATCCGAGATTGTCAACGGGAGCATCCGTCCCGTAAACTGGCAGCCCCTCCGTTTCAGCGAATTGCTCCAGCCCGGCCGCAACACTGTTGAGTAATTGTGTTATCGGGAATTTTGCAATTTTCGCGAGCGCGCCGGGATTTCGGGGCTATTGCTATTGCTCTGCAATTTCCGCAATTACAAAATTACCCAATCGCCGTGACCGCTGGATCGGTAAGAATGCGCTGGAACAGGCCATGATTAACCCCCTTTCCGATAAGCAGGTACGCGAGGGCGTCATCTCTTATGGATTGTCTTCGTATGGCTATGACTGGCGCGTGGCGGATGAGTTCAAAATCTCCACCAACATAAATTGCACCGTGCTCGATCCGAAGAATTTCGACGAACGATCGTTTGTTAGCATACGCTTGGACGTCTCGATCGTCCCACCCAACTCATTTGCATTGGCCCGCTCGGTGGAATACATCAAGATTCCCCGCGATGTTCTGACCATTGGCGTGGGCAAGAGCACCTATGCCCGCTGCGGCATCATCGTGAACCTCACGCCGTTTGAGCTGGAGGGGAGGGCTTTGTCACGCTCGAAATCTCCAACACCACACGCTTCCGGCGCGCATCTACGCCAACGAAGGACTCTGCCAGATTCTGCTCTTCCAGTCCGACGAGGTGTGCGAAACCAGCTACGCCGACCGCAAGGGCAAATACCAGTCGCAGAAGGGGATTGTGCTGCTGCAGCTGTAGGCAGTCGAGAGGGAAATTGGTTGGAATCAGCGGTGGAGGAAAACGTCGAAGGCTTAGCTGTTGCGATCCGCTTCGAACACTCACGGTACCACGACTAACGGCCTTCGCCTTCTTTGTACATGTACTTGATCGCCGGCTTGTAGATCATCAGATTCGCCTTGCCGCCGTCTCGTACAACCTTGAGGCAGTTCTTGTCGTACCACTCGATGACGCCGTGAATCTCCTCGCCGTCGCGGAGCACGATGACCAATGGCGTTTGCGACTGCATCTGTTTCTGATAATAGAAATTCTCGGCGTTGGTCTGCTCCGGGGGCGCGAGTCTCTTACCGCCGAAGCCTTGCCGCTCTCCGCCCGCGCGCTCGGGACGCTCGTGTGAGGCGCGCTCCTGTCCTGGGCGGTCTTGCAAGGGTCGATCATGCATCGCACGGTCATGCATCGGACGGTCGTGCGAAGGACGATCATGGCGCTCCGGCCGTTCCCGCGCCTGCACTTGAGACGAATTGTGGTTGACGTGATTATGGTCGGTTCGCGGGAGTGTCGGCCGGATTAGCTTGCGGTTCGAGAAACTCTCCTTCTCGACCGGCTCAGCAGCTGGAGCGGAATCCATGGTGTCATTCATGGTGTCATTCATAGTGGCGCCGCCTTAGCACACGAATTCGCGCAAAGCGTAAAATCCGCTTGCCGTGATTGTGCATCCCAAGGCGTGAGATTTTCACTAACCGTACCACAGCGAGGCGTGCAAGACAATCGTCAAGAAGTTCAAGAAGTGGTGGGTCACGACCGATCCGGTTTCTCAGTACTCTTAGTCCCCGCTGCTCGAACCCATTAATTCAATTGCACTTAGTAACACCCCCGGAGGTCGACGTGGCACTCACGGCCGAAGGGCTGGTCTTTCGCCTAGGCATCGCGCTGTAGTACGCTGCCCATGGCGACGTCGCCGGACGGCGAGTTGCCGCGAGTTAGCCGCGGCCGGCCGCAGCTGTTCATTTCCCCCATGCCTGAACTCGAATCCCCTCAGCGCCAGACGCCCGATTCGCTCATGCTCACCGGCTTCTGGTACCGCGCTCTGCCAGCCGACCGCGTGCATCGCAACCAGCTTCAGAAAGCAATGCTGCTGGAAATCCCCCTCGTACTGGGTCGCGACCGTCAGCGACAGCCCTTCGCCCTGCGTGACGCCTGCCCGCACCGCGGCATGCCCTTGCATTGCGGGCAATTCGATGGAGAGCAGGTCGAGTGCGGATACCACGGCTGGAGGTTCGACGCCCACACTGGTCAGTGCCAACTCATTCCCTCCCTGACCGCAGATCAGACTTTGAAAGTCGATCGCATTTATGCCGGAAGCTACGCCTGCGAAGAGCACGATCAGTTCCTCTGGGTCTACGTCCCAGAATCGCCGGCCGCTGGTGCCGGCTTTACCAAGCAGGTCGAGCCCTCAACGGCTGCGCCCCAAATCCAGAAGTTCAGCGAAAAATACCAGCTCGCCTACCTCACCGCCGACATGCCGGTAAGCGTCGACCACGGCATTATTGGCCTGATGGATCCGGCCCACGGACCCTTTGTCCATCAGGCCTGGTGGTGGCGCAAGCGCGCGAGCATCCACGAGAAGCAAAAAAATTTCGAGCCCATCCCCAACGGCTTCCGCATGAGCGCGCACACCCCCAGTTCGAACTCTGCGCCCTACAAATTGCTGCGCTTGTACGCCGATGCTGAATCCATCACCACCACCATCGACTTTACCTTGCCCAACCTGCGCACGGAAACGATCAGAGCGGGGAAATACTGGTTCTCGAGCCTGACCACAGTTACTCCGATTACGCGCAACCACTGCCGCATCGATGTAGTCGCCGCCTGGAACCTCTTTCGCTGGATGCCCTTCGGTCCGGAGCTGCTGAAATTCGTGTTCGCGAAATTCGTCGAGCAGGACCGGCGCACGATGGAACTGCAATCCCAAGGCCTGAAACACAATCCTCATCTCATGCTGATCGACGACGCCGACCGGCCTGCCAAATGGTATTTCGAATTAAAAGCCGCGTACCTAGAAGCAAAACGTAGCGGCAGTGCGATGAAGCACCCGATCCCAGAACCGGTGACGCTGAAGTGGAGAAGTTAATCGACCGGATTCCTCAACCTCCACCGTGCAGTCGGGTGTAATAAGTACTCCTAGGAAGCAGATTGCCGATGTCGTTTCAGCAAGAAATAGGCCACGGTCAACCCCAGGAGGAAAACCAATCCACTTACCAGATTGGTGCGCGACTGCCGTAGTGTCTGGAGGATGGCCGCTGAGACCAGCACGAAGCCCAGCATCGACCCCCCCATTCCGAGCGGCGAGCGCATGGGTAGAGCGGCGACTTGCTGCGGGGTGAGGCCGCGACGGAAGTTCACGTGCGCGGCGAGCGATACCACCCAGGAGAGGATCAGACCAGAGAATGCCGCTCCCATGATGTAGAGGAAGGCTTGTTGGGGAGCCCAATACTCAATGATGAGTGCGCTCACGATTCCATAGGAAGAGACCAACAGCGCCAGGCGGGGCGAACCAGCCGCATTCAATTTTCCTAACCGTGCGGGAGCCCATCCTGATCGGCTCATAGAAAACAGCAGGCGGGAGGCGACGTAGAGCTTGGCGTTAGCTCCGGAAAGGGCCGCCGTCAGGACCACGAAATTCATGACATAGGCAGCGGCCGGGATTCGGGCCAGACCCAGCACGCTAACGAAAGGACTCTCGGAGACTCCCGCGTGGTTCCAGGGCATCACCCCCGCCAGCACGGTAATGGCCCCGAGGTAAAGGCTGGCGAGCATGAAGAAGGCGAGGCGCGAGGCGCGGGGGATTTCTTGCGCTGAGCGAGATTCGCCGGTGGTAACGGCCAACATTTCCACGCCGCCGAAGGCGTAGATGGCTAGAAATACCGCCAGCAACGGCGCTATCGGACCTCTGGGCAGGAAGCCTCCTTGTGCCGTGTACTGTGGGACCATGCGGCCGCTCAGCATCAGTGCCGTGCCAGCGAGAATGAACGCCACAATGGTGGCGAACTTGATCATGGCGAACCAAAACTCGAATCGTCCAAAGGAGCGAACGCTGCGCAGGTTTACTAGCATTAGGAGGGCAGAGAACAGGACTACCCAAAGTTGCGCTGGCACAGAGGGAAGCCAGTAAGTCATGTACGTGGCGGAGGCCACGAGTTCGGCTCCGATAGAAAAGGCGATGGCGGCCCAGTATCCGGCACGGGTTAGAAAACCCAGATATTCATTCAGATAGAGTTCGCCATAAACTGCGAATGATCCTTCTGAGGGATGCGTGCTCGCGAGTTCTCCGAGCGCCATGGAGACAGTCCAGGCGATGAAGGCTGCGATGACGTAGCTGCCGATGACGCCGGGTCCGGCCACTTCCAGCGCCGCGGCTGAACCCAAAAGAAGTCCGGTACCTATGGAGCCACCCACCGCTACCATGGCCATTTGTCCTGCAGTCAGTTGGTGGCGAAGACCTTCTTCACGAGCAGAGGCTCGCTCGGACGAAGTGGCAGTGAACTGGGCCGTCGACGTTTCGCCGGGAGGCATGCCGCAACATAACAGAAACCATTGTTCGCCCAAAATACGAGGCGGAAGAGTGACCTTAGTAATCGCGCGGGAGCGCTAACGCATTGCTGCTGCTGGAGCCGGCTCCTAGAATCGAAAGGTCGGAACTGGTTTGAAAATCAATCTTCTTCCGGGACGGAATGGCCTTAGGGGCTAAAGCCCCAGGTCTTCTCCATCCTCGGCGGCGGCACGGCTGAAGCTGTGTCCTTGCCGCAATTGACTCTTGAACCACGATTCCATCTACCCATGTCCGAAATCACCAGACGTGCAGACCGAGCCGAGATGGCCCGGCGCGTAGAACGCGCCGAGAAGCTGCTGCAAAAGGGCAAGACTGTTGAGGCTCTGCAGGAGTATCTGCAGGTGCTACGCGATGATCCGGAAAACGACGTTGTACGGCAACTGGCTGCCGACCTTTGTCTTTCCTTGAGCCGCAATCAGGAAGCCGTCGCGCTGTTGGGAGAGGTGTTCGAACGGCAAGTGAAGGCCGGCGACGCCACGCGCGCGAGCCTCACTTACAAGAAGTTGACGCGGTACGGAAGTCCGACATGGGAACAGAAATTCCACTTTGGACAACTTCTCGAAGGGTCGAACAAGAAACTCGCCATTAGCACATATGAGGCGGCTCTAGAAGAACTGGAGAACCTGAACAAGAAGCAAGAATCGCTGCAAGTGTTAGACCGTATGGTTACTCTGGAACCGACTCTGGCGAATTTTCTGCGCTTGGCGGAGGTGTCGTCGGAGACAGGACACGGCAAAGCTTCAGCGGTAGCGTTTCAGCGCGTTGCGCAATTGATAGCAGCCGAGGGCGGCGATCCGGCGCAGTGGTACGAGCGCGCCTACCAGGAACATTCCTCCGATCCGGAAATCTCGCTGGCCTACGGTAAGAGCCTTCTGGCACAGGGACAAGTTGGGGCAGCGATCTTCATTCTCGAGCCGCAAGTGAACGCTGAGAAGGCGACAGCGGAGCTGCGAGACACCTATTCGCAAGTGCTGATGGCCGCGGGCCGTTATGCCGAAGCCGAGCCCTTGGTATGGCAATTATTTGAGCAGAATCCGACGCGGATGGATCAGGTGATTAGCGTGATCGGACAATTGCTGGATGGCGAACAGGAGCCGGCTGCGGTCGCACTGGCGCGCAAGCTGGAGCAATTCCAGAGGCGCCGTGGAGAACGCCGGCAATTCCTGACCATAATGCAGGACATCATTGCGGCCCACCGGACTTCGGCCGAGATGCTGGAGTTTTTGAGCGAACTCTACAACGCCTCCAACCGGGAGAATGACTACTGCCAGACCCTGCTGAAACTATTTGATCTTTACTGTAGTACGGCTGACTTTGCCAAGGCGGCCGAGTGTTTGGACCGTGCCGCGGAAGTGGACCCCTACGAGCCCGGACACGCGAAGCGGCTGGGAATGCTGGACGGCAAAATTGACAGCAATCGATTCAAAGTAATTGCCTCGCGGTTTACCAGTGTGGCCAAACCGGCAGACGACTTTCATGATGCGGAGGAGCCGACGCTGGGGGCTTCGACGCTTCAGGACTTGATGTTGCAAGCGGAAATCCTGGTGCAGTACGGGATGCGCAACAAAGCGGTGGAACGTCTGCAGCGGATTCAGGAACTGTTTCCGCGAGAGGAAGAGCGCAACGAGGACTTGCAACGACTGTACCTGGCTGCCGGAGTCACACCCCGTTATGCCGGACCAGCGCCCTTGCCGCCGGAAGCTGCAGCGGTCCCGCCATCGGGTGGCGCAGCGGGGGCTGCCGAGGCTTCGTCGACCCATGCCGAAGGGGTGGCCGACGTTCGCAGCTTTACTCGCGTAGCTGAAATTACGCGCAAACTCTACAACCAGAGCACGGCAACCGCGGTGCTGACGACTGCGGTCAACGAGATTGGCAGACATTGGGAACTGGCGCGTTGCGTAGCCGCCATGCGCAAGCCCGGCTTGCCCCCGACAGCGGTGCAGCAGTCTTGTGCGGATGGCCTGAAGGCCGCCAGTTCTTCGGTTCTGGCCGAGGTGATCTGCTGCTTGTACGATGCCACCGCAGGCCACGAGCCGATCACTATTCACGATGCGCAGAAAGCTGCGGAACTGCAACCGGTGCGCCAGGCGATTGCTGAGCTGGGCGCAACGTCCGTGCTGGCAATTCCTCTCAAGGATGGGGAAGAGGCAGTGGGCCTACTGTTGCTGATGCACAATAAGCATAGCCAGTGGCAGCCGAACGACGTGGTCGTGCTCAGGACGCTGGGCGAGCAGATGGTGACCGCGCTTAACAATGCGGGCCTGCGCCGCCTGGTTAAGAATCTTTCGGTTACGGATGAGAAGTCCGGACTGCTGAAGCGGGCATCGTACATCGATTTGCTGTTGGCAGAGAGCAAGCGGGCGTTGCAGAATGCATCGCCGCTTTCCCTGTTGCTGCTGCAGTTCGGCAGGAGCGCCGCCATGGTGAAGGAGCACGGAGACGCAGCCGTGGAAGCGGCCATGGAAAAAATAGGAAAGCTTGCCGCCGGAAACATCCGCTCAAACGACCTTGCTTTCCGCTATGACACGACCACGATCGCGATCATTCTGGGCGATACGGCGGAAAAAGAAGGAATGATGGCCGTGGAAAAGCTGCGCAAGTTAATTGCGGAAGTCAAGCTGCCCACGAAAGACGGAGCGGAAAAAGGTCAGCCGCTGCCTTTCTCGGGAGGGCTGGCCGAAGCGGTAGTTAGGGAAAATTACGATCCCGTGGACATCGTCACCGAAGTCATTAATCGGGCAGAACATGCTTTGGCGGTGGCCCTCACACAGGGGCCTGGGAAAGTCACAGCGCTGGAGGCTGCGCTCGCCGCGGGAGCCGTGGCTTAGAAACTAAATCAATGACTCAATGAATCGCACGTTTGGCGGCGCGTCGGTTTTCGAATGTCTGAAAATGAAGATATACAAAAACGATATCTCGCGCAGCCGCTCTTGATCTTTTGCCTTTAGGTTCGTATGTTCGGAGCGTGGGTTCTCGCAGGAATTGCTGGAATTATCGCCTCAGAACTAGGAATGTTCGGCGCGGATGGGCCGCCAGGATTTGCTCTGGTCATAGCGTTAGGTGGCGGACGGTTGAATTCGTACAGGTGGCTGAGAATACCCTTCGAAATCAAAATTCTTGACGACGTTACCATCCCGTTTCGCAGCCTTCTCCGAACCACAGCCGTTTTTCCGGCGGAGATCAAGTCAGTGCGGGCAAAGCGGTATGCCCTCGGGTTGGTGGATGTTTTGCACCGCACAGGAACCGTTCATCTTCTAAGTCAGATGGACGGCTTTCATGATTTGATTTTGTCTCCACAATTAAGTCATTGAATCCAGCAACAAAGATTGAAGGGTGTTGAGAACCGTGCCTGGTTTTATCCCTCTTCGCTGACCTTCTGCCGGCTAAAGAGGCCGAAGCTTCCTGTGGTCAAATCCTCTCACGCGCTGCTACACTAACCAGTTTGCTTGTCATTTTTGATCCGCTCTGAGCACGCGATCTAGCAGGAAAATCATGCTGAAACCGGGTGATATTGCCATTGTGAGCGGGGCCCGCACGCCCTTTGGACGCTATTGCGGCAAGTTGAAAGATTTTACGGCGCAGGAATTGGGGGCTATCGCGGCCAAGGGAACGATCGAGCGCGCGGGCCTGGAGTTGCAAGAGTTTGATCATGTCGTGTTCGGCAATGCGCAGCAGACTTCGGGGGATGCTCTGTATGGCGCGCGGCATGTGGGGCTGCGCGCGGGATTACCGATTGAGACTCCGGCGCTGACCGTGAACCGACTGTGCGGTTCGGGCCTGCAGGCGATCGTAAATGCTGCTCAGATGATTCAGTTGGGCGAGGCGAACGTGGTGCTTGCCGGCGGCATGGAGGCCATGTCGCAGGCTCCGTTTGTGATTCGCGGGCGCGATGGATTTACTTTGGCTCCGGGCGGGAAATTGGAAGACTCTTTGATGGTGGCGCTGCTCGACAGTTACTGTGGTTTGTACATGGCGAATACTGCGGAGCTTTATGGCGAGCAGCAAGGGATTACGCGGCAGGCGCAGGATGAATTTGCCTTGCGTTCACAACAGAAGGCGGATGCGGCCTATAAAGACGGAAGGCTTCGGGAAGAGCTGGTTCCGGTGCCACAGAGGAATTCAAAGGGCGAGGCGACTGGAGAATCGTTGACCGAGGATGATCACCGGCGTCCGCAGACCACGATGGAGGGTTTGGCGAAGCTGAAACCTGCGTTTGGCCAGAAGGGAACGGTGACGGCGGGGAACGCCAGCGGCATTGTCGATGGCGGCGCGGCGGTGGTGGTGATGTCGCTCGAGAATGCGCTGAAGCGTGGGTTGAAACCGCTGGGGCGGATTGTGAGCTGGGGCGTTGCGGGAGTGGATCCGAAGCTGATGGGGCGGGGTCCGGTGCCGGCGACGAAGGTGGCGCTGCAGAAGGCTGGGTTGTCGCTCGACTATATCGATCTGATTGAAGTGAATGAGGCGTTCGCGGCGCAGTATTTGGCGGTGGAGAAAGAGTTGGGCCTCGATCGCGAGAAGGTGAACGTGAACGGCGGAGCGATCGCGCTTGGGCATCCGCTGGGGGCGACTGGGACGAGGTTGGTGATAACCCTGCTGTATGAACTGCGGCGGCGGAAGAAGAAGTATGGTCTAGCTACGGCTTGCATCGGCGGCGGGCAAGGCATTGCGATGGTGGTGGAGAGCTTAAATTAGTCTGCGGCCTGAGGCGAACCAAACCATTGTCATCGGGAGCGAAGCGATCGACCTATGCGTTCCGCGAGTGCGAGCAAATTGCATGGGTTCTTCGCTTCGCTCAGAACGACAATGCAGGTTGAAAGCTGCAGGCTGAAACATCCAAGGAAACACTATGGACGTCAAGAAGGTTGGTGTACTCGGTTGTGGGCTGATGGGGTCCGGTATTGCACAGGTTTGCGCTACGGCTGGATTTGCGGTCACGGTGCTCGAAGTGGAGCAGAAGTTTTTGGACCAGGGCTTTGCCGGAATCGAGAAATCTTTGGCGAAGTTTGCGGAGCGACCTCCGGAGAAGGGCGGGATCACGGCGCAGCAGAAGGACGCGATCCGCGCGAGGCTCAAAGGCACGACCAAGCAGGCGGACCTGGCCGATTGCGACATTCTTATTGAGGCCATCATCGAGAACGTCGAGGAAAAGAAGAAGATGTATGCGTCGCTCGATGGCGTGGTGAAGAAAGATGCCATCTTTGCTTCGAATACCTCGTCGATCTCGATTACCGAGCTTTTGACGGCGACCAAACGGCCGGAGCGGTTCGTGGGGCTGCATTTTTTTAATCCTGTGCCGTTAATGAAGCTGGTGGAGGTTGTGCGGACAATAGCCACCGCCAACGACGTTTACGACATGGCTTACGAGTTTGCGAAGAAGCTGGGCAAAGTTCCGGTGCGCGCGTCCGACAAAACTGGATTCATTGTGAACCGGCTGCTGGTGCCGTACCTGCTCGATGCCGTCCGCGCTTACGAAGAGGGCGTGGGATCGATCGAGGATATTGATAACGCTATGAAACTGGGATGTGGATATCCCATGGGGCCGTTCACTTTGCTCGATTTCGTTGGGCTCGATACGACTTATTACATTACTCACGTGATGTATGACGAGTTTAAGGAGCGGCGGTTCGCTTCCCCTCCGCTGCTGAAGCGGCTGGTGATGGCGGGGTGGTACGGGCGGAAGTCGGGCAAAGGGTTCTACGATTATGCGGACCCCAACAATCCGCGGGCGAATCAGCTGTAACATAGTGACGGATTTCGAGCGGTCAACACGGGTTCGAGCTGTGAAAGCAGACAAAGCGTTGAAAGCGGGCACGGCGATCTCTGAGAAGCGGGTCGGCGTAGTATGGTTCTTGCTGGTCGTGATTCTCGCCAAGGAATCTCTCACCGCAGACCACCACAAGAGTCTTTTCTCGCTCGCGATGGCTCCTTCACGAAAGGCAACGCAGCCTGGAGTGGCGTTTGCGAAGGCGGGAGATCCTGTCTTCATGATCCTGCCCATGAAGAATGATTCAAAGCGGGTGCTCCATTTCGCTCTTCCTCATCCTCATCCAGCATTCCAGCGTGAGCCATGTCCGGACCCCATAGAGGTCAGCTACCTTTGCGATGCGAGTCGACCCGGCCACTATAGCGTGCAGGTAGGGCGGGATATGCCCTTGGAACTGTGCCAAGGCGTTGTGAAATCGAATACGATCACAGCGACCATAACTCCATAACGCTGGCGACCCGAATTATGAACTTCGAAAACATCCTCATCGAAAAGAAAAACTCCATTGCCTACGTCACCGTGAACCGGCCGAAAGTGCTCAACGCGCTCAACCTGGCGACCATGGAAGAGCTGCGGGCGGCCTTCCACGATATCAAGAACGACAAAGGCATCCGTGTGGTCATATTTACCGGGACGGGCGAGAAGGCGTTCATTGCCGGGGCGGACATTGGCGAGTTGGCCAACCATGACGCGGTGATGGGCAAGGAGTACACCCATCGCGGTCAGAATGTCCTCAACCTGATTGAGAATTTGGGTAAGCCGGTGATCGCGTCGATCAACGGCTTCGCGCTCGGCGGCGGATGCGAGATTGCTATGGCCTGCACGATGCGGTTGGCCAGCGAAAACGCCAAGCTGGGACAGCCCGAGGTGAAGCTGGGAATCATCCCGGGCTATGGCGGGACGCAGCGGCTGCCGCGGTTGGTTGGGAAGGGGGTCGCCATGCAGATGGTGTTGGCGGGCGAGATGATTACGGCGCAGGAGGCGCTGCGCATTGGGCTAGTGAATGAAGTCACAGCGCCCGCCGACTTGATTCCGCGGGCGGAGGCGATTGCGGCTAAGATTATCGCGAACGCTCCGCTGGCGGTGCAGTATGCGATGGAAGCGGTTAACAAAGGCATGGAGATGACTTTGGCTGAGGGTCTTTATCTTGAAGCGGTGCTGTTTGGCGTGTGTTGCGCGACCGAAGACAAGAAGGAAGGCACTGCGGCGTTTCTGCAGAAGCGGGCGGCGCAATTCAAAGGTAAATAATTTAGTCGCGGCGGATGAGTCGGAATTTTAAGGAGGCAAGATATTCCACCACAGAAACACCCTTGGGCTTCGCTCCGGGCAGGCTCCGCCACAGAGAAAGACAGCGAAGAGAAAATTCGGAAGCAGACGGTTGCGGGAAAACTGAACGGGTCAGGTTTTCGCTTCGCTATCGTAGTCTCTCGTTTCAATGAGTTCATCACAGAGCGCCTCCTTCGCAGTGCCTATGATGGTCTTTTGCGTTCAGGGGTGAGAGAGAAAGCCATCCAGATCGTCCGGGTGCCAGGCTCCTTTGAAATCCCCTCGGCTGCCCGCACTCTCGCCGAAACCAAAAAATATGACGCGATCATCTGTCTCGGCTGTCTGCTGCGGGGGGACACAGCGCACTATGACGTGATCGTCAATGAAGTCACGCGCGGCATTGGACAGTCGACGCAGGAAACAGGCGTGCCGCATGCGTTCGGCGTGCTTACGTGTGACACGCTGGAGCAGGCCATTGATCGCGCGGGGTTGAAGATGGGGAACAAAGGGTTTGAGGCGGCGCTGGCGGCAGTGGAGATGGCGTCGCTAAGGGCAGCTATCGGGTTTCAGGTTTCCGGGGTCAGGAAAGCACTCAGCACTCAGCATTCAGCATTCAGCAAAAGGCAGATTCCTGCTTCCGGTCGGAATGACAAAACCATCGGTCGGAATCGTACAGATTACGGAAGCGGGACAAACAGGGTCACGAAGCCAGCCAAGGCTTCGCAGGCGAAGCGGCATAAATAATCTTCCTACAGTAAACTGGCTACTAACCGCTAGCTACTGACTTCTGTTATGGGTACCCGACGTAAATCTCGCGAGATGGCTCTGCAGATGTTGTTTCAGGCGGACATGGGCAAGCAGAGTGCGGACCAGGTTCGGCGCACGTTTTGGGCCGAGCATGGAGCTGCGAGCCACCACGTGCGCGGATTTGCCGACGATCTTTTTCGCGTGGCCATGGACCGCGCTGGCGATATCGATGGACTGATCGAGAAGCACGCTAAACATTGGCGTATGGAGCGCATGGCGGTAGTTGATCGCAATCTGCTGCGCGCGGCCGTCGCGGAATTGTTGGGCTATCCGGAAACCCCTCGAGCGGTGGTGATTAATGAAGCGCTCGAGATAGCGCGGAAATTCTCCAGTCCCGAGTCGGTGCAGTTTCTTAATGGGGTTCTGGATAGCGTGGGGAAAGAGTTAGAGAAGACGGCTTAGCATCGAACCCCCCTTGCCACAGCCATCCGACGAACACCTCCCGTCAAGTTTCACTTTTCATTTCAGCCCTGCCTAGGGCACGGTATTCAATTCAAACGCTGGGGCACCCGCCGCTGAAATGGCGGGCTATTTTCAATCGTCCCTCCGCGACCAGTTTTAGTTAGAATGACCGCACTTCGTGCGCACCCCTGGCGCAGTTTAAGAGAACCTTTCACCTGAGTGCCGGACATCGAGACCAGCGGCAGAGCGTGAAGATTCCAAAACCAAGAAAAACTGTTCTCAAGGTTTTACCGCAACCACATCCAGCTTGCAGGGACCGGAAGTTGGGTCGAGGGAACAGAACGGAGTACTGAACCGGGACGGAATCGTGAATGAGATCGGCAACAGGTCGGCGGCGGACGTCGTGCTGACTTCATGCAACATGCCGTCGCTGCCTGCCACGTAGAGGAGCGTGCCGTCCACGGTGATGTCGGCGCTGACCGGGCTTGCGTTGTTGGCGAGTGAAATTCCGGAGACTGAATTCGTATTGAAGTCGTATACCAAGACGCTGCTGCGATCGCTGGCAACAATGAAGGCAAGGGTGCCATCTGGTGAGACGAAGAAGTTGATGGGATTGAAGGTTCCCTGGCCCAACGGTATCGGCTGTGAACTGGCGCTGATGAATTGAGGGCAGAGGGCCTGAGAGGCAGCAGCGGTGATTGTCGTGGTGATGTAGTCGAGGCCAGTGTTGTCCAGGGCGATGATGTGGATTCCATCGGGCAGAACTTTCACAAAACTGGGCTGCGAGGGCAGAGATATTGTCTGCACAACACTCGTCGAGTTGGTGGAGGGGGCGTTATTGCACGTGTTGTAGATTGCCAGGGAGGAACCAGAGCCGGAGGCTTCGGAGATGAAGGCGAAGGCTCCGTTGGAGGAGAATGCAATTGAGGTCGCGGACACGGGAGAAGTCGACAAGGGAATGGTCTGAAGTGCTTGCAGCGTGGAAAAAACGTAGAGGGTGTCGCCTCCGTTCGAACACTGACCTGCCCCGGCTTTACATCCAATGATGAAGGCTTTCAGTCCATCAGGCGAGACGGCAGCCGCATTTGCTCCCGAGATGTTCAACGGGGCAACCGTTGCCGACGAGGACGATGCCGCGCTTACGACATAGACTTGATTGGGTGTGGATTGCGTGTCGGACAATACCGCCAGATTGCCGTTCTCCGAGACCGCCAACACCTTACCCCGAGCCGTGGTGAAGGTGGAAAAAGGGCTGGCAGACGAGCTTCCCAGATTGGCGACCGTGATGAGCATCGCGCCGAAGGCGCTGCCCGCATAGGCTTTGTCGCCCACAGCGTCGAATAGAACAGAGTTGGGCGGTTGCGGAAAGGTAATGGGATTGCCCGCAAGATTGTTAGAAGTTAAAATGTCGTAGAGGGCCACGGCGCAGGAAAAGTCGCCGCTGCAGTCTTTGCTGGTAGCCAGTACGCTCGTCGCGGCAATGGTGCCATTAACTACACCAGAAATTGGAGTCACTGGATAGACCGGAAGTGGCTGCACGAATCCGGCGATATTCAACGGGAAACCGATATTGCAAGTGGGCGGAGTGCATGATGCGGTTACCGAGCCCGAGCCCGGCTGCGATGTGCTGAGCGAACAAGTCCCCGCCCCACAACTGGTGGGTGCCGAAATTGCGGCGGGCTGTGAAGAACTCCAGGTCAATGGAGCCTTGGGTACGACGCAACCTTGAATGTCCACGGCTGTCGCCGTTACTGGTTGCGAAGTTCCCTTCGTGCTGACGAAGCTGGTTTGACCACTATTTTGTGAGCCGCTGCTTCCCAGTTCCACGGCGATGCATCGCACCGGGCAAGTCTCGGCATAGTAAGGCAGGCTGGAAACGCCAGCGGCAGTGGCGAAGATCGGGGTAAGTCCGGGTGCGCCTGGCGCTACGACGGCTTGGTTGGTGGGAACGTTATCCGACGAACTGATGACAGGGGTTACCTTAAATATGGTCGAACTGCTTTGTGACCAGGTAAAAGGACCGACCACACCCGTGATATCGACCCCCTTGCTGAAGGCGGTGGCTTGCAACGTCATCTGCTGGTTCGGCGACAGGCAGCTGTTATTTGGGGTGAAGGGCACGGCGCACGCGGCAGGAACAATCTGTTGCCCGGGGCAAGCTGGAGGCGGCGAGTTCACCGGTACGACTTTGCTGATCTGGATGTTATCGATGGGTGGGTGAACGAAGATCAAGGTGGGCGCGCTGCTGGCGCCGAGGGCGGAGGCGGTCACTTGAGCCACGCCGAAAGCTCCAGGAGTGCAGGTTACAAACCGAGCGTCCCATTTGCCTGCGCAAGCGACACCGTTGGAAGCAATGTTGAGAATGTCGGTGTTGCTGGATTGATAGGTAAAGCTGGCGGAAATGGCTGAGTTTGAGGCGTTTTGAGCGCTGGCGACGAAGGAAATAATGCTGCCTGCTTGTACCGAAGCGCTGTTCGCTGGAGAAAGGGTGATCTTAGCTGGGAAGGGAGAAGGGCCCGGGGGCTTGTGACCGCCGCAGCCTCCAAGGCTGCACAGCCAAAGGGTACTTGTCAGCAACATCAACCACCGGGAACCAAACCGAACCATGCACCCTCCTCGTCCCGTGGTTCGAGTGACCCGAGGACGAGCAACTGCTTGAATTGGAAAACCTGTAGTGTAGAGGCTTGAAGCGGATTCAGCAAGCCAAGGGGAACGGGAACGCATCGGAATCACTTCTCGGGGCTTCGAGTGTGGGATGCAAAAACTATGGGTTGACGATGTTTGCGAACGCTTGTTATATTTAAAAGGTTCCGCGAGTCCATTCTAGCTTGTTGTGTGCGGTAGGTCTTCCGCGCTGTGGGCGGAAAATTCATCGCTGAGCTTTAGAGTAACGCGTTTCCGGATGAGTGCATTGCCCGGGGACTTCCTCGCTGAAACGTTCCTGCGCTGCCTTTCGCCCTATCGAAGGAGCTACTGTGCATCGAATAAGATGCCGAGTAGTTTGCGGAAGGATATGCAGGGCACGGCTGACGAAACGGAGCGCCCCCGCAGTTTTGGCCGGGTGCCACCGTCGGCGGCGTAAGTCTGAAAAGGAATCCAGAATCTCTCGCGGCACTCGTGCACAGCGAGAAGTATGGTTGGCTCTCGGGCCGGCCAGTCCCGGATCGTGCGTAATGGCCGGGAAAAGCTGAATTGCGCTGCAAGCCTCAAGACTGCCTGCACGCTGCAAGGAGCGGCAAGAGTGCCTACCTTTAATCAGTTAGTGCGTGATGGCCGTAAGCGGCCGCGATACAAGACGGCCAGTCCGGCGCTGCAAGGGTGTCCGCAGAAGCGGGGCGTTTGCACTCGCGTGTACACCCAGACGCCCAAAAAGCCGAACTCGGCTCTGCGCAAAGTGGCGCGCGTGCGCTTGACGAATGGAATCGAAGTTACGACGTATATCCCCGGCGTCGGCCACAACCTGCAGGAGCACTCGATTGTGCTCATACGCGGCGGCCGCGTAAAAGATCTTCCCGGCGTGCGTTATCACGTGATCCGCGGGACGCTGGATGCCGTGGGCGTAGCCAATCGCATGCAAGGGCGTTCGAAGTATGGAGCGAAACGGCCGAAGAAGGCGTAGGAGAGCAGTGGTCAGTGGCTGGTGGTCAGCTGCCAGGGTCAATCAGCTCAAGCTAGAAGCTTATGAGCTAGGAGCTAAAAGGTTACATGCCTCGTAAAGGACATATCGCTAAGCGGACAGTCGCAGCCGATGCCGTGTACGGCTCGGATCTGGTGACTAAGTTCATCAATTCGATGATGTGGCAGGGCAAGCGCAGCACGGCCGAGGGCATCTTTTATGAAGCCCTGGAGCGGGTGCAGGAAAAGGGCGGCGACGAAGCGTTAAAGCTGTTCAAGAAGGCGGTGGAGAACGCCAAGCCGTTATTGGAAGTCAAGAGCCGGCGCGTGGGTGGAGCCAACTATCAGGTACCCGTGGAAGTGAATGCCGACCGTCGTACGTCGCTCGCCATCCGCTGGCTGATTTCCTATGCCCGGGCGCGCGGTGAGAAGGGCATGGTCGACAAGTTGAGTAATGAGTTGCTGGACGCCGCCACCGGCAAAGGCTCCGCCATCAAGAAAAAGGAAGATGTACACCGTATGGCGGAAGCCAATAAGGCGTTCGCGCATTACCGATGGTAGGCAAGCAGCTATTCGCTCTTCGCCGTTCGCTCTTGGCTTGTCCCAGAGCGGTTGAGCTAAGGGCTAAAGCCAAGAGTTAAAAGCTGAATGCGGAGCCCAGAAAGAGTCAAGAGTCGTGCCTAGAACAGTCCCATTAGAGCGTTGCAGGAACATCGGCATCATGGCCCACATCGATGCTGGTAAGACCACTACGACCGAGCGCATCCTGTTTTACACGGGAAAGACGCATCGTATCGGAGAGGTGCATGAAGGCACTGCCACCATGGACTGGATGGAGCAGGAGCAGGAGCGCGGCATCACCATTACGTCCGCGGCCACGACCTGCACCTGGCGCGACATCCGCATCAACATTATCGATACGCCCGGCCACGTGGATTTCACGGCTGAAGTTGAGCGGTCGCTGAGAGTGCTGGACGGCGCAGTTGCGGTGTTTGACGCGGTTCACGGGGTACAGCCGCAGTCGGAAAAAGTTTGGCGCCAAGCGGATAAATACGGCGTGCCGCGAATTTGCTTCATTAATAAGATTGACAAAATGGGTGCTGATTTCGAGCACGCGATCGATACTATCCGCAAACGTTTGAACGCCAAGCCAGTCGCGATTCAGATCCCCGTTGGGCAGGAAGATAAGTTTAAAGGCGTGGTCGATTTGATCAATATGAAGGCGATCGTCTGGCAAGACGACACCATGGGCGCCGAGTACGTCACCGAAGAAATTCCCGCGGAACTCAAAAAGAAAGCCGAAGCCTTTCATGCTCAGTTAGTGGAAACCATCGCGGAAAACGACGACGAAATCCTGCACAAGTTTTTGGAAGGCGAAGAGATTAAAGCCGAGGAGCTGCGCGCTTCGCTGCGCAAATCGACCATCGCGTTGAAGGTGTTTCCGGTGGTCGTCGGAACCGCCTTCAAGAATAAAGGTGTTCAGCCGCTGCTGGATGCTGTGGTGGATTACCTGCCTTCGCCGCTGGATGTGGGCGAGACCAAGGGAACGAATCCCGACAATGGCCAGCCCATCACGCGCAAGCCTGCCGATAACGAGCCGTTTTCGGCGCTGGCGTTCAAGATCATGGCCGATCCTTTTGTCGGCCAGCTGACATTTATTCGCGTATATTCCGGGCAGCTTAAGACCGGTGATTCCGTGCTGAACACAGGCCGGCGTAGAACGGAGCGCATCGGGCGGCTGCTCAAGATGCACGCCAACAAGCGCGAAGAGATCAGCGAGATTCTGGCGGGGGATATTTGTGCGGCGGTTGGTCTAAAAGGCGTCAGTACGGGCGACACGATTTGCAGTGAAGATCATCCCATCGCGCTGGAATCCATCACGTTTGCGGTTCCTGTTATTTCAGTTGCGGTCGAGCCGAAGACCAAGGCCGACCAGGAAAAGATGGGGATGGCGCTGGGGCGCTTGGCTCAGGAAGACCCCACCTTTAAGGTTCACACCGATCCCGACAGCGGACAAACCATCATCAGCGGTATGGGTGAGTTGCATTTGGAAATCATCGTTGACCGCATGATGCGCGAGTACAAAGTGGAAGCCAATGTTGGCAAGCCTCAGGTGGCGTACCGCGAGACCATTCGAAGAAACTCCGAAGCGGAAGGCAAATACATCCGCCAGACAGGTGGCCGCGGTCAGTATGGCCACGCCAAGATCCGGTTGCAGCCTCAGCCGCCAGGCACGGGATACGAATTCGTGAATGATATTGTGGGCGGTTCGGTGCCCAAAGAATTTATCAAGCCGATCGATCAGGGCATCAAGGAAGCCATGGAAGGCGGGGTTTTAGCTGGCTACGAGATGGTCGATGTGAAGGCCATTCTCTACGACGGCAGCTATCACGACGTTGACTCCAACGAAATGGCGTTCAAGATCGCAGGCTCGATGGCATTCAAAGAGGCCGCGCGCAAGGCTTCTCCAGTGCTGTTGGAACCGGTGATGGCGGTGGAAGTGGTTACACCGGAAGATTATGCGGGTGTGATTATGGGCGACCTTAGTTCGCGCCGTGGCCGGATCGAAGGCATGGAGCACCGCGCCGGCTCGCAGGTGATCAAGGCGATCGTGCCTCTGGCAGAGATGTTCGGGTATGCCACGCACATGCGCTCGTCGACGCAGGGCCGCGCCGAGTACTCGATGCACTTCGCGCGCTACGAGGAAGCGCCGCGCTCGGTGTCGGAAGAGATTATTGCGAAGGTGCAGGGAACGGCGAAGTAAAGTGAAGCAGCCGCGGGCGAGGGTGTCCGCGCCATAACAGACGGAGCAAGGAAATGGCGAAAGAGAAATTTGACCGCAATAAGCCGCACGTGAATGTGGGGACGATTGGTCACATTGACCATGGCAAGACCACGTTGACGGCGGCCATCACCAAGGTGTTGCAGAAGCACAATCCGAAGATCGTGTTCCGGTCGTTTGATTCGATCGATAACGCGCCGGAAGAGAAAGCACGGGGCATCACCATCGCGACGGCGCACGTGGAGTATGAGACGGCGAATCGGCACTACGCGCACGTGGACTGTCCCGGCCACGCCGACTACATCAAGAACATGATCACGGGTGCGGCCCAGATGGATGGCGCGATCTTAGTGGTGGCGGCGACCGACGGCCCGATGCCGCAGACGCGGGAGCACGTGCTGCTGGCTCGACAGGTAGGTGTGCCCTACATCGTGGTGGCGTTGAACAAATGCGATGCGGTGGATGATCCCGAGTTGCTGGATCTGGTGGAACTGGAAGTCCGGGAACTGCTGAAGAGCTATAAGTTTCCGGGCGACGATGTGCCGGTGATCCGGCTGTCGGCGCTGGGGGCGCTGAACGGCGAAGCCAAGTGGGAGAAGCAGATTGACGCGCTGATGGAGGCGGTGGATAAGAGCATTCCGCAGCCGGCACGCGAGTTGGACAAGCCGTTCCTGATGCCGATTGAAGATATCTTCTCGATTCAGGGGCGGGGCACGGTGGTGACCGGGCGTATTGAGCGCGGTAAGGTGAAGGTGGGGGAAGAAGTAGAAATCGTCGGTTTCCGCGACACCCGCAAGACGGTGGTGACCGGGGTGGAGATGTTCAAGAAGCAGTTGGACGAAGGTCTGGCGGGGGACAACGCTGGGCTGCTGCTGCGTGGCATTGGCAAAGAGGATGTGGAGCGCGGGATGGTGCTGGCCAAAGGCGGATCGATCACGCCGCACCCGAAGTTCAAGGCGGAGGTCTACATCCTGACCAAGGAAGAAGGCGGGCGGCACACGCCGTTCTTCAAGGGATACCGTCCGCAGTTTTATCTCCGAACGACGGATGTGACGGGCGTGGCGGAGTTGCCGGCGGGCACTGAAATGGTGATGCCGGGAGACAACGTGAGCCTGGTGATTGAGCTGATCACGCCGGTGGCGATGGAGAAGGGCCTGCGATTTGCCATCCGCGAAGGTGGACACACGGTGGGCGCGGGAACCATCAGCGAGATTGTGCAGTA
>WNFD01000873.1_pt1 | contig 39888 bp, 38 predicted proteins | sample 5400491 | NCBI WGS metagenome assembly WNFD01 (sample SAMN13153343, study PRJNA577476) | soil metagenome | isolation source: 120 cm saprolite under Douglas fir tree site 2 hole 2 replicate 2 | place: USA:California | collected 2015-04-18
TGAGCCCCCAGCCGTCGGGGCAATTGCGGTGAGATTCGCAACGCCGAACAGCCGCCTCGGTTCCCGCGTGCTTGCGCCGCACGGTGAGCGCGAGCGCCGGTATCGGCCCGGAATGCAGGCGGCCGCCCGGCGGAAGCTTTTCGCCGCAGCTGCGGCCCGGAACCATGCCGCGGGGCGATCGATTGCTCCAGCACGAAGCCTCCCACCGCAATCCAAGCGCGCCCATGTCGACGATATCGGCCGTCCACGAGCCCCATCCCGAGCATCCGACCGGTTGGCGCCGATACGTTTATTCCACCAACCACAAGGACATCGGAACGATGTACCTCTGCTTCGCGCTGTGCGCGGGGCTACTCGCGGCGGCGTTCTCGGTGGTGATCCGCGCCGAGCTGCAGGAGCCGGGGCTGCAGATCCTGCAGAACCCGCACACCTACGACGTGCTGGTGACCGCGCACGGCCTGACCATGATCTTCTTCGTGATCATGCCGGCGATGATCGGCGGCTTCGGCAACTGGATGGTGCCGCTCTTGATCGGCGCGCCGGACATGGCGTTCCCGCGCATGAACAACATCTCGTTCTGGCTGCTGCCCGCGGCGTTCACGCTGCTGCTCGCCTCGATGTTCTTCGAGGGGGAGCCCGGGGCCAACGGCGCCGGAACCGGATGGACGCTCTATGCCCCGCTGTCGACTACCGGGCACCCGGGACCGGCCGTGGATTTCGCCATCCTGTCGATCCATCTCGCCGGCGCTTCCTCGATCCTCGGCGCGATCAATTTCATCACCACCATCCTCAACATGCGCGCGCCGGGCATGACCCTGCACAAGATGCCGCTGTTCGTCTGGTCGATCCTGGTCACCGCGGGCCTGCTGCTGCTGGTGCTGCCCGTGCTCGCCGGCGCCATCACCATGCTGCTGACCGACCGCAATTTCGGCACGACTTTCTTCAGTCCGGAAGGCGGCGGCGATCCGCTGCTGTTCCAACATTTGTTCTGGTTCTTCGGCCACCCCGAAGTATACGTGATGATCCTGCCCGGCTTCGGCATCATCAGCCAGGTGGTGGCGACCTTCAGCCGCAAGCCGGTGTTCGGCTATCTCGGCATGGTCTATGCGATCCTCGCCATCGGCGCGATCGGCATGGTGGTGTGGGCGCACCATATGTACACGGTCGGCCTCTCGACCTCGACGCAGGCGTATTTCGCGGTCGCCAGCATGGTCATCGCGGTCCCGACCGGCATCAAGGTGTTCTCATGGATCGCCACCATGTGGCGCGGCTCGGTCGAGTTCAAGACCCCGATGCTGTGGGCGGTCGGCTTCATTTTCCTGTTCACCATCGGCGGCGTCACCGGCGTGGTGCTGGCGAATCCCGGCGTCGACCGCCTGCTGCAGGACACCTACTACGTGGTGGCGCATTTCCATTACGTGCTCTCGCTCGGCGCCGTGTTCGCGATCTTCGCCGGCTGGTACTATTGGTTCCCGAAAATGAGCGGCTACCGATATGACGAAACGCTCGGCAAGCTGCATTTCTGGATCACGTTCGTCGGCGTCAACGTCACGTTCTTTCCGCAGCATTTCCTCGGGCTCGCCGGCATGCCGCGCCGCGTCGTCGACTATCCCGACGCATTCGCCGACTGGAACTACATCTCCTCGATCGGCGCCTATATCTCCATCGCCGGCTTGATGGTGTTTCTCGTCAACATGGCGCTCGCCTTCGCGCGCAAGCAGAGCGCCGGCGCCAACCCGTGGGGCGTCGGAGCGACCACGCTCGAATGGACGCTGCCCTCGCCCCCGCCGTTCCATCAGTTCGAGACCCTGCCGCGCATCGAGAAGCGGGCAGCCTGAGGCCGAGCATCACTCGCCGGCGAGCCGCTTGGTTGTTCTCGTAGCGGAGGCATCCGGTGCGGCCGCTTGCATTGCGGCGCGCGCCGACGCGCTCAAGGCCACCTCGGCGCGATGGCGCGGCAGAGCCTCGGGTTGTTCGTCGCGCAGAAACGACAGCAGCTTCTCGCGAACCTCGTTGCGCAGATCCCCGAGCGCGCCGGCGTTTTTCGCGCTGACGAGAGCCCGCACCAGGATCGTCGTCTCCTTGGCGTCGGCGACCTGCAGTTTGGCGACGCGGCGGTCCCAGAGCGGCGATAGCGACACGATCTCGTCGAGCTTTTCCCGGATGCGGTCGACCGGCGCCGCGTAGTCGAGATAGAGGTCGACGGTACCGATCAGCTCCGGGTTTTGCCGCGTCCAATTCTGGAACGGTTTTTCGATGAAATAGCTCAGCGGCACGATCAGGCGGCGCTGGTCCCAGATGCGGATCACCACATAGGCGGCGGCGATCTCCTCGATCCAGCCGAATTCGTTCTCGACGATGACGGCGTCCTCGAGCCGGATCGGCTGGGTCATGGCGATCTGCACGCCGGCGATCAGATTGCTCAACACCGGTCGCGCGGCGAGCCCGACCGCGAGCCCGACCACGCCCGCCGACGCGAACAGGCTGACGCCGTACTGGCGGACCGACTCGAACGTCACCAGCGCGGCCGCGAGCGTGATCACGATGACCAGAGTATCGGCCGAGCGCTGCAGGATGCGTACCTGGGTGACGTGCTTGCGGGCCAGCAGGTTGTCCGCGGTGTCCAGCTGGAAGCGCCGCAGATAGGTTTCCGCGGCGAGATGCACGGCGATGATCGCGAACCAGCCGACCAGCAGGATGAAGGCGACCACCAGCACATGGCCGATCGCGGCGCGAACGGCCGGGTCGAACGGCGCCACCTGCAACGCGCCGCTCACCACGAACACGAGGAGCGCAAGCCGGGTCGCCGCGCGAGTGCGCACCACCAGCGCCGCGAGGAAGGAGCCACGCGTCCCCACGATGCGGCGCGCGATCCCGATCAGCACCAGATGCGCCAGCAGCGCCGCCACTACGGCAACAACCAGGATCAGGATTCCGGCAAGCCAGCCGGGCGCCCACGCCAGAATCGATTGCGTTTGCGACCAGATGGTCCGAGGGTCGAGCATCCTACGGCTCCCGTTTGCGACCGGCAGGACGGGGCCCGCGATAGCACCGAATCAAAGATTTGGCACGCCTATGGGCTGAAATGCTTCGCGCGGCGGTTCGCCGGACCTCATCGGTGACTGAGGCTCGGATGCTCCGGCGTCACGACGTCAGTGGCTCGGCGGCGTGTCGCGGGTTTGCCAGCAACCGGCTCGCTTCGGCGAGCCGTCGCTCGAGCCGAGCGTGCAAGGGACCACGCCAGGATGCCGACGCGAGCTCCCGTCGCCAGCTTTCGATCGCCGCCAGCTTTGCTTCGCGCGGCACCAGGTGGCTTGCAAGCAGTCGATTCACCAGAGTGTCCGTGAGCATCGGCGAGAGCCTCCCGTTGCTGCCGCAGGCCGCGGTTCCTGCATCCGCGGCAGCTCGCCGGAAAACTCGGCCGCTCGACCTTGCCACCGCGCGCCGCGCATGATCGGTGGCGGCACAGCACAATGCACGCGGCGGACCTAGGTTCCGTTGCATCCGGCGCGGGCCTGCGCGAAGAGCCGGTCGGGCAAAAATCCGCTTTCGGCGACCGATCAGTGTCAGCAAAGAACCGGCGTCAGGTCATGCCAGGTCATACCGCTTGGGCGAGCCGGGCGTCGCCGATGCGCCAATCGTGCCCCTGGCCGCATAGCGGACACCAGGCGTGAACCGCGCTTCGTCGAATCCGCAACAGCGTCCCCAATTCGCTTTCGATGCCGACGTCGATCTCTTCGCCGGTGACGGGACAGCGGAAATACAGACGCTCCATCACAAGCTCCGCGCAGGGTGCCGCGTTGGGCTTCGCCCGCCCGCCCCACAAAAAAGTACCCCGGCCGGGCTGGACCAAACCGACCGGGGCCATGCCGAGCGGTGTGGGGACAGGGGGCTGGGGGACCCGCCCGGCACGACCGGAAAAGACACGGGGCGGCGCATCCGTTCCGACCTGCTGCGCTTTGTCGCGGGCGCAGCGCAGACCCTTGCTCGGCGATCAGCGGCCGATCGGAGACAGGCTCACCGGAGCCAAGCCGCTGAACCCGAGTTGGCTTGCGGCTGCCGGCGTGAGGTCGATAATTCTCCCGCGGCTGAACGGACCTCGATCGTTGATGCGCACCACCACGTTGCGGCCGTTGCGCCGATGGGTGACGAGCACCTTGGTGCCGAACGGCAACGAGCGATGCGCGGCCGTAAGTCCCCTGGGATCCGAATGTTCTCCGCTGGACGTCCTCCCACCGCGGTAGGAATAGACGGCCGCGATCCCGCTCTGCTCCGCCGAACCTTCGCCGAGCCCGAGCCACAGCGCGGCCGTGATGGCTGCCAATAGCACCCCGTGTCGCGTACTCATCCCTGCCTCGAGAGGTGGATCGAAGCAAAAACCGGCCAAGTTGAGCGGTGTTCCGCTGTTGGATCGCGATTCGCCCATGGGATGCCTGGTATTTGCGTGAGGCATACCTCGCGGTGGGGAACAGAGCCGAAGCGCGGGCGTTGTCCGGTCCAATCGTGGGGGAACTCTCGATGCACGGACCCGACGCGTCGTTTTCCTGCGCGCCCGCGGCGATCGGCGCGCGGACCCGGTCGGCGCGTTCGATCGCGGCTACGGGATAGGGCCGCGGCAATCGTCGGACCCATGCCGTTCCACCAAACCCGGCCCAGGTGGACGCGAGGGCGGCGCCTCGCAAGTTGCGGCGCTTGTGCGTGGCTGCTCCTCGCCACCGCCCCGGCTGCATGGGCTGCCGCGGAGCCGGCCAGCACCTCATCCGGCGCTTCCGAGGTGGTGTTCCTCGCTCAAGTCGTTCTCCTGCTCCTCGTCGGCCGCCTGCTCGGCGAGGCGATGCAGCGCATCGGCCAGCCGGCGGTGATCGGTCAGCTCCTTGGCGGCATTGTGCTGGGTCCCTCGGTGTTCGGCATGATCTGGCCGGAGGCGCAGCACGCGATCTTTCCGGCGAGCGGCGCGCAGAAGAGCATGATCGATGGGGTCTCCCAGCTCGGCATCCTGATGTTGCTGCTGCTCACGGGAATGCAAATCGACCTGCGCCTGGTCAGGAAGGTCGGCGCGGCGGCGGCAAGCGTGTCGCTTGCCGGCATCTCGCTGCCGTTCCTATGCGGGTTCGCGCTCGGCGAATTCCTGCCCGATGCCATGCTGCCCAAGCCCGATCAGCGACTGATCACGTCGCTGTTCCTCGGCACCGCGCTGTCGATCTCCTCCATCAAGATCGTGGCCATGGTCGTGCGCGAGATGAACTTCATGCGCCGCAACGTCGGGCAGGTCATCGTGGCTTCGGCCATCATCGACGATTCGATCGGGTGGATCATCATTGCCATCACCTTCGGCCTCGCCGAGCACGGGACGGTCGACATGGCGACGCTCGCCCGCAGCGTGCTCGGAACGGCACTGTTCCTCGCGCTGAGCCTGACCATCGGCCGGCGCATCGTGTTCAGCCTGATCCGCTGGACCAACGACAATTTCGTCAGCGAAGTCCCGGTGATCACCATGATCCTGGTCATCATGGGCGGCATGGCGCTCACCACGCACCTGATCGGCGTTCACACCGTGCTGGGCGCGTTCGTGTCGGGAATCCTGGTGGGCGAATCGCCGATCCTGACACGCCACATCGACGAGCAGCTGCGCGGCCTGATCACCGCGCTGTTCGCGCCGGTCTTTTTCGGGCTGGCGGGGCTCGGCACCGATTTGTCGGTTTTGAGGGACCCGTCTCTCGTCTGGTTGATGTTAGGACTGATCGTGATCGCCAGTGTCGGCAAGTTCGGCGGCGCATTCATCGGCGGCAGGCTCGGCGGGTTGAATTTCCGTGAGTCGCTGGCGCTGGGGTGCGGAATGAACGCGCGGGGACAGACAGAAGTCATCATCGCGACCATCGGCCTGTCGCTGGGCATGCTCAGCCACAGCCTGTTCACCCTGATCGTCGCCATGGCCGTAGTCACGACCACCGCGATGCCGCCGACGTTGCGGTGGGCGCTCGGCCGGCTGCCGATCGGCGAGCAGGAGAGACGGCGGCTCGAGCGGGAGGAATTCGAGGCCAAAGGATTCGTATCGAACATGGAGCGGCTGCTGATCGCGGTCGACGACAGCGCCAACGGCAAGTTCGCGTCGCGCCTCGCCGGGCTCATCGCCGCCGCCAAGGGAATGCCCGCCACCGTCATCCGTGTGCAGCCTGCCGACGGCGCCGCCGCAAAACAATCCGGTCAACTCAGCGGCGAGCATGCGATCCAAGCCGCCGCTCAAGCGGCGCGGGTGATGGAGGACGAGCAGGAAAGCGGCACGCCGGCAAAGGTAAGCGTGATCACGCGAAGCGGCGACGAGCCGGCGGAGGAAACCGTCGCCAGCGAGGCGCGCAAGGGCTACGACCTGCTGGTCATCGGCACCGAGAACGTCGCCCGCAAGGCCGAGTTTCACGAAGACGTCAACCGGATCGCCGCGGAATTCGAAGGACCCTTGGCCATCGTCGCCGCCCGCGGCGTTCATTTCGAGCGGCCGCTGCAAAGCGCGCTGAACATTCTGGTCCCGGTCACCGGAACCGAGGCCTCGCGGCGGGCGGCCGAGATCGGCATCGCCATCGCCCAGGCGGCCGGAGCGCCGGTGACGGCGCTATATGTTTCGACCGGAAGATCCAAGCGGGCGGCGCGAAATCTCCGCAATGCCCTACGCTCGCGCCGGCAGCACGAGGCAATCCTCAGGGACGTGGTGGAGATGGCCGACCGCTACAACGTCGATATTCGGACCGATGTTAAGGTCGATGTTGCCGCCGATGACGCGATCCTGAGGCAGGCGAACGCCAACCGGAACACCGTGATCGTCATGGGGGTCAACCGCCGTCCCGGCGACACGCTGTTCTTCGGCAACGTGGCGGCTGCCATTCTGGAAAAATCGCGGCGTTCGATCCTGTTCGTGTCGAGCGCCGGCTCGATCGGCTCGGCACAAGGGGCGGGGAAAACGGCTGGCAGACCGGCCCGCGCCACGGCCAAATGATCCGGGGCGGCAATCCGAGCAGCGGCCGGGCGTCACGGCCGGCCGGCCGATCCAGCATCGGGTGCTAGCGCTGTAAGGCTGCCAGTCGCGCCGGGTGCTCATTCTCGGCAATACAACGGCTTGGCATGCGCGAGAGCGAAGGCAAAGTCAGAGGGCTGAACGCCGAATCGCAGCCGGGCGGCAGCTTGGGATGCTCCGGCGCCCGAACAGGGACCTCGATCGGCACGGGATTGACTGCGCTGCGCCCGCTGTCCCGGATGGTGATTTCCGGAAGGACCACGTCCTTCGCGACCAGCGTAGCGTTGCTCAGGGGGTCGGTACGGAAGAGAACGCGGCCCTCGCGATCCCGGTAGACGATCGCCGTATCGTGCAAGCCTACCACCTCCACGGCGGTAATCGCGGGCCTCTGCCCTGCCGCGGTACGGGCGGGCATCAGGCGATCGGCCTTGTGGTCGCGCTCGACGACGTTCACCGCAACCCCGGGACCCCCAAGCCAGTCGGTCATCGCCGATCCGATCGAGGGAATTGCCACATGGTCGACGACCAGCACGGCGGCGAGCCCGCCGACGATGTATGGAGCCAAACCGTACATGGGATTTCTCCGGGACGGTGCTGATTGTGCGAGAAACCCCTCCCCCGATGTGTCCAGCGGCTAAACGCCGCCGAGAGCGCTTGGTTCCATTAAATTGCGCGGGTGCCGCCCGCGCGCGGCGGGGACAGCCGGCTGGCTGGAATGAGGATCCGGCAGCGCACGCCTTGCGCGGCGAATGCCAGGTCGACCTGGGCGTCGAGCGAGCGCGGGAGGTTACCCTCGATGACCAAAGTGCCGAAACCGCGCCGTGCCGGCGGGCCGACGCTCGGACCGCCACTCTCGGCCCATAGCAGCTCCACCGCTTCGCCATCGCTTTGCGCCACGCGCCGCCACGCGATCGAGACCCGGCCGTTCGGAACCGAGAGCGCCCCGAATTTCTCGGCATTGCTCGAAAGCTCGTGCAGCGCCAGCCCGAGGCTCTGCGCGACATCCGGCTTCAACAACACCCCATCGCCGACAATGAGGACCTGAGAGCCGGTGCGATCGAGATAAGAACCGAGCTGGGAACGCACGAGCCCGTCCAGCGACACGCCATGCCAACTCTCCTGGATCAGGAGATCGTGCGAGGTCGCCAGCGCCTGCAGCCGGGCGCCGAACCGGTCGAGGAAGGCCTCGATGGAACCCGCGTGCCGCGCGGTCTGCCGCGCCATCGCCTGGATCACCGCGAGCAGGTTCTTGGAGCGATGGGTGAGCTCGCGCAACAGCAGGCGCAGGTGGTCCTCTCCCCTGCGGCGCTCGGTGATGTCGACCGCCGCGCAAGTCACGCCGACCACGGCTCCCGCGGCATCGAGCAGCGGCTCGACGTGGAAGTCGTACCGGAGCGCCGTCGGGCCTTGGCCGATGCCGACCTCACCGTCGGACGGCAGTCCGCTGTCGAGGGCTCGGCGTTTTAATGCAATGATTTCCTCGCGACCCTCCGCGGGAAGAACTTCCTCGTCCGTGCGGCCGACGATCTCGCCGATCCCCAGGCCCAGCATCGGCTCGGTGATCGCCAGGTACCGCAGGTTGCGGTCCTGGGAAGAGACGTACACCTTGGAGCCGCGCAGCGCGGTCTTGAAGCGTGCCGTGACCAGGCCGAGATCCTTGGTGCGTTCCGCAACCCGGCTCTCCAGATCCCGCCGAGCGGTTTCCAGCTCCAGCAGCGTGGACTCATGGGCCGCCACCTCGCGGCGCAGCCGTTCGTTGGCTTCGTGCAGCTGGCGAGCCGACGGCAGCCGCACGAGGTTGGGTAACAGCGGCACCATTGCGACGATGATCGCCGCGAATGCCAGCGCGGCCGCGGCTTTGCTCAGCACCAGCATTCCCGGGACCGGACGCCAGATCGAGATTGCATCCACGAGTCGCGCGGCGGCGCTGAGCGCGAGGAAGCAACCGATCAGGAGCGCCAGGAGCCGATGGTCGCGAACGAGATCGGGGCGGCGGCGGAGAAACCAGATCAATCCGGAGAGAATGGCAAGATAGCTTGTCGCCAGGATCAGATCGGCTGCGGCTTGCGGAATGAGGATGTCCGGTCGTCGCAGCATGTCGCCTTCGAGCGGCATTTCGCCGGCGGTCCCGAACAACCAATCCGAAATGGCACTCATCGGCAAGCCTCGAACCGTCTGAAGGGATTAGATCATATGGTCGCTACGAGCTCCAAATGTCGGCACGAGCCGCCGTCACGACAGCACGGGTCTGGTCAGGCAGGGCTCATGCGTCACCGACGGCTGGATAGCTCAGGCAATCAAAGCTTCCCAAAGCGAAACGCAGAAGCGAAGCGAATCGTTTCCGCAGCGGCCCGCTGTCCGAGCCGACGGGCCCGGCCGACGGCCAAGCCGCGGAACCTATTTTTCCTTGGAAGCTTATAGCTACGACCGGCCGCATCCCCCTCCCCTCGTGCTCGGCCGGCCACTCTGGACGTAGCCGGATTCTTGCCGGCTACGTCCTGCTTTTTTGTGCTGTCGAGACGGCCGATAGCGAAGCGTCCAACCGCGCCGGCCAAGCAGGAGACGACGATGAACTGGGATCGCGTGGAAGGAAACTGGAAGCAGATAAAAGGCAAAGTGCAACAGCAATGGGGCAAGCTCACCAACGATGATCTCAATCTGGTCGAGGGCAAACGCACCGAGCTCGTCGGCCGGATCCAGGAGCGTTACGGCATTCAGCGCGACGAAGCCGAGCGGCAAATCGACAGCTGGTTGCGAAATTTGACCTGAGCCGGTCGACCGGGAGGAATAAGGTAGGCCGCGCCGCCTGGGAATTGGCGCCCGCATAAACCCGCGTTATGAGCAAACAAATATCGTGCGATCCCGCGAGATAGATTCGCCGGCGGCTTGGCGTGAAGTCGCAAGAATGGTAGAATTGGTTGCGCAATAGGCTCGGGCTCCCCGAGTCCGACGCAACCCGATTTGGCCCGACCGCGTTCTCCCATCATGCAAGACTACGACCTGGACGACAGGCTGGTCGAGCGGACACGGCGCCTCGTCGATCTCGCCAGACGCCAGCGAGCGCAGCTCGAAACCGACTTGCAGCAGGCAACGGGGATGATCCGGCGCTCGCGGGAGCTGCTGAGAAAACTGCGCATGTGGCCGAAGACGAACGAGAGGGACCGCTAGAATAGGGGGGCCGGTAGACCGCAGAAGCCTCACGGCCTGATGCGTTTTGCTGAACCGATGTTCGGCAGGCGCGGGCGGCACAGGGGCGGCATACCAACGCGGCGCGTCCGTTCCGGCCCGCGCCATGCGCCGATCATGCGGTCGCCCGCCGCTCCCGCGGCTTGGCCTTGCGCTCGAAAAACAAGGCCTGGCTGATCACCGCGGAGACCGTGGCGGGTTGAAAGGGCTTGGCGATCAGGAATGCCGGTTCGGGGCGTTCGCCGGTGAGGAAGCGTTCGGGATAGGCGGTCACGAAGATGACCGGCACCTGCACAGACTGGATCAGCTCGTTCACGGCGTCCAGACCGGAGCTGCCGTCCGCAAGCTTGATGTCCGCCAGAATCAGCCCGGGACGCTTTGCCTTGGCGAGCGTGACCGCCTCGGCATGGGTGCGCGCCACGCCGACGGTGCGGTGGCCCAGACTTTCGACCAGTCCTTCGAGATCCATGGCGATGAAGGTCTCGTCTTCGATGATGAGCACATCGGTGGCAATTTCAGCCGCCAGCTCGCGCCCGGACTCTTCGACCAGCGCCCGCAGCGTCGGTACATCGGCGTCCAGGACTTGCGCGGCGTCGTCCTCCGAAAAGCCCTCGAGCGCGACCAGCAGGAACCCCTGCCGCGCGCGCGGCGTGATGTGAGCGAGCCGCTGCTCTACCGGCAGACCTTGCTCTGCCGGCTCGACGGCCCCATTGACGCCGACCGAATTCCATATCTTTGTGAACAAGCGATAGAGTGCGACGCGGGGGCCGACGGCCTTCTCCAGGACCGCGGGATCTTCGATCAAGGCTTCGAGCGTGGCCGCCACATAGGCATCGCCGGAATGCTGGCTACCGGTCAGCGCCCGGGCGTAGCGGCGGAGGTAAGGCAGGTGCTGCGCGACTGCTTGAGACGTGGACACGAAACCCTCCCGAAACTGTCCGAGCCGCCGGGCCAACGCGGGCGTTGGAAAAAAGTTCCGGTAGCGTGGAACCAATCGGCACCGTGCGCGTTCGGGGTTGAAGTATGGGGACCCCGCGGAATGAACGTAGTATCATAGTATTTAGGGCGGGTGGCGAGGATTGAAATGAAGAATCCGAAATTGGCAGGGCCTGGAGCGCGGACGCGAGACGTGGCGGCCGCGGCCGAACCCAGCCTCGGGCGGGACATTCAGACCAAAATCGGCCAACAGCTCCGGGCCATGTACGACGACGTGGTGCACCAGGGCGTTCCGGCCCGCTTTGTCGATCTCCTGGACCGTCTCGAAAAACGGGACGACAAGAGGTCATAAAGGCGACAAGGACGTGAATCTCGATCCATCGGTGCGCGAGGCCGTCCTGGCGGCGGTTCCGAACCTGCGTGCGTTCGCCATTTCGCTCAGCGGGAATGTCGACCGTGCCGACGATCTCGTGCAGGAAACCCTGTTGCGCGCCCTCGCCAATATCGACTCGTTCCAGCGCGGGACCAACATGTCCGCATGGCTGTTCACGATACTGCGCAACCTGTTTCGCTCCGAATATCGCAAGCGCCGGCGCGAAGTCGAAGACACCGACGGCAGTTACGCCGAACGATTGAAGTCGCAGCCCGAGCAGCCCGGAAGGGTGGAATTCATGGAGTTCCGCGCCGCCCTCGCCAAACTGCCGGCCGATCAACGCGAGGCCCTCATTCTCGTGGGCGCGTCCGGATTTTCCTACGAGGAGGCCGCCGAGATCTGCGGTTGCGCCGTGGGCACAATCAAGAGCCGCGTCAACCGCGCACGCGGCCGGCTCGGCGAGCTGCTGTCCATCGAGAGCATGGATGATTTCGGTCCGGATCGCGCGACCCGAGCCGTCCTTGCCGGAAACGAGCAAGCTTAAGCGTGTCGCCGCGGCCGAGGTGCCAAGCGGGGGACCACGCGGATGCCGCGTTAGTGGAGCTCCAACGCAAAATGCGTCGCGATCAGCGCTCGCCGCGGCCGGTGGCGACCGACGGCTGAAGGATCGCAACCGGATCGGACGCCGGAAACGTCTCCTCCAGGCCGCGTTCGAGCGCCCACTCACGCCCCCGCCGCTTCGCGTCCTCGATCCGTGCGTCGCCGGGTCGACGCGAGGCGGGAGCCTCGGGTTGCCGGACCGCATTCATCCGTGGTTTCCGCCAGTATCGCGAAGCTTGCTTTCGCGAGGGCCACAGCCGGACCGCGATCAATGCAATCCGAGCATGCTGTCGACCGAGCGGATCTCCGCCGGCCGGTTCAACGCCGAGTGCGCCACCACTACGGAATGCAGCGCACCGTCCAGCGATTTTCGCCAGAATGCCAGAAAATCCCGCAGGATGGGAAAGTCCGGCCAGGTGTCGTACTCCTGCCACACATAAGATTGCAGCAGCCACGGGCGATCCGGCCGGCGATAGAGAATATGCGCAGTAGTCAATCCGAAACCTGCAAGCTGGCGACGGCAACTTTCGGAGATCATGTGGTTCTCCATTACGCGCCGACGTGATCCAGATGACCGCCTCCCTCCTACCATCTGAGCTTTGTCGCGCACTCGCGAGCATTAACTCGAAGCATGCTTCAACAGTTCCAGAAGTTGCTTCCGCAGCGGCGCGGGACGCCGGCCGATCAACCAAGCATCGGCGCGGAACTATTGGGATGATGGGGCGTTGGTCCACGCCGATATCCTTCGCCTCGACGCGAACGCGGTGAGTCATGGCCGCTGGAAGATCGCAATGGCTGCGTCACGCTTAGCACCGGCTTCGGCGGCAGTTTCTGCCGGCATGCGCGCCGGTCCCGGCGCGCGCCATGCCCACAAATCCCTGCGCCGCGCCGGCCAACCCGCACGCGAGACCTCCGGCAGCCGTGCGAAACCCGGCGCGGCCGATCCGGGTCGCCGAGCGCGGAGCGTGAAAGCGGCCCGGGAAGCTGCGCTCGACGACGACTCCTCGATCTCGAGACAAAGAGAACGCGCGGATCGGCCGCGACGTGCAGGCGAAAATCGGCCGGCAACTGCGGGCCATGTACGCGGAATTGATCAAGCAAGAGCTTCCGGAAAACCTGCGCGAACTGGTCCGGCGCCTGAGCGTGGCGCCGCAGCGGCCATGAACACCGCGAACACCGCTTGGGCCCACGAGGCGATCCTGGCGGAAGTCCCCAAGCTGCGCGCCTTCGCGATTTCGTTATGTGGAAATTTGGACCAGGCGGACGATTTCGTGCAGGAGACGCTGCTGCGGGCGTGGACCCATATCGATCAGTTTCAGCGCGGGACCAATATGGCCGCATGGCTGTTCACGATCCTGCGCAATAGCCTGCGCTCCAACTACCGCAAGTACCGGCGCGAGATCGAGGACGCGGACGGCAGCTACGCCGAAAGGATGATCACGCATCCCGAGCAGAACGGACGGCTGGAGTTCGAGGAACTGCGCGGCGCGCTCGCCAAATTGCCTTCCGACCAGCGCGAGACCCTGATCCTCGTGGTCGCTTCCGGCGCCTCCTACGAGGAGGCCGCGGAAATCTGCGGGTGCCGGGTCGGCACGATCAAAAGTCGGGTGCACCGCGCCCGCGCCCGGCTGGCGCAAATCCTGGCCATCGACAGCATGGACGATTTCGCGCCGGACCGGACCACCCAGGCGGTGCTGCGGGGTGCCGCCGGCTGAGCCGCCCGAGCGGAGCCTTCGCGCCCATGACCGGCCTCTGAAAAGAAATCGAACCGAGGCCCGGAACCCGTGCCGAGATCGAACGTTGAACCTGTGCCGGGCGGGTTCCCCCCCATCCCCGTCCCCCCGCCGCCCGGCACAGCCCTGGTCGGCTCCAGCGTGAGTCGGCCGGGGCTTTGTCTTCGCAGGCCCGGCTAAGTCCCTGGCGCGCCTCGAAATCGGTTTTCGAAGGAGGCAGCATGCCAAGAGTTCCGGTCCTCCCGGCGATCCGATGCCCTCATTGCGGGGCTTCGAGGGCAAGAACGCAGCGATCGCACGGGACCGCAGGGTCGCTTGTCTCGGCCGCGGGGACCTCGGCAATGACGATGATGTGATGGCGCGTCCACGACCCGGAACGGCTCGGACTCGAGTTGGTCCGCGAGGGCGCGCGACCGTGACGGCGAGGTGGCGCGAAGCGGGGGCTTTCCATACGCGACAGCGAAGCAGACCCGGCATTGGTGGCCATGTCGGGCATGGTTTGGGGTCCCCCCGACGTCCGGCGGCGACCCCGACTCGGGGACCCAGCCGGGGTCTTTGCGTTTCGGGGATCAGGGGTCAAAAGTCGGAAAATCGAAAAAATCAGAAACCTGGGAAATCTGGTCGATTCCGATCGCCGATCTCTGAACATTGATCTGACCATTGCCTTCCGATCCGATGACGCGGCCGATCAAGCTCCAGAATTCAGGGACCAGCGGCAATTTCCGCCGGCTCGTCCCCTCGGTGGGTTTCCCCTTCGACGTGCCGCGCCGGCTGCGCGCATTCGTGCGAGCCCGCGAAACCAGCCTAGTGCTGCTCGCGGTCGTGATCGGTGCGCTCGGCGGGCTGGTGGTGGCGGCCATGTCGGCACTGGTCGATCTGCTGCACATCGTTCTGTTCGGGCTCGGCCCGGGCGAGCGGCTGTCCGCGCAAGCGCACCTCGATCCGAGCGTAGCGATCCTCGTCCCGATGCTCGGCGGACTCGGCCTGGGACTTGCCGGTATCCTGATTGCGCATCGCCGGCCGGCGCGCGAAGTCGACCCGATCGAAGCCAACGCGCTTCACGGCGGGCGCATGTCGTTGCGCGGCAGCCTGATTGTCGCGGCGCAGACGGTGTGGTCGAGCGGGGTCGGTGCATCGGTCGGCCTGGAAGCGGGCTATACCCAACTCGCCAGCGGCATCGCCTCCTTCATCGGGCAGAGATTCCGCTTGCGGCGCGGCGACCTGCGGGTGCTGGTCGGTTGCGGCGCCGCGGGAGGCATCGCCGGCGCCTTCGGGGCGCCGCTTGCCGGCGCCTTCTATGCGTTCGAACTGGTGATCGGCAGCTACTCGGTCGCGAGCCTGGCCGCGGTCGCAATTGCGGCGCTGGTCGGCCTGCTGGTATCGCAGCAATTCACCTCGACCCCCTTGAACATCTTCAGCGCGGATATCATCGCTATTTCCGGCCACGACCTGACGCTTGCGGCGGCGCTCGGGCTGCTGGGAGCGCTGCTCGGCATCGCCATCATGCGCGGGGTGGGCGCCTGCGAGTCCTTGTTCGTGAGATGGGGCGTCGCCCTCGCGTTCCGGCCCGCGCTGGGCGGCCTCGTGGTCGGCCTGTGCGCATGCATCACCCCGCAGGTGATGTCGTCGGGGCACGGCGCGCTGCACCTCGCCGGCATCATCGACCGGCCGCTCGGCGAGCTGGCGATGGTGCTGCTGCTCAAGGCCGTCGCGTCCATCGTCTCGCTCGGCAGCGGCTTTCGCGGCGGCCTGTTCTTCGCCTCGCTGCTGCTCGGCGCCATCGGCGGTCATCTGTTCGCGAGCGGCATCAGCACGGCATGGCCCGGCTTGGTCCTGGATCCGCGTGCCTATGCCATCATCGGCATGGGGGCGCTCTCCGCATCGATCATCGGCGCGCCGCTGACCATGACCTTCATCGCCCTCGAGACCACGCGAGACTTGCAGCTCACTGCCGCGGTGCTCATCACCGTCGTCATCTCGGTGCTGGTCACACGGGAGATGTTCGGCTATTCGTTCGCCACTTGGCGGTTTCATTTGCGCGGAGAGACCATTCGCAGCGCCGCCGACATCGGCTGGATGCGCGACCTCACCGTTGCACGGATGATGCGCCGCGACGTGAAGACCGTCGCGGCCGATATCACCATCGCGGCGTTCCGAGCGGCGTTTCCGCTCGGTTCGGAAACTCGCGTGGTCGCGGTCGAGCCGGATGGGCGCTATGCCGGGATCGTCATCGTGCCCGAAGCCCATGCGCCGGAGCTCGCCCCGGAGACCCCCGTTCGCGCCATCCTACACAACACCCGCGACGTTCTGTTGCCGACCATGACCATCAAGGCCGCGGTCGAGACCTTCGATGAGGCTGAAGCCGAGGCTCTGGCCGTCGTGGACTCGAAAGTTACCCGCCGAGTGGTCGGCATCCTGACGGAGGCGCATGCATTGCGCCGCTACTCGCAGGAATCCGAGTTGCGTCGCCGCGAGCTCCTCGGCGAGAGGTAACTCGTGCGAGGCCATGTGTCTCGGAGACGCGGGAGTTGGCTCGTGCCAGATTTGGCGCTCGCCGAGGCCGCGATCCGGCCTCGAGGCCGTGGAACCGAAGCGACCCATCGGGGTTAGGGCCATATCGATCGATCTCGGGAGGGCTCCATGCGCGTTACTTGGCTTATCGCTGCGATACTCGCGGCGAGCTTTGGCGCGCTTTCCGCGCCGGCTCTCTACGCGGATGGCACGAACGAGGGCCAGCCGGCCCGTAGCTCCGAGGCAGCGGCTGTCGGCGAGAGCGGCGCGGACGATACGGGCAAAACCGTGCTGCCCTATCAGGATGTTCAGGCAGTGCTCGGCAAAGAGGTCCGCAGCAGCGCCGACGAGGACATGGGCCGGATCGTCGACGTTCTGGTGGATCAGGCTGGGCACGTGCGAGCCGCCGTGATCGATTTCGGCGGGTTCCTCGGCGTGGGAAACCGGAAGGTGGTCGTCGATTGGTCGGCGCTGCATTTCGCTCCCGCCGACCAGCCCGACCGCATTTCCCTCGACCTCACCCGAAATCAAGTAAAACAGGCTCCGGAATATAAGCCCGGCAAGCCCGTCGTCGTGCTGGGAGCATTGGGTCCGGACCTCTAGGCGAGACCTGCGGCAGGCCCGGTGCACGGACTCGAGGGCGGCGGCGCCAAGGACCACGCCACGCCCAAGCTCTCGCCCCCTTCCCGACACGGCCCCGCCCCGTCGCGCGCCAGCCTGCGCGGGCTCGACTGGTTCGTGTTCTTCCTGGCGGACGTGCAGACCGGTTTCGGGCCATTCGTCTCCGTCTATTTGACGACGCAGGCTTGGACCCAGGTCGATATCGGGTTGGTGCTGACACTCGGCAGCCTGGTCGCTCTGGCGGGCCAGATGCCCGGCGGCGCCGTGGTGGACGCGGCCCGCTCGGAGCGGCTCGTGGCCGCCTGCGGCGTGATTGCGATCAGTGCCAGCGCCGTGGCGCTGGCGGCATGGCCCATCTTCCTGCTGGTTCTGCTCGGACGGGTGTTGCACGCCGCCGCAAGTTGCGTGCTGGGGCCGGCGATGGCGGCGATCAGCCTCGGGCTGGTCGGTCACGCCGGCATCGGTGAACGGCTCGGGCGCAACGCCCGCTTCGCCTCGATTGGAACCGGGCTGGCTGCCGCCGCCATGGGGGCTTTGGGCTATCTGACTTCCAGCCGGTACGTCTTCTTCGCTACCGCGGCCTTGATCGTGCCGACGCTCATCGCGCTTTTCCACATCCGGCCCGGCGAAATCGACCCGGAACGGGCGCACGGCGGCAAGCACGACGCGGGGCTGCGCAACCTCGGCCAAGGGCTTTTGGCACTCGCCGGCAATCGCCCGCTGTTGATTCTGGCGGCATGCGCCCTGCTCTTCCATCTCGCCAATGCCGCGATGCTGCCGCTGATGGGCAGCCTGCTCACGACCCGATCGAGCGACTGGGCAACGGTGTTGATCGCCGCCTGCATCGTGGTGCCGCAGCTGGTGGTGGCGGCGTTCGCTCCGTGGGTCGGGCGACATGCCGAGCAATGGGGGCGCCGGCCCCTGCTGCTCCTCGGCTTCGCCGCCTTGCCGCTTCGGGGCGTGCTGTTCGGCGCGGTCACCGATCCGTTTCTGCTGGTAAGCGTGCAGCTATTGGACGGGATTTCCGCTGCCATGCTCGGCGTGCTGGTCCCGCTGGTAATCGCCGACGCGACCCGCGGCACCGGCCGCTTCAATTTGGCGCAGGGGGTGGTCGGCAGCGCGGTCGGGATCGGCGCCTCGCTCAGCACGACACTTGCCGGCTACATGAGCGATACCTGGGGGAGCGGCGCTGCCTTCCTCGGCCTCGCCGCCCTGGGGGTCGCCGGCTTGGTGCTAGTTTGGACCTCGTTGCCCGAGACCCGGCCGGCCCCGGTGGACTGATCGGCGGATCTGCGTGCTTTTCGGGATGGCCGAATTCAGGCGGATTGCGCCGGGGCGGCGGCTTCGGCGTGGAGCCCCTGCACCGCAACGAGCTTGGGACGCGGCACCGTCTGCTCCATCAGGCTGCGATAGACCGCAAGGTAATCCTTGGCCATGCGGCGAGCGGTAAATCGCTCCTCGAATCGCTTGCGTACCCGCTCGCGGGACAATTGCGACAGCCGGTTCACGGCGCCGATCGCGCTCGTCTCGTCTTCGACGACAAAGCCGGTCAGACCGTCCTCGATGATTTCCGGGACCGATCCGCGATTGAAGGCGACGACCGGCGTTCCGCACGCCAAGGCCTCGATCATGACCAGGCCGAACGGTTCCGGCCAATTGATCGGCATGATCAAGCCGATTGCACCGCTGAGGAACTCCGATTTTTCGTGGTCGCTGATTTCCCCGATGTATTCGATGAAGGGCAGGCTCAGCAGCGGTCGAATCTCGGTTTCGAAATAGTCGATGTCCACCCGATCGACTTTCGCGGCGATCTTCAGCGGTATCTCGCAACGGGCGGCGATGCGGATCGCGCGATCGACGCGTTTCTCGGGAGCTATGCGCCCGAGGAAAGCCAGGTAGCTCGGTTTTACCGGCCGTGGACCTAATAGATTCTCCGGCAACCCGTGATGAACCGTGCGGACCCACCGGGCTTGCGGCACCGGTCGGCGCTGGGCGTTCGAAATCGAAATCACCGGAATCGATGCGAACGTGGTGAAAACCGGCTGGTGTTCCGGCAGATCGAGCCGCCCGTGCAGCGTCGTCACGAAAGGGGTCGGCTGACGCGAGAACAGCGAGAACGGATAATAATCCAGGTGAAAATGCAGGAAGTCGAACTCTGCGGCGCGTTGGCGCACGCGTTCGAGCATCATCATGTGCAACGCATTGGGATCGCGGATCGAGCCGTCCAGGCGCAATGCCTTCGGCCACATCGGCTCCAACGTGCCCGAAGTGCGGGAATCTCCGCTGGCAAACAGCGTCACGTCGTGGCCGAGCGCGACCAGTTCCTCGGTCAGCCAGTGAACCACGCGCTCGGTACCGCCGTAGAGCTTCGGCGGCACGGCCTCGGTCAGCGGCGCTATCTGGGCGATGTGCATGAAAAACGGCCTCCTCTCGCTCGGCAACCCTTGGAGCCACTCGTTCAGGGACGAGAAGGGATGCCCCCCACGCATGTCTAAACCGGCTAACGCCGCGAAAGTTCCGGCAACCAATCCGGCGGGTGTGGCGTTGAGGCGTGGATAGCTCGACCGGAGCTGCGGGGGTTCGTGGCAACGCCGCCCCGCCGATCCACGTCGGCGCACGTGATGGAGGCGGGGGTACCATGGAATTGCTCTGTGCTTACGCCAACCGGCCCGTGGCTTTCTTCCTGCGCTACGTCCGCTTGCGGCCAGTCTCCCATGCGCTGATCCTCGCTGCGGTACTCGCCGCGGTGATCTGCTCGGTGAGCACCCAGTACGGCGTCAAGTTCCTGGTCGACACGCTTTCGGGCAGGGGCGGCGGCGCCGAGAACATCTGGACGGCGTTCGCGCTGCTGCTCTCCCTGATCGCCGCCGACAACCTGCTGTGGCGCGTCGCCAGCTGGATCGCGAGCTTTACGTTCGTGGCGGTCACCGGCGATCTGCGCAGCGACCTGTTCCGCCACCTCACCGGACACGCGCCGAGCTATTTCACCGAGCGGCTGCCCGGAATGCTGACCAGCCGCATCACCGCGACCTCGAACGCCGTGTTCACGGTCGAGAACATGTTCGTCTGGAACGTGCTGCCTCCCTGCGTGGCAACGGCGGGCGCGATCGTTTTCGTCACCACCGTGAGCTGGCAAATGGCCGCCGGGCTGACGCTGATCGCGGCAATTCTCGTGCTGGCGATGTTCCGTCTGGCCGCTGCCGGCAGGCCGCTGCACCACGATTTTGCCGACAAGGCCGCGGCGGTCGACGGCGAGATGGTGGATGTCATCGGCAACATGCCCCTGGTGTGGGCGTTCGGCGGGCTCAAGCGCGAATATCGCAGGTTCGACGGCACGGTCGGGCGCGAAATGGGCGCGCGGCGGCAGAGCCTGCTGTATCTAGAGAAGGTCCGCCTATTGCACGCGCTGATCACGGTGGTGCTGACGATCGGTCTCGTGGCCTGGGCGCTCGTGCTGTGGGAGCACGGGCGCGCCACGACCGGACAAGTGGTGCTGGTCTGCACGCTGGGCCTGTCGATCCTGCATGCCACCCGGGACCTCGCGGTGGCCCTGGTCGATGTGACCCAGCATATGGCCCGCCTTTCGGAAGCCCTCGCGACGCTGCTGGTCCCGCACGAACTGCGCGACCACCCGCAGGCGGCGCCATTGGTCGGCAAGGGTGCCAGCGTCGCGTTCGAAAACATCGGATTCAAATACCCGGACGGCCGCAAGGTCTTCGAGAATTTCAGCCTCACGCTGCAGCGCGGCCAGCGCGTGGGCCTGGTGGGGCCCTCCGGCAGCGGCAAATCGAGCTTGTTCACGCTGCTGCAGCGGTTCTATGACGTGCAGCGCGGCCGCATCCTGATCGACGGCCAGGACATTTCCCTGGTCACCCAGGAGAGCCTGCGCGCGGCGATCGCCGTGGTGCCCCAGGATATCTCGTTGTTCCATCGCTCGCTCCTGGAGAATATCCGCTACGGCCGGCAAGACGCATCGGAGGCGGAGGTGATGGACGCGGCGATCGCGGCGCATTGCGACACTTTCATCGAGGCGCTGCCGAACGGGCCGGCAACCATCGTCGGGGATCGCGGCGTGAAGCTCTCCGGCGGACAGCGGCAGCGGATTGCGATCGCGCGCGCCTTTTTGAAAGATGCGCCGATCCTGCTGCTCGACGAGGCAACGTCGGCGCTCGACAGCGAATCCGAGGAAGCGATCCGCGAGGCGCTGGATCGCCTGATGCGCGGCCGCACGGTCATCGCCATCGCGCATCGGCTGTCCACCTTGCGCAATTTCGAGCGAATCGTCGTGCTGATGGCGAGCAAAGTCGTTCAGGACGGCCCGCCCGAGAAGCTGATGCGCGGCGACGGCATCTATCGCGAATTGGTGAGGCGCGAGGTGTTGCGTCTGCCGCGTCAGGCTGCTTAATACCGCGGTACCGGGGCTACCCGTGAGTCGGTGACGACGCCGCGCGCGAGAACCCGGTTCGCCTCTGCGGGCGAGCGGCGGTGGTTCGGAGCGATCTTCTGCCATATCCGGGGGCGGCGGCGGCGTTGTCCGGTCGAGCGTTTTGGTTGCGGGATCTCCCGAAGCATCCCGAAGCAGAGCGGCAGCCGCGGCTTGTAGTGCTCCAGCCCAATCATCGTGAAGCTTGAGGGAGAGATGCCGACCGAAAGCGCTGCCAAGGCAAGCCTATCGCTGGTCGAAGCCGTCGCCGAGGATCCGTTCTACATTCCGGCCACCGCGCTCACGTCGCGGCCGCGGCGGATCTTGAAGCATGGCGACAGCTTCATCGTGCTCGACAGCCACGGCGACATCGGCGCCACGGCGGGCGGCACCGATGGGCTGTTCCACTGCGACACCCGCTTCCTGTCGAATCTCGAGTTGCGCGTCCAAGGAATGGCGCCGCTGCTGCTGGGCTCGAGCATTCGCGACGACAATTCCGTGTTCAGCGTCGATCTGACCAATCCGGATATCTACGAAAACGATCGAATCGTGTTGGAACGGGACACCCTTCACATCGTCCGCACCACCTTTCTCTGGCATGCGACCGCTTATCAACGGCTTGCGGTGAAGAATCACGGCGACCGGCCGATCGCGATCCAGCTGGCCGTCGGCTTCGGCAACGATTTCGCCGATCTGTTCGAGGTACGCGGCACGCGGCGCCAGCGCCGCGGCAAATCCCGATCCTACACCGTCGATGCGGGCGAGGTGTTGCTGGAGTACCAGGGCCTCGACAACGAGCTTCGCAGCACCCGTGTGCTGTTCGATCCGGCGCCGACACGGCTCTCCGATCGCGCGGCTTCGTATCGGGTGATGCTCGGCTCCAAGCAGAGCCTGGCGATCTTCGTGAGAATCGAGTGCAATCCTGCGGAGGTCAGCCGGAGCCCGCGGTTCTTCCGGGCAATGGTTGCGAGCCGTCGCGCGCTCAAAGCGGCGACCCGACACAGCGCGACGGTTCAAACTTCGAACGACGTCTTCAACGAGGTCCTGTGCCGGGCGATGGCCGACCTCTACATGCTGATCACCGATACGCCGCAAGGACCTTATCCGTATGCCGGCATTCCCTGGTATTCGACCACGTTCGGCCGCGACGGCCTGATCACCGCGCTGGAGATGCTGTGGCTCGACCCCGCGATCGCGCGCGGGGTGCTGCGGCGGCTCGCCGCGCATCAGGCCAAGTTCGACGACCCCGAGAACGACGCGCAGCCGGGCAAGATTCTGCACGAGATGCGCGGCGGCGAGATGGCGGCTCTGCGCGAAGTGCCGTTCGGGCTGTATTACGGCAGCGTCGATTCGACCCCGTTGTTCGTGCTGCTCGCCGGGCTGTATGCGGAGCGCACCGGAGATCTTGCGACATTGCGCGAATTGTGGCCGTCGATCGAAGCCGCACTGGCGTGGATCGACGGCCCGGGAGATCCCGACCGCGACGGCTTCGTCGAATATTACCGCGCGACCGAGCAGGGGCTCGCCAATCAGGGCTGGAAAGATTCGTATGACGCCGTCTTCCACGCCAACGGCCGGCTGGCGGAAGGACCGATTGCGCTCGCCGAGGTCCAAGGCTACGTCTACGCGGCCAAACACCTCGCCGCCGAATGCGCGAGGCGATTGGGCAATCTCGACCAGGCCGCCGCGCTCGAAGCGCAGGCGGTGCGGCTTCGGGAAACATTCGAGGCGGCGTTCTGGCGCCCGAAGCTCGAGACCTATGCGCTGGCGCTCGACGGCGCGAAGAAGCCGTGCGATGTGCGCAGCTCGAATGCCGGACAGCTGCTGTTCACCGGCATCGTTCGGCCCGAGCGCGCCATCCAGGTGGCGGAAGGGCTGCTGCGACCGCAATTCTTCTCGGGCTGGGGCATTCGCACGGTGTCGAGCAAGGAACGTCGCTTCAACCCGATGTCCTATCACAACGGATCGATCTGGCCGCACGACAATGCGCTCATCGCGCTCGGATTCGGCCGCTATGAGCTCAAGAGCGCCGTCGCGCAGGTGTTCACCGCGATGTTCGAGGCGGCCGCCTATATGGATCTGCGGCGCTTGCCGGAACTGTTTTGCGGCTTCCAGCGGCGGCGCGGGCGCGGACCCACGCTCTATCCGGTCGCTTGCTCGCCGCAGGCATGGGCGAGCGGCGCGCCGTTCCTGATGCTGCAGGCATCGCTGGGCCTCGAGTTCGACGTTGCTCGCAACGAGATCCGCCTGCGCAGCCCTTGCCTGCCGCCGTTCCTGGAGGAGGTCGCCGTGTCCAATCTCAGGCTCGGGGATTCCAGCGTCGATCTCACGGTCCATCGTGAACCCGACGGCAAAGTCTCGCTCCGCGTCGGCCGCAAATCCGGCAACGTCCAAATAGGGCTGGTCTGAACCCGCCTCTCACCACGCCGGTGATCTATCTGTATCTGGATCGACTCAATCGGCGACTCGGCAGGCGCCGCCGCGCGGCCGTCGAGGTCCAAGACGTCGCGGCCGAATGATCGGTTGCCGACGGTCCGCGCTCGAGCCTCGGTGGTCGCCGGTGTGCCGATCGGCATGGGCGGGTTTGGTCGATGATCGGTTTGGGCTCGAAGTTGTGAACTTCCGAACGCAGTCGGTCGCGTTTCCGATTCCTGCCATGATTGCGCCAAAAATGCCGCCATAGGGTCAATTTGCAGCCATGGTGCTCGGCGGATATTCCTGCAGATTGCATGGCAGGAGGACGCAATGCTCGGCGTTCGCTTCGGTGCTGTGTGCACGATTGTACTCGGAGGCATGCTGGTCTCGTCGGCCGCTCACGCGGCTCAGGCCTGCGATCAACGTTTTCCGCGGACCTGCAAGCCGGCGGCCGCGCAAAACAGCCGTGAAGCGCCGAAGGCAACGAGCGCGCCGCGCGCCGCAACGGCTATTCGCTCGCGCCGCGTGGCGCGCCATCGCCAAGGCGTGAGACACGCGCAATCGGCAAGGCCGGCTCGGCGCACGACAGAGAGCTCCGTCAGGCCGCCCATCGTGCCGCATGTGGAAGAAACTTCGCCCGCGGCGCGGCGCTTCAGCGAGTTCGTGAGTCCGCGGCTGCTCGCCGCCAATCCGGTCGAGGAATTCCACAAACCCAGAATGAACGTGTCGGAACTTTCCGGCCAAACCGCCTACCCTGTGGTCGACCGCATGGAGCGGGAACCGAGCGCCGCGGCCATCGACCCGGCGCGAGCGGCCGCGCGCGACACCTTTGACGAACTGGAGCCTGCCGAACCCGCGCGGGCCGCCAACCAACAAACGCCTGCCGTCCCCCGCGCCGAGGCCAGTGCCCAACCCTCGGCCAACCTGGTTGGCCGCGCCGACGAGCACGATTCCTCCGGGGGGTCCGTCTCCTGGGTCAGGATCGTGTTTCTGACGTGGGGCGGTCTTCTCACAGTGGGATCGGCGTTGCGGCTGCTGATCGGGTAAGAGCCGAAGACCGCAACGACTGCCCGACTGCCGGCTGACCGCTGCATCTTCCCGGCACAAGCCGATCGCCTGCCAGTCCGCCTGCAATCCGGCGCCAAGTCGGCTTTGGCCGCGAACGCATGGCGTGCGCCCACGGCATGCAAACGCGATGCCGGAATCGGCCCTCACGACTTCAAATCTGTGTTCCGGTGCGGATCGGCCCGATAGATGAGCTCGGCACCCCGAGGCGAACAGACATTTGCTGCTCTTGTCGGTTTGTCGAACCTGTCGGCGGGCCGCGCGGCGGCTGCGTGCACGCATCCTTCCTCGATCCTCTCGCCTCCGGCAATGCGGAGCAACAAAGGCTCGTTCTATCGCCTCGCTCGGGAACTCATCAAAGCTTGCACTTGCGTAAGGCATATTCCCGGGACATGATGCTCGTCTTGTTTGACAGCCGTAAACGGTGATAAGATCAAATTCGCGTTTCAACTCAGATCGGAGATTCCAGTGGCCAAGAAGCGAGCAAAGCGGCGAGGATGGACCAGCAAAGACGTTCGCGAGCTGAAGTCGCAGGCGCGCGCACGGACGCCCGCCCGCGAGATCGGGCGAAAGCTCGGCCGGACCGAGGGAGCCGTACGGCAAAAGGCCTATGCGGAAGGCGTGTCCTTCAATTCCAGGACCCGCGCCCGCCGCAAGCGCAGAAAGTGACGGCGAGCAACAAGCCCGGCGCGGATGCCGGGGCTTGTTTGTTTGGCAGCTGCCGGCCGTTTGCAAGGCGCATTGCACCCCCCGCGGTGAAGGCGGCGCAGTGCGCAGCCTTCCAGCCTCTTCGATCCGGGAATCGCAGCGCTCGGCTGCGAAGCAAGGGTGGTCGTGACGGCGGGCGCGAGAGCCGCGCGGCGGCGCGCCGCCGGCAAACATTTCGGAATGAGCAGGCAAAGATAGCGCTCGAGCCGATCGCCTGCGGAGCTTTGCGCGGATGGGCGAGGATATTCCCTTCGACAGAAGCTTTGATCTTCCGCCGGGCCGGATCGAGGAGATCATGCCGGGCCTGCGTCGACTGCTGGCCGATAACCCGAGCCCGTTCACCTTTAAAGGCACCGTGAGCTACATCGTCGGGCGCGGCCGCGTCGCGATCCTCGATCCGGGGCCCGAAGACGAGCAGCACATATCGCGGCTGCTCGACGCCGTGCGCGGCGAGACGGTCACGCATGTGGTCGTGACCCACACGCATCGCGACCATTCCCCGGCCGCGGCCCGAATCAAGGCGGCGACCGGCGCCATCCTCGTGGCCGAAGGGCCGCATCGCGCCGCGCGGCCGTTGCATCTCGGCGAAAATCACCGACTCGAGGCCAGCGCCGATCTCGCGTTCCGGCCCGACCTCGCCATTCCCGACGGAGAAAGCGTCACCGGCGCCGGATGGACGTTAGAGGCCGTCGCGACCCCGGGCCACACCGCCAACCACATGGCATATGCCTACAGGGAAGCCGGCATCCTGTTCTCCGGCGATCACGTGATGGCATGGTCGACGCCGGTGGTAGCGCCTCCGGACGGCGCGATGGGCGACTACATGGCGTCGTTGAACAAACTGTCCGAGCGCCCGGAGACCACGTACTTTCCCGGGCATGGCGGCGCCGTCCGCGATGCCCGGCGTTTCGTTCAGTTTTACATCCGACACCGGCAGGCCCGCGAAGCTTCGATTCTGCACCGGCTCGCCAAAGGCGCGGCCGACATCCCGACCATCGTGCGCGCGATCTATATCGGACTTGATCCGCGCCTCGTCGGCGCGGCCGGGCTCTCGGTGCTGGCGCATCTCGAGGATCTGGTTGCGCGCAGGCTCGTCGCGACCGAGGGCGAGCCCTCGATCCGTGGCGTCTATCGCCTGGTCGGGCCCTGAGGTTTCTTCGGCGCCGGTGCTTTGGCCGGAACGGCCTTTTTCCGCTTCTCCTCCTCGCTTCCGGCAGCGTCATCGATGTCCTCGATGAGCGCGCGAACCCGGGAGGCGTTGGCGCCGAGATCGCTGCGGCCATAGCGCGAAGCCGAGCGGACGTCGACGCGGGCCCCCTCCTGGGCTGGGCGGACGCGGACGACGACGTCGTCACGAAAACCCATGATCGGCGTGCGCGCCACCGCCTCGATCAGGCCGTCCCGACGTCCGGGCTGCGGCGGGCGGGCGTCGACGATGCGCCATTTGCGCCTGGTGATCACCGCGAGCGCGCTATCGTACGCTTCCTGCAGCGTCACGTTGAGCAGCAGCGGCTCGATATCCGGATAGGCGGCGCGCTGCAACTCGGCCGCGCGCAGCCCCGCGTACGTGATCGGATTGGATTCGCGCGACCGCAGCCGCGCGATCGCCTCGAACCGAGGCGGATCGAGCGGGTCGGTGGTGACGTCGTTGATGGCGGGCAGGCGATAGGCCCGGGTGGCAAGATAAGCCGGGTAGGCCAGGATCCCGATCCCGATCATCAGCGCCACGACCGCATGGCCGCCCCCCCTTAGGCCCTCCCTCCAGATCACGATGAAGGCGCCGAACGCGAGCACGATGGCGACGACCGCCAGAGCCAGCGCACCGCCGAACGTCGCCAGGGCCGGCACCAGCTCCAACAGCCCCGAGCGCACGATGGTGATCGCCAGCAGCACGACCGGGATCGAGAACACGGCAACCCGTCGCGACCAGACCGCGAGACGGGAGAGCGGTTCCTCGAGAATGCGCGGACGGATCATGAGCGATATGCCGCGGCAGTTAATCCGGCTCGAGCCGAACCACGTTCGCGCCGAGCCATCCGCTCATTCCGCCGCGGTCGCGGTGGGTAGCACGTAATCGCCGAACCGCTCGCGCAGCGTGATCTTCTGGATCTTGCCGGTGGCGGTGTGGGGGATCTCATCGACGAAAACCACGTCGTCCGGCATCCACCATTTGGCGATCTTGCCCTCCAGAAACGCCAGGATTTCCGCCTTGTCGGCCGATTGGCCGGATTTGAGCACGACGATGAGCAGCGGCCGCTCGTCCCATTTGGGATGCTTGACGCCGATCACCGCCGCCTCGGCGATCTTGGGATGGGCGATTGCCAGGTTCTCCAGATCGATCGTGGAGATCCATTCGCCGCCCGATTTGATGATGTCCTTGGAGCGGTCGGTGATCTGCATATATCCGTGCCGGTCGATCGTGGCGACGTCGCCGGTGTCGAAAAAACCCTCCGCATCGAGGATCTCGCCGCCCTCCCCCTTGAAATACGCCTTGGCGACGGCGGGTCCGCGCACCTTGAGACGGCCGAAGGTCTTGCCGTCCCAGGGTAGCTCTCGGCCGGCATCGTCGGTGATTTTCATCTCGACGGTGAACGGGGTGTGGCCCTGCTTCTGCTGGACGTCGAGCCGCGCCTCGCCGGAAAGGTCCGCATAGGCGGGTTTGAGCGTGCACACGGTTCCCAGCGGGCTCATCTCCGTCATGCCCCAGGCATGAAATACTTCGACGCCGTAGATGTCCTGGAACTTGCGCGTCATCTCCCGCGGGCAGGCGGACCCGCCGATCACCACTTTCTTCAGATACGGCAGCTTCGCGCCGGTCGCCTCGAGGTATTGGAGCAGCATGAGCCATACCGTGGGAACCGCCGCGGTGCAGCTGACCTGGTAGCGATCGAGCAACTGATAGATGGATTCCCCATCCAGCTTGGGACCCGGCATGACGATCGCAGCGCCCGTCATCGGCGCGCTCAACGCCAGCGACCAGCCGTTGGCGTGAAACATGGGAACGACCGGCATGACGATTTCGCGCGAGGAAAGCCCGATGCAGTCCAGAGATATCGCCGTCATCGAGTGCAGGACATTCGAGCGGTGCGAATAGACGACGCCCTTGGGATTTCCGGTCGTGCCCGACGTGTAGCACATGCCGGCCGCGGTACTCTCGTCGAACTTGGCCCAGGTGAAATCGCCGTCGACCTCCGCGATCCAATCTTCGTAAGCCACGGCGTTGCGCAACGCGGTGTCCGGCATGTGGGCGGCGTCGGTCAAAATCACGTAGCGCTCGACCGACTCGAACCGATCCGCGAGCTTTTCCAGCAGCGGCACGAAAGTGAGATCCGTCATCATCACGCGGTCTTCGGCGTGATTGACGATCCAGATGATCTGATCCGCGAACAAGCGCGGATTGACCGTGTGGTAGATCGCGCCGATCCCGAGAATGCCGTACCAGGCCTCGAGGTGCCGCCACGTGTTCCAGGCGAGGGTGGCCACGCGATCGCCCATCCCGATGCCGTCGCGGGCCAGCCGTTGCGCCACCCGCAGCGCCCGCGCCCGCACCTGCGGATAGGTCGTGGCGTGGATTTCGCCCTCGACCGAACGCGAGACCACTTGCCGGTCGGCATGGTTGATGGCGGCGTGGTCGATGACCCGATGGCACAGCAGCGGCCAATCCTGCATCAAGCCCAACATGATGTTTCCTCCCAACGGGTGGCCTTTTGGCGTCCCCACGGTGAGCAGCTCGGGGGCAGCGCTCGCCGGCCGGCCCGAACCGGAGACCCGCGCGAGTATACCGGAAGCCCCTCACGGCGTTGCGCGCGAGGCGCCGCAGCGGCGGCGAACACCTTGGCGATTGCTCCCATTGGGGTCCCGTGCTTCGTTCGGACGCGGCAAATATCGCCGGCTGCCATTCGCATAGAAGATCGTGCCATGCTCAGCAACCTCGCCGTTCGCGATATCGAGACCTTGGTCCATCCCTACACCAATCTGGCGGTGTTTCGCGAGACCGGGCCGCTGGTCATCGAGCGGGGCAAAGGCGTTTTCGTCTACGACAACCGCGGCAAGGCCTATCTCGAGGGCATGGCGGGGCTGTGGTGTGCCGCGCTCGGCTACGGCAATGAAGAGCTGGTCGAGGCTGCCGCTGCCCAGATGCGCAAGCTCTCCTTCGGCCATCTGTTCACCGGGAAGAGCCATGACCCGGCGATCGAGCTGGCGGAACGCTTGAAGGAAATCGCGCCGGTTCCGACCTCGAAGGTGTTCTTCTGCGCTTCCGGCTCGGAGGCCAACGATACCCAGATCAAACTCGTCTGGTACATGAACAACGCGCTCGGCCGGCCGAAGAAAAAGAAGATCATCAGCCGTATCAAGGCCTATCACGGGGTCACGATCGCGGCCGCAGAAGGAATTCGCCGCCAGGCTGGCGGGCGAGCTCGATCAGCTGATCACCCGCGAGGGCCCGGAAACCGTGGCGGCATTCATTGCCGAGCCGGTCATGGGGGCGGGCGGGGTGATCGTCCCGCCGCAGACCTATTTCCAAGGGATCGCGGCGATCTGCGCCAAACACGACGTCTACATGATTGCCGACGAGGTGATTTGCGGGTTCGGCCGCCTGGGGACCCTGTTCGGATCGCAGGCGCTCGGGTTTCGGCCGGACGGCATCTCGGTAGCCAAGGCATTATCCTCCGGATACGCGCCGATCGCCGCCGTGCTGATACCCGAACCCATGTACGAGGCGCTGCTGACCGAAAGCCGGAAGATCGGCACGTTCGGCCACGGCTTCACCTATTCGGGGCATCCGGTCGCCGCGGCCGTGGCGCTCAAGACCCTGGAGATCTACGCGCGCGATCGCGTGATCGAGCAAGCCGCGGCAAAGGCCCCGCAATTCCAGGCCCGGCTTCACGCGCTCGGCGGGCATCCCCTGGTCGGAGAGGCGCGCGGAATCGGGCTGATCGGCGGGGTCGAGCTGGTTGCGGACCGGCGGACGAAGCGGGCGTTCGAGCCGACTTGCGGGGTGGGAGCACGGTGCGTGCGCTTTGCCGAGGAGAACGGGCTGATCGTGCGGTCGGTCGCGGGCGACGTGGTGTCGATCTGTCCGCCGCTCGTCATCACGACGCAGGAGATCGACGAGCTGTTCGATCGGCTGGCCCGGGCCCTCGATCAGACGCTCGATTGGGCGCAGAGCGAGCGGCTGCTCGCAGCCTGAACCGCGCCCGGCCCGCTTGCTCGGGGCCGCGGGTCCCCGGCTCAGCTGTTGGGGCTGCCGTGATAGGCGACGCGCGGGCTTTCGGGGGTGATCGGGGAATCTCCGTGCCCCGGCGCAAGCACGACCACCGGCGCGCCGATCTTCACCCGATTAAATAGGTCGATCACGTCCTCGTTGGTCATGCGGATGCAGCCCGAAGAGATGGCGTGGCCGATATATTCCGGCTGGTTGGTGCCGTGGATCCGGTAGAGCGTGTCCCTGCTGCCCTCAAAGAGATACAGCGCCCGCGCACCCATCGGATTATGCGGCCCGGGGGCGACGAAATCCGGAATATTGGCGAGGCGGTGCTTGATCTCGGAGGTCGGCGTCCATGACGGCCATTCCTCCATGCGGCCGATCTTGGCCACGCCCGACCACGCCAGCGCCTCCTCGCCGACGGTGACCCCGTAGCGGATCGCCTTGCCTTGCGGCAGCACGTAGTAGAGGAACCGATTGTCGGAATCGATGACGACCGTACCGGCCGCCTCCCTGCGGTGATAACCGACGATATGGCGCTGATATGTTTCGGGAATCGCCGCCTGAGCATAGGGCGCATTGGCCAGCAATTGCCGGTCCCTCGGCTTCAGATTGGCATCCGAAGCCGGCGCCAGCGTGGATTCCACGCACCCGCCGAGGGCCAAGCCGACCACGCCCAGCAGAACGAAGGCGACCCCACGTCCGATCATCGTTTTCCGTGTCCCCTTTTGACCGAGATCAAGGCGACCTTTCGGTGGGCTTTGTTAGCTGAAACCAAGTCGCCATACCAGATCCCCGGCGAGTTCGTCCGCATCGCGTCAAGAACTGTTGCAGGAAAGCCTCACCCCCGGGGCGCTATCCTCGCACGCAAGTTGGCACATCGTTGGTAAAGAACGCTTTACCTTGTTCTTCCTATCATCCGCCATGGGCGGCCTCAAAACGCAGACCACCGAAACACCGAGATAAATCCCAGAATGCGGCTTTTTTCCTGCCTATTTCCGCCCCAGTCGGCGCCCATCAAGCCCGCCGGACAATCGGGGCGCAACTACAAGTACCGGAGGAAAGCAATGAACCCAGAACGTTCGACGCCGACGCCCCGCCATGACCGCGCCGATCTCCAGGAACACTACGGAGAAATCGGCATCTCGGCGGTTGCCGCCGCGGTCCGCTACCAGAGCGACGCCCGCAATCCCGCCTACGCTCCCGTCGCACCCGATCCCGAGGCGCACGCCAAGATCGCCGAGCAGGCGATTTCGTAGATCGGCCGGCGCAAACCGAAGCTACTTCGCCTGGAGGGGCGTCGCTTCCGGTCTCGCGGCTTCCGGCCTGGCCGCAGCGGGTGGCGCCGAGATTTTTCCCGCGTCCCACGCACCAGCCCAGAGCCTTCCGGCGTGCCGCCGAGAGGTGCCAGCGGATCACACGTGCTGGCCGCCGTTGATATGAATCTCGGCCCCGTTCACATACGAGGAAGTCTCGGTGCACAGCACGTAAATGATCTTCGCGACCTCGTCCGGCGTGCCGAGCCGATGCAGTGGAATCTGCGCGACGATCTTCTCGGTTCCGGGGGACAGGATCGCGGTATCGATCTCGCCGGGCGCAATGGCGTTGACGCGGATGCCCAGCGCCCCGAAGTCGTGTGCCATCTCGCGGGTCAAGGAAGCGAGCGCCGCCTTGGAGGTGGCATAGGCGGCGCCCGCGAACGGATGCACCCGCGAGCCGGCGATCGAAGTCACGTTGACGACCGATCCTTTGGCCGCCTTGAGCTCCTCGATCAGCCCGCGCGCAAGCATGACGGGCGCGAAGAAATTCACCCGGAAGACCTGGCTCCAAACATCCAGCGTCGTCTCGATCGAGCCCAACCGGGAGCCGCCGTCGGCCTTGGGCGAGATGGCGGCATTGTTGACCAGCGCATGCAGATGACCGTGCTCGAGCCGGCGCTTGATCTCGGCAATGCCGACCGAGGTGTTGTGCGGATCCGCCAGATCGACCTGGATGTGATCCTCGGGACCGGCTTCCCAGGGGCATTCCTCCGGGAACGGATGGCGTGAACAGGTGATGACCCGCCAGCCCGCGCTTGAGAATCGCTTCACCGTCGCGTGGCCGATGCCGCGGCTGGCGCCGGTCAATAGCAAGGTGCGGCGGGGTGTGTTCGGCATGAGCATCTCATATGGCGCCGCGGCATCTTCATGGATAGAGCAACGCCCTGGTCCACGGCGCGGCCGGTCCGCTCCGCCGAAATTCCAGACGGTCGTGGAGCCGAAACGGCCGGGCGCACCAAAACTCGATGACGAGCGGCACGATGCGATAGCCCGTCCAGTTGGCAGGGCGGGGAATGGTGCCGATGTTGAACTTGGCGGTGTAGAGCGCTACCGCCTTTTCGAACGCGTGACGGCTTTCGAGCGCCGACGACTGCTTGCTCGCCCAAGCGCCGATCTGGGCCAACCGCGGCCGGGTCGCGAAATAGGCGTCGGCTTCCGCGTCCTCGACTTTTTCGGCACTGCCGCGCAGGCGCACCTGGCGCGCGAGCGACTTCCAGTAAAAAACCAGGGCCGCCTTGGGGTTGGAGTCGAGTTCCCGCCCTTTTTGGCTGTCAGTATTGGTGTAGAAAACCAACCCGTGCCGGTCGAAATCCTTGAGCAACACCATCCGCACATTGGGAAGCCCGTCGGCATCGACGGTTGCCACCGCCATCGCATTGGGATCGACGGGCTCCGACTGCGTCGCCTCCTCGAGCCAGGCAGCGAGCAAAGCGAACGGATCGTCCGCGGCCATGAAATCACCGGACATTAACCAAGCCGGGCGTTCTATCGTCTGCGACATTGCGCGGCGCATCCCTGGGGCTGGCCCGTGACCGGACGAGCGTTCTTCAAGCCTCGTTATAGTCGAAGGCGGAGCCTATGGCATCGATCTGCGCGGGCGACCAGCTTTGTCCTCGCCATCGCGCTGGGTTTGGCAGCCGGGGGCTGCAGCTACAAGCTCGGGTCCCTGCTCAAGGACAAGGAATCGGAGAAGCCGACCTATACGGCCACGACCCCGCCCGGCGCTCGGACCGACCCCTCCGGCGAGCCGCCAGCCGGCGGGATGCCTCCGGAGGGAGATTTGGCGTTCGCCAGGGCGGCCGCCTCCGAGGCCCTGACCCGGAGCGGCAAGGACGTAAGCGTGCCATGGGAAAATCCCAGGACCGGAGCGCGCGGGACCGTCATCCCGCTCCCATCGGCTTCGACCCAGGACGGCGTTCCTTGCCGCGGTTTTCTGGTGAGCTATGTGCTCGAGGGCAATGAGTCGTGGCTCCAGGGGGAAGCCTGCCGCATGCATGAGGACAGGTGGGATGTCCGCAACCTGAGACCCTGGAAGCGCTCTTGAGTTCGGATCGAAGCAGCCCGTTGCTCCATGCCATGGGCGCTGCCGGATCATGTTGCGGCGCCCGCCAACCGCCCCCACATTGGAACCAAACGGGGGCTGATGCCTCGCTTTTTCTCGAGAAATCGGAGCGGTTGGATGCGCGACCCCTATGAGGTCCTGGGGGTGCAAAAGTCGGCGAGTCCGGAGGACATCAAGCGAGCCTTCCGGCGCCTGGCGAAAAAGCTGCATCCCGACGCCAACAAGAAGGACGCGACCGCGGCAAAGTTTGCCGAGCTCAACTCCGCCTACGAACTGCTCGGCGACGAGAAGAAGCGCAAGGCGTTCGACCGCGGCGAGATCGATGCCGAAGGCAAGCCGCGATTCCACGGTTTCGAAACCGCGGGGGCCGGCCGCGGACCGGGCGGATTCGGACGCGAAGGCCATTTCGAGACCTTCACCTGGGGACCCGAGGGGTTCCGGCGCTCGACGGGCCGCGGCGGAGGATTCGGCCGGTTCGAAGATATCCTCGGCGATATGTTCGGCGCCACCGCTGCCGGCACTGGGCGGCGGCGCTCAGCCGAGGCCGAGGATTTCGACGCGATCCACCGTGGCCAGGATATCGCGGCCGCACTGACGATCACGCTCGAAGAGGCCGCCAAGGGCGCCATGAAACGCATGCGGCTGCCGACCGGCAAGGACGTCGACGTCAAGATCCCCCCAGGATTGACCGACGGCCAGCAGATCCGGCTGAAAGGCCAGGGGCTGCCCGGACATGGCGGTCCTGCCGGCGACGCCTTGATCAGCGTCGGGATCGCCCCGCACCCGCTGTTCAAGACCGAGGGCGCCAATCTGCGCCTCGAGCTGCCGATCACGCTTTACGAGGCGGTCTTGGGAACGAAGGTTCGCGTTCCGACCCTCGAAGGCGCGGTGGAGCTGGCCATTCCGCCCGGCGCCGACGCCGGCCGCACGTTCCGGCTCAAGGGCAAAGGCCTGCCGATCCGCGGCGGCCGCGGCGATCTCTTCGTCACCACGCGCATCGTGCTCCCCGACCGCCCCGACCCCGAGCTCGAGGAGATGATGCGGCGCTGGCGCGAGACCAAACCTTACGATCCGCGCAAGACGACGGGGTGAGTGACAGCCCCAACCTATTGCGTGCAGTGATCCCCACCCCATCCCTCCCCTTTTCAAGGGGAGGGAGGAGATCGCGGCCTGCTCGGAGCCGAACGCGATCGTCTCGCCGTATCTGCTCCGCTCAGCTGCTGCCTTTCCCCGGACCGCGGGTTTCGAGCTGGTCGTAGGCCGATTGCGCGATCATGCGCAGCCGGTCGCGGTCCGCGGGCCCGCTCATCACGTAGGCCCTGTTGCTGTCCACCCAGTAGAACGCCGCGATCTGACCGGCGTCGCGATAGCGCAGCGCGGTCTCCGGCGCGTCCCAGCGCGCGCTATAGAGCGTGAAGCGTTCCCCCGAAGGGCCCTCGTACATCAGGAACCCGGCCGCTCCGCTCGGTCCGGGCAACAGCCGGCCGCCGACGAGTTTCAGCCCGATCGCGGCGAGATCGGGCGCGCGCAGGTCGTAACCGAGCCGTTTGGAGAGCCATTGCACCAGATGCGCGGCCTCGGCACCCGGCACTTCGACCGGATGCCGCACTTCGACGACGTAAAGCTTGTGCGCGTCGATGGCATCCGTGGTCAGCGTCTTGCCGAGCACGGATCCGCCCTCGACCATCTCGCGTCCGAACCAGCCCAACAGGCCGCCGATCAGAAATGCGGCGATGACCGCGGCCGCCGCCGCCCGCGTCCAGCGGCGCTCCAGGCGGCGCAGGCGCGCGAGCTCGAGCCTCGCGGGAACCGGCTCGAGCGCAATGCCGGCGTAGCGCGCCTTGATCGACTCGGATTGCGCGCGCCAAGTGCTCACGCGGGCGGCATCCTCCGGATGCGCGGCGAGCCAGGTCTCTACCGCGGCCTTCCGATCCGCCGGCAACTCGCCGTCCACAAAGGCGTGGAGCTCGTCTTCGGTGACGGGCGATTCACGATCCATCATTGGCTCCGGCCCTCGTTCATTTCACGCGACGGAGCGCGGGGCGCTCTCCGTCGAGATAGGATCTGATCTGCGCGCGGGCGCGCGCGAGCCGCGACATCACCGTGCCGATCGGCACGCCTTGTACTTCCGCCACCTCGCGATAGCTCAAGCCTTCCAGCACGACGAGCAGCAGCGCGGAGCGCTGATCCTCGACGAGCGCGGCGAGCGCCCGCTCGATGTCTCGCCCGCCCGCCTCCGGCCCGGCCATCTGCGGCGCGTCGGCATCGCCCAGCGGCGAGAGCGCCGGGCGCCGCGCCAGCGAGCGCAGCCGGTTGCGGTTGAGGTTGGTCAGGATCGTATAAAGCCAGCTGCGCACGTCGCCTCCATGAAACAGATGTTGTGAGCGCAGCGCCCGTACCAACGTATCCTGGACGAGGTCGTCGGCGATCTCCGCATCGCGGGTGAGCGCGCGTGCGTAGCGGCGCAACGCCGGGATCGTCGCCTCGAGGTCCTTCGCGAAGGCGCTCAATCCCCTTCTCCTCGACCTGCGCGGAATCGCCGCGATTTCGCGAGGGCCACCGGGCGATCATTCGATCGCGAATCCCGGTCGCATTGCATCGCTGCATGGTGGAAGAACACCCGAGGATTCCCGGTATTCCCGCCGCCGGCAGGGCGCATCCGGCCGCGCTTGAAGGGCGGGGAACGCTGTGTCATAGGAGGCCGAACCATGCAGATTCCGGCTTCGAGGCGTGGAACCCGGGAATCTCTGCATTTCCTTTAAGCCGCAGGACGGCATTGGTCGAGCCGGATCCGGCGCGATCGCCATCCCAGCATCGGTGCTCGAGGCGCGTCATGGTCGAAGGCGGCGGTCTGCTGCGGGGCAAGCGCGGATTGATCTTGGGCGTCGCCAACAACCGCTCGCTCGCCTGGGGCATCGCCAAGGCGGCGCGGGCGCACGGCGCGGAGCTGGCCTTCACCTATCAGGGCGAAGCGCTCAAGAAGCGCGTCGAGCCGCTCGCGGCCGAGCTCGGAGGTCTCGTCGCCGGGCATTGCGACGTCACCGAGGAGACGACGCTCGACCGGGTCTTCGCGGCGGTTGCCGAGGCCTGGGGCTCGCTCGATTTCGTCGTGCATGCGATCGCCTTCTCCGAGAAGAGCGAGCTCGATGGACGTTACGTCGACACGTCTCCGGATAATTTCAACAAGACCCTGCAGATCAGCTGTTATTCCTTCACCGCGGTCGCTCGGCGCGCGGAGAAGCTGATGCGGAATGGCGGTTCGATGCTCACGCTGACTTATTACGGCGCCGAGAAATGGATTCCGCATTACAACGTGATGGGCGTCGCCAAGGCGGCACTCGAGGCTTCGGTGCGCTATCTCGCCGCCGATCTCGGCGCCAACAACATTCGCGTCAACGCCATTTCGGCGGGACCGATCAAGACGCTGGCCGCGTCGGGCATCGGCGACTTCCGCTACATCCTGAAATGGAACGAACTGAATTCGCCGCTGCAGCGCACGGTATCGACCGACGAAATCGGCGAGACCGCGGTCTACCTGCTCTCCGACATGTCCCGCGCCGTCACCGGCGAGATCCACCACGTCGATGCCGGATATCACATCGTCGGCATGAAGCACCCCGCAGCGCCCGACATCAGCGCCGTCCAGGACTAGCGGCGCATCGCCCGCGCATGGCCAGGCCTCTGCTCTATTACGTCCGCCACGGCGAGACCGATTGGAACCGCGCCGCCCGGCTGCAGGGAAGGCGCGATACCTCGCTCAACGCGCGCGGCCGCGAGCAGGCGATCTGCTGCGGCGAGATCCTGCGCGCCCTCTTCGCTCGAAACGGCCAAAATCCCGCGGCACTCGACTACGTCGCAAGCCCGCTCAAACGCGCGCGGGAGACGATGGAGGGCATGCGCGCGCCGCTCGGTCTGTCGCCGCCGGCGTACCGGCTCGACCCGCGGCTTGCCGAGATGGCGTTCGGCGACTGGGAGGGCCTTACCCTTGCGGAGGTCGCCATGCGCGACCCCGACGCGTTCGCCGCGCGCGAGCGCGACAAATGGACGTTCGTGCCGCCCAACGGCGAGAGCTACCAGCAACTCTCGGTGCGCGTGGGCGAATGGTACGCATCTTTGCGCCGCGACAGCGTGGTCGCCGCGCACGGCGGCACCGCGCGCGCGCTCATGGTCCATCTCGGCATCGTGCTACCAGCGACGGCGCCGCGCCTGAGCATCGAACAGGGCGTGGTTTATGGTTTCGAGCCGGGAAGCATGCAAGTGTTTGCCGAACCCGCTGTCGCGCAAGCTCGCGCCGCCGTTTGAATCGGAAGCGCGACTCTCGCGCTGCAAAAGGCGGCGGATGGAAACATTACCTTTTGCCGCTATTTGACCACGGCGGCGCCTCAAGCTACCACAGCGGCCGAGGCGCAATATGTCGTTCAATACGTTCGGCCTTCTGTTTCGCGTCACGACCTTCGGCGAGAGTCACGGGCCGGCGATCGGCTGCGTGGTCGACGGCTGCCCGCCCGGCCTGACGCTCGCCGCCGAGGAGATCCAAACATTTCTCGACAAGCGCCGGCCCGGACAGTCGCGGTTCACGAGCCAGCGGCGCGAGCCCGATAGCGTGAGAATTCTGTCCGGCGTGCTCGAGGACGAGGCGAGCGGGCGCGAGGTCACGACCGGCGCGCCGATCGCGCTCGTGATCGAGAACGTCGACCAGCGCTCCAAGGATTATTCCGAAATCCGCGATCTCTATCGGCCGGGCCACGCCGACATCACCTACGACCTCAAATACGGGCTGCGCGATCACCGCGGCGGCGGGCGCGCCTCGGCCCGCGAGACCGCGACCCGCGTCGCCGCCGGAGCCATCGCACGCAAGATCGTGCCGGGATTGAGCGTGCGCGGCGCGCTCGTGCAGATGGGATCGCACCGGATCGAGCGGGCGCGCTGGGATTGGAACGAGGTCGACCGCAATCCGTTCTTCTGTCCCGACGCCAAGCAGGCGGAATTCTTTGCCGATTATCTCGACGGCGTACGCAAGCAGGGGTCCTCGGTCGGCGCGGTGATCGAGGTCGTCGCCGAGGGCGTTCCGGCCGGGCTCGGCGCGCCCGTGTACGGCAAGCTCGACGCCGATCTCGCCGCGGCCCTGATGGGCATCAACGCGGTCAAGGGCGTCGAGATCGGCGACGGGTTCTTGGCCGCGGAACTCAGCGGCGAGGAGAACGCCGACGAGATCCGCATGGGAAACGACGGCAGGCCGCGGTTCTTGTCGAACCACGCCGGCGGCATTTTGGGCGGCATCTCGACCGGACAGCCGATCGTCGCCCGGTTCGCGGTGAAACCGACCTCCTCGATCCTGACCCCGCGCCGCACCGTCGATCGCTACGGCCGCGAGACCGAGATCGTGACCAAGGGGCGCCACGACCCATGTGTGGGCATCCGCGCGGTGCCGATCGGGGAAGCGATGGTTGCCTGCGTCATCGCCGATCATTATTTGCGCCACCGCGGCCAGGTCGGCGAGCCGCCGGCATGGCCGTTCCCGGCGCAGTGAGTTTGATGGGCGTGACGATCAACAACATGTCAATCGTGAACGCATTTCAGGTTCGGGACGCACAGCCGTGTGGTCCCCCTCCCCCCGTGCGAGAGCGCGGCGGGAAGGGGTTAGGGGTTGGGGGCGTTTTCGTCTCTCATCTCGGTCGCCCCACCCGGCTCGGTGCTCCGCACCTCGCCACCCTCCCCACCGCT
>WNFD01000798.1_pt1 | contig 39817 bp, 33 predicted proteins | sample 5400491 | NCBI WGS metagenome assembly WNFD01 (sample SAMN13153343, study PRJNA577476) | soil metagenome | isolation source: 120 cm saprolite under Douglas fir tree site 2 hole 2 replicate 2 | place: USA:California | collected 2015-04-18
CAGGCGCGCGAGTTGGACCTCGTCTCTGAGCAGTTTGTCTGCGTAGCTGTAGAAGGTTCTGGAGTGGCGGCCTTTGATTTTGATCTCGCGATCGGAGCTGACGCCCCAGGGCTTGAGCTGCACGAGGCGGTCGGAGACTTTTTGGTAGTAGGGCGTGCCCTTGATTGGATACGAGACGGTGGTGAAGAAGATGTCGGGCTTTGAAGCGCTGACGTGTTTGATGGTGGCTTCGATGTCGTCCAGCTCTTCGCCTTCGTAGCCCCACATCAGAAACATACCGCTCTCGATACCACGTTCGCGGGTGAGTGCGACGGCTTGTTGGACCTGCTCGACCTTGACGCCGCGATCCATGGCGTCGAGGATTCGCTGGGAGCCACTTTCGGAGCCGATCCAGACGCGGAAACAACCGAGCTCGGCGAGGAGATCGAGCATCTCTGCGTTGAGACGATCGGCGCGGGAGATGCACTCGAAGGGAATGCGCAGGTTGCGGCGGCGCATCTCTGCCGCGTAGTCGCGAATCCACTTGTGATTGATGGTAAAGACGTCATCTGAGACCCAGACCACGACAACGAGCAGGGGATCGCGGCGGCGATGGGTCTGGCCAAAGACCTGGTGACTGCACCAGCGACACTTGTACGGGCATCCGCGGGCAGTGATGAAATTGACTGAACCTTTGCCGTGGGCGTCGCGCCAGGTCTTCACGTAACGGCTGATGTCGATGGCATGGCGGGCGGGCCAGGGCTGGCCGTCGAGATCGGCGATTTGCGTGCGTTGTATTGTCTCGTGCATGTTGCCGGCCGAGTCGAGATAGGCCAGGCCTGGAATGCCGGTGCAGGAGTCTGCTGCGTCGGCTCGGAAGGCTTCGAGCAAATCCTGCATGGTAAGTTCGCCTTCGCCGAAGACGACGAAGTCTGCGCCAGCCTGGAGATATTCAAGAGCGTAGGCACCGGGTTCAGGACCGCCGACGATGGTCTTCCAGCCGGCCTCGCGGGCTACCTTGAGGATCTCGACGACGTTGCCGCGTGTCATGAGATTGGCATAGATGCCGACCACGGATGGTGTCTCTGTCCGGAGATGTTGAAAGAGCGCCTCTCGATTTGAAAAGGTCGTGTCGAAGACGTCGACATCGAAGCCCTGTTTTCGCAGGTGAGAGCATAGATACAAGATGCCTAGAGGGGCATAGGGCTTCATGATCTGAAGCTCTTTGGGGTCTTCGTAGAGGAAGTAGCCGTGCGTGAGCAGGAGCTCTGCCATCTAGATATGCCTCCCTGCCGCGGCCAATGCGTGGAGCGGAACCAAATTTTGAGTGCCGGTGTCGTTAGGGACGCTCTTGGCGAAAGTTGTGGCCTCCGGATTTCTCATCTTCGGTTCAAGCTCAAAGACCTGCTGCCAGAGAAAACCTGCGTCTGCGGTTTCGGAGGAATCGTCGTTTTTCCATGAGTTGACCTCAGCATGGAGGGCGTTTCTTAGCGCCTTGTAGAACTCGTCCTTATAGGTTGCGCGGAACATGACACAAAGGTCGTCACTGTCGGTCCAGTTTCGTTTGGCTCCGATCTGTTCCTGTACGCGCTCGTAGAAGACGGTGCCGGGGAGGGGATATGAAAGGGAGATTCCGATGTCGTCGGGGCGTGTGTTGCGGACGAGCGCTATTGTCTGCTGAATGTCCTCCCAGATCTCTCCGGGGTAGCCGAACTGCAGGAAGTAGCATGCACGTATGTCTTCGTCAGCGAGGCGGGAACGTGCGGTCACGACATCGGAGACACGCAGGCCTTTGTCCATCGCGTTGAGAATTTTTTGTGAGCCCGATTCCGCGCCCATCCATACCTCGGTGCACCCGGCGCGTTTGAGTCCGGCTACGGTGGTGTGGGTCATCAGATCGGCTCGCGACTGAATCTTGAAGGGCAGCGCGCAATGCATTGCTTCGATCTCATTGGCGAAGTCCTGGACCCAGTGATGGTTGAGGGCGAAGACATCATCGCCGAACCAGATATGCTGCACACCGTACATCTCTTTCAGCTCACGAATCTCCGCTGCTACGGACCGGGCTGGGCGGATCTGAAACTTGTTCCCTGAGATTGGCTTGGCGCACCAGTTGCAGCGATATGGGCATCCACGGCTTGCGACAACGTTCGCGGAGAATTGGCCGTGCGCCAAGGTCCAGGCTTGACGGTAAGGTTCAAGATCGATGAGTTCACGGGCGGGTTTGGGAAGTGTGTTCCAGGATGCGTTCTTCGGTGTCCTGTCTGCACTTTGAACGGGAATGCCCGCGCCATCAAGGTACACGAGGCCTGGGATATCGAGGTGCGGATGTCCGGAGAGGATCGCGGAACAAAGTTCGAGGAGCGTTTGTTCGGCTTCACCGCGAAGAACGAAGTCGACCCCATTGCGGAGGTAGGCTTCGGCTTGATCGGTTGCGTCGGAGCCGTGTGCTATGACGATGGCTCCTGCTTTATGAGCGTCGTGAGCCAGTTGCCAGGCTAGTTCACGCATGCGCGTGAGGCACATTTTGGAGAGGAAATTAAAGTCATCCTCATAAATCGCAACAATCCTCGGACGCGATTGCTTTAATGCGTTTATGAAGCCGGGCTCGGGGGCTTCGAGCATGGTGTCGAAGACGGCGACAGAGATATTTCCGGCCCTGAGCGCAGAGGCGGCGTAGAGGGTACCGAGCGGCGCATAGGGCTGCATCTTCCGTACTTGCTTAGGGTCGTAGGGGAGATGATACGAATGTGTGAGGAGCACGTCGGCCATTGACTACCTCCTCCCTTTCGTTGGGTTAGCAGGCATTGGCAGGCTCCTTCGGAAGCTCCTGGCCTGTTACGAGGGAACGACGCAGGATGATGCGCTCAGAAAGATTGGAGAGCCAGAGCTCCCACGGAAAAGAGTAGCGGCTCGAACGCAGACGCCAGCGGATGGGGGTCTGGACGATGAATCGAACTGCGCGTCGCAGCCAGGAATGATTTTTGTACCGACGATCAATCTGATTGTTCAACAGAAAATAGTTGAGCATTCGCTGCAGGCGTGCGAGCTCTCTTCCTTTGAGCCAGGGGAGCATATTTACGCCGAGGGGCATGTCCATCCACTCGCGAAGATTCTTCGGTTCGGGAACTCCCATTTCGCGGAGCTGCGGCCAGATGGGGATTCCCGGATAAGGCGTGAAGATGTTTGGGGAAAAGCTGACATTGGAAAAGTGATGGCCGATGTCGCTCATGGTTTGGAAGGTGATGATGCGGTCGGCTTCCGTTTCTCCGGGATAGCCGAAGATGAGGTTGAAGGTGACACGAATGCCACCGAGCTGCGCCTTGCGTGCGGTCTCGTACATCTCGTCGACGCGCTGGTGGCGTTTGTTCATCAGCTTGAGGACTGACTCTGAGGTCGACTCTGTACCAAAGCCCATGTGCGTTACACCGCTGGCGCCGAGCAGGCGGACGTCGTCTTCGCTCATACGACATAGGAAGTCGGTTGAGGCCTGGAATGTCCATTTGAACTTCACGCCGGATGCGATGATGCCGCGGGCGATCTCAAGCGCGCGGGGCAGCTGGACGGGGAAGTTGGAGTCGAGCAGGGCTACTTCTTCGGTGCGATAGCGAGTGACCAGGTCGATCATCTCCGAGACGACGCGGTCGGCAGAGAGAGCGTTGAATCGCCGTTTGTAGAAGACCTGGTCGGTGCAGTAGTTGCAGGCGTAAGGGCAGCCCACGCTGGTAGCGTAGGCAAGCTTGCGAATGCCGCAGAGCTTTTCGTAGGCGTCGAAGTTTGTCAGATCGAAGGCCGGAATGGGAAGCGCGTCGAGAGGTTCTACTTTGCGGTCAACGTTATGGGTATGCTGACCGTTATTTTTCCATGAAAGTCCGGCGATGTTGGTGAGAGGTGTTTTGCGGGCGAGGGCCTGGGCGACTTCGACGATGGTGATTTCGCCTTGGCCGCGAACGACCATATCGACGAAGGTCTCGCTCAGGGTTTGGTCCGGCAACAGCGACGGGTGCCATCCGCCGAAGATGACCGGGAGCCATGGCGTGTAGCTTTTGACAAAAGTAGCAACCTCAATGGCACCGCGAATCATCGGGCCGGTGAGGACGGAGATGCCGATGCAGAGAGCATCGACGCTTTCGCACTCGATCCGTGTCAGGTAGTCCGGTTCAATTGCGGCGTCGATCATCACGACGTCGAAGTTAGCTTCGCGCAGGGAGGCGGCTAGCGCCAGCAGGCAAAGGGGCGCTCCAAGCGGGGGCCCGTCATACGGCGGGTAGAAGAGGACGACCTTGCCGTGTGTCAGCATGTGGCCTCCACCGGTTCCGGGTTTGGCTCCAGTCGTCGCGCATCGACCACTGGCTTGTACCCCGCGGTCCTCTCCTTGAGCTTGTCATTGATCCAAAGCTCGACTGGAAAACGGTAAAGGCTGTGATCGAGGCGGAAGCGGGCGGGGAACGAGATGCACTTCTGTGCAAGGCGGGTGAAGCGGGTCCGCCGATCGGCTCCGATTGGGATGCGATCGAACGCGATACGCAGGTAGTCCCGCATGATCTGGAGTTCTTCGTGATCTCGTCCGTTCAGCCAGGGTAGTTTGGTGTAGCGCGGAAAGAACTCAGCCCATTTTTCGAAGGAAGTCGGAGCCTCAATTCCGAGTTCCTCGGCCCGATTCATTACGTTGGTGCCGGGATAGGGAGTAAAGATGTTGGTCCAGAATTCGGTGCCAGGAAAGCGCCGGCACACGTCCATGATGAAGGTCATGGTTTCGCGGCGCTCCTTGGGGCCTTCGCCGGGATAGGCGAAGATGATATTGAACGACGGGCGCATACCCGCAGACAGACAGCGTGCAGCGCTCTCGTAGATATCGTCAAAGTTCTGAAAGGTCTTGTTCATCGCCTTCAGGATCTTCGGCGAACCGGAGTCCACACCCTGACAGATCTGGTGCAGGCCGGCGCGGCGCAGAAGCTTCAAATCTTCAAGCGAGAGGCGCGATGTGAGATTGGTTGTTGCCTGGATGCTCCACTGAAACTCGGATCCGGCCCGAACTAGTCCTTCTCCGATGGCGCGCGCACGGTCAAGATCGACGAGAAAGTTATCGTCAACCACCCATAGCATCTCCAGGTTGTATCTGCGGCTGAGATCTACGGTCTCTTCTACAAACTGTTCGGGAGAGAGGGCGTTCCATTTCCGCTTGTAGACCGCTCCGTTGGTGCAGTAGGCACAATCGAACGGGCAGGCGAGGCTGGAGGTGTACATCGCCCAGCGTCTACCGCACACTCGCTCATACGCGTCGAAGTCAGCGAGGTGATAGGCCTTCGGTGGCAGGTCTGCAATGGGTTTGAGTGCGCGTTCGGGCGTGAAGATGAGCTTGTTATCGCGCTTGAAACCGATGCCTGCGACAAAGTCCGGCGCCGAGCGATTTTCGATATGGCCTACAAGTTCGAGGAACGACTCTTCGCCTTGCCCACGGACGACATAGTCGATGTAGGGCGCTTGGAGTGTCTGGGTGGGCAACAGCGAGGGGTGCCATCCGCCGAGAACAATCGGGAATTCCGGGTCCCATGCTTTGATGGCCTTGGCAATCTCTACCGTCTCTCGAATCATCGGTCCGGTCACCAGAGAGATGCCGAGGCATAGGGCGTCGCGGGTCTCTTCGAGAACGCGTTTTTTGTAGTCCGGCGTGATCGTGGAATCGATGAGAACGATCTGGTAGCCGGCGCGTATCAAAGGAGTGGCTACAGCCAAAATTCCCAGCGGCGCCGTCGCATCGGAGCTTGCGAAGGATGGGAAAAAGAAGACGATTTTGCGGGACCTGGGCACTGCAATCTCCTCGCTCACTGAGGACGATATGACTTGCTGGCAGAGCATTTGTCATGGCCGTGTCAGCGGTTTGTAAAGTTTTTCATTGCTACCAAAATTGCCGGATTTCTTGCGTTAGAGTGAGACCTTACAGGAGTTTCCATGTCGTTTATCTCCATTGACCAAACCGATCTGCACTACTCGATGGAGCTATGCTTTGCGGGAGCAGCGTGTGACTTGCGCACAAATTCTTCTGAGCTGGCCAGAGTGTTGGAAGATATATCAATTTCGACAGCTGACGCCGTGCCGAGCGGATTTAACATGCGGGTCGTCGTGGACGAGTCATCAGACGAAGTTGCGGGAGAACCTCACTTTCGCGGGTTGCACCATGTCGTAACAGCGTCCTTTGGCAGGTCGAACGTGTTTGTGTTCGACATCCTGCGACGCACCCTCAGTGCAAGCGTTTCGGCTGCGATCGCGCGGGATGAGAGTTTCTGGAAGGAGAAGCTGATACCGATTACGCTTGGTGTTCTGGGCTCCGCGATGGGTCTGGTTCCCGTACATTGCGCGTGTCTGGAGTTGGACGGCGATGGGTTATTAATTGCCGGAGTGTCGGGAGCGGGGAAGTCTACTTTGTCCGTGGCCCTTTCAAAGGTCGGCTTCAACTACGTCTCGGATGACTGGACTTACATATCCCGGCGCCACGATGGGATCGTTGCCCACGGAACATCGGCGCCGGTCAAGCTTCTGCCCGACGCGGTAGAGCACTTTCGAAGCTTACAGGGACATGGTTTACAAAGGTCGATGAATGGGGAGCTGGCGTACGAGGTAGATATCGCTGAGGCGTTTGGCGCTCGGGTAGAGCGAGCGTGTGAGCCGCGATGGCTGGTTTTTCTGGAGAGAACACAAGGTGGAGGAGCGGTATTTACGCCGATGTTGTCCGCAGAGGCACGAAGCTATGTCAATTCCAGCGTCGAAAGATTGCCTCCGCAATTGTACGAAGCAGTTGCGATGCGGGAACAGACGATCGAACGTATAGCCTTGCTGCCTAGCTGGCGCTTTCGATATGGCGGCACACCGCAATTCGCAGCAAAGGAGCTACGGGAATTTGTCGTCCATCGCAGGCAGGAGATCTACGTATGAGAGATGAACCGTGCTGGCACCCAGACCTGCTCCGACGATTTGTTCCCACTCCGTATGTGTTCAGCAAATGTGATGGTCCGAACCGATTGGTTGTTGAGTCGAACGATTTGGAGATTGCGCTGAGTGTACGTCAGGCCGGTATTGTCCATCGTCAAGGTAAACGGGGCGGGGAACTGGTCTGCAAATTGATTCGAGATATGGCCGCTCCCGCGGATGGCTCAGAGATAACAATCATCTCGGATCGGGCGCTTCGGGTCTTGTACCAGGGACGGGGGACGATCCTCATCCACGATCATGAGAGGTCGGAACTCTTTGGATTCATCGGCCGTAATGTAAAGGTTGAGGAACTCGTTTCGTCGCTGATCCCATCGTTGCTCGATGCGTAAAGCCAACAATAAGTCGGCTCAGCCGCTTTTACAAAGAAGTGACAAACGTCACATTCTGTGATGACAACTGGACCGACGCACTCCACTACGTTGAGTATGCGTAGGCGCAGACAGATAGAAATACATACATAGTGGTTTGTTGTGGTTTATATGGGCAAGGCCGTTTTTAACATCTATCTCAAGCCTTGGCGGGCGATACCGAAGGGCATTAGCTGGATGATAGATACTGCGTCTCCCCGAAATATGACCGCGAATGCGGTTATAAAACGAACTTCCAACGCGAGAAAGGTTGTAACAATGAAATCAGGGATCCTCGTAAAAGCCATCTTTATCGGCTGTTTAGCCATGTGCTCGCTCGCACTCTCTGGATTGTCTCCGGCTCCGGACGCTCCCCAGCGAATCGAGGTGTCGGTAAAAAAGTTTGCGTACACGCCGGCAGAGATAACCCTGAAAAAGGGCCAGCCAGTCGTCCTCGTATTGACGACCGAAGATGTGACTCATGGGTTGAAATTCAAGGAACTGAACCTCAACACAAAGGTCCAAAAAGGAAAACCCTCAGAGCTTGCTTTTACACCTGACAAAGTGGGCGATTTCGTGGGGCACTGTTCAGTGTTCTGTGGCTCTGGCCATGGCTCTATGACTCTCACGCTTCATGTTACGGAGTGACGATGCGACGACTGGGCCTAGCCTCGGCATTGGTTTTTCTCGCGGTGTTCGCGGGTTGTAAGGCGAGTTCGCCCAGCAAGGTGGAACGCTGCGTAATGAGGTGGACCAAACATACCGTGACCGTTCGCAACAAGTCGGAACGAAACCCACTTCCAGCTACGGCGGAAAATATCGCTGCGGGAAGAGAAGCTTTTTCACACTACTGTGTGGCCTGTCATGGAATGGATGGTCAGAATACGGGCGTTCCTTTCGCGGAAAGTATGTCTCCTCCGGTGCCATCGCTCAATTCTTCTGAGGTCCAGTCCTACACCGACGGCCAGCTGAAATGGGTAATCGATAACGGGATTGAGCCTTCTGGGATGCCAGGGTCCAAGGGAATTCTCAGCGACGAAGAAATATGGTCGGCGGTTCTCTTTATCCGTCGCCTTCCGCCTGCGGGTAGCTTGGGCGATCCGCCTATGTATAGCAAATGAGATTCAAAAAGAATGCAGACAAACCAGTGGAAGGGAGCACTTTACGCATGGGTCATCAACTCGCAGAAGCCGTGATTGCTACCTTCCGTGAAGCCGAGACGGAGGTTCACTATGACCGTCTTTCGGGGTTCGACTATCGAGCATGGGTCGGAGCTTACAGCTGGTTGGATGCCAGCGGTCTTGCTCTTTATTTTCTTGACCGCCTTCGGACGCTTCGATTGGAAGCTGCTATCCCGGATAGGGTCTTACGCCGTCTTGAAGAAAATGCTATCGATAATCGAGAAAAAAACGCCCGCATGTTTGAAGAGTTCGTCAGGATCAATCTTGAATTTCAGGCGAGGGGCCTGTCCTATATAAATCTCAAGGGTTTTACCTTAGTGCCTGACATATGCTCGGACGCTGCCTTACGCTGTCAGTTTGATCTTGATTTTCTTGTGGCTTGTAACGACGCTTCCGATTGCGAAAGAACATTGGGAAAGCTTGGCTATTCATTGGCCGGCGCCGGAAAGACTGTCAAGGAGTTCAAAGCGGGAGGCGAACAACTGCCTTCTATCCGGGATCTATATAAGGCTAAACCTCAGCGGTCAGTAGAAATCCATTTAGCTGATTCTTGTGAGCAGAATGGAATCCGGCTCCATGACGATAGATTTTCGCGGAAGCAATTGCAAAGCTGGAACGGATTAAAATTTACAACTCTTTCGAATTGCGACAAGTTTCTTGGGCTGGCGCTTCACCTATTTAAACATCTCAGAAGCGAATGGACTCGCGCCTCCTGGATTCTTGAATATGCCAACTTTATTAATTTCCATTCTGCAGATGAGGCTTTGTGGCTGGATGTAAAGAAGCACGCGACGGCCGACCCTGAGGTTAGAGTGGCAGTCGGAGTCGCGACACTTATTACAGACCAGAGCTTTGATATATCTCACCTTCCCGACGTGTTGACCTGGACCGTTCGAGAGTTGCCTCCATCCGTTTGTTTGTGGATCGAACGTTATGGAGACAAAGTGTTGTTCGCATTGTTTCCAGGTACAAAACTTTATCTCCTTCTCCAGCGGGCCCTGTCGGGCGATGAGGACCGGCAATTACATACGAGACGCAAAAGGTTGTTGCTCCCTTTACATCGACCGCCGAAGGTTGTCGTTCGGCGCAGCGATGAGAACTTAAAACTTCGATTCAAGCAACAGCGAAGTGAAGTCAGCTATTTGTTCTTTCGGCTGCGGTTTCACGTTACGCAGGGTTTTTCTTACATGATTGAAGCGTCACGCTGGAGGAGAACCATTGCTTCATTGCATGATTGAAGGCCATTGATTCATCTGCATGATTGGGTTGTGCGATAGAGCAAGGTGCAATAACTCGGAAAAGGGAAGGTCACCCATACCTAAGTGACAGGGCGAAGCTATAAGTGGGTTTGCAACAGTGGTTATAAGTGGTATGCAACGACGTAAATCGCGATCAGGAGATTCGATGATAGTGGATAAAAATCATTCGGCCGCTTGCCCCGAGGCATCATTGAACTGGTATGCGCTTCATATTCGATCCAGACACGAGAAGCGCGTCGCAGAGCGGCTTGTTTCGCAGTCGCTGGAGACATTTCTTCCTTTGCATCGGAGCCGACACACCTGGAAGAACGGGGTGCACGTGGATGTCGACCTGCCTTTGTTTCCCTGCTATCTATTCGCCAGAGCCTCTATTCATGACCGGATTCGCGTGTTGCAGCAACCCGGTGTGCTTGGATTCGCGGCCTCGTCGGCAAAACCAACCGTCATCCCAGATGAAGAGATATCCGTCTTACGAACTGCTACAGAAAGCCTCAAGGCCGAACCGCACCCTTATCTGAATAATGGCGATTCGGTGCGCATCGTGGCTGGCCCACTCGTTGGATTGACGGGGATTCTTACGCGGCGCAAGCAGGAGTATCGCGTCGTTCTGTCCATTGAGGCCATCATGAGGTCGATTGTGGTCGAAGTGAGTGAGTTCGATATTGAACCCCTGGAGAAAAAGCGTTAGAAGTCTGGCTGCAGTTCATGAGGGTATTGCAGGACGGAGTAAATAGGTGAGAACTGGGCAAAGGTGTCTCTTCATCTGGGACCGACGAGCACAATTGAGCGTGATGGCAAGTCTCGTTTATCTTGTCCTAACGGTAGTTGGGTTTGCGCAACAACTGCAAACTCCGAGCTTGCCGACGGGTCTGCCGTCTGCCTTACCGTCCGCTCAGTTGCCTGCGACTACGCCAGCTGCAACCTCGGCTGAAGATGATAAAGCCAACGCTAAAAACAGCAACAATGGAGGCAGCGTCAGCCTAAATTCGACTGGTACTTTGACGGCCAGCCAAATTATCGCTATCGTGCAGGCGCGGCCGGAACTAATCGTAGATATCAAACAAGTGATGGCTGATTATCTGGAACAACAGGGAAGTCCCGCCCAGGTGGACTCTATTACCGACGACATGTTGTTCAGAGGAATAGGCTCAGATGCAGGCCTGCGTGGAGCCATCAGTATCTGGCTGCAAGCTCGTGGATATGTGTCGGAATCGGATTTTGACAAATCGGATCTGGATCCTAGGAGTTCCGATGATGTTACAGGCAACATTGGTTCAAGTGCTCCGGGACTTCCGAATTCATTAATGAGTGGAGCCGCTACAGACTCAGCACGCGTCGATCCCAATAGAGCGCAGATTAGTTCTCCCAATTCCGATGGAGTTCAAGGAAGAAGAAATGGGTCAAGGCAACCTGAAGGAAGAGATGGATCCTCAGCGACGAAACCTGATCGCAATAACCCAAGCGCGGTGGAGGTTGTGCATCAGACCGCTCCCTACAATCTTCAGTCTCTTCGCGACCTCTATACGCAAGTACCCGAACAGACATCGAAGCTAAAGCGCTTTGGTTCCGATATGTTTCTAAATCGAGGCCTGGACACGAAGCAGATGTCGGTGGATATTCCGATAGGGCCTGATTACATTCTTGGCGTAGGCGATGGACTCATCATCAATCTATGGGGAGGTGTTTCTCAGAGCTTTTCCCGCACGGTGGATCGTGAAGGCAAGATCGTTTTGCCCGAAGCTGGAACGATTGTGGTGGCGGGTTTGTCTCTCGAGCGAGCGCAGGCTTTAGTCCAGAGTGCGTTGAGCCAACAGTTCAGAGATGCAAAGGTGGCCGTAACCATCGCGCGGCTGCGTACCGTTAGGGTTTACGTTGTCGGCGATGTACAGCGGCCAGGAGCCTATGACATAAGTTCCCTATCGACACCTCTCAATGCGCTGTACGCGGCAGGAGGGCCGACGAGCATTGGTTCTCTTCGTGTCGCTCGTCACATTCGTGGAAAAGAGCTGGTGCGTGAAGTCGATCTCTACGATTTTATGTTGCGAGGTGTGCGCCCGGATACTGAAAGAATCGAAGACGGTGACACGATTCTCGTCTCGCCCGTGGGGCGGCAAGTTGCAGTGGCAGGGATGGTCAAGCGGCCTGCGATCTACGAATTGAAGGACGAGACGAAGCTATCCGATGTGTTGAATGATGCAGGCGGTGTCCTTGTATCCGCCTCGTTGACGCACATCACAATCGAAAGAGTGGGGGTGCAGGGGCATCGAACTACGCTGAACCTTGACCTGCCGGAGGGAAGCACCGCGGCGTCATCAAGAAAGTTGATGGATGCGTTTGCCATTCAGGATGGAGATCGGGTCAGCGTCGCTCCGATACTGCCCTACAGCGAGAGGGCGATTTACGTTGACGGACACGTGGTACGCCCCGGGAAGTTTCCCTATCGTGATGACATGAAGCTCAGCGATGTAATTCGTTCCTATCAGGATTTATTGCCGGAGCCAGCTGACCACGGTGTGATTATTCGGCTCATGCCTCCCGATCTGCGGGCGGAAGCGATCGACTTCAATGTCCCGGACGTATTAGCCGGAAACGAGCAAATCCATCTACAGCCCTTCGATACGATTCGCATCCTTGGACGCTACGAAGCGGATGGACCCAAGGTTCAGGTGCACGGAGAAGTACTTCATCCCGGGACGTACCCTCTTTCGCGCGGTATGACCATGGCGCAACTCGTGCGAATGGCTGGCGGATTCGATCGTAGTGCGCTGCTGGACGATGCCGATCTTGCCAGTTATGACGTCAAGGATGGTAAACAAGTACTAAGTCGAAGAGATACGGTCAAGATCGGCGAGGCAGTGAACAATCCCGGCTCCATTGCAGACGTCGTTCTGAAACCTGGGGACGTGCTTACTGTTCATCAAATCTCGGGGTGGAATGACATTGGATCATCCGTCAGTTTGGAAGGGGAAGTTACCTATCCAGGACCCTATGGGATACAGGAAGGAGAAAGACTAAGTTCCGTCTTGAAGCGCGCCGGAGGGTTACGAGCAACGGCTTACCCGATGGGAGCAATTCTTGTCCGCAATCAAGTTAAGGAACTTGAAGATAAGAGCAGGAACGAATTGATCCATCAAATTGAGACGACGCCGGCAGGCGCAAAGCTTGCGCCAAGTCTTTCCGCACAAGATGACGCTGCAACATTACAGATCCTCGTTCAGCAGCAAAAAGCGGTAGTCGAGCGATTGCGCAGCCAGCCTTCTATCGGACGCCTCGTCATCAGAATCAGCGCTGACATAGCAAGTTGGGAAGGTACACCTGCCGATATAGAGATGCGCCGCGGGGATGTGCTGACTGTTCCGAAAAAGCCAGGCTTCGTTCTGGTCAGCGGGCAGGTCTATAACGCATCTGCAATTACCTTCGTTCCCGGTAAAACTGCCGGCTGGTATTTGAAGCGTGCTGGTGGAAGCACCGAAGGCGGAAATATCAAAGAAGTACTTGTCATTCGCGCCAATGGTTTAGTTGTAGGCCGGCGGTCGGGGGAATGGTTCGAGCCAGGCGTTTTAGAGACAAAGCTTGAGCCTGGGGATGTCGTGGTCGTACCCCAAAAGGTTTTTGGAGGATCGGCAACACTGAGAAACCTATTTGCCTCCGCCCAAGTACTCTCTTCTGTTGGATTCGCTGCTGCTCTTGCACTGCACTAGTAGCTAACTATGCACTTATATTTTCAACCAAACGCCAATCGTATTCTTCTTTCGAAGAGCAGGCTTACATTGGCTCAACACGGCAGCCTGGCCGCTGCGACACAGCGATTGGCTCAAGGAATGCCGGTCTGCCAGTTGCCGGTATTGAGGTGCGGCTGATGCAAACAGAGTCAGTTGAGCAAATACCTCAACTAAAGGACCAAAGCACCCGGGAGCCTCTACCAGCCGCGCGGGAGAAGGCGAACTGGGTTGAGAATGCATCTTTGTTTTGGGACTCCCGACGCGCCTTTGCCCGAGTTGCTGGGATCGTATTTGTGTTGAGCATATTGGTTGCCTTGCTCTTGCCGAAAGAATATGTGTCCGGAGCACGCATCATGCCTCCGGAGCAAGGGGGGAATACTGCAGCGATGCTTGCCGCATTAGTCGGCAAAAGTTCGGCTGGTGGGTTGGCCGGTCTGGCGGGGAGCCTGCTAGGTGCCAAAAATAACGGCGCCTTGTTTGTTGCTCTCTTGCATAGCGGAACGGTTAGCGGGCATCTTATAGACCGATTCGAGTTGCAGCGGGTCTATCACAAACGTTATCGCGAAGACACGGCCAAGCGATTGGCCCATTTGACCAAAATAACCGAGGATCCCAAGAGTGGCGTTATTACGATCGCTGTTACAGATGAGACCCGTGAACGGGCACGCGATTTGGCACAGGGGTACCTGGATGAGCTGAACAATCTCGTTGCAAAAGTAAACACTTCGTCGGCACATCGCGAACGGGAGTTCATCGAGCAGCGTCTGAACACCGTGCAGGCCGAGCTACAGCGCGCTCAATTGGAGTTGAGTGACTTCTCCAGTAAAAACACCACGATTGACATCAAAGAGCAAACCCGCGCTACGGTGGATGCTGGAGCAAAGCTCGAAGGTCAACTTATAGCCGGAGAGTCTGAGCTCGACTCACTACGCCAGATTTACGGCGACCAAAATGTCCGTGTGCGCGCGGCTGAAGCGAGAAATACCATTCTGCAGCGTGAGCTGCAACGTGCGAATGGACAAAGCTCTACGGATCCGGATGGGAAAGATATCGATGCCAGCCATCCGTATCCAGCCCTACGGCAACTTCCTCAGTTGGGTGTTCGATGGGCTAATCTGTATCGAAACGTCCGTATCCACGAAACGGTCTTCGACTTACTTTCTGAGGAGTATGAGACCGCGCGCATCGAAGAAGTAAAGTCGATTCCTACAGTAAGCGTTATCGACGTTCCTGGGCTTCCAGAAAGGAAATCAGGACCTCATCGGACTCTGATCGTACTGATATCGACTCTTCTTTCTGCAGTAATGACTGCGGCATTTCTTCTGGCAAGACGTTCATGGCTGGAGATGGACGACGAGGATGCACGGCGGGTGCTAACCACGCGTATCGCGAATACGATACGAGATCGTTGGAGTGGCAGTTCAGTATGAAACGCATCTGGAAGACATGGCGCGGGAGACTTCGCGGCTCTCAGAGGTCGCCGATGAGCGACGCCAGACTCCGAGGTTGGGCGAATGCTTTCTATGGCGTGGCCGATTATTTGATTCTACCGATAGGGATGCTGCTTGCGGCTCCCTATCTGCTAAGGCATTTGGGGACTGCCCAATATGGGGTGTGGGTATTGGCCGGTGCTGCCGTCAGCAGCGGCGGAATCGTCTCCGGAAGCTTTGGTGATGCCGTCATCAAATATGTGGGGGATCGCCGTGGCCGGGGAGATTGGCCAGGTGTTATACGAATCGTGCGCAACATGCTTTCCATCAATCTGCTGTTAAGCGGGATTTTGGCCATCGCGCTTTGGTATTTGGCTCCTTTTGTGACCCGCCACACGGTCAAGGTTGATCGTGAACTCCAGACAATTTGCCTGCAATCACTTCGACTTGGGAGTGGGTTGCTTCTGATGAGATCGATCGAAAGCGTATTTATTAGTACCCTGCGCGCTTTTGAGACCTACGGACCAACGGTCCGTATCTCTATCTGCTCACGCATTGCAATCCTGACATCCGCAATTGTGCTAACCAGATGTGGGCGCAATGTTGTATGTATTATGGTTGCCACCCTGTTCATTTCAACTTCCGGTGCGCTGGCGCAAGCGCTGGTACTTAGAGTGAAGATTGGAAGCTTCTCACCGATACCTTTATGGCACCAGAAGACAGTATCTGACATTGCTACGTTTGGAACGTTTAGCTGGGTACAGGCAATTTCCAGTGTAGCGTTCAGTCATGCCGACCGTCTCTTTGTTGGATTCTTTATGGGTGCTCCTGCCGTTGCATATTATGGTCTTTGTGTTCAGGCAGCACAACCGATCCACGGCTTGATCTCTTCTGGATTGCAATTCTTGTTCCCACATCTCAGCGCCCGCCTTCCTGTTGCGTCACTCTCAGAGATACGACGTAAGGTAGCCGTGGCATTCAAGGTTAACATTGCGCTGGTTGGCGCCCTCTCTTTTCCTCTTATTGTCTTCGGCAGCCACATTCTTACAGCGTGGATAGGGCCCGGCTTCGGTCAACAGCCGCTTCTGATGTTTCCGACAATTGTCTGCAGTTATGCGTTGCTGGGAATAAATGTTACTGCCCATTATGCTCTGCTTGCCGTGGGACATGTGAGGGTCGTGACATATCTCAATCTCTTGGCCGGGATAGTCATGCTGCTTGTTATGACGACTCTGATTCCAAACCATGGCTTGCAGGGAGCAGCGTTGGCGAGACTCGTCTACGGGCCAATTACCTGTCTGGCATACCTGCACCTATACAAAAGTATCTGGCGAGCGCAGCCGCAAACATCGCTACCGCAGTCTCCAATATATAACTTGGCGCCGACGAGTACGGACTGACCGATTAGGTACATGGTCCGTCCTAGACCAGTACGTGCATTTTCATGAAATACACCCCGCGCATCTCCATCATTACGCCATCCTTCAACCAAGCGAGCTTTATTGGAGAAGCGCTAGAGAGTGTCCGACTTCAAAACAACGAAAATTGCGAGCATCTGGTGATAGATGGCATGTCGACAGACGGCACTATCGATCTGTTGCGTGACCAGACAAGGAATGGAGAACAACGGAATATGTTTTGGATTTCGGAGAGAGATAGGGGTCAGAGTGAGGCGTTGAATAAAGGATTTCGACGAGCAAATGGCGAGATTATCGGCTGGTTGAATTCCGACGATCGCTATCGAGCCAAGTGTTTTGAGCATGTTGTCCAGGCATTTGAAGACAATCCTGATGTCGACATTATCTACGGTGACTACCTAATGGTGGATGAGGTGGGAAAAGTGCTTAAAATTAGGCGCGAGATCGAGTTCAATGCCTTCATTCTTCTTTACCACCACATCCTATACATTCCAACTACCGCAACATTTTTTCGACGCAGAATATTTGAAGAGGGCAACTGGCTCGATGAAACGCTTCAATATGCGATGGACCTGGAGTTTTTTATCCGTCTCGCGGAGCGTGGTTATCGTTTTAAACATATTCCCCAACTTCTTGCCGATTTCAGGATGCAGCCGAATAGCAAAACGTGTCGCTCTCCGGACCGGCAACGAATGGAGCATCGGCAGGTCGTTTTTGCCGCTGCGCCCATCTTTCGCCGTCTGGAATCTCCAAGTTTGAGGGGTCTCGTACTCACATTATTGCGGTCCATAGCCTGCGTCAGGCGATATTCGGAAAAGATGCTCAGAGGCTATTACTGGGAGGACGTGTGCCTGAATAGCTCCAAGTTTGATTGAGATGTGAATTGTCGTTATGAATTTATTGATCACTGCGACCTCCTCAGCGACAGGCCCTTCGGGGATCTGCAGACACGCTTATAACCTTGTGCGTTGTGCAGCCAGCCGTGGGGAGGTGTTACAAGTTAGTCTAGCTCTCGGCAAGTGGCAAGAATTGTATTTTAGAAATTCATTTAGCCTGGAATCTATAAGGGTCAGTATTGTTTCCGTTGACATTTCTAACGATGCCTTCGCGAGAAATATGTGGTATCTCCGAGAACTGCCAAAACTGGCAGATGAAGTTTCTGCCGATATAGTTCATCTGTCATTCCCTGTTCCCAGCCGGCGAAACGTGATGCGATGTCCCGTAGTTGTTTCGCTGCATCATCTCTATCCTTATGACGAACCCAACAATTGTGGTTTTCCAAAGGTGTTTTTCAACAGAGTATTTCTTCAACAATGTCTCAAAGAAGTCGATTGTGTTGCCTGCGTGTCAGAGACAACTCTCTCCAGGCTGAAGGTACGCTTTCCTCGTCGGTTTGCGCATAGAAAAGCGGTCGTAGTACACAACTGCGTGACCATCGGCTCCATTGAACCCGTCTTACCTGTGGGGCAACAATGCAAACTTGTCCTAATGGTCGCGCAGCACCGTGCAAACAAGAATATCCTGTTGGCTCTCAAGGTGTTTGAAGAGCTTCTACAGCGAAAACAGATAGACCAACATACATCGCTGCTGCTAGTAGGTAACCATGGCCCTGAGGCTTGCTGCGATCCGGTCACTCATCGACCAACGGTCGCTTGAGGCGAGTGTTAAGTTGATTGATGGGGTAACTGATGGAGAGTTAAGGTGGCTCTATGAAAATTGTGAGTTCTTGATGGTTCCGTCTTCGATGGAGGGATTTGGCCTTCCTATAGTGGAGGAATTGGTTTGCGGCAGCCGTGTTGTGTGTTCCGATATACCAGCCTTTCGTGAGATTGGCGGGGAGGGCTGTCATTATTTTGACCTGCATGCGAAATCAGATTCTTCGGCGATGGTTGAGGCCATTTGCAATGCATTGGCAGGGCCAGCGAGGCCGGCGAAACGGCTTGAAAGATTCCTTCTAGAAACCATTGCCAGGGAGTACGCAGCTCTTTATTCGGAGCTAAGAGAAGACGCATTAGGCATGATGTGAATGACGATGAGAAAGACTAACTGTGGAGAGGGCTGAACAGGTCAACGTTCTAGGTGTGGGGGTCCACGCCGTTGATATGCAGAGCACCGCCTCGCTTTTCGAGGCGCGGATCAGAGACGGCGGGAAAGGGTATGTATGCCTGACTGGTGTTCACGGAATTATGGAGGCTCAACGAGACCCCAGCTTGAAATCAATACTTGCCGAAGCTTTTTTGGTCGCACCGGATGGGATGCCAACCGTCTGGATCGGGCATATGCAGGGTTTTCCCGCAATGCAGAGGGTCTTCGGTCCTGACCTAATGGTCGACATCATAGGCAGGGAAGAGTTCCGTAACTGTATTCATTTCTTCTGTGGAGGGGAGCCCGGTGTTGCTGAAATCTTACGTGACGTGATGTTGCAACGATTTCCGTGGGTACAGATCACAGGTACCTACTCGCCACCATTTAGGCCAATGACAGCAATGGAAGAGAGCGAGCTGGAAGCTAAGGTGCGTTCGTTACGGCCAGACATCATCTGGGTAGGGCTAAGTACTCCGAAGCAAGAGCGGTTCATGGCGCGTTATTTGTCGGTTCTGGATACAAAATTGATGGTTGGTGTCGGCGCAGCGTTTCTCTTCCATACCGGTGCGATTCAGGATAGCCCCAAGTGGGTCAAGCACGCTGGACTCCAGTGGTTGCACCGGCTCTTACAGGAGCCCTCCAGACTGTGGAGTCGTTATCTTCTGAACAATCCACGCTTCATCTTTTGTGCTCTATTGCAATTTATTGGCTTGAAGCATTACGCACTAAAAACAGGATCAGTACACCGGCAACCATATAGCTGCGACTTGCGCTGACTTCCCAGTGGGACCTGTATCCGACAGTCAGGCGTTGCGCAGACAATCTCCCCTTTATCTTTATCGTCATACCGCAGGAATCAATGAATAATTCCGAGCTATCCATAATGACCTCATCAAATGATGCATTTACCACACCACGGCCTTATGTTCCGCGGCCTTCCCGGGATAATGTTCGCAATGAGCGCTCACAAAAACATGCGCTATTTCACAATGGATGTTATGACAATCGAATAACCGAAGTTGAGCGTGTGGAGGCAGTTGCAGGCAACGACGTTCGGGATAAACGGGCAGTAGAGGTCTCGCTGCGGCCGGAAGCTAAGCAGTATGATCTCGGGCTCTGGTTGTTGTTGTACGGCTCTGCCGATCGACACGATCAGTGGGAACGACTTAGGAGCATCGCGCAGGGCGATATCAGGTTTCGCCGATTTCGCACGCAATATTCGTCGAGCATAGTTAAGCGAGGTTTCGATGTTATCGGATCACTCTTTCTCCTAGTGATGCTATTTCCACTATTCGTTCTGGTTGCCATTTTGATTAAGATGGATTCCCCGGGCCCAGTATTCTTTCGGCATTATAGGGTTGGCAAGGATGGAAACCATTTTGTGCTATGGAAGTTCCGAAGTATGAGTACAGATGTGCCGGAATACGAGGCATCCCCTCGAAGTGTCGTAGATGGTCGTCTGACCCGGATCGGTCGATTGATCCGTCGCTTGAGCTTCGATGAAATGCCGCAGCTTATCAATGTTCTTAAAGGTGAGATGAGCCTAGTTGGTCCGAGGCCGGAGATGCCATTCATTGTGGCTCGCTATCATCCGGTCGAGTGCGAGAGGCTTATTGCCAGACCTGGGATAACGGGTTTGTGGCAGATCAGCCCAGCGAGGGCATTTCCTATTCATGAAAATCTGGAATATGACCTTCACTATATTCGGAATCAGAATTTGTTTCTGGACTGTGCCATTGTCTTACGGACGATAGCGGCTGTTATTCGTGGCGTAGGTGCCATATGAGCAAGATTTAGTTATTGGGACGATGTCGCTCCACCCTTGATGCCTTCCTATGTAAATAGAGTCTCCGGCGACGCTACACAGGTGCGTGGGCAGCGGTCTGCAATGTCAACGGCAGGGTTGACCCAGATTGTTGAATGGATATTGTCCGCATTGATGGTGGCATATTTTGCAGTTCACACTCTGCCGGCCGCATGGAGGACGTTGAACACTGACTTTCCGAACTACTACCTGACGGCGCACCTCGCTCGAGAAAAGAGCGAAACCTCGCGGATTTATGAATGGATATGGCTGCAACGCCAGAAGGATCACCAAGATATCGATCAACGTATCGTTGGATTGGTAGCCGTTACACCATTTTCAAGCCTTGTGGTCTGGCCCTTTGCCGCTATGCCTCCCCTGGCAGCCAAACACTGCTGGTTGATTTTAAATATTGCTCTAGTGGCGGCAGTTGCTGTTCTGCTACGATCGCTAACTCGACAGCCGTGGAGACGTATCTTACTGGTGGCATCTTTGAGCGTGCCCCTGAACAAAAACTTCCTATATGGGCAGTATTATGTCTTACTCCTGTTTGTCGTTACTCTTGCTTGCTGGTGCTATGTACATCAAAAGCGATTTCTGTCTGGACTTCTCATTGGCCTGGGCTTTGGCCTAAAGCTCTTTCCGCTGCTCTATCTCGGATATTTCTTGCGCAAGAGAGATTTCAAGGCATTAACAGGCGGTGTCATAGGCAGCGCCGCCGCGGCGCTTTCGTCTATCGCGGTGTTCGGCTGGCAGGCCAACCAATTGCTCTTCAATCAAGTTGTGCCCTGGGCTTTGCGCGGCGAAGGACTGAATCCTTATGACCTATCTAGTGGTTCTATCACGACGCTGCTCCACCGACTCTTTATTTATGAACCACAATTGAATCCAAGCCCTTCTATTTTTGCAGCATGGATGTTTGCTTTGCTTTTACCGTTGGCGCAAACGGTGTTGTTCGCCCCCGCATTGCTGCTGGCTGAGCCTAAAAACAATGATCCTAGACGGCTGCATCTGGAGTGGTCGGCTGTCCTACTCGCCAGCTTAGCTATTTCTACGGCGCCAGCTGGTTATCATTTCACACTTCTAATTCTCCCTGTGTGTCTTATGTGGGAGGCTGTCGAGGAACGGGCGGGCTGGGCGGCAACGGCAGCGTTTCTCTTCCTTTATGCGGCAATTGGATATCCCGGGTGGAAGACCATCGGAGCCATGTCTCCGTGGGCACTATTCAGCGTGCCCCGACTGTACCTCGTGGTCCTGCTATGCTTCGTATCCTATGGGTTATTGGCATGGCAGAAGCGCGATGGGAAACAAAGCCGTGACGCGTGGTTATGGGCGGGAGCCTTCGTCCTGTTGATGTTGCTAAATATCGCATCGGGGTTACGTCATCAAAGCGGTCTGTATGCAGACTATCAGTGGCGGCTTCCGGCTTCGGCGAACATGTTGCAGGCTAACGGGCCGGTAACCCAGAACGACACAATTCTGTTCACCGCGATGGTGCCGTCTGGGTACCATACCGCAATACAGAAGGACGACGGCATAAGCTTTGACACCGGCCGGGTCGATCAACTCGCTGTAACAGCGACCTCAGCCGAGCGATGGACGGAGGAAACTGGGCGTGAATCAACGATTGTCTCGAGCGTCTCAGGCAGGGAGGTGATTCGTCAGGCCGAGTTTCCCGTTGCATCGCCCGACGGCAGATGGTTGGCATACCTGCGCGACGAACATGGCCGCGATAGTATCTGGCTCCGTGCAGTGGATCGACCAGGGAGCAGAGATAAGGCTCTCACACCGATTGAGTTCGATGCACTGGAGATGTCGTTTTTACCGAATGGCTCGCTCATCTTCGCCGCTGTAGCGAATGGAGGACGTCCGGGGCTTTTCCTCCTGGACCAGGCTGGAGCTATCAGTTCGCTGGGTTCAGAGGAAGCTCGGTACCCGGCCGTCTCTCCAGACGGCCACTGGTTAGCCTTCAGCAAGTTGCAGAGCGGCAACTGGCACCTGTGGCTGCGCGATCTGCACAACGGCCAGACCGGCAGGCTCACTCACGCGGACTGCAATAACGTAGAGCCAACCTGGGCGTCGGACTCAAAGACGCTGGTTTACGCCAGCGACTGCGGGCGAGCCCTGTGGTTTACCGCGCTCTGCCGTCGCCGCATCCCCTAATAGACGATCATCAGACCCCATATCCAACCGGGGTGTGAAAACTCGTGCGCGAATGTGTATCCAGATATCGACGCGCCGCTTTGTAGCCAACGAAGGGAAATGTCTCCAGAATGTCACAGCTTTGTCATTTGATTATTTGAATCAATAACTTGGGGATAATGCTTGGCAAAGCATGCCGCGTATCTATATAGAATGAACTGGTAAAGATGAGTCGCGGACCTCGATATCCGCGATTCTTCAAGGGGATAAACGTGAGCTTGATTCTGGTCATTGAGGACGATATTAGGATACAAAAGGCGCTCCACCGACAATTCACGACGGAGGGTTACGAAGTGCATGTGACCGGCGACGGCGCGCAGGGACTGGCAAGTTGCAAAACCTTGAAACCTGCAGGCGTCGTATTAGATCTCATGCTGCCGAGTATGTCAGGCCTCGAGGTCTGTAAGGGCATAAAGAGTTGGTCTGCAAGTACCCCGGTCGTGGTTCTTAGCGCAGTCTCGGAGGTGGCGGATAAAGTTTTGCTACTGGAGTTGGGCGCAGATGATTATGTGACGAAGCCATTCAGTCCACGCGAGCTGATGGCGCGCGTCCAGGCAGCAATTCGAAGGACGCAAAAGCCGGCGACACACACTCATGTCAGCTTCGGAAACGTCACAGCGGATTTCTCCGGGATGGAAGTCTTCAAGGATGGCGTTCCTGTGCTCCTCACTGCGCACGAAATCAAGCTTCTGCAGTATTTCGTCGAACACGCAGAACGGGTCATTACGCGGGAGGAGCTCCTCAATGACGTCTGGAACTACACCTCGTATCCAACCACTCGCACGGTTGATAATCACATCATGAAGTTGCGGCAAAAGTTAGAGGCTGATCCGGCGAAGCCTGTATACTTCCGCACCATTCATGGTATTGGTTATAAGTTCGTCCGCGGAAATTGATGCGGCCGCTGTGCATGGGAGGGCGAGGCTGATGGACAGGCTGCGGATGAGGACGACGCTGCTGATCCCTTTGCTCATCCTCTCGTTCGGTTGCACGGTGCTGAGCCTCCTCGTGATTCGCACGATCGTCCAGCAGCAGACCCAGACAAATCTGGCATCCGATCTTCAGCATTCGGTAAAGACCTACCGTAACTTTCAACACCAGCAGCGGGCGCTGCTGGCGCGCGAATCTGCGCTGTTGGCGGATCTGCCGAGCCTGAAGTCCTTAATGACCACCTACGATCAGCGAACGATCGAAGATGGCGGAGTCGAGTTCTGGCAAGTGAGTGGATCCGATTTTTTTGCACTGCTCGATCGGAAAGGAAGTTTGATCGTAGCCTACAATCGCGGTCCCGCGCTCGATCGATCCGGGGTTGCCAAGGGATTGGAGATAGGCCTTCATAGACCGGAGGAGCCGGTTCTGCTCGCCCTCGGTGACCGTATCTACGAGATATCGACGCAGCCACTCTACTTTGGGCCGAGGGAGCACGGAACTCTTCTCGGCTTTGTCGCCGTTGGATATTCGATCGATGAACATGTTGCGCGAGCGGTCAGCGAAGCCGCCGCGGCAGAGGTTACTTTCACCGTCGATGGGCGAGTAGTCGTCAGCACCCTTAGCCCGGAGCTGCAACAGCAGCTCATTGCGCGTGGTGGGGAATTGTTGCGCCTGCCAACGGAGAACAAAAAGATTGAACTTGGAAAAGTAGACTATCTTGCGGCATCAGAGCGTCTCACCATGTCCGATGGGCTAGAGGGTGGGATTCAAGTACCTCAACTTGTCGTTCTCAAATCGTTCGCTGGCGCCACACAGCTGGTAGATCGAGTGAACCGATGGGTATTGACCCTGGCACTTCTTGCATTGGTTGCTGGTACAGGAATGCTTGTCTCGATCTCTCGCACACTTACGCGGCCCATCGAAACTCTGGTGGGCGGAACCCGAGCTCTCGCGCAAGGAAATTTTGATTATCAACTCAGCGAGGACGGAGCAGAGGAGATAAGGGAGTTAAGCAGAGCCTTTGAACGCATGCGCATTCAGCTGCGGCGCACTCAGAAAGAGCTGCTGGATTCGGAGAGACTTGCGACTATCGGGAGAATGGCGAGTTCCATCTCGCACGACCTACGACACTATCTTTCCGCAATGTATGCCAACGCGGAGTTCATGAGTGACGGGAACATCTCTCAATCGGAGCGTGAAGAGCTGATGCTGGAGGTGCAGACAGCCGTTCAGGGAATGACCGATCTTCTTGAGTCACTCCTTCTCTTTACTCAGACCGGGAGAGCGCTCCACCCGGAGTTCGAATCGATTGCGCTGATGATTCAGCGAGCGGTGAGTATGGTCCGCTCCCATCCCGGCAGTCGCGATGTAAAAGTCACGCTCAATGGACTTTCCTCCATGGAAGCATGGGTCGACTCGAAAAAGCTCGGCCGCGCTATTTACAATTTGCTGCTGAATGCCTGCCAGGCAGCGAAGCGAGGTAAAGGTCCTCCCCGGGTGACCTTGAGCCTCTACGAAGACGAACAATCGATCGGTATTAGAATTGCCGACAATGGCCCCGGCGTTCCAGCGTCTCTGCGTCAGAAGATATTTCTGCCGTTTGTGAGTGAGGGAAGGGAGAGCGGAATCGGGCTTGGATTGACTCTCGCCCAACAGATTGCACAGGAGCATGGCGGGAGAGTCGATCTTGATGAGACAAGTGAAGGCGAGACTGTCTTCACAATTAATCTGCCTAAGGCATCGTTGCAGGCACTCGGTGTTGTGGTCGAAAGAAAGACCTCACCGGCGTACGCCCCGGCAAACGGAGAAGGCTGAAGAATGAGAGACACTCGTCGCGAACTCCTCACTTGTCTGATCTTGATTGCGGTGCAGGCTTCCTTGCACGCTCAGTCGCCCGGCTCTATTCCTGCTTCTGCGCCTCCATCTTCTTCTACATCTGACACACATTCTGTCGAGTTAGAGCGGAAACTGGAAGCGATCTCATCGGCGCTTGCCGTAACTCATCAGCAACTCGAACAGTCGCAGCAAGAGATGGAACAGTTGCGTGAAGAGCTCGCGCAGATCAAGAAGCTTCTTGCCGCGCCTCAATCCCAGTCAGCCGAATCGTCCAGTTCAGGAAGCCCTGTGGATGCGGCGAAGGCGACGGCCGCAGCTATCGAAGCTCTACAGGAGCAGCAACAGACTATCGAGGCACAAGTCAAGGTGCACGATCAGACGAAGGTTGAAAGCAGTTCAAAGTATCCGCTCCACGTTACAGGTCTGCTTCTATTCAACTCGTTTGTTAATAGAGGCAGCGTCGATAACATTGATCTTCCCGAGGCCGCCCTTAATAATCAAAACAATACCACTGGCAATGGTAGCGCGGGTGCAACCTTTCGTCAGACGATCCTCGGGCTGCAAGGATACGGGCCCAGAATCGCTGGTGCGCGAACCTCTGCTGATGTCGATCTGGATTTCTTCGCTGGCCTTGCCTACAGCAGCTACGCAACCTCTGCCGGAACTGTCCGCATGCGGACCGCGAGCATCAATATTGATTGGACCAACGATTCGATTCAAGCAGGCTTGGTGGTGCCGCTGATCTCCCCTTTGTCACCTACATCCTACGCAATGGTTGCGGAACCAGCCTTGGCCGGCGCAGGGAACCTGTGGACATGGGCGCCGCAGCTACGATACGCGCATCAGATTCCGCTTCAGTCTGGAAGGCGGGTGCAGCTTGAATTCGGACTGTGGGATCCGCCGACTGCCGGCTACAGCACAAACGAATTGTTTCGCGTTCCGAGCCCCAGTGAGGCGTCGAAGCAGCCCGGTTATGAATCGCGCGTATCATACGGGACTTTCGCGAGCGAGCACCGTTTCCAGATAGGGGTTAGCGGATACTATAGCCGGCAAAGCTATTCCGGCAATCAAAGCGTGGACTCCTGGGCAGCTACGACGGATTGGCGAGTTCCGCTCAGCAACCGCTTTGAGGTCAGCGGGGAAGGATATCGTGGCAGGGCTCTCGGCGGCCTGGGTGGCGGGGTCTACAAAGACGTTCTGTTTGGCATCTATGCCTCCACGGGTATAAACGCCTATCGCGGCCTGAACGCTATTGGCGGATGGACGCAACTCAAAGCTCACTTCACTCAATCGCTGGAAGCAAACGCCAGCATTGGGTTGGACGACGGCTATGCCAGAGACTTTCATGAATTTGTCTTCCCGCCTACAGTGACTTCTACGCAACTACGTGCGCGCAACAAGATGGTCTTCGGTAACGTGATCTTCAGACCGAAGACGTACCTGATCCTGTCTCCGGAGTACCGCAGGATCTGGACCTGGCCCATTTATGGCACTGTGAACACCGCGGACATCTTTACTCTTTCCGCTGGATATCAATTCTAGGAGGCAGGACAGTGCGCAGCTTCGGACGCTCGATGATCTTGGGATGTTGGTCCGTTCTCATGGGAATCCCTGTGCAACAGATGCACGCAGAAGGAGTGGAGGTGTCCGGAAAAATTCTAATAAGTACGTTGATGCAGCCCGCTGGAAAGAAGCACAAAGATGAACCCGGCGTAGCAAATGTCGTTGTGTGGTTGTCGCCTCTGAAGCCTGGTGGTGTTACGCCCGTGATACCGGCTCGGCAGCCGGTATACCGGCTTGTTCAGAAGGACAAGATGTTTACTCCTCATCTGCTCGTTGTTCCTACGGGCAGTCAGGTTGAGTTCCCCAATCAGGATCCTTTCTTTCACAACGTGTTCTCGCTGTTCAACGGCAAGCGCTTTGATCTGGGGCTGTATGAATCGGGGACGAGTCGGTCGGTGCGGTTTGACCGGGAGGGGGTTTCCTACATCTTCTGCAATATTCATCCGGAGATGGGCGCTATCGTTCTAGCGCTGAACACTCCCTATTATGGGGTCTCGGGCGAGAACGGTGTCGTAGCCCTGCACAACGTTCCGGGAGGAAGTTATCGGCTGAATGTATGGAGTGAGAACGGTCAACTTGCAAACCCGGATGTCTCCCAGAGAATCGTGCAGGTCTCAACCGACGCTGTACATCTGGGTGACATAACGCTTCAGGCGACAACGGATGCATTAGCGCATCACAAAAACAAATTTGGCGAGGACTATGAACCGAGCCGCGAGCAGAAATATTAGATATAGCTGATCGAACAACTCGGCCTTTTTTGGGGTGAAGCCTGGTTGAGTATGGTGGATCGAAGAGCGATGTGGCGGCCACCGTTGCGACGGCGGGGTAGCCGTCAGGGGGCGAACGGAGCTGCGGCTGCATAGCCTAACTGTCGGCGAAGGGGTGCTGACGGCCAGCTGAGACTCCTCCGAGTATACGGAAGCCCTTCGCCGCTTGTGCCTGAGACTGCAACGCCGTCAGTTGTTTTGTGGCGACCTCCCAACTGGCGCAGCGGTCCATGCTTATTTTCTGTTTCACATAACTCCAAAATATGGACTCAAATCTCCCGGTCATAACTTCAGAACATCCTATCTGGGTCAGTCGGGCCGGATAGGAGGTGATCGGACCAGCCTGCAAGAGAATGCACGCCGAACTAGTAAATCTCGCAGTATTCGTCGCTCTTCCGTAATGCTACGTTGAAGATATATCGACATCATGGATGTGCAGTGTCACCGTTAGAGAAGCTGATTCGACTGAGGGGAAACTCAATCCAGTATGAATTTGCATTTATCCAATCTGCCTGGCAATTTGCTGAGGACCAGCGACGGAGCCAGCCGCGGTTTGTGCCTTATCGCATTGCTCTTTGTGTCTTTGGCCGGCGCGAGCACAGCACACGGAGATGTCGCGCTTCTGATTGAAGAGCCATATGGATTCTTCGGCAGCATAAATCCAACGGGGCATTCGGCAATCTATCTCAATCGCGTCTGCGCGGAGTCGCCTGTCTTGTTGCGCCGCTGCCAACCAGGTGAAACGGGTGTGGTGATTAGCCGCTACTCCCGTATTAGGAGGCTGGACTGGGTTGCAATTCCGCTACTGCCGTATCTCTACGCCATCGAACAGTCCGCGGATGTGCCGCAGTGGGCTGAACCTGCCTCTGTCGCAGACATGCGCAAAGCATATGCGGAAGCTCATCTGACATCGCTTATCTCCGCAACCAGGGGATACGATACGAAGAATGTTTGGCCTCAACTGTTGGGGGTCGCATACATTCGAAAGATCTACAGCTTCGAAATTGCCACGACGGACGAACAGGATGATCTTCTGATTGCCGAATATAACGGTAGGGCCAACCAAAGTCATTTCAATTTATTTACGAATAACTGCGCCGACTTCTCCCGGCGCCTCCTTAATTTCTACTATCCCCATGCGGTCGGTAGAAGCATCACAGCGGACATTGCAATAACGACTCCCAAACAGATTGCCAAATCGCTGGTAACCTATGCGCACCGCCACGATGAGCTCGAATTGAGCGAGATTGTGATCCCCCAGGTTCCTGGCACGATTCCTCGAAGCCACACGCCGCGAGGAGTCGTCGAATCTCTCCTGAAAACAAAAAAATATGCGGTTCCTATTGCAGTCTTTCATCCCTACTTTCTGGCCGGCATTGCGGTTACTTATCTGACGAATGGTCGCTTCGAGTTCGCAAAGAACGCACCGGAGATCCCCGTGACGGATCAGGAGGAGACCCTTGTAAGCGGCAAGTCGGACGCCCCTTTCAAATCCCTGGAGTCTTCGTTGACATTGTCTCGGGCCAGCGGCTGCTGTTGTATGGACCAACCGACGCAGAAATCCCTCTTTCGAGAGGTAGACCAATCTGTATGTTCTTCCGAAGGCGTTCCAACTGAAATCAGTGTCGGGAGTTTCGAATGGACCGGCCGCGAATATTGATTGCAGATGACACCCTGGTTGCCGAGGCGTTCAAAGACCTGATTGAACCGGATTACCAGGTCATTAAAGTCGTCACCGATGGAAAGACCCTGCTCTCCACTGCGGTGGAGATGAAGCCCGACGTCGTTCTAATGGACATGGATATGTCATCGCTGAGCGGGGTTGATGCTGGCCGGGAACTGAAGAAGCTTTTGCCCAACACCAAAGTTATCCTTCTCGCAATGACTGATGATCCCGATGTTGCCTCGAAGGCACTCTGCCAATGGTCGTCTGGCTATCTGCTGAAGAAATCCGCCGGCGTTGAGCTGAAACGAGCTATCAGCCAAGTCTTGCGCGGACATTCCTATGTGACACCCAGCATCGCACAGAAGTTGATTGATGAGTTTCTCCGTACGCCGCAGCAGAGCCGAACTAAAGAGCTCACAATACGTCAGCGGCAGGTTTTACAACTTCTGGCGGAAGGTCACTCGATGAAAGAAGCAGCTGAGATACTTAACATCGCTGTGCGCACCATAGCATTTCACAAATATCGCATCATGGAAGACTTTGGGCTAAAGACAAACTCCGACCTGATTCGCTTCGCCATGCGAGAACACCTTATTTCGGATGTCTAGCTGGCGTTCTCTCATCTCTGGTTCAAAATTCAAGACATGCAGAAGTGATAGAACATGAGCCGTGCCGCCAAAAATCAGCGGCACGGTTCGCGGTCAGCAAGCTTTATCGCTTCGGAGACAATCCGAAGGTTACCGCAAGCATAATGCTGCGTCCTGGAAGTACGCTGATGTTATCGCCACCAGCGATCGGTGTAGGGCCGGTGGTATTGAAAGGATCGGTGTAGCTGGTGCCGTTAGCCTTGATCGACTGGGTAAGAGCCGTGCCAGTGATGGAGTCGCCAGTGATGTTGTGTTGGTCGAACAGGTTGTTGAAGCTCAAGCGGAGCTTGGTCTGGTCGAAGCGGCCGCTCGTTCGGATCGTGTAATTGAAGTAGGCATTTGTCTGGTTGAACGGGTTGATGGTGGCCTGGTTGTGATAGGCGCCGTTGTCCGCGTAGAACGTGCCGATGCGCTTGTTGAACACACCAGAGTCCCAGCCCTTGCGCTGATAGGTGACGCCTTCGGCCTCGGTGTCGGAGGGCGTGCTGGCGACCCACAGACCGGAGGGCGCGGTGACAATGATTGGCGCACCAGTGCAATTCGTCGGAGCGCAGTTGACGCTCACATTTCCGACGTAGGTGGCACGACCGACTGAGGCATTGAGGTAGACGCTAAGGCCATGGGCGACGTAGATGTTGCTCTCCGCCTCGAAGCCCTTGGTGATGGAGCTGGGCTGGAGGAAGTAGACGGGCTCGCCGCTGGGGTCGAGCGTGGAGGAATAGCTGTTCTGGAAACGGATGTGATAGAAGTCGACATCGAAGGTCACGCGTTTGAGCTTGAGAACCGTACCCGCCTGGTAAGTAGTGTTGCGCTGCTGTTTGGGCAGGGTCTTGACTGGAGTGCCGTTCGGGCCCTGGGCGTAGTCGAACACGCTTGAGGGCGGTACGATGCTGCCGGTGGCGACCTGGCCATAGACGGACCAGTTGCTCTTGAGACGGTAGTTAGCGTCGATTGAAGGTAGCCACGCGGAGTAACTGCCGCCGTTGGTGATGAAGGTATTGGGATTGTTGGTGCCGAGGCCTCCGATGGTCTTGCCGTTATCGGCGTACTGTTTGGTGGCGATGTTGTAGTAGGCGAACTTAGTGCCGGCGGTGACGTTCAGACTCCTCGTAACGTGGAACTCGTACTCCGCATAGGGCTGGTAAGAGTTGGTCCAGAACTGCTCGTTGAAGTTAGAGAGGGCCTGATCGGCCCAGTTATTGAGCGGATCGCTGGGAAACTGGTGGCGCTTTGTGTTTGCCCACTCATACCAGAGACCGGCGCGCAGAATACCAAACTTCGAGATCTGGCTGATCGTTGAGGTCTCACCATATTTGCGATAGCTGTTGTACTTGTCCACGCCGCAGGGAATAGCGGTGACGCCCTTCTTGGTGACGGGCACGTTGCATGGGGCAATGGCGAGGCCGTTGTAGGTCTTCGATCCATTGATCGTTGTGGCTTCGGTGATCGGCGTGACGTTGGAATACTTTTCACTATTGTCGTAGTTGTAGGTGTATGGCTTCACATCGAGGACGATGTTGTGGCCCAATTCGCTGTGCACTCCAACGTACTCGAAGTCGGTGGGCACATGGTAGTAGTTGTACTGATTGTTGAGATAGTTGGCCGGGTCTGAGTTGTTGGTGAGGAGAAAGCTGAGGCCCGTGCCGGCAAAAGGAGCAAGTGTGCCGGTGCAGGTATAGCCGCTTGCGGCGCCATACATCTGGCACCGCGTTGCGCTGAAGTTGGGAGTGTTGGCATCGAGCCAGATGACGCCCGAGAAGCCAGTGAGAACGGTCTTATCAGAGATCTTGTACTGGGCCTTTATATCGCCACCGTTGCGGGTTTGATGATTGAAGGTCTGGTAGCCGTCGGACTGCAGATGGTGGATATCGAGCTGGAAGTTGAGCCTCTTGTTGGGAAGTACGTCGGCCGAGTCAAATTGGCCGTCGTAAAGATAGGTATTGAACGAACGCCAAAGGGCGTAGGGCCAACGGTGGAGGCGGTGCCTGGACTGCGGTCTAGGTCAATACCGCCAAAGAACTGTGCGGGGAAGAAGGCCCAGGAGTGGTGCGTCGGCGAGTTGGTGTCGTAGAACGGAATGCCGTCGAAGTCGATGTCGTAGTTGCCATCGGGAAAGCCCCGGAAGTAGGTCTTGCTCTGGCCAAGGCCGACGCCGTTTCCGTTGAGGGTAAAGGTCCCGGGTGCCATCGCGACCGCTTCACCGTAGTCGGCCACTGGTGAGGTGAAGTTCTGGACAAAGGTAGGACTGATGTAGGTACGCGCGGAGGTGGCTTCGAGCGAGGCGTCCATGGGAGCGAGCGCGGCGGAGATGGACCCGAGGGAGTTGGCCTCAACTGTGACCTGCTGCGAGACGCCGCCGACGTTCATCGCGACAGAGATGTCCTGGTCCTGCCCCGCGGTAAGTTGCACGGTGCGGCGGTTGAGATCGAAACCGGGCGCCGAGACTTCAACGGTGTAACGACCAGGAGTAAAGCCGCCGAGGGAAAAGTGACCCTGCGCATCGACCTTGACGCTACGGACATTGCTGGTTGACTCATTTTTTACGCTAATGGTCGCGTTTTGAAGGACGCCACCCTTGCCGTCGGTGACGGTACCGGTGACGGTGGTGCTGACTGACTGAGCATGTACCGATTGCGGTGCGGCAGAGAGTAAAAGTGCGCATAGACCGAGCAGCAGTGCGACGCTCCAGCGATAAAGTGTAGTTTGAGTCACAAATTCCTCCGGTAAAGTTGCAATCAAGCAGATACGGTGAAGATTGGGTTCTCAGCGGAGTGAGCGAGGCTATGCCTCGAGCACTCTTTATTGCTGAGGGACTGTCAAAGGGAGACCTAGCTTGCGGCGCGTCTCTTCACGCGCGGCTGCAAGGTCTCGTTGAAAGTTGGATGAAGCCACCAATGAGCCAAAGATCGCGTAGGCGACCCTGCGACTGGCTTCAATATCAGTGGCGTAGTGAACACCACAGATCAGCCGATTGTGGACATACTCGTCGGCGCGATCGAAAATCTGTTGGCGTTTCTCGGGGACTAGTTGCACAAGAGTAAAAGCAAGTAGATAGCCGGAAAGCGAATGTCCGCTGGGGTACGAAGTGGGCTCCGGGTTGAGTGGGCAGACTGGGTGAAGCGTGCTGTCAACCTGATAGGGGCGTGGACGGTGATAGATCTTCTTGAGCGGACCGCTTGCCGCACTTTCATCCTTTCGGACATGGGCAGAAAGTGAGGCCGTGATAGGCAAAGCCTCAGGGGTAAAACCTGGACCAAGGACGGTCTCGAAGACAAAAATATCTTCTTCATGATCGTCAGCCTGGGCCTGAGTGATCTGCACGGGTGTGCGCGCAGCCTCGATACGATGCAGCTCTGTAAGTTCTGACGCAGTTGTAGCTGAGCCTCGAGCAGGAGGTGGGGACAAAATCAGATCAAGGTGAAGTGATAGGGGGTCAATATAGTAGGATGCGTGGCTCGCAGATGTTCTAGAGAGCGCTTCCGTCGCGACAGGGTTCGTTGCAACAGGGTTCACCGACGGTCTCTGCCCGTATAAACTCGATGATGCAAACAGAACAATCAGGTTTGCAATCAGGTTTTTTTGTCTCATGGTGAGACTGAGCGTAAGGTCGCATTGTGAACACGGGAAGTCAGTCGAGTTACAACAAAATAAATTTCTTGATTGAAGAGTGGAATTCTTGCAATTCCACTTGATCTTAAGATTGATTTAAGTTTTATTTCAGCAACCTTAAATCGGGTTCACCTCTCGCGGGAGATTAGCTCGAATGAAGAACCCCTACCTTCACAGGGAACTTGATTTGAAAGACGGAGCCCTCCAGAGGAGTGCTTTCCACTGTCAGCTCTGCGCCATGTGCATCGGCGATCCACCGCCCAATAGAAAGACCCAGGCCGCTGCCTGCCGTCGCTTTTCTCTCTCGAAGATCAGCTTGATAGAAGCGGTTGAAGACCTGCAGGCGTACGTCCTCCGACATCCCTACGCCGGTATCGCGCACCGTCACGAATGCGTTGTCCGCGACGAGCGATACCTCAGCTCGAATTTCGCCAGACTCCGGCGTGTAACGAATTGCATTGTCCAGAAGTATTCCGAGCAGGCGTTGTAGCAGTAATTCATCGCCTTCGATATGAATCGTCTCAGCTGGAAGATACCAATCCAGGAGAATGCCGCTGGACTCCGCCAAATCCTCTACACGTCTACAGCCGCTGACGACTAACTCGCAAAGATCGATCTTTTTGAATGCGACTTCATGGACAAAGTTATCGCTTTGGGCCAGCGAAAGAAGCGCGTCCAGCAAGGTAGAAGCTGTTCGACACTCCATTACGATCTTGTCGAGGGCATCGCGATATTCCTCTTCAGAGCGGTGCCGGTGGAGAGACAACTGTGCCGTAGCAAGCATGACGGTGATTGATGTTCTGAGATCATGCGAGGCATCTGCTGAAAACTGGCTAAGGCGAGAGACTGCAGCCTCTAGTCTTGCTAGCAGTTGATTCCACGCCACGGCGAGATCTTGAATCTCATCTTTCGCTAACGGGACAGGTAGGCGCTGGGAGAGATTGCCGATCCCTATACCCAGGGCGGCACGCGTTACTCGATCAACAGGCTTCAATGCGTGCCGGCTCAGAAAGTATCCGCTTACGGAGGAAAGAATCAATAGACCAGGCATGAGAAGAAGAAGAGCGTTGCGGTACGTCCGCAGAATGTAGGCCTCCTCATCCAACGACCCCCCAATGTGGAGTCGAACCATGCGGCCATCGAGAAGAATCATGTGACACATGACGAGTAGAGACTTCTTGTCGAGGATTACTGAGCTGAACACCGGCTGCGTGCAATCGTCTTTAGAAGGCAACGCCCAGTCTCGGCCGATCCCTTCAGACGGAAAGAAAAGGCTGCCGTCGAGATTGTGGATATGGAATAGATTTCCCTCGTGGGTTACCAGAGCATAGTTTCTAAGTTGAGCGCTCAGCGGTTCGGTAGCGCCCTTTGCGCGATTCTCATTGAGCAGACTGATCAGCCGGTCTTCGCGCCCCTGCAGATGCGTTTTCTTCCCTTGAAGCAGCGCATACTCAAGAGCTCCGAATGACATGAGCCCAAAGACGAACAGGCCCGCTAACGTGACCAGCAAGTAGAGCAGCATGAGCTTTGCCCGAACAGATAGAGCATGCACGCTACGCCACCACAAACATGTAACCGGATCCGTGAACCGTTCTGATCAACGGTTGCCCCTTATCGGACTGGTCTTCGAGCTTCGAACGCAAGCCGTGAATATAGACATCCAGGGTATTTTCCTTTACATCTGCCGTGATCCCCCAGCCCGCTTCGATCAGTTGTTCGCGAGTAGTAATCAAACCCGGACGCCTAACGAGAGTTTCGAGCAGTTCAAACTGCTTCCGCGTGAGCGCAATCTCTTTACCAAGACGGATAGCTACACGGCGGTTTCGATCGAGGGTGACACCTCCTGCGCTGGCTGGCGGTAGCTCGATCGTCGCAACGCGTCTCGCAATGGCGCCGACACGCGCCAGGAGAATCTCCAGAATGAATGGTTTGACGAGGTAATCGTCCGCACCCATATCGAAGGCCTGCAAGATCTTTGGAACCGCATCGACTGCCGTTAAAACGAGTATGGGCGTTTTGCAGCGTTTTGCACGTACTTGCTCAAGAACTTCGAATCCATCCATCTCCGGAAGAAGAATGTCCAGCAACGCGGCGTCAAACTGCCCGGAGAGAAGCATGTGCGCTCCTTCTCGACCGTTATGCGAGACGGCGACGCTATGCCCATCTTCAGTCAATGCACGCTCGACCAGATTGGCAATTCTATTGTCATCTTCGATGACCAGTACATTCATCTTTGGGAGACCGTTTGTTAGCTTAAGCCCATTCGATCTGCCGCTATATTAATAAATGATCAAGATGATTACACGTGGCGATCCTCTAGGATTTCACCGACGGGGTCATATAGCCGTGTTCCGCCAGATGCTCTCCCATGCTGGCATAGATCGCTGGATCGCGGGGCTGCCAGGTCGCAAGCCCATCCACATATCGGTTATACATACAGAATGCGGCAGCAATCAGGACCGTGTCGTGGATCTCGAGATCTGTCGCGCCAAGTTTCCGTGCCTCCTCAACGCTTTTGGGAGAGACGTACTTGCCTCCCTGTTGCACTTGGCCGGCAATAACCAGAAGGGCTTTCAGTTTGCCGGAGATATCGGCCTGCAAAAAATCATGCGTCACCTGGTCCACAGCACCTGCATTCTCGCCCAAGTGCGCGGCCGCAGCCGCTCCGTGACTGGTCTGACAGAAGTAGCAGTGGTTCTGGCTCGAGACATACGTCGCAATCAACTCGCGTTCCGCCGGGCTCAACGTATTGGGTTCATGCAGCAGCACGTGTGCCAGCTCTCGCATCGGCTTGGCCGTCTCCGGCCGAAAGGCGAAGCCACTGCTAATCCCAGGCAGTCCTTCGGGTAGAGATATATGTGGCATGATTATCGGCTCCTCTATGGTTCGTAAATTGTAGAGTGTTGGTCGTTGATGTCTCACGCGTTCCTGCCGGAGACAAATACTCCTTGCTAATCGCGGCGTAGCCGTCGCTGGCGATTCTCTTGCCACGTTCTCGATACATGGCTTCGTCCCTCGGCTGCGTTGTTCCCAGCCCATCGACATAGCGGTTAAACATGCAGAAAGCCGCGGCGATCAAGACCGTGTCGTGGATCTCGATGTCGGTCGCGCCGGCTTCTCTTGCATCCGCGACCGCTTTGGACGTAACGTATTTGCCGCCCTTCTGCACCTGCCCTGCGATCACCAGCAGCGCCTTCAGCTTATCGGATATTGCAGCGTTCCTAAAATCAATCTTTACGTTCTTCACCAATGCTTCGTCATCATCAAGGCTGGCCGCGGCAATGGCACCATGGATTGTCTGGCAGTAATAACAGTCGTTCTCGGCTGACACGTATGTCGCAATCAGCTCACGCTCCGCCGGTGTCAGGGAGTTCGGTTCATGCAACAAAATCTCAACCAGGTCATTCAGTGGTTTAGCCGTTTCGGGGCGAAAGGCCATCGCGCCCCGGATACCAGGAAGTCCTTCAGGCAATTGAATATGAGCCATCGGTTGTCGAATCCTTTCAGGAGACGGTCTCTTCGGGAATTGTTGTCGCCACAGTCAATTGAGGCGAGAAAAAGAAACGACGGACAGGGTCGCCGCACAACACTGCGGTCAAACCCAGCAGGGCTGGAATCGGGTCATGAATCAGAATGAGTAGATTGATCACTGCGCATCCAAACAGAAAAAGCACTGGAGCAGCCGGATACCACCATCTGCGCACCGGTTCCTTCAGCCGGAAAAGCGAAGCAGCGGACAGCGCCAGAAAGCATATCGCCGACAAGATGATGAACGAAAGAATGCGGTCGAACGCTCCGAAGCAAAGAACTATAAGAGCGAGCCCGGTTTGTAGCAGGACCGCACTCGCCGGAGTCCCAAAACGCGAATGCAGTCGCCCGAAAGCTGAGAAAAACGCGCCATCCTTTGCCATCGCGTAGTACACACGCGGCGCAGCCATCGTAAGGGCCATCATCCCGCCCAGCACTGAAAGCAGAACGCAGGCAGAGAGCACGCGTCCGCCCAGACTTCCGAACAGCGCCTCACCGAACTGGGCCACAAAAGCCGTGTTGGAAACGATGCGGTCCAGCGGCACCACAGAGAGGAAAGCGAAGCTTACCAGCAGATAAACCGCCGTCACAACCAGCACGCCACAGGTAAACGCCAACGGAAGATTTCGGCGTGGGTTGCGCACCTCACCTGCGATCTTGCCTGCCTCCCACCATCCGCCAAAACTGAAGAACGCGCTCACCGTGGCGCCCGCGATGGCGGCGAATACGGGTTCAGATCCCGCGCGCCGCTGCACCAGGGGCAGTATGTTGTCCACGGTCGAGTGGCCTGAAATCCACGCCCACGCCACCAGACACAGTAGCACGCCGATCTTCAACAGATTCGCCGTCGCCATCACTCGCCGGCTCAGCCGCGTCCCCACATAATTCATCGCCCCAAGCGCAATCAAGACTAGCGCCGGAACCCACAACCTTACATGCTGCGACACGCCAGTCAGAGAAAAGATGTAAGGAGCAGCACCCATAGCCAGAGCCGCGGCCAGCCCGGGATCCATGACAGCAGCTGACATCCACCCATACAGGAACGCCACCCGGCCGCCATATCCTTCGCGCAGATAGACATATTCTCCGCCTGCGAGAGGGAAGCGCACCGCCAGCTCTGAGTAGCAGAGCGCTCCGCACATCGCGATCAGGCCCATGCCGCACCACACGGCGGCCAACAGTGCGGGCGACCCTAATGACTTTGCCATTGCCGCAGGCGTCAGAAAAATTCCCAGCGCAATCGACTCCCCCATCACCACGGCGATCGTGCCCGCCAACCCCATTTGCCTGCGCTGTTCCATGGAGCCAACATCCTACGTGGCCCGTCAACGATCAGCATCCACCAAAAGGTTGAGACAGAAGGAGAATGCGTTGGAGCAGGACTGGCTGGTAGGCCCACCAACATCGGGGTCGCAACAACTCCCATAACAATTCATCACAAAATTGTGGTCTGGGCGACGGTCTCGAACTGCGGCACTTCTGCGCACATATTCAATGGCTTACTTCGCCTGCAACTCAAGCACCTGAATCGAAAAAGCCGGCACGGAATGGCTAAACTTCGTACCAACTCCCTTTATTGTTGTTTGCACTGGCACAATGCGTGTTGGAGATGAGATCGTGTTCGTCTGCGCCAAAGTGACGCCTGTCAAACTCTCCACGGTAGCCGCATTCGCGACGTTGCTCGCGCCCGTCATTTCAATCTCGACCGGCTGAGCGACAGAGGATGCATTGACGAGTTTGAGATACACCGCGCCCTTCCCGGAATCGCGTGTAACGGAGTAAAAGAACCGCTCTGCGTTTCCGTTGACCGAAGACGTCGGCACCTCAGTCCCAAGGTATTTCGCAAACAGTACCTGCGCGTAATAGGAGGGCGATCCATAGCTGGCAAGTGCGTCGTACCCGATCAGGTTCGACTCCCACTGCATCCCTCCCGGGTTTACGTTGACGAACAGCGGCGCATACGAGGCCATTACGATCAGGTCGCTGTTTCTCTCCATTCCAGTCATCCACGCCGCATCGCCAAGCGCTGCGCCCATATTCGTGGTGGGCGAGCCTTCGCGCGTTGCCCACTCGCCCACAAATATCTTTGGGCCATTCCGGTCCACGCTGTCATAGTGCTTCACGTCGGCAAAGAACTCGTCCGCGCGCTTGTAGTAATGATCGTCGAGAACGTCCGGCTTCATCCTCTTCAGCGGCGCAGTCGCGATCAATTCGAGCTGCGGATATTTGGCCTTGATTGCTTTGTAGAACTGCGCATAGCGCCCTTCATAGCTGCCGGAGCGATCGAACCAGTCTTCATTGCCGATCTCGACATACTTCACTGCAAATGGCGCCGGATGACCAAGCTTGGCCCGCACCGCGCCCCATTTGGTAGAAGCATCTCCCGTTGCGAATTCAATCTCATCAAGCGCATCCTGCAGAAAGGGAACCAGCGCTGGTCCGGGGTTGATGTGGTCACCCTTCAACGAGTATCCCGCATAGACCGCCAGTACCGTATCGATCCTCAGGTCTTCGCTCCACTCCAGGAATTCCAACAGGCCCATTCCATCCGACGATTGGTAGTTCCAGGGGCTGCGGTGCGTGGGTCGGTCGACTAGTGGCCCGATCGTATTCTTCCAGTCGAATCTCTCGTCGATCTGATCGCCTTCAAGATAATTGCCACCCGGCAGCCGCAAAAACTTCGGATGCATAGCGGCCATCATCTCCATCAGGTCAGGACGGTTTCCATTTTCAAGGTTCTTGTAGGTAGGCGGAAACAGCGACACCAGATCGATCCACACTTTGCCCGCGTGTCCTACTGTTAGTAAAAGATGATTTTGTGCCGAGGTCTCGATCTTTCCCGTCGTCAGGG
>WNFD01000472.1_pt1 | contig 39811 bp, 35 predicted proteins | sample 5400491 | NCBI WGS metagenome assembly WNFD01 (sample SAMN13153343, study PRJNA577476) | soil metagenome | isolation source: 120 cm saprolite under Douglas fir tree site 2 hole 2 replicate 2 | place: USA:California | collected 2015-04-18
GGACGTCGCTTGGGAGTGAGCAAGGGCTTGAGGACTTGCCACTGCGCCTCGGTCAGGTCCATGCCCTTGATTTACGCTAGTTTGCATAACTCACAAGTTCCAAACGCTTTGCATGTGTTTATGAGATAACTTCTAGTTAGACGGGACTTCAACCAGCGAGCGACGCCGTCAATGTCACACAAAGGAAACCGCATGACCAATCACCGCGAAAGTAATCGGGCCGACTACGAGCAAATGTTGAAAATCGCCATCGACGAGGCGCGCCAGGGCCTCGCCGAAGGCGGCATTCCCATCGGTGCCGCTCTTTTCGATCGTCAGGGAAACCTCCTGGGGCGCGGACACAATCGCCGTATCCAGGAGAACGACCCCGCTATCCACGGAGAAACCGACGCCTTCCGCCGTGCCGGCCGCCAGCGCACCTATCGCGACAAAATTATGGTCACCACGCTGGCGCCTTGCTGGTATTGCAGCGGCCTCGTCCGCCAATTCCGCATCCCCACCGTAATCGTCGGCGAATCCCGCAATTTCCACGGCGGCATCGACTGGCTCCGCGAAAATAGCATCGAGGTCATCGACCTCCACTCCGCCGAATGCATTGAGCTACTGGCTGCCTACATCCGCGCAAATCCCGCCATCTGGAACGAAGACATCGGCGTCGAGTAAGCGGACTGACCGTTCAAAAATCTCCACAACAAAGCCAAATTTCCCCTACACTCTTGCCCATGCACCTGGACGTCGACTGGGTCCGCGATCTGTGCCTCTCGTTCCCCCACGCAACCGAGCAGGTCACCTGGGGCGTTGATCTCACTTTCCGAATAAGCGGAAAGATTTTTGCCGTGACCGTTCTGGAACCGGCGAAAGTTTGGCTTTCCTTCAAATGTTCCGCCGAAAATTTCGCGGAACTCACCGAACGCGCCGGCATCATTCCCGCACCTTACATGGCCCGCGCGCAATGGGTTGCGCTGGAAACTAAGGACGCCTTGCCGAAAGAAGAACTCGCCGTTCTCCTGCAAGAATCCTACAACCTTGTTTTAGCCAAGCTTCCCAGGAAAACTCGCGAAGCTTTGCTGCAACCGCCCAGCCCTCGCACAAAGCGAAAGCTCGCCTCGCGCAAGCCCCGCAAAAGGTCCTGAATCGCGGCATGTCCGCGCGTGCCCGGCAAACCCACGCGCGCACTCAATCGCTGCCGCTCATCCGGTCTTGGAATGAAAATTTCGATTCCAGCGCCAGCGGTTTTCCATCTACCTCGCCGTAGGGATAGATAAAGTAGTTGAGCGGCTCGCCCTGCTGCGCCGGGTCCAGCCGGATGTCTCGCCCTACGCTGAACTGCAGGCGATTGTCGTCGTGCGCCCCGAAAAAATAATTCTTCTTCTCTGGATGCTTCCAAGCCTCTGAAGCATCCACCGGAATCCAACCGTACGGCGCGACATAAAACTGCGCCCAGCAGTGATATCCCGGGATTGTTCCGCCATGCTGATCCTCCGGCAGCGAGAAACCAATCTCGAACCGCGCCGGAATTCCCGCTGCCCTCATCATGCCGATGAACAGCGAATGGAAATCCGTGCAGTTGCCGCGCTTAGCCGTACACGCCCAGATCGCATCGCCGTTGCCCCACCCGGTTCCAGATTTGTCATAGCGCATCGTCGCGATCACGTAGTCGTAGATGGCCCGCGCTTTCGCCACCGGGTCTTGTATTCCCTGTGTCTCCTGTGCGGAAAGTTCCCCGATGATTCCCCCGAGCGGCACGCGCTGGTCTGGCTGCAAAAAGCGCTGCCGCTCTCCCGCGTCCACTCCTGTTTTCGCAGCGATCGGCTGCGCGCCCAGCGCAACCCGATGCTCCTGCCGCGTCGCCTGAAAATGGACACGCACCTCTGCCGGCCCGGCGGCTTTCGCCGCCGGAACCTCCAGATATACGTACTCATTCCCATATTCTGAATCCCGATGCGTGTTGTAAGGGAAGGGAGATTCGATTTTCAATTCGCTGATCGCCTGGTACAAATCCGATCGCGGCAGCGGAATCCAAATCCTTGAATTTTTTGCGCCCCCAGGCAGCTCCGGAATTCGCGTTACGTACGTAAACTCGAAACTGCGCGCAGCAGTACTCGCCTGCGAAAAAGTAGAAATACCGCTCCCAACAGCGGCGACCACCACGATAAAAGCAAACGCCGCAACACAACCCTTGCGCGACTTCATGGCAAAACCTTTCTCCAAGCCAATCCAGCCTGGTTCCTATTCAGGGTTCACGAACTCGAACTTCAATTGGAATATTCGCCGGCGGGACCCGCGGTCAGCGGGCTGCTCAAGTGAAGCCTTGAGGTGGTCGCAGAATGGGCAATTCTAATCGCATCGGGACCTATGTACTTCTGGATACCACTTTAATCCTTGGGCGCCAAGCCTAATCTTCGTCCTGGCCGGACTCCTCATCGAGTTCACTCTTACCTTTAATAAAGCTCAGTGCCTTTTTCCAAGCCTGATCCGCAACTAGGCGGCCGGTGGCTCTTCCTACGAGATCTGCAAGCTCGAAATGGATTCCGCCATACCGGCGGGATATTCCAGCCTGGTTCGCCGCATCTGTGAAAGTTGCCCAGGAAAGGGTGACTTCTTGTTTGGGTGTCAAACCCGGCTCGGTGTTGGAGCTTCCCGCGGAAAAAGTCACAGAATCTCCGAATTTGTCGCTGTGGGTGAAGTGCTTGAGAATCTCCGCGCCAGCTGCACTGAAAGTGCTATGACCAGAGATGTATTCCGGGAAAGGCGGCGTGGGAAACGTGGCCAGTTGATAGGGAATCCACAGTGAACCATCAAAGGTTTGCGTCCCTTGGAAAGGGCGCCAAGCCTTGATCTGCTGACCATGAAAGAGGTAGGGGATGCTTGTAATGGGACGCACAGAGTCGAAAGCGCGCTTTACATCCCAGGCGGCGATACCAGCGTCGAAGATGGCGTTCGTCAACGCAAAGAACATCTTGGCGTCATCATCGACGGTATGATGGTCGCGGCGTGAGACAAACTCGCCAAATAGGTCCCAGTGTCCCGGCGGAAGTTCAGTGTGCGGACCATTGGCCCAGTACTCGGCAATCATCTTTTGTTCGTCCGTGAGGTTCGCGCTTAGGGTGATCAGATCCTCGGATTGTTGCAGGTAGGTCTCTGAACCGAACAGAGCCGGACCGAATTGGGCGACAAAGGATCGAAACTGGTCCGGCGAAGTCATGGCGAAGGGGACTACGCGATACCACTGCGCTCCCACAAACGATTGGGTGACGATCTGTGGGGTCGGGCGGGTCGCGCCATCGTCGTAAGTCAGTCGCTGCCAATGGTCAGGATCCAGCACCAACGCTGGATTGACCGGCACGGTGCTCGCCGGATTCACCGAAACGTATCCAGTCCAATCGGAATACGCCCCTGGATGCAGATCGCCGAGTTGGTTGGAACCGTCGCCATGACGAAACGCAAGTACCGCAGCGCAAGCCACATTCCCAATCCCCGCTTGAGTGTTTGTATTGATGGTTAGATTGTTCGGGTCGTAGCCCAAACTAGCCATGAGTGGATCAAAGACACTAGCTTTGTCGAGCGCAAAGAGATCCACTAGCGCGCGATAGGCTGCAAAGCTGATAGCTTCGTTCTTGTTGGCCAACGTGCGTTCTCTTTTGGGTCGCCGCAGCTCGTCCCCAAACTGCGTGCCGACAGCTCTCCTGTCGTATGCCGCCCACGCATCAAAAATGCAAGTGTGCACAATCGCCAAGGCACGGGCCACCATGGGCGGACCTATTCGGGAATCGCGAACCCCTTGCAATGCCGCGGCGTTCCATCGCACCACCACGTTGTCGCTGGCACCGGATTGTCCTAGCGCGCCTATCGGCCAAATGAGAACAGTAATGGTAAGCAGGCATCGAAAATATAGGGGGAGCTTAGATGTCGACGTGGACGGCACGGGAATAGTCGCGGGCATTGGGATACTTCCTCCAGCTATCGTGAACCCCGAAAACTACGCGAAATCACCTGTTCTCCCTGCGGATTGACAGCGCAACAGCGAGCCCGCGTACTGATTCCCGTTCGCCGGGGAACCTACTTACCGTCTCTGAGTGCGCAGGGTCTTCAGCAACCTCAAGAGAACAGGGCGCCGTTGCTCTCGTGACCAATCTGCGCGAAGTGGCTAACAGTCGATGCAGGGTCAGCGACGAATTGGAAGCCATCTTGTGATGTTGGTGTGAACGGCGGCTTCGTCTCTGGCGTCATCACAGTTACGGCTATAGTGGCGGAGTTCTCGACGAAATCGCCTTTGAAGGTCGCTCCGTTGCTGAACGACTTCCTCTTCGTTATCCCCTTCCATTCAATGCGGAGCGATTTGAGGAAAGCGCTTACCAATCCCAAGGGGTGCAAGGGGTTCAAGCTGTTCGGCACCGTGAACGCGTCGAATACGCGGCAAACGTTCTCTAGGTGCAGAACTGCCTCGCCTTCATCCAGGTCCACCTCCACGCTTCCCTTCGGGATCTCAATCGTCCATAAACCTAAAGTTGGAGAAACTCCGGGGTCGTACGAATGCGCGCCCAACGGGCTCGCTGTTATGCTGTCGATTCATATGAAGGCAAAGGCACCATGGCGCCTTCGCTCATCTGAGCCGATAAACGTGCCTTTCATGAATCGCGTATCTGTGTGGAACTGGTACGTAGCTTTCGCTCCGGTTTTGGTATCCATTCCCGTTCCGCTGAATGTAAGGTCGACCTGGCCGACAAACCCTTCAAAATTCGTAATCGTGGATGGGTCGCGCCCTTCCGGATGGACTCCGGTAGCATCTGTCGCCGCGAGTGAGCCATCGATAGGGCCCGGGAAATAGAAGTGAAGAGGACCGAAAGGGCCAGCCGTCACATGCGGTAAGGGGAGTGCAAGACCGCACGCTTCCTTGCCCTCATTGTCCTCGTCGTCGGCAAGCGCCGACAACCGCAGTCCAGAGCCGAGCAAGAGTCCAGCTCCGGCGGCTGTGCCTGCTGCCCCTCGAATGAGATTGCGCCGGGTTAGCCATTTCTCCTGAAGTTTTTTCCACGAAATAGACTTTTCGTCATTCATTGTCGTTCTCCTCCGACTCGCCGTCCACGCGCACGAAAAGAATGTGCCCGCCGGAGAGTGATGGCCCGAAGTCCCGAACATACGTGTCGAGAAGCCATGAGAAAGAAAAGCGAGAAAGGGAAAATGGGAAAACCGAACGTACTCTGCGCCCGCAGTCCTCACATGTCAAGTACGAAATCTGGTAATGAGAGTACTCACGCTCGCGGGAATTTCGAAGGCAAACTTAAGGAATCCCGAACAGATTAATTCTTGCTACGGACCGATGCGCGAATCGCGCACGCCTTGCACCGCGGCCTAATCCTGGCTGTGGACCTCGAATGCGCCCTGCACGAGAATCTCGTTGAACGAGAATGTTAGGCTATTGACGGTCAGAACCGCGGCTGCTCCCGGCCCGCCCCTGTGCGCGATGAACGTAAACGGAACATTAGTGCCCGCGCCGAGGCCTGTGATGTCGGATACACCGGTAAGTGTAACGGTATCCTCGCGCACACTGGCTCCTGTGATCTTGCCGACCACATACATCGCGTTCACCGTGAGCTGGCCACTATCTGGGCCGGTCGTCGCCTCGGGCGCAAACGCCAGACAATCAAACGCGCCCGTGACGCCCCCATTGGAGCGTTCAGCGTGAAAGGCTACCGTCGTAATCACGGGAACAAAACCCGGAGAGCCTGTTCCCCCGTGAATAATCGTGGTGCCAGCGCCTCGCGCGATTTCTTTGCTATCGTTGTCGGAATCGCGGCCGGAAACTGTCCGAGTTGAAAATAGCACCGCCAGGGCGAGGCTAGCTACCATCAACGTGCCAAGGATCATGCTCCTGTAAAGATTCAATCTTCTTCCCATCCCCTCCTCCTTTTTCCGTTTTTTGGGGGCGGGCGCAGCCCGCCCCCACCGTCCAAGGTCGTGGTCAAGTATGGGTCAAGCTCACTTAGACCGCCTAACTCTTGAGCTATTCCAGCGAGAAGCCCGCGCCGCTCCGCCTCTCCAACGTCCCGACCCGAGAGCTCCCATCACACGCTTACGGTCTCAGGCTCCGCGGTCGATGCTTACGCCTTGGATGCTCAAGTGGCTGATGCCCACGCCAGGACTCGGAGGCTCGAAACTGCCATACGCCGGCGTGTCCAGAAGTTTCCAACCTTCATCCTCACCGGTCAACAAGGGTATGGCCCCGACGTTACAGATCACCTCCATCGTGAGCCCCGAGCCGATCCCCTGGACGTCTGCCAGAATGGTAAGGATCGCAGGCTGGATGGTGCCATAGGAGCCAAGGCCTTTTGTGTCGTAACTCACGAACCCCGTGGGCTCCCAGAAACCTGAGGCGATCAGGGGCCTGGGTTGGGCGTGCTTCTGATCGAACAGAACGAAGCTGCCGCCCCCCTTCACCCATCCTGCGTCGGGGTCGAATGTCCCACACCCTTGCATCCCGATCCGCGGGAGAACACCTGAACTGGTGAGCGAGGCCTGGCTGAATGAGACGAAGACGTAAACCCTGTGGCCGTTATTAGGGCTCCCGGCCAGAGCGTTGAGGTTAGGTAGCAGGGCCGGAAGCGACGCGGCGCCAGCGGAACCGAGCAAGAGTCCAGCGCCGGCTGCGGTGCCGGCTGCTCCACGAATGAGATTGCGCCGGCTCAGCGATTTCTGTTGAAGTTTTTTCCAAGAATTAGAGTCCTGTTCTTTCATTGTTGTTCTCCTTCGACTTGCTGGCAGTGCACACGAGGGGAGTGTGCTCACCTACGAGTGATGGCCCGGGTCCCGAGAATATTTTCCAGAAAGCATGAGAATAAAATTGCGGGAAAGAGAATGGGAAAACTGGCCCGAGACTGCGCCCCCAGTCCGGAAATGTCAAGTACAAAGTCTGGTAATGAGAGTACTCACGCTCGCAGAGCTTTGACGGTCGCTTAACTACTACTTCCGTTTTTCGATTCCCAGAACGCCATTTCTTTCTGGAAACTGAAATCGTTCGGAAGGACTGTCCCCTGTTTATCGATACGTCTTGAGATGCGAAAACTCACCCATGACGAGCGGGCCTATCATGTGGGCAAACTCCTTCAATGAACCGGCGGCCCTAATACCGGCAGCGAGTTGGCTACTTTTTCCTAGACTGCTCGCGTCGCAAATTGCAGCGCAGTTCCTCTTTGGCTCGGAAGATCATCATCCTGACCGCAGGAAGCCGCCTTTTCAGCGCGCGTGCGATCTCGGAGTAACTCATTTGCTTGTAGTAGCGCAGCACCAGCGGCACCTTGTATTTTTTGGGCAAGCGAATCAACTGTTCCCTCACTTCGAGCCCTTCTTCCCGGCGCAGAACTTGGGAGAGTGGCGAAGGAGTTGAATAGTCGGGGACTTCGCTAAGGTCGGCTCCGTCCACGCACGCTCCTTTCTCGCGTTTTCTTCGTCGCAGCTTATCAATGCAATGCCGGCCTGCCACCTGCGACACCCAAGGGCGGAAGGGCACCGCCTCATCTCTTGTGTCCAGGACCCTGTGCAGCTTCAAAAAGACCTCTGCCGCCGCATCCTCGGCGTCTTCCGGCTGCCGAAAGAAACGCCGGCAGACCCGCAGAACATGGCGATAGTGCTCCGCGTAGATCGTGCTTAGTATTTCGGGGCAGGTTTGTAGGGGCTGGTTCAGCGCCCCGCAGAGCGCCGTTTCTTCCATGAACATTGAAGTCGTTCGCGTTGCCATCGCCCCTCCTTTGCCTTGAATTTGGGCACACCACGACTTCCGGGCCCGCACGATGCAACTCGGGGAGCTCGGGCGTACTTCAGTTCAGCTATTTGGAACGATTCCCTCCCCGTTCAGCTTTCTTCGGTCGCACGACCGAAGTCGGCCCACGGGGAGGCGCCGAAAAATCCTTGCTGCGCGAAGGGGCCCGCTCGATCATGGTGCTCTCGCGTCGGCGGATGACCAGGAGTGTCAAGTCATCCTCCGGTGAGCACGCGTCAGCGAAGTCGAGCACCGCCCCAAGCGTAGAGAAGAGAACTTGGTTCGCGCTCCCGCCGCCGACCGCATTCGCCGCCGCCGATAGTCGCCTCGTCTCAAACTCCTCGTCTTCGGAATTTCGGCACTCCGTCACGCCGTCGGAGTAAGCCAGCAACATATCGCCGGGATTCAGTCGCACGCTCCCAGAGTCGTACGCCGCTCCTTGCAGGGCACCCAGCATCGGTCCACCTTTTTCCAGGCGTTCCACAGTCTTGTTGCTTCTCAGCAGCAGCGGGGGTGGCAGGCCGGCGTTACAGTATGCAAGTTCATTCTCTTGCGGATCGAGTCGGGCAAAGAACAGGGCCGCGATCGGCGGCTCATCCTGATCCTGGCACAGTTCCGCGTTGACCTCGGCAACGGCAGCCGCCGGGTCCGCATGCCTTCGCGCACAGCGCCGGATCAAACCCATCAGATGGGCCTGCCAAATTCCCGCCGACAACCCTTTGCCGGCGATGTCACCCACCGTCAATCCAAGGGCGGAGTCCAATTCCATCACCTTGAAAAAGTCTCCCGAGAGATGGCGCACGGGAAAAATTTCGCCGGCGATCTCGAACTCGCCCCAGAGGAGTTCACGCGGTGCGCAGAGCTTCCGTTGAATCTGGGCCGCCTCATAGATAGCCTGTTGCAGTTTTGCTTGTTCACGTCGCACTGCATCCAGTTCCTGCTTCACCGACTGGATGCCCGCCGTAAGGCTTCTTGCCGTGGCGGGCAGACCTTGACTCGCGTTCCCTGCGCGTTTCGCCTCCCGCTCTAGGCGGTTCCCGGGCGCGCTCTGCCTGATGTCCAGCATTCCTTCGGTCGAGGTCATCATGTTCATCTCATCCTACGAATTTGTAGCCCACTCCATGCACCGTCAGAAAGAAACGGGGCTGCTCCGGAACCGGTTCGAGTTTCTGGCGAATCCTTACAATATGAGCATCCACAGTCCGAGTCGTTGGAAAGTTCTCGTAACCCCAGACCTCGTCGAGCAACCTGTCGCGGCTCAGGGTCTCCCCCGAATGACATAGGAAATGCTTCAGCAGCTCAAATTCCTTGCTAGAAAACTCCACCGGCTTACCACCACGCAGGACCTGGTAGCTGCGCAAGTTCACGTCGACATCGCCGAAGGAATAGCGGTCCTGCTCTTTCGGTAGCGTCTTTGCCCGTCGCAGAACGGCCTTCACGCGAGCGAGCAGTTCTCGGATGGAGAAGGGCTTCGTGACGTAGTCATCGGCGCCGAGCTCGAGACCCACAACCTTATCCACTTCCTGGCCGCGCGCGGTAAGCATGATGATGGGAATCGAGGGGCGCTTGGCCTTTAGCTGCTTACACACATCCAGCCCGCTCATGCGTGGCATCATCACGTCGAGCACGATCAGGTCTGGGGAATCCTTCAGGGCCCGCTCGAGCCCTTCGACGCCGTCGAGTGCCGTTATCACTTGAAAGCCCTCGTACTCGAAATTATCGCGCAGCCCCGCAACCATGTTCGGCTCATCCTCGACGATCAGAATTTTCGTTGTTCCCATGACCTCTCCCTTAGGCTCTCCCCGGAGCATGGCACCACCCCACACTCCGTGGCCCCTCACGCGGCTGCCTTCGCAGTCCGTAAACCAGGATCCAAAGGCAACGCGATCGTGAATTTGCTCCCTTTCTCGGGGGTGCTTTCGACCAGTACGTCCCCGCCATGCGCCCGCGCGATGTGCCGCACGAGCGAGAGGCCCAATCCCGACCCCTTGATGTTGTGTACCAGCGGGTCGCCACAACGATAAAACTTCTCGAAGATTTTCTCCTGCTCGTTCGCCGCGATGCCGATCCCCCGGTCCCGGACTTCCAGATTCACGCGGCTGTTCGCGCGGTACAAGCTCACACCGATGTACTTCTGGTCCTTGGAGTACTTCAATGCGTTGTTCACCAGGTTGAGCAGCGAGCGCGCGATCGCTTCGCGGTCCACGATCACCGGTGGAATGTCCCCGGAGATGTTCTCCTCGAAGGCGAAACCGTTTTGTTCGATCTGGAACCGGTAGGAATCCAGGGTCGACCGCACCAGGTCGGCCAGGTTAGTTTCCTTGAACTCGTATTCCTTGCGGCCCGCTTCGATTCGGGAGAAGTCCAGGATGTTGTTGATGAGCGCCGTCAGGCGTTCGCTCTCCTCCCGAATGATGCGGAAATACTCCTGGTACTTTTCCTTTGCCGTGAGCCGCCCAAGCTCCAAAGTTTCGGCATAAAGCCGGATCAAAGCCAGCGGTGTCCGCAATTCGTGCGAGACGTTGGCGACGAAATCGGACTTCAGCCTGGCCAGATTCATTTCTCTGGAAACGTTGCGGTAAGTAAGCCAAATCCCGCCGACCATCAGCAGACAGAGCGCGGCCAACACGGTGTAGTGAAATCTGAGGAACTTCATGCCCATGTCTGCGATCGTCGTTCCCTGGTATTTGATCGCCAGGACTAAGGACGGGAAGACATCCGCAAAGGTGCGCTCCATCTCCGGCTTTTCTCCGTCCCAATTTGCGGAAGCCACCCAGGGGGTGGAGTCCTTCGGCGCATGGATCATCATCACGGGCGGATTCTCATCGGCCCTCAGCACGCTGCTCTTGCTGGTCAACACGTCCTTCATCATTGCGGGCAAGAAGGTTTTGCGTAGATAGTCCTCGTCAAAGGCGACCACCCCCAGCGTCACACGATCCTTCGGAACGTCCGGAGGGATAAAATAAGCGATGTTCCAATAGGTGCGCTGCTTCTCCCGGATCGACCAACCACCAAACAACCCGACTGGCTGTTCTCCCTTCTCCGCCATGATACGGACGTGGCTCGCCATGTCGGGTGCCTCCATGGTCGCCCAGCCCACTGCACTGTTGATCTCATCTTGGGTACGCCCGCAGAAGATCGCATCGCGGTCCCGGCCCGGCTGGATGCGGCTCAACAGCAAGTTGCTCTTCTTGTCGTACAAAACCGCATACGCAAGCTCCGGATGCTCCGACAGTATGTGCTCGAGCTTAGCCTTGATTTTGGATGGGTCGCCCTCGGCGTTTGGGAACTCTCTAAGGACTGGAGCGAGCAGATCGTTCGCCCTCTCCAAGCTTTTCTTTTCTGCGATCTTCAGCACGTGAATAAAGTCGTGCTCGATGGCTGCTTCGATAGCCTTATTGCGCTGAATATTCTTCAGGTTAAGGATGCTGAAGGCCATCAAGGCCGCCGCAGGGAGCACGATGGCCAGCTCCAGCGTCAGCAGTGTTCGCGTGCGGTCCGTCAGGCGCCACTTCTTAGACATTTCTCAGCCTCGTCAGATTCTTCACTCGCCCTTACACTGGCAAGACTATAAAGGTCTCTCAGGGCGTAAGTTGTCAAGCCACCGCAAATGATTGTAAAAAGTTGTAAAAGCGGCCTCCAGCACTGGCGCGTGGCAAAGAGATTTTTCCCGGCATCTCTTGGTCCTCGTCCCACTCGCCTCACTACGGTGTATCCATGTCAAGCGTATCGACATCAATATCGGTGAGGGCGCTAGATCAGGAGCTCAGCCCTTCAACAAAAGAAGTAGGAACCGACGAGAAGGAGAAGCTATGAGCAATCAGTCGACGTCGTCTTCGCTGTCTGAGCCTGCCCCCTCGAGCACTGGCAAGGGTGCTGCTGGGCTCGGGGAAATCGTCGTCTTCGTCGATGGGCGGACCGCGACGCCAGGCATTCTGGAGTTCGCTGGCGTACTCGCCCAGGAGCACGGCGCGCACCTGACCGCCGTATTCATGCAGCCGGAGCCCGCAGTTACCCCGCCGGAGACGTTCGCCCGCGGCAAGGGCATGCTCAGCGTGATCGAGGTGCACCGCGAGCGCAACTCGAGGGGATCGAGGCGGACCACCGCGCCCAGTTCGAGAACATCGTCCGTCGTCACGGGATCCCTTCGGAGTGGAGATCGTTGCCCTACCTGAGCAGCGAGGTGGGCGTGCATGCGTACTACGCGGACCTGGTGGTGATTCCCCGCCCGGAGCCTGCGGGCCAGACGGCTGGCCCTCCTGGCCTCGCGGAGTCCCTCGTCTTGAGCTCCGGCCGGCCGATCATCCTATTTCCACCACGAGGAACGGTATCCCGTGTCCGCCGCATCCTTGTGGCGTGGAACGCCAGGCGCGAGGCCATCCGCGCCGCAGCAGACGCCTTGCCGTTGCTTGTGAAGGCCGAGGCGGTCGAAGTCTTGGTCGTCGACCATGAGCGCCACGCGGGTCACGGCCCCGAGCCGGGGGCGGATATCGCGCGCCACTTGGCGCGTCACGGCGCGCAAGTGGAGGTGCGCCGTTTGTCGTCCGGCGGAGAAGATGTGGGCCGCCTTCTGTTGTCGCAGGCTGCCGCTTTCCGCGCCGATCTTCTTGTCATGGGCGCCTATGGCCAATCCCAGCTAAGCGAGTGGATGTTTGGTGGCGTCACACGGACGGTCCTGCGCGAGGCGAGCCTCCCGGTCCTGATGTCCCGATGATCGTTGGTTGAAGCTACTCGGCTAAGGGAAAAGCCAACGAAAAAGGAGAAGCCAGCTATGAACGCAGCGCCGAAAACCATCCCAAGTCTGATGCCACCATTCACAAGAGAGACGGCGATTCTGAAAATACGCCTGATCGAGGATAACTGGAATTCCCGCGACCCGGAGCGCCTTGCACGCGGGTACACGGAGGACAGTTATTGGCGCAACCGATCCGAGTTTCTCAATGGTCGAGCAGAGATCATTGCCTTCCTTAAGAGGAAGTGGACCAGGGAGCTAGACTACCGCCTCATGACGATTCTGGGCAGTGGTACCGGTCATATGGCAACGAGAATTGGGAGTTCGACGTCGCTGGGCTTATGAAACGCCGATACGCCAGCATCAACGATCTTGCTATCAAAGAACAAGATCGACTCTTTCACTGGCCCTTGGGTCGTCGGCCTGACGAGCAACCAGGACTGACTGAATTGGGCCTCTAAATACAAACGGAATAACACAGACATCAATGATTTTGACCAACACGAGCGGCACCCTACGTCACTTGCGGGCTACGATTTCAGTCTCCAGAGACTCGTCGAAATCTCTGTCCCACCCGGCCTAGCTGAACTCATCTCCTCCGCCCGGTCCGCAAACCGAACTTCCTCCGGCACGTCGACGTATAAGAGTAAGAGATGGCATCTCCCGGAGAAATCCCTGCTGTCTCGCCAAGAGGATCGTCGATGGATGCTTTAAGGCAAAACCTTAGATTTGCAGCACGCCAGTTGCGGCGCAATCCCGGTTTCACCGTGACGGTGATCCTTACCCTGGCACTCGCCATCGGTGCAAACACCGCGATTTTTTCCATAGTGAATGCGCTCATGCTCAAGAGCCTGCCCTATTCGCATCCCGAACGGATGGGCACCATTTACACACGGATCACCGGCTCCAGCCCCTCCGATGAGCGACACAAACTAAATGGTGAGCAATGGGAGTTGCTGCGCGACAACGTCCCCTCCCTGATATCAACTGTTTCAAGTCCAAGAACTTCGGGCGTAAATCTCCAGGCGGGTACGCACGCGGAGTACGTGCATGGCGGGCGCATCTCGGCGCACTATCTCGACGTGCTGGCGGTTCAGCTTATGATGGGGCGCAATTTTTCTGAGGACGAGGACCGCCCGCACGGGCCCAAGGCTGCCATCCTGAGTTACAGTTTATGGCGAAATACCTCCAGCTCTAATCCCAATATTCTGGGGCAGGCCGTTCTATTGAAAGGCGAGCCCTACACAGTCATCGGAGTGCTCCCTGAGGGCGCAACTACTCCCTTGAACGCCGACCTATATACGGCGCTCCAGCCCAGCCGCGAGGGCGAAGGCAGGGGAACGAACTTTGAGTCCATCACCCGGCTGCGCGATGGCGCGACCTGGCAGGAGGCGGATGCCGAGATCAACCGCGCCTGGGCCCTCCGCTCCAATCGCTATGAATTAAAGAACAACCCCGGCGCGCAGGTCACCTACTATTCCGTGCCGCTCGAGAAGGGCCAGACCGCCTCGCTGCGTCCGCAGGCGCTAACGCTGATGCTGGCCGCAGGCTTCATACTGCTCATCGCCTGCGCCAATCTGGCCGGGTTGACGCTGGTCCGCATGCTTCGTCGCACTTCGGAAGTAGCCACCCGGCTGGCGCTGGGGGCCTCGCGCTGGCAGATCCAGAAGCAATTCTGGATCGAAAACCTGCTTCTGGCACTTGTGGGCGGAGCGGTTGGCATCGGTGTGGGCTTCCTTGCCCTCCGCGGCCTCCTGCTGCTGCTGCCCGAACACTTTCTCCCCGTCGTGCGTGTCCCCCTCGACGGCCGCGTGATGGCCTTCACGTTAGTGGTTTCGCTGTTGACCAGCATTCTGTTCGGCATGCTCCCGGCGCTCGCAACTCGGAATGTGGATCTACGCTCGTCAATGGCCAGCCGCGCCGTGGCCAGAGGTGGCAGCCTGCGTCTGCGCCAGGGCCTGATTGCCAGCGAGGTCGCCCTGACCGTAGTGTTACTGGCCGCTTCCGGTCTGCTCATCCGTACCCTGGTCCACTTAGAGACGCTGCGGCCAGGGTTCAATCCCAATGGAGTATGACCGCCAAGGCCTCACTCGACGATGCGCGCTTCCACGATCCCGCGGCCTTCCGAAAGCTGTTGGACGAGAGCACGGCCGCCATGCGGCAGATTCCCGGCGTGCAGAATGCTGCCATCGGCCTGAGTCTGCCGTATGAGCGCGCTTTGATCGATGGAGCGCTGGCTATCAGCGACGGTCAAGAAGCAGGACAACACGTCGAAACGAATGAGGTATACATCACACCCGGTTATTTCGAGACGTTGCAGGTCCCGGTCCTCATAGGACGCTCCTTCACCGAAAAAGATGGCCCTGATGCGCAGCGCGTGGCCATCGTCAACCAGGCATTCATGCGCAAATTGTTCCACGGGGCAAATCCGGTCGGACGTTACGTAGATAAGAACATGATTGTTGTCGGGGTGGTGGAAGATGTGGCCATCGCGCCGGGATTGGTTGCCGGTGCGCCTCTTACCGGCGAAGAGGCTATGTATATTCCCGCCGCGCAAGTAGATGCCCAGTCACTCGCGCTGGTTCACGTCTGGTTCCAGCCAGGTTGGATCGTCCGCACCGCCGGCCCGGTGGAAGGGTTGACCGCGCAGATGCAACGTGCCCTGGCGAGTGTCGATCCCAACCTACCCTTCTCGGGCTTCTACAGTATGCGTGACCTGCTCGCGAAGACCTTGGCGACACAGCGTGTCGAGGTGGCCCTGCTGGGCGCAATGGCGGCCCTGGCTCTGCTGCTGAGCGCGGTCGGCATTTTCGCGCTGGTTGCCAACATGGTGGCGCAGAGGACGCGCGAGATTGGCATCCGCATGGCCCTGGGCTCGACGGTGGGGCAGGCAATGGTGCAGATCGGCCGCTCCGGCGCGGGCGCCTCGGTACTGGGCCTTTTTCTGGGACTGGTCCTTTGTGCGGGAGCGCTGCGAGTGATGCACAGCGTGCTCTATGGCGTAGGCGTCTACGATGTGCCCACAATCCTCACTGTCGTCTTGACGCTCGCATCTGTAACGCTCATTGCTACCACTGTGCCAACTCTGCGAATTGCAGGAATCGATCCTGCAAAGACGTTGCGCGATGAATAGGACAACGACGTAGCTTGTAGAATCGCAGCGGTGCCAAGGCTGTGACGAGATGAGGCCCTGCGTAGTTCAGAGCTTGATCAACGGTTGCAGCGACTTTGCGAGATCGGTAGATTCTGGCTTACGTTTGTCACTCAACATTCTCTCTATGGTGGCGAAGAGCTCGCTGGTGCGGATGGGTTTCGAGACATAGCCATCCATACCCGCGGCGAGGCACCTTTCCTGGTCGCCTACAAGCGCATGAGCAGTCATCGCAACGATGGGAATGTGTCCGCCAGTCAGCTTCTCGCATTCGCGGATGGCAGCGGTCGCTTCGAAACCGTCCATTCCGGGCATCTGAATGTCCATCAGTACAAGTTCGAACCCTCCCGCTTGAAATGCTGCGACGGCAGCTTGGCCGTCCGGAGCCACGGTCGCCGAATAACCGCGCTTCTCGAGAAGGCGTACCGCAAGAGTCTGGTTTATCGCATTATCTTCGGCCACCAATATACGAATACGATGCTTCTCCTCCCGCAGCGTATGACGAGTCACTAGCGGCTCTGGCCTTTTCTGTGCGCTCCCGTCTAGCACCTGACAAATGGCATCGAGCAGTTCACCTTGACGTATGGGCTTCACCAGGTAGGCGGAGATGCCCAATTCGCGGCAGCGTGCGGCGTCGCCCAAATGGCCAGCCGAGGTCAGCATCATAATGGTGGCATTCACTAATTCGGGATCCTTGTGAATGTGCTCGGCAAGCGTGAAACCATCCATCTCAGGCATTTGGCCGTCCAGAAGGATCAGCGGAAACGGATATCCTGCGTTTTTTGCGACCTCGATTGCCTGCAGCGCCGCGCGGCCTCCATCAACGGCCGTTGGCTTCGAATCCCAACGGCTCAACATTCCATGGAGCACGCGTCGATTCGTGAAGTTGTCATCCACGATCAAGGCGTGCAGGTCTCGCAACCGAGCGGGCTCAAGATGACTGGGCCGCGAAGGTGAGCCTTGTCGAACGGTGAGTGAAATGAGGAAGTGGAAGGTGCTCCCTTTACCCAATTCACTTTCGACCCAAATGCGTCCATCCATCATACCGACCAACCGCGTGCAAATTGTCAATCCGAGTCCGGTGCCGCCGTATACGCGCGCCATGGAACCGTCGGCTTGGGAAAACGCTTCGAAGATTTTGCCCTGTTTGTCGGCCGGGATTCCAACCCCGGTATCCTTGACGGCGAAATGCAGGCGCACGGAATCGGGGGTTTCACTTTCCTTCTCGACCGAGACGAAGATCTCTCCGCGTTCGGTGAACTTGATGGAGTTGCCCACCAGATTGACAATGATTTGGCGGATTCGCCCCGGGTCGCCCACCAGCGCCTCGGGCACGTCGGGTTGCACCTCGTAGATGAGTTCCAGCCCTTTCTGATGCGCGCGGTAGCTCAGCGCCTTCATGGTTTCCCCCAAACTCTCTCGCATCTCGAAGGGGATCGATTCCATATCCAGCTTGCCTGCTTCTATTTTTGAAAAATCCAGGATGTCGTTGATGATGCTGAGAAGCGATTCAGCCGACAGCTTGACCAAGCCCAGGCTGTCGCGCTGTTCCGAGGTGAGATCGGTGTCCAAGACAAGTTCTGTCATACCGAGGATGCCATTCATGGGCGTGCGAATCTCGTGGCTCATGGTCGCAAGGAACGTGCTCTTGGCTTCGCTCCCGGCCTCGGCTGCTTCTTTGGCTTGCTCCAGCTCGGCCTGCATCTTCTTGCGTGCATCGATTTCCTCCACCGCCTTGGCATAGCGCGACAATAACAGTGGGCTGCCGACGGCCACCAGGAGAACGATCAATACCACGGTGCTCGTCAGCCAAATGGAGGTCTGGAGCTGGCGGCCGATGAACTCGGAATCGGTGGAGAGCTGTTTCTCCTCCGTCGCTGTCAATTCGTTCATGTTTTTCAGGGGCGGAGTATTGATGAGTGGTTCAAAGGTCTTCTCGACGAAGTTGATGGCCCGGTCCCTGTGCCCCTGCCGCACCATCTCGATGACCCGGTCAGCGTATTCATGGAACTCGCCTGAGGACTGCTCAAGTTCTTGCAGTTGCTTGAGTTCGGCCGACCGCTGCGGTTCCGGATCCTTGGCGTCTGCGACCTTCCATTCTTCTATGGTCTGGAGCTCTTGGTCGAGGCTCCGAACCTTGGAAACGTTTGCCTGATTCTGGGTCAACAGGAACTCGGAGAGGTTGTGCAGAGCCTTGGTAAACACGCGGGCATACAAGCCAGCCTGTACCTCCTTCAGCGCCGTCTCATCCATGACCTCTGCGCGCGCGCGCAATTCTCTTCCGGAATAGAGCACAATACCGTCGAGGCTTCCTGAAAGTCGAGAGATTCCCGATTGCATGTCGGCGACCTGATCTTCAACAATCTGATTCGAAGCGGAAGAGAAGGCAGTCGCCGAGGGAATAAACTCCGCCCGAACAAGTGCTGCCATCTGCGCTCTTGAGACGGAGCGCCCGGCCATGTCGTGAAGACGCTGCTCGACGTTAGCAAGAACCATGTAATTTTGCTCCAGGTGTCCGATGACCTGCAGGATGTCTACATGTTGTTGGGTTTTGGGAGTTTTCCGTGCGGCCTCGAGCGCAGATCGCAAATCCGACAAGGCCTTGCTGGCCTCCAACCGCCAGCGTTTAATATTTTCGGCGTTATTCTGGAGTTCCTCTTTTCGATCCTCGCCTTCTTCGATCAAACCATAGTCAATGGCTTCTTTGACTTCCAGGGCGGAATAACGCAGGAAGCGTTCGGCTGCGATCGCAGCTCGAATTTGCGGTTGGAGCAGCTTCAGCCGGGCGCGCGTCTGCGTATAAGGCGAAATCAGAGCCGCAAAGATGAAAATCGAACCCCCGGCCAGCGCCAGGCCGAGCAATTGAAAACGCAGACGTCCTAGTCTTTCTTTCATCCTGCGATGCTCCGGCATCTATCTTTCCAAGCTCACGCTGTGGTGCCTCACGGTATCTTCAGCAGCGTCTTCACGCTGTCGTCCACGTCTTCCTTTTTGAGGTAGCCGATGGCGTTTGGATTCGCTGCCAAACGCGTCTTCATTTCCGCCGCTGATGACAGGTCTCTCGGAGCAGCCTGTACGCGGCCGGTAAAAGCGGCTTGAAGAAAGTATCTGGTGTAGTCGGACTCGTTCATCTTGTACACCTCTCGAAGAATGACCTGGCGCTCCGGCTGCCCTCTCTCCAGCATCAGCACGGTGATATGTTTCCCGCCCGGCCACGAACTCTTCTCACCCATGAAAATCATGCGGAGTTCCTGGCGCGAAAGAGAGCTCACTCCGTTTGTTTTGTTCACAACCACGTCCACTTCTTCGAAGGCAGCGTTGACGGTCAGAAGCTGCGCGCAGCTCGCCACGGACGAAAGCGTGAGAATCACGAGAAAGATTCGCTTCTGCATGAGAATGCTTCGACTCCTCAAAACGCGAAAGCGAACTGGGTCACGAGCTCGTTGTAGCTCTCCTGCCGGCGCGCGAGGTGGTTGAACTGAAGCTTGACCGCGGAATGGTCGTTCAAATCGTATCGCAAACCGAGCGTCGGACCGTTCCGCCGCCCGACGACCGAACCGTCGGCGGGATTTCCATAGATGGGTTCCGCGACGCCTGCGTTCACGTAGGCATAACGGAAATAGGGACGATACTTGCCGAATCGCCGCGAAAACTGAGTATAGAAGCCCGGCGTATGAAACACCCCTGGAGCGCCAGTGATGCTGCCGGTGTGCCGAACCAGCATAGCTTCGTTGAGGAACTCATAATTCGAGCTTCCGTAGACGGCATAGGCCGTCGAGATGAGCTCGCTTTGATTAATATTGTTCGAGAATGTGAGGTAATCATGATAGATGGAAAATCCCGTCTGCAACCCTGGTATCCAGCTCGGACGGACGAACAGAGCAAGATTGAAGGATTTGCCATTATTTATATCCCTGAAACTTTGCGCTGGCTCCGACCCGAGCAAATGGACGCGGCCATTGCCCATCTCCGCCACATAGTTGAGTCCCAGTCTGCCGCAGGGAATCTGGCCATTGATCGTCATGCCAACTTCCTGGAGCGGGAGAAAACCGCCGCGGTCGTTGAAGCCGTACATATAGGGACGGTCATTGGTGGTCTCAAACCAGGCTCCTTGGTGGAACGCGGTGTTGTAATAGCCCATGGACGTGTGATAACGCCCGATACCAAAATTAAAGTAGTCGTTGTGCTTGTATTGTAGAAGCAGCCGTTCCACATCAGTTCTGATGATGTTGCCTTGTCTTGGGGTAAACAGCACTTCCCCCAAAACAGAGACGCGGTCGGAGAGAGCCCCGGTCATGAATAGGTCCATTGTGCCGATAGAAAAGGAATTCGTTCTGCCTTTACGGTCGGTGGCCCGGTATCCGATATCCCCGAAGATGCGCAATTTGACGCTGGGGCCCGGGTTCTCTTCTGGCGATTCCTGGCTCGGGGAAGGAGTCGTGGGCCGTGTCGCCCCAAGGGAAGGCGCACTAACGGGAGCATCCCCGACGGCGTGGGCCGGGGCGGTCGGAGTTATAGTGTTCAGTCTCGCTTCGAGTTCCTTCACCTTCGCCTGCAGTTCTTGAATCTGCTCGTTCATGTGCAGAATCACGTCGTGCTCGGCTTCGCGCACCGGGTCGTCTGCGTAAGCTGACGTCGGCAAGATCTGGTTGGCGGCAAGCACTAAGGTAATAAAACCCGTGTACCGGCCAATGTGGAGGGCACACCTTCTATTCGTGACAGTGCCCTTCGCTAAATTGAGCATGACGATTCCTCCGCCGCAGGGGCGTTCAAGGATTTCAGAGGAGGGGGTCGTCACGAACCGAGGAAGGGAGTATCAGGCTCGTGGCGCGGTTGTCTGCAAATTGAGTTTGGCGCATGCCGGCAGGTCGGTGCAAGGGAGTAAAAAGAAGAGGTACGCCAATATGTAACCGTGATGCAACCGGTCGCCGGTTCCTACCGTGATTCGCATTCCCCGCACCGACTCGAAGCCCGCTTATGAGAGGTTCGAAGCTACATTTGAAGGTTTCCGCCGATTGCGGGCGAGTGCTGGGGTACTCGGAAACCGACCCGCTATCGGAGCACGGCAGAGTCGCCCCAAGGTGATTTTATCAAAGACACTCACTTCGCGACGCAGAGCCACTTCGCTTCACCGAAATTCGGTTCTCATACGGTCAGCATATTACGTTGCTTCTTCGATTCGGAAAAAGTCAGCCGCTCCCAGGCTAACGCTGACCCGGTCAGATGCGCTACGGCCGGTCCTTGTCGTCGTATTCTTCCGGCACATCATCCTCCGGCACTTCGCGTGTCTTAACCGGGCCCTGATCCGCATCCGGAGCATCTTCCACGCCGCTCACAATTCCCGCTTCGAAGGCTTGCCCTTCTTCCAACAATTCGTCGGCGCTCTCCGAGTCCACACTCTCCACTGTCGATAGGCCTCCGAAATCGCCGCCACCGGCGCGTGCCCGCATCGTGTATACCGCGTAGGACAGAACATACAATCGTAGTTACTGAACCTATACACCTCCCAAAAAACCCCGTCTTAGCAGCCACAACCAGAGGTGTACTCTTTTTAGAGATGATCGCGGCGCGTGCAGCCCCTTCTCCCGTGACCGCTTGAGTAATTCGTCGAAGTCCGAATCATTCCTGGGAAAAGTCTCCTCACAAAAACGTGAGGCGGAGGCTGCTCATGAACAGGGGTTTATGCTCTGATGCTCACGTCGAGCACGGCACAAGTGAACTTAGAGCCAATGCAAATACATTGCTTGCGCCAAGACATATTCGGCGCGACGCTGCTTTGCTTCTTTTCGTGCTGCTCGTTGTGTTTCCGGCCAGGATTTATGCCAATCCTCCGGAGAACGAGCAAGAGATGAACGCGCCCCTCAAACACCTGAGCCTGGAAGACCTCGGCCAAATCGAGGTTACCACAGCGTCTAAAGTGCCTGTGAAAGCCACTCGAACTCCGGCAGCGATCTACGTTATCACCCAGGAGGACATCCGTCGTTCCGGGGCCACAAGCATTCCGGAGGCCCTTCGTTTGGCGCCTGGTGTTGAAGTTGCACGGGTTGACTCCAATACGTGGGCCCTCGGTGTGCGTGGATTCGAGAGCACACTCTCCCGATCAGTACTCGTGCTTATCGACGGCCGGAGCGTTTATACGCCTCTGTTCGCCGGCGTTTATTGGCAGGTCCAGGACACACTACTTGAGGATATCGAACGGATCGAAGTCATCCGAGGCCCCGGCGGTACGATCTGGGGAGCGAATGCCGTCAACGCGGTAATCAATATCATCACCAAAAGGGCTCAAGAGACCCATGGAACACTCGTATCCACCGGCGGAGGAAATATCGATCAAGGCTTTGTCAATTTCCGCTACGGCACTGGCAACAGCAAAGGTTTTAACTACCGTATATACGGGAAGGCTTTCACCCGGGGCCCTGAGTTTCATCCCGATCAGAAACAATTCGATGACTGGCGCATGGGTCAGACCGGCTTCAGGACGGATTGGGATGTACACAATCGCGACCGGCTAACGCTTCAAGGCGACGTCTACTCCGGCGATACCGGACAACGCGTGGGGATCACGAGTTACTCTGCACCGTTTATGACCAACGTGGAACAGAATGCCGAGCTTTCGGGAGGTAATTTGCTCGGTCGTTGGGAGCGCGACTTGGGTTCGGGGTCCAACGTTCAGTTGCAAACTTATTACGACCGTACGAACCGGAAACAGGCCAACTTTGCCGAGTCTCGAGATACGTTTGACATCGATTTCATCCATCACCTGACTCTACCGGGCAGGCAGGACTTTCTATGGGGCCTCGGGGCGCGTCTGAGTTCGGGCAATGTTTCCGAGGTTGTGAACACCGTTGTGTTCACGCCGAATCACTATACGGACAAGCTCTACAACGCATTTATCCAGGACGAAATCCCTATCGTTGGAGACCGGCTTTCACTAACCATCGGGTCTAAATTCCTACACAACAACTACAGCGGCTTCGAGATCCAGCCGACTGCACGGCTCCTGTGGACGCCCAGTTCACGGCAAACCGTGTGGGCAGCCGTCACTCGCGCCGTGCGCACGCCCTCCCGCGTCGAGGAAGACCTCCAGCTCACCGCATTGTTGGCATCGGCTCCCTTGACGTTTTTCCGGGTCGTCGGCGACAGAAAGTTTTCCTCGGAAAGCTTGATTGGCTACGAAGCCGGATACCGGAGCCTCGTGGGGCCCAAGTTCTACGTAGACATCGCTGCCTTTTACAACAACTATGACCATCTCCTGAGTATCGAACCTGGTGCGCCGTTCACTGAAAGCTCACCAGCCCCGCCGCACGCCGTTATCCCATTTTTTTTCCGGAATGGGCTGCTAGGCAACACGGCTGGATTCGAGATCGCGCCCGATTGGACGCCAACACGCACCTGGCGGCTAAGAGGCTCGTATTCCTACCTGCACATGGACTTAAACAAAAAGGCAAGCAGCCTGGACGCTTCGACCGCAAATTCAACCCAGGGGTCAAGCCCTCAACACCAAATCGCGATCCAATCTTCACTCGATTTACCCAGGAAGCTAGAATTCGACCAGACGCTTCGTTACGTGAGCTCCCTGCCTGCCCAACTCGTGCGAGCCTACACAACGGCCGATGTGCGATTCAGTTGGCATGCCACTCGTTCTCTAGACGTGTCAGTCGTGGGGCAGAACTTGTTTCAACCTCATCACGCGGAGTTCGGGGGTGACCCCGGTCCTCTTGTCGGGATCGAGCGAAGCGCCTACATCAAGCTAACCTGGCAATCATGGCAAAGATAAGAGGGAAGCGCATCTGTATAACTGATGTATTCCCATACGCCCGGCCATGGTGCGTGACCGGTGGCCGTTCATGCTGCTTGTCGAAATTCATGGCGTTGGCGGTCGCCTGGATGCTTGTCGGCGCCTCATGCGTGAATGCTCAAAAATCAAACCCAACTGAGTATGAGGTTAAGGCGGCTTACCTGTATAACTTTGGCAGATTCGTTGAATGGCCCCCTAAAGTTAACGCTGCCAGCGAGTACTTCAGCATTTGCGTGCTCGGCGGGGATCCTTTCGGCGCGACTTTCGATGCGACCATCGCGGGTGAGAGCATCAACGGCAAGAAGGTAGTGGTTGCGCGCATCACGAAACCGCAGGACGCCGCGAGTTGCCGCATCCTGTTCATCAGCTCGTCAGAGGAGGGTCGGCTCAAAGAGATTCTGGCGACGCTCGACAAGACAAGCGTCTTGACGGTGAGTGACATCTCCCAGTTCACGCGGCGCGGAGGCATGATCCAGTTCCTTACGGAAGCGAACAGAGTGCGTTTCGAAGTCAACCTGACGATTGCTGAGCATGCCGGCCTGACTCTAAGTTCTCAACTGCTCAAAGTGGCAGTCAGCGTGAGAAGGAGCTCTCAGGCTGGAGATTGACGACGATGCCCAGGGTTACGGACTACTCGATTACCAAGAAGCTGACCAGGATGAACATGCTGGTCAGTGGCGCGGCCTTGTGTATCGCGTGTGCGGCATTTGTTGCCTACGATCTGGTCAGTTTTCGACAGGCCATGGTGTACAACCTCTCGATCCAGGCTCAAATGGCTGGATCCAATAGCGTCTCACCGCTGCTATTCAACGATCCGCAAGCAGCGGAGAATACCTTGTCGGCGTTGAAGGCTGCCCCCAACGTCATATCGGCTGGAATTTACGCGCTCGACGGACGGCCTTTCGCGACGTATTGGCGTGATGCCCATGGCCAAAGCCTGACCGTCCCGAAGATTCCCGCGACTCAAACGGAGGCCCACTGGTTCAAAGATGGGCAGCTCGTCCTGGTCCGCACGATTGTGTTTGAGGGCAAGCCGACGGGCACCGTCTACATCTGTTCCGATTTGCAGGAAATGACTCATCGCCTGAAGCGGTATGCGGGAATAGCCGCCATCGTGTTGTCGGCGTCTCTTATTGCCGCGCTCCTAGTCGCATCGATATTTCAGCGAGCCGTTGCTGAACCCATCGTCCATTTAGCCGAGATTGCACGAATTGTTTCTCGCGAGAAAAACTTTGCACTGCGCGCAACTCCAACCGGCAAACGGGATGAACCCGACATCCTGATCGGAGCGTTCAACGAGATGCTGGGGCAGATTCAGGAGCGCGACGGGGCTTTGCAACAGGCTCACGATGAGTTGGAGCAGCGCGTTGAGGAGCGCACTGCGCAGCTCGCCGCTGCCAACAAAGAGTTGGAAGCATTCTCCTATTCTGTCTCGCACGACTTGCGCGCGCCCCTTCGCAGTATCGATGGCTTCAGCCTGGCCCTGCTCGAGGATTATGCCGATCGGCTCGACGAGGAAGGAAAGAATCATCTTCAACGCATTCGAGCCGCAACCCAGCGGATGGGCATGTTGATTGACGACCTCCTGAATCTCTCCCGTATGACCCGGGCCGAGATTCGTAAGGAGACAGTCAACCTCAGCAGCCTTGCTCGTTCAGTTGCCGAAGGCCTCCAGGAGGCCCAGCCGGAGCGGCGGATAGACTTCCAGATCGAAGATCGCCTCGAGGCGACAGCGGACCCGCGTCTGGTGCAGGTCGTCCTCGAGAACCTCCTGGGAAATGCTTGTAAGTTCACGTCAAAAAGGAGTTCCGCCTGCATCGAGTTCGGCAAGACCCGTCAGAATGGGAACTCGGCCTACTTCGTTCGAGACAACGGCGCCGGATTCGACCCTGCTTTCGCCAATCGACTGTTCGGCGCCTTCCAGCGCCTTCATGGTGCGACGGAATTTCCCGGTACCGGGATCGGCTTGGCAACGGTGCAGCGGATTATTCACCGGCACGGCGGGCAGATTTGGGCGGAAGGCGCCGTCGGAAAAGGCGCGACGTTTTACTTTAACCTATGACGCAATCAATTCGTGGAGGGATCGAAATCATGGACAAGGCGATTTTACTGGTCGAAGACAACCCGGACGATGAAGCACTCACGCTGCGGGCTTTGAAAAAGAACAACATCAAGAACGAAGTGGTCATCGCGCATGACGGCGCGGAAGCGCTGGATTATCTCTTTGGTACTGGCAAATATGCTGGCCGGAACACAGACGTTCTGCCGCAAGTGGTGTTATTGGACTTGAAACTTCCAAAGGTGGAGGGTTTGGAGGTGTTGCGGCGGGTGCGTGCGGATAAGCGCACAAAGCTCCTCCCTGTTGTGATCCTAACTTCTTCGAACGAGGAGCAGGACCGGATCGACGGCTACGGGTTGGGCGCGAATAGTTACGTCCGCAAACCAGTTGATTTCAATCAATTCATTGACGCTGCTCGCCAGCTCGGCTTGTATTGGCTGATTCTCAATGAGCCTCCCCCGTCCCGGAGATCATAGATGAGTGTTCCGTTTCGCGTATTGATGATTGAGGATTCGGAAGACGACACCGCTCTGCTTGTCCGCGAGCTACGACGCGGTGGCTACGACGTGACTCACGAGCGGGTGGATACTCCCGCTGCTATGAGCTCCGCATTGAACAAAGAAAAATGGGACCTAGTTATCTCCGATCATTCGATGCCCCATTTCTCCGGGGCCGCCGCTTTGAAGTTATTGCGGCAAACGGAATCCGAGGTGCCGTTCATTTTTGTTTCCGGAACAATGGGTGAGGAAGCCGCGGTTGCCGCACTGAAAGACGGCGCACAAGATTACGTCATGAAGACCAATTTGAAGCGCCTGGTCCCCGCTGTTCAGCGGGAGCTCCGAGAACTGGAAGAGCGTCGGGAACGCAAGCGCCTGGAACGTCAGGTGCAACAGCTACAGAAGTTCGAAGCCATAGGACGGCTGGCGGGTGGCATTGCTCATGACTTTAATAATTCGATCGGAGCAATCATGGGGTGGGCGGATCTGGCCCTGCAAGAGGCGCAACCAGGCACGCGTCTCCAGGAACGTCTCCAAAAGATATGCGCCCAAGCCCAGCGTACTGCTGGGCTGACGTCCCAGCTTCTCGCGTTTGCACGGCAACAAGTCCTGCAGCCGCGGAAGATTGATCTAAACGGGTTGATCGAGGAAGGAACCAGTCTCCTGCGAAAAGTAATAGGAGCAGATGTTGAGGTTCGTCTTGTTCCCGCGCCGAATCTTCGCGTCACGGTTGCGGACCCCGTTCAGATCGATCAGGTGCTGATGAATCTCTGTTTGAACGCCCGAGATGCGATGCCCAAAGGCGGGCGACTCATCATCGAGACTCAAAACGCGGATTTAGAGGAAGAGTATTGTCGCCTTCACACGTACGTACGGCCGGGCAGCTACGTTTTGCTCTCGGTGTCCGACACAGGCATTGGGATGGACCCGGCGACCATCGAGCGCATCTTCGAACCCTTTTTCACGACAAAGGAAGTTGGCAAGGGTACGGGCCTTGGCTTGGCAACGGTATTCGGCATCGTCAAGCAACACGGTGGCTTTATCAACGTCTACAGTGAACCTGGAAAAGGGACAACATTTCGAGTCTATCTCCCGAGCGACAACGGCGTCGCAGAACCGCTCAGAAGCGAAGGCCTCGAGCGGCCCCAGAAGGGGACGGAGACCGTTTTGTTGGCCGAAGATCACGAGGGCCTTCGTGAGTTGGGTCAAGAGACCTTGGAGGCGCTCGGGTACCATGTAATCCTGGCCACCAATGGCAGCGAAGCCGTCGCTCTTTTCAAAAGCAACGCGCCTCGAATCGATGTGGTTGTTGTGGACGTCGTAATGCCGGGAATGAGCGGCCCTGACGCTTACGCGGAAATGTGTACGATTCGACCCGGCCTCGCTGTTGTCTTTGCGACCGGATACACGGCAGAGGCCGCATCTCTGACTTCCTTAGTTGCCAAGGGTGCGTCCGTTCTTCAGAAACCATATACCGCGACGAGTCTTAGTAAGGCGATTCGACATGTTCTGGAAAATAGCCCCTCAAATGTGTCGCGCTAGCGAAAATACGCGAACAAGAGTAACCGGTTTTATTCGACTGACTTAGTCCAAAAACAGTTTAAACAGCTCCCTGTTTCGCGAAATTGCAAACGTGCGGCGAACTCAGGGCCATCTGGGTTTGGTCATGCTAAACCAGTTGCCGGAATTCTGATCAGATCCGCTACGACCGGTCCTTCTCTTCGTATTCTTCCGGCACATCATCCTCCGGCACTTCGCGTGTCTTAACCGGGCCCTGATCCGCATCCGGAGCATCTTCCACGCCGCTCACAATTCCCGCTTCGAAGGCTTGCCCTTCTTCCAGCAATTCGTCGGCGCTCTCCGAGTCCACACTCTCCACTGTCGATAGGCCTCCGAAATCGCCGCCACCGGCGCCGGCCCGTGCCCGCATCGCGCGTGGCTTCATCTGCACCGTATCTACATTCTGGCTGCCCATTGCGGCTTGCCGGGATCGGCCCGCTCGTTTCTTCGGTGCCGTTCTGCGCTTCGCCGCTGATTTTTTCTTTCCGCTCTTCGCGCTCAATTTTGCTTTCGCCGAAACTCTGCTCTTGCTCGCTGCACGCTTCTTGCCGCTCTTCTTGTTCTTCTTTTTCATTTTTCGCACTCCGTCACGGCGCCGCGTCATTCGAAAGAGTTCAAAATCCCTTTGAACCACCGCGCCTCATTTCACTCTACGCCCTTTTTCCAAATCAACAAACTCTACGCTCCACGGTCTCTCTCCCAAATCCAGCCGCGCCACCGTAACCGGCAAATTGAATCGCCGCGGGCCCGCGCTCCCCGGATTTATGTATACCACTCCGTTCCGCTCGCTGCGTCCAGGTTTGTGTGAATGCCCGCTCACCACAATGTGAAATCCCGCCGCCTTCACATCCAAATCCAGCGCGTTCGAATCGTGCAGCACATAAATATGTACCGCTCCCGCTTCCGCCACCGCGCTCTCCGGCAATGACTTCGCCCACTCCGCCGTATCAACATTTCCGCGCACCGCCACTACCGGCGCAATCTGCCGCAGCGCCTCCAGTATCTTCGGATCGCCGACGTCCCCTGCGTGAACGATCAAATCCGAGCCGCGCAGCGCGTCCAGCGCTTCCGCGCGCAGCAATCCATGCGTGTCCGAAATCAGTCCGATTTTTTGCGCGTGTCTTGCGGCCGAGTTTCCCGGATTTCTACGAGCGTGGCTTGCTTGAATTTTCGCAGGCGAGTTGCGCGGATTTTCGGCAGGTGACTTTCGCGAATGCGGCACAACGAAAATACTCGCGAATTACAGCGAGGAAACTTTGGAGGAAATCGGCCGGCGCATCGGTCTTGCCCCCGGGATGGGGAAAGCCATGTGCCAGAAATTCGGATCCGCTTCCGTGAATTCGATCGCCACGTAGCGTTTGCCGTCGCGCCCGCGGCGGATGGACACTACTTTGCCTTCCACTTTTTCTCTGGTGATTTCGTTTTCGAGCTGAAGAATCTCGCCCAGCACCACGCCCTGTTCCAACTCGACCGACGCGCCGTGCAGGCTCACCGAATGCGACATCGCCCGCACCGAAAATCTCTCGCTGATTTCGGTTTTCCCGCTAACGCGCAGCGGCACAGTCAGCATCACCCGCACGGTGCGGCGTCGCTCTTTACATCGAAAGTGAAGTATCGCCATGGGGACTAGCTACCTCATGCGCGGCCGCCGAAGCGCGTGCCGCCTTTATCATTCTTTTCGCACTGCCCGCAATCGACCGCCGAGAAGACGACTGCACGTGTGAACAAAATACTGAAGCGAACCGACGAAACCGAAGAAGCGGCTAAAACGAACAAGCTCCACACAACCGCTATTGTGGATTCCTCCCGACCAAGGGGACAATGGCATGAAGGTACCACATTTGTCCAATCGAAAACAGTACAAGAGTACTTGTCTCGTAGGGCTGTGGAAATCGTCTCGAGCGATTTCGCGCCCTTGAATGCGCCGCGAACGCCGCAGTCCCTCCCGCCATCCAGAAAGCGGCGGTTCGCTCCACTGTTTACCCTCGCGAAACACCAAGAAGATGTGCGCTTGCAGCGCGTTCAGAGGTTCGAGACGATAGTAATAGTACTACCCCGCGTGGGGATGTCTTTATGGAGGGAAGAATGCGTAAATTGTTCATTCTGTTTGGGTTCGCTTTGCTCGCGAGCAGTGTCGCTCAGGCCCAGGAAACCCGGGGCATGGAAATTTCCGGACAATATCAGTACATCCGAATCTATCCTGGTGCGGGTGCGCCAAGCTCCAGTTGCCAAGGTGCCGGGGGCACGTTTGCGGTCAATATGAATAGCTGGCTCGGACTTGTCGGCGACGTCGGCGGCTGCAGAGTTACCGGCTTGGCGGCGGGAAGCTCGGCTCATGAAATCAACTATCTGTTCGGGCCGCGGCTGTCGTATCGCACGCACGGCCGCTTGACCCCGTACGGGCAAGTGCTGTTCGGCGGGGAAAGAGCGACGGCCAGCGCAACAGGTGTCCCGTCGGTGTCGACGAACGCGTTTGCCATGACGTTCGGCGGCGGCGCGGACGTGGAGTTGACGCGCCACCTGTCGTTCCGTGCGATCCAGTTTGAATATCTGTACACCCACTTTAGCGGCGCAAAGCAGAACAACCTGCGCGTCCAGAGTGGCTTGGTCTACCACTTCGGTAAGTAAGCCGTTCCGATTCATAGCAGCGGCCCCGCCGTAAGGCGGGGCCTTTTGCTTTTTGGGCTTGCCACGGAGGCCGAGTGAGTAGTGGGCGGTGAGTAGTGGGTAGTGCGCGGGAGGGGACCCCCCTCCCCCTGGTTTTTCATAAGTGTTGATTCTAAAGGTAGTTAAAGTCCTTTGTTTTGATACACTTTTGCAAGTGTTGATTCTAAAAGGTTGTTACGGGCGCGATCTGTTTGCAAGAAAGTAACTGGGTAGGCGCTGAAGATTTTGAAGGAGTTAGAAGAACCGCGTGGCGGGCAGGCATCGTACACGAGCCGGGAAAAATAAAGCGCCGACTCAACCAACCGATTATAGCATATTGGTACTCTATGTCAAGGATTATTTTAAGTTCAAAGTTCTGAATGGGTTGCGGCGAATTGAGTGGGAGCTGGCTCTTAGGGAAGGGCCAATTCTCAATCGTTGACAGGGGTTCACTGGTCTTATAGTTTCTGAGTTGCTTACGTGGAGTTTTTGCAGGGGAAAGGTGTGTTCCCGTGGCGGGTCGGAAGAATCAGAAGGAAAAGAAGAATAACGGGGCGAATTTAGGCTTCGAGCAGAAGCTTTGGCAGGCGGCGGACAAGCTTCGCGGCAACATGGACGCCTCCGACTACAAGCACGTCGTCCTCGGCCTCATCTTCCTGAAGTACATTTCGGACGCTTTCGAGGAGCGCCACGCCGCCCTGGAAAAAGAGCCGCACGCCAATCCCGAGGACCGCGACGAATACGCCGCCGAGAACGTCTTCTGGGTCCACAAGTCCGCGCGCTGGCCCAAGCTCCAGGATGCCGCCAAGCGGCCCGGTATCGGCAAGCTTCTCGACGAAGCCATGCTGGCCATCGAGAAGGAAAATCCCTCGCTCAAAGGCGTCCTCCCCAAGGACTACGCCCGCGAGTCGCTCGATAAGCACCGCCTTGGTGAACTCATCGACTTGGTCGGCACCATTGGCCTCGGCGACAGGGTTAGCCGCTCCAAGGATATTCTCGGCCGCGTTTACGAATACTTTCTCGGCCAATTCGCCGCCGCCGAAGGCAAGAAGGGCGGCCAGTTTTACACCGCGCAATCCGTTGTGAAGCTCCTTGTCGAAATGATCGAGCCGTACAAGGGCCGTGTGTTTGATCCGTGCTGCGGCTCCGGGGGCATGTTCGTGCAGAGCGAAAAATTCGCCGAAGCCCACGGCGGCCGCCGCACCGACCTGAGCATTTTCGGCCAGGAGTCTAACCAGACCACGTGGCGCCTCTGCAAAATGAACCTCGCCATTCGCGGCATCGAGTCCAACATTGCCTGGAATAGCGAAGGCTCGTTCCACAACGACGCGCATAAGGATCTCAAGACGGATTTCATCCTGGCCAATCCGCCATTCAACGACAGCGACTGGGGCGGAGACCGCCTCGTCAAAGACGTTCGCTGGAAATATGGTGTGCCGCCGTCCGGCAACGCCAACTTCGCGTGGGTCCAGCATTTCATCCATCACCTCGCGCCCAACGGCATCGCCGGCTTTGTCTTGGCCAATGGCTCTATGTCGTCCAACACGTCCGGCGAAGGCGAAATCCGCAAAGCCATCATTGAAGCCGATCTCGTGGATTGCATGATTGCTCTGCCCGGCCAGCTTTTTTACACGACGCCCATTCCGGTCTGTTTGTGGTTCGTGACGCGCAACAAGTCGAATGGGAAGTTTCGTGACCGGCGACGGCAAACACTGTTTATCGACGCCCGCAAAATGGGCTTTCTCGTTGACCGCACCCATCGCGAGCTCCTCGTTGAAGAGATCGCTCGAATTGCCCGCACATATCACGCTTGGCGTGGCGAAAAGGAAGCTGGGGAATACACCGACGTGCCCGGATTCTGCGAAAGTGCGGCAACGAAGGTGATCGTAGGTCACGGCTACATCCTTACGCCAGGCCGCTATGTCGGGGCAGAAGATGTAGAGGATGATGCCGAGCCATTCGAAAATAGAATGGTAAGACTAACGAAGACGCTAAAGGAGCAATTTTCAGAATCAGACCGCCTTCAAAAAGCCATCCTGAAAAACATCGGAGCGTTGGGCAATGTCCGGTGAGTGGAAGCAATGCAAGTGGGGCGACCTCGCTACGCTCGAATACGGAAGGAGTCTTCGAGGGTACGAAAATGCTTCGGGTCAGTTCCCCGTATATGGAACGAATGGACTTATCGGACGGCACTCCGAGCCACTCTGCAAACATTCGGGCGTGATCATTGGGCGTAAGGGTGCCTATCGCGGAATTCACTATTCCTCAAAACCCTTTTACGTTATCGACACCGCATTTTACCTCAATCCAAGAGCGGACATTGACCTGAGGTGGGCCTACTACGCTCTTCTCATGCAAGACATAAATTCCATGGACAGCGGCTCTGCGATTCCATCGACGAGCCGCGGGGACTTCTACGCCCTTTCCGTGAAGGTTCCGCCCCGCGTGGAACAGCAAGCCATGGCCCAAGTTCTTAGCTCATTGGACGACAAAATCGCGCTGAATCATCGCACGAACGAGACGCTGGAAGCCGTGGCCCGCGCCATCTTCAAATCTTGGTTCGTCGGTTTCGATCCCGTCCGCGCCAAGGCCGAAGGCGGCCAGCCCTTCGACATGGATGCCGAAACCGCTGCCCTCTTTCCTGACTCCTTCGAGGATTCCCCCCTCGGCAAGATTCCAAAAGGCTGGCAAGTGCGGGGAATCGGAGAAGTGGTGAGCGTTGCAGGTGGGTCTACACCTAGAACAGATGAGCCAGAATTTTGGGAGGGTACGGTTAGTTTCGCAACACCCAAAGATGTCTTCGCTGAAAACCCCTATTCTTCTTGAAACTGAACGCGGAATCACGGAATTAGGCGTCAACCAAATAGGGTCGGGCTTGCTCCCTAAGGGCACTGTTTTGCTTTCCTCGCGGGCCCCCATCGGCTACCTCGCCATTGCAGAAAACGAGGTAACAGTTAATCAGGGCATCATTGCGATGGTCTGCGATAAAGAATTGCCGAATCTCTACGTTTTGCAATGGACCAAGCAAAACATGGAAACGATTATTGCGAATGCAAACGGAACAACCTTCCTGGAGATCAGCAAGGCAAATTTCAGGTCAATTCAGGTGATTGTTCCGAGTGCCCCTGCCCTTTGTTATTTCACCAATGTCGTCGGCCCACTCTACCGGCGCATGGTAAACAACCTCGTCGAAGCGAATACTCTCGCAGCAATTCGCGACGCCCTACTGCCCAAACTGATTTCAGGTGAGATTCGCGTTAAGGACGCCCCGAAAATGGTTGGAGAAACGGTCTAAATTCCCGCGAGGACCTACGACGTGGCCCAGCCCTTCACGGAATCCACTGTCGAAGAAGCAGCGCTGGAACTCTTCTCGGCGCTGGGCTACACAATTGTCCACGGGCCGCTCATCGCGCCCGGCGAACTCCTCGCCGAACGCGGTGAATATTCTGAAGTTCTGCTACTGGATCGACTCAGGCGGGCCCTCGCCCGTATTAATCCCCAAGTTCCTGCCGACGCCATCGCCGATGCCGTTCGTAAACTGTCTAGCGTCGCCGGTCCGAATTTGGAGGAAAGCAATCGGCGCTTTCACCAGTTCCTCACAGACGGGATCAGCGTCGAATATCGCGACAAGGGCCGCCTCGTTCACGACCTGGTGCTGCTCTTCGATGTCGCCGAGGCGGACAACAACGATTGGGCCGCAGTCAATCAGTTCACCATTGTCGAGAATCGCGCTAACCGCCGCCCGGACATCGCTATTTTCTTGAACGGCATTCCGCTCGCCTTGTTCGAACTCAAGAACCTAGCTGACGAAAACGCCGGCATCCGGGATGCTTTCCATCAATTCCAAACCTACAAGAGAGATATTCCCGGTCTCTTCCCCTACAACGAAATTCTGGTTATCTCCGACGGCATCGAAGCGCGTCTTGGCACCCTAACTTCAGGCTGGGAGCGCTTCATGCCCTGGCGCACCATTGCCGGAGATCAGATCGCTTCCAAAGGCTCCCTCGAACTCGAGGTGCTTATCCGCGGCATCTTCGAAAAGCGGCGCTTTCTCGACCTCATCCGCCACTTCATCGTGTTTGAAAGCACGAAAACCGGCTTGGTCAAGAAAATTGCCGGATACCACCAGTTCCACGCCGTGAACAAAGCCGTCGAGTGCACTCTTGATGCGGCATCCGCAAAAGGTGACCGGCGCGTCGGTGTCGTCTGGCACACCCAGGGCAGCGGTAAAAGCCTGACTATGGTGTTCTATGCCGGCAAAATCATCCAGCATCCGGGAATGTCCAATCCAACCCTCGTCCTCCTAACCGACCGCAATGACCTCGATGATCAGCTCTTCGGCACGTTCTCCGCCTGTAAGGAGCTGTTACGCCAAACGCCCGAGCATGCTGACAGCCGCGACCATCTGCAGCATTTGCTGCAAGTGTCTTCAGGCGGCGTAATCTTCACCACGATCCAGAAATTCCTGCCCGAAAACAAAGGCGACAAGTATCCGATCCTCTCCGATCGCCGCAATATCGTGGTCATCGCCGACGAAGCCCACCGCAGCCAATACGATTTCATCGACGGCTTCGCACGCCACATGCGGGACGCTTTGCCGAACGCCTCGTTCATCGGTTTCACGGCGACTCCACTGGAAGTCGGTGACCGCAGCACGCCCGCTATCTTCGGCGACTACATCGACGTGTACGACATCCAGCGCGCCGTCGAGGACGGCAACACTGTCCGAATCTTCTACGAAGGCCGCCTCGCGAAAATCGCGCTTAAGGACGAAGAGCGCCCCAAGATCGACCCTGACTTCGAGGAAGTGACGGAGCAGGAGGACGTGCCCACCAAGGAAAAACTGAAGAGCAAATGGGCGCGTATGGAGGCTATGGTCGGCACTCCCAAGCGCCTCGCTCTCATCGCCAAGGACATTGTGGATCACTTCGAGAAGCGGCTAGAAGCCATGAATGGCAAGGGCATGATTGTGTGCATGAGCCGGCGCATCTGCGTCGAGCTGTACAAGGAGATCGCCAAGCTCCGCCCAGGATGGCACGACAACGACGACGAAAAAGGCCGCCTGAAGGTAGTCATGACCGGGTCTGCTGCCGACGTTCTCGATTTCCAGCCGCACATTCGCAATAAGCAGCGCCGCGAACGGCTGGCCGAGCGGTTCAAGGATGAAAATGATCCGCTTAGGCTAGTTCTGGTTCGCGATATGTGGCTCACCGGATTTGACGTGCCCTGCCTGCACACCATGTACGCGGATAAGCCCATGCAGCGGCACGGCCTCATGCAAGCGATTGCGCGCGTCAATCGCGTATTCAAGGACAAGCCCGGCGGGCTCGTCGTGGATTATCTTGGCCTCGCGGATCAGCTGAAAAAGGCGCTCACGGATTACACAGAAAGTGGCGGGAAGGGTAAACCCGTTTTCGATCAGGAAGAAGCCGTCGCCAAAATGCTGGAATACTACGAAATCTGCGCCGGCCTGTTCCACGGCTTCGACTATTCACGATTCAAGACCGGCAAGCCGCGCGAGCGCCTTGCCGTCATTCCGCCAGCCATCGAACACGTTTTGCAGCAAGACAAGGACAAGGGCAAGGAACGTCTGCTAAAAACGGTAACACAGCTGTCACGAGCATTTGCTTTGTCCGTTCCTCACGAACGAGCCATTGCCATCCGCGACGATGTTGGCTTCTTCCAGACGGTCCGCGCGGCGTTGGCCAAAACCACGACAACCGGTGGCCGCGACGAAGAGGAGTTAAACGCCGCCGTCCGGCAGATTGTCTCGCGGGCCGTCGCTTCGGATCGCGTCATCGATATCTTTTCCGCAGCCGGGCTCAAGTCGCCGGAAATTTCCATCCTCTCTGACGAATTCCTGGCCGAAGTGAAAGACCTCCCGCAAAAGAACCTGGCCTTCGAGGCTCTGAAGAAACTTCTTAACGACGAAATCAAGGTTCGCTCGCGCAAGAACCTCGTTCAGTCGCGTCTTTTCTCGCAAATGCTCGAAGAGTGCATCCGCAAATACCAGAATCGCGCCATCGAAACCGCGCAAATTCTTCAGGAGCTGATCGACCTCGCCAAGCAGATGCGCGAAGCCGATAAGCGCGGCGAAGAGCTCGGTTTCAGTGCCGAGGAGCTGGCCTTCTACGACGCCCTGGAAGTGAACGATAGCGCTGTCAAGGTGCTCGGCGACGAAACCCTGAAAACCATCGCCCGCGAGCTGGTGGACACGGTCCACAAGAACACTTCCATCGACTGGACGGTAAAGGAGAGCGTTAAAGCCAAACTCCGCACCATGGTCAAGCGCATCCTCCGCAAACACGGCTACCCACCGGATAAGCAGGAGCAGGCGACGCAAACGGTCTTGCAACAAGCGGAGCTGCTTTGCCGGGATTGGGCGGCTTAAGCGCGGCGGATGGGCCAGGCGGGAAATGGAGGGGGAGCAAGACAAAAGCAGGTCCCTCGCACTGCCTGCCTTCCGCAGGCAGGTTCGGGATGACAAGGGGATGGCGAGGTGAACTCGCCGCTACAACTTAGCATGCAACCTGAGGGGCTAACGCGGCCAGAGCCAGCCGAAGGTGGCGGCGGTCAGCAGGGCGTAGACGAGTCCGTCGACGACTTCTTTCAGGGTCGCGCCCCAGGGCTGGCCCTTCCAGATGCCGTTGCTCAGATTTCCCAGGCCGTAGGCGAGGAACGCCGCGGTGCCTGCTACGCGGGAGACGGCGAGATAGGGGGCGCCGGGGGCGACGGTGCGTCCGGTGAGATAGGCGACGAAGATACCGATGATCAGGCAATAGGCAAACCACATCCCGAGGAACTTGGGCATGGCGATTGGACCACTGGGAAAGACGGTCAGCATGCCCACGGGTCCTTGCTTGAATTTTTCTATGGCGGCAGGCGACTTCATCTCTTTGTGGGTGCAAAACGGAAACATGTAGAGACCGCGCTGCAAACCAGCGGCGCGCAAGGCGGCAAGAACTTTGTCCTCGTCGGGGAGCGGCTGGTAGTCACTGCGGTGGTACGGCAGCAGCATGTGCATGATGGAACTGGCGATAAAGACGATGACGGCGGACAGAACAATCGGGAGCCAAAGAGCCGAGAGGGAAACCATACGCAGCCTCCGAAGGGCGAGGTTGAATGCCGGGGTTGTTTGCGCAAGAGGCTATCTTTTCAAAGGAGCGGTAGTCAAGTGACTCGTGCGGAGCGCGCGGCTCTGTCGTGGATGGCGACATCTATTGCGCGGATCGCTTCGACGCGATGACCGCCGAAGTCGTGTGCGGCATGTAGCAAGGACGGCGGTCGGATCTATTGCGAGTTGGTCGCGAGGAGGGAGATGAGTTGGAGGGGATTGGTGCGGGCGCGGTTTACGGTGGCGCCCCAGTGGAGGTGCGGACCGGTGACGCGGCCGGTGGCGCCGACCTTGCCGAGGAGGGCGCCGGTGTCGACGAGGTCGCCGGGCTGCACGGAGATGGACTCGAAGTGGCCGTAAAAAGTGTAGAGGCCGAGCCCGTGGTCGAGGACCACGGTGTTGCCGGAGAAGTAGAGCGGCTCGGCGAGGACGACGCGGCCGCGCTGCGCGGCGTAGATGGGAGTGCCTGCGGGAGCGGGGAAGTCGACTCCACCGTGCGGCGAACCGGCTTTGCCATTGAGGATGCGGCGCTTGCCGAAGTTGCCGCCGGTGGTAACGCCGGTGAGCGGGTAATGGAAGCTACCGTCCCAGAAGCGCTCGGGCGTGATGGTGGCGAAAATGGCGCGGAGGCGCTGGCGCTCGGCTTCGGCGCGGGCGAGCTGTTCGGGATTGGGCTCGACGAAATTTGGGGCGACTTTGAGGCTTTCGGTGGCGAACTTGCCTTCCTTCACATCGATGGTTGCGGAGCAGGGGATTGCTTCGGCGGATTCGGTTTTCGCGGTGAGCGTGAGCGGGTAATTTTCCGGCTTTAACTCCAGATCAACGCCGAGCAAGGCGCGCCAGACGTCGGGAGATTGTTCGTCTGTCTTGGGCTCCTGCCAGAAGGGGATTTCGCGATTATCCCAGGTGGCTTTTATTTCGGCCACTGGCTGGGTGGCGCTGCGGAGTTCGAGGAGGAGGAGGCTGCCCTGAGTGGCGTCGGGCGAGCTTAGATGAAGGGTGAGATTGTGGCCGCAATCATGAGTGGAGAGCGGCGTTGCGACGGCTTTGGCGATGCGGTGATGTGGACGCGATTTTTGGGCAACGGCGGGTGCGATAGCGAGTGACAAAGCGCAGATGGCGATGGTTAGGCGCATGAAGAGGAAAAGAATTTAACACAGAGGGCACCGAGCACACAGAGTACGGAGAAGATGAGCGTGCTTAGTTTGCTGCGGACCAGGCCATGCCGTCTACGCCGGGGGTCAGGTCGATCGTGGGTTGGAGCTGCCAGGTGCGGAGGTCGAGGACCGCGATTTTCCCCGCGGGCATGCAGGTGATGTACGCGACCTCGGCGTCGGGGCGGATGAGAACTTCGCCAGGCAACTGAGGAACGTCGAAAGATTTCACTACTTTGAGAGTCTTTAGATCGATGGCGACCGTGCGGTTTGCGCGCGGCAGGACAGCGAGGAGAAAGCGGCCGTCCGGCGTGGGCTCGGAGGCGTAGGCGTAATCGGGAATGTCGATCCAGGTGCTGATTTTGTTTGTGGCGGTGTCAATGACGGCGATGCGCGGAGCGTCTTGATCGTGGGTAAAGACATGGGCGCCGTCGGGAGAGATGGAGATACGCTGCACCGTTTTGGCCACCGGGATGGTGGTGATGAGCTTGCGATTGGTAATGTCTACGACGCTGACCGTGCCGGCGTGGACGTTGGAAGTGTAGGCGCGGCGGCCATCTTTGCTTAGCACGAACATGTGCGATTCGGGCTGGCCCGTGGGGGCTTCCGCGATGACTTTGCGTGAGGCGGGGTCGATGATATCGACGGCGTTGGCCAGTTCGGCGCTGACGTAGAGCAAGCCGTCGGGTCCGAACGCGGGTTGGTGCGGGCGTAAGGGCTTGCCGAGATCCATGGTGGCGGCGAGCTTGCGCTGCTGGAGATCGATGATGTCGATCGTTGCGCCGTCTGTGCCGGGCTTTCCGACTCCAGAGTTGCCATAGATGGGAACATAGGCGAAGCGGGCGTCCGGGGAGACGGCGACTTCGTGACCGTTGACGCCGACGGAAATCTTGGCGAGCTCGCGGCGACTCTCCGGATCGACGAGCAGCACAGTATGTTCCTTTTGATTTGCGACGACGAGGGTGCCACGCGACGGCGGGGCAGAACTGCTGGAGCTGGTCATCAGCAGCACCAGCAGGGTGGAACAAGCGGCGAACAGCGCGGAACGCAGAGACATGCAGCACCTCGACTGGCTATAGCGGACGGCATATTGTGTACCGAGAAGAAGAATTATGCCACGGCCGCCGCTGCGAGGTAGTGGTCAGTTCGAAGTGACCTCGTCAATTCCAGCGCGAGGCAGCAAAGCGGCCGGTAGTTGCCCGATTTGCTTGACCGCAGGCATCCCGTAGCTGATGGTCTCGGTGGCCTCCGGCGGCGCAGCGGACCGAATCGCCGCGCGAATCTTGTTCAAGGTGCCGCGGGCAGGTTCCGGGACGCCGGCAAGGTATTCGTCGACGTTTCTCG
>WNFD01002202.1_pt1 | contig 39798 bp, 29 predicted proteins | sample 5400491 | NCBI WGS metagenome assembly WNFD01 (sample SAMN13153343, study PRJNA577476) | soil metagenome | isolation source: 120 cm saprolite under Douglas fir tree site 2 hole 2 replicate 2 | place: USA:California | collected 2015-04-18
GGTCTCGACCATAGTTGGAGTCATGCAGCCGCGTTTCGCTCCGTTCTACGGCGGGCGCCTCGACGTGTGGATTCCCATCAACGCCGCGAGCAGCCGTTACTCTGCACGGATCGACCACTGGCTCATGCCCGTGGCGCGAGTAAAGCCTGGCGTGACGCTAACGCAAGCTCAAACCGAAATGGACGTGGTGTCGCGCCGGCTCGAGCAGGAGTATCCCGCGACGAATAAGGGTGTGGGCACGAAAGTTCGTCCCTTGCACGAAGACCTTTATCGCTTTGCCGGACAAGCGCTCTACCCGCTTTTTGGCGCGGTCGCGTTTGTTTTGCTGATTGCCTGCGTGAACGTTGCCAACCTCCTGGAGTTCCGTACCGAGACGCGCCGCAAAGAGTACGCACTGCGCGCTTCTCTCGGCGCGGGGCGGCGCCGCTTGATCCAGCAATTGCTGACGGAGAGTGGAGTCTTGGCCCTTTCCGGAGGCTTGCTGGGCATAGGCTTGACCTTTGCCGGAATAAAGTTACTCGTCGCGCTCGCCGGAGAGTTTCCCAACTCCACCGAAATCACCGTCGATGCCCGCGTGCTGCTGTTCACACTAGGCGTTTCGCTTTTGACAGCGATCTTGTTTGGATTGGCCCCTGCAATGCAAGCTTCGCGTCCCGACTTAAATGTCGTCCTTAGGGAAGGCGAACGCAAGGCGACAACCACTTCCGGGCGCCTGGCTCGGCATTCGCTTGCCGTAGCCGAGATCGCGTTGGCAATGGTGCTTCTGGTAGGCGCCGGTCTGATGATCAATACAATTTTCCATTTGCAGCGAGTCAACCCTGGATTCGACGTCAACCATGTCTTGAGCATGGATCTGCAACTTCCCGAAGGAGGAAAGTATCTGGAACGCGTCCCCGGCGGCGACATGGAGAAAACGCTGCCCTCGGTGACGGCTTTCTATCAGCGCCTGCTGGAAAAAACCAAAGTGTTGCCAGGTGTGGAGTCCGCCGCCGTAATCGGCGCATTGCCCACGCGCTGCTGCCCGGAATTCTATTCGTTTGCGATTCTCGGACATCCCGCTCCGCCTCCTGAAAATCGTCCGCGAGCGGGATACAGTGAGGTCAGCTCCGGAATATTCAGCACGCTAAAGATTCCGCTGGTCAAAGGCCGCTACCTCGATAAGCGCGATACGGAAGCCGCACCGTGGGTCATCGCGATAAACGAGTCTTTTGCGCGCAAGTTTTTCCCGAACGAGGATCCCATCGGCCAGCAAATTCTTCTGCGCTACGATCCCTACCCGGTCGACGAACTGCGTCCCCGCCAAATCGTCGGCATTGTCGGTGACGTCAAACATTTTGGCTTGGGAGAAGAAACGCCTCCATTTGTCTACGCGCCTTTCACACAACAGCCGGCGGTGTTTCCCGGCGGCGCAGCGAGGGCCCACTTGCATAAAGCATTAGTGCTGCGAACACCTTCGGGCCCGATGAGCGGCGGGAGAAATTTGGCGGTCAGTGTCAAGCAAGCTTTGGCGGAGATCGATCCCAATCAGCCCGTCACCAACATCATGACCATGGAAGACGTTTTGTCGGCGTCCCTCGGTGATTACCGGTTCTATATGGAGCTGCTCGGAATCTTTGCAGGCGTTGCGGTCCTGCTTGCCGCCGTGGGCATCTACGGCGTAATGTCCTATTCGGTCAGCGAGCGCACGCACGAGATTGGCATCCGCATGGCGCTCGGCGCGAGTCCGGGCGACGTCCTGGGCTTGGTCGCCAAACTTGGACTCAAGCTCACCTCCATCGGTGTGGCCATTGGAGTTGCCCTGGCCTTCGGCGTCACTCGCTTGATCTCCACGTTCCTCTTCGGAGTCAAGCCCACCGATCCGCTAACGTACGCCGCGGTCGCGCTAAGTCTGGCCGCCATTGCATTACTGGCTTGCTACATTCCGGCGCGGCGCGCCACGCGCGTTGACCCCATGATCGCCCTGCGCTACGAATAGAATTTAGCTCCTAGTCGCTTGTTTGTTAGGTGGGCAGCCAACTCGGACGCATAGACCAGTTTCCCGGCAAATGCCTGATTGACGCGCTAAGCGGAGAAGTACTACTTCAAATCTCCGGTTACGATGGGTGCCGCACCATTCGGTTCTAAACGTTCAGTTCTTGACCCTTTTGCAGATTTCCCAAACTTTTTCAAAGCCCCATCCCTCCTGCAAGCCCTTCTCATTGTCCCACTTACGTTCCACTGTGTCGCGTTACCACATTCCATTCGAATCACTAAGTCGTTAGTAGTTGACAGTCGGTACATTTCGTGCTACCCTGTGGTATGAATTCGACGCTGCAACCCATCTCACTCCCACAGCCTCAAGTCTCACTCTCTCCCCTCCACTTTGCGCAAAACTCGCCCGATTTTCGCCCTTTGTTTTCAATTGCTTCCGCACTGCGCATCCGGCAAAGGATGCGCATCCTGAGCGACCATCGGGAGTCGAAGGATTCTTCTCCCGTCCCGCCCTTCGCTCGCTCTTTGCACAAAGAGCGTTTCAGAACCCTCTTGGGAAACAAGCGCTTCCGCACTCTTTCATTTTCCGTATCCTGTAACCCCTTTGTTTGCCACTCTTACGAAAACTGCCGGGTGTGTACCAACAATTCCCAAAATGGAACATTCCGCTCTGCCGGAAAGGATCTTTCATGAATCCGCAAACCTCTAGCTCCATCATCCCTCATCGGCGACGCCGAGGAATTCCGCTCCGCGGTCGTTATCAACCGCTCCCTCGGCGAACTCTATAAGCTCCAGGCCAGGAACAAGGTCCACCCGCGCCGCGCCGCCGTCATGGCCTACACCTGCAACTTGCTCCTCCGCACCCTCCCCGCCATCGAGCGCGAACTCCATCCCGAACTCGAAGACCAGCCCCAGATCATCATCGACCTCCCTCGCCCCAAGCGCGACCCGCTCCCCAGCGAATCGCCTGATCGACCCGGACAACCCTCATGAGTCGACTTACTCAACCATTCGACGCGCCGACTGCCACTTTTCGGCTCTCAATTGCCGATTCTCGATTTTCCATTTTCCATTTTCGAGCTTCCAACGCCGCATCGCGTTGCTCCATTCCCGCGGCCAGCGTATCCTCTTTCTTCTCACGGAGGACTCGGATGCGTATCGGTTCGGCAGGGAAGTGGTTCATCGCTGGAATCGTCGTCGCGACAATTTTTTGCGCTTCGGCAGTCGCCCAGCAGTTCGATCAAAAACTCTTTTCCGAAATGCGCTGGCGCTGCATCGGGCCGTTCCGCGGAGGCCGCACCGTCGCCATCTCCGGCGTCCCGCACCAGCCCAATGTGTTCTACATGGCCGCCGTCAACGGCGGCGTCTGGAAAACCACCGACTTCGGCGACACCTGGAATCCCATCTTCGACGATCAGCCCACCGGCTCCGTCGGCGCTCTTGCCGTCGCCCCATCCGACCCGAATATCATTTACGTCGGCAGCGGCGAAGGATTGCAGCGCCCGGACCTCGCCACCGGCGATGGAATTTATAAATCCACCGACGCAGGTAAAACCTGGACGCACATGCAAAGCCTTCGCGACGCCCAGCAGATCACCGCGATTCTCGTGGATCCGAAAGATCCAAACCGCGTCTTCGTCGCCGCCGAAGGCCATCCCTACGGCCCCAATGAAGAGCGCGGCGTCTTTCGTTCCACCGACGGCGGCCAGACTTTTACCAAAGTTTTGTACAAAGACGAAAACACCGGCGCCGCCGATCTCGCGTTCGATCCGTCGAATTCGCAAACGATTTACGCCGTTCTCTGGGCCGCCCGCGTCGCTCCCTGGGAAATCCGCAGCGGCGAATCTTTTATCAGCGCCGGCAGTGGACTTTTCAAATCCACGGATGGCGGAAACACCTGGCGCCCGCTCACCAAGGGCCTTCCCACGGCCGACGACGGGCTCAGCCGCATCGGCATTGCCGTCGCGCAGAGCCAGCCGAATCGGGTTTACGCCACGGTGGAAGCGAAAAAAAATGGCGCCGGCGTCTACCGTTCCGACGACGCCGGCGAATCCTGGAACCTGGTAAATAGCGATCGGCGCATCGGCGGCCGCGGTCCCGGCGCGATGGGCATTGCCGTTGCCCCGGACAATCCGGACGTCATCTACGTTGCAAATACTACAACGTGGAAATCCACCGATGCCGGGAAAACTTTTGTGGGATTCAAGGGCGCGCCCGGCGGCGACGACTACCAGCGCATCTGGATCAGCAGAGAGTATCCGCAGATCATCGCGCTCTCCTCCGATCAGGGCACGGTCATCAGCGTGAACGGAGGCGCAACCTGGAGCACTTGGTACAACCAGCCGACCGCGCAGTTTTATCACGTGACCACCGACAATCGTTTTCCGTATTGGGTATACGGCACGCAGCAGGAAAGCGGCTCCGTCGCGACGATGAGCCGTAGCGATTACGGCGAAATTACCTTTCGCGATTGGCGGCTGCCCGGCATTTTCGAGTACGGCTACATCGCCGTGGACCCGCTCGATCCGAACATTCTTTATGGCGACTGGCTCACGCGAACGAAGCAGGATATTGGCGAATACGCGAAGATTACGCCGGAACCAATTCGCCGCGGCGAGTATCGCTACACGCGCACGCTGCCCGTCGTTTTTTCGCCGCTGGAACCGCACACACTGTACTTCGCCGCGAATGTTCTGTTCAAGACGACCGATGCGGGAAACAGTTGGCAGGTGATTAGTCCGGATCTCACGCGCGAAACCTACGAGATTCCAAAAAATCTCGGCGTTTTCGCGGCGTCCGATCCGGAAAAAGGAAAACACCACGGCGTGATTTACACCGTCGCGCCTTCCTTCCAGGAGGCTGGAACAATTTGGGCGGGCACGGACGATGGATTGATGCACATTACGCGCGACGGCGGAAAAATCTGGAAAGACATTACGCCGCCGCAATTGAAGCCGTGGAGCAAGGTTTCGATTATCGAAGCGTCGCACTTCGATACCGCCACGGCCTACGCGGCGATCAATTCATTTCGTCTCGACGATTTGCGCGCGCACATTTATCGCACGCGCGATTATGGAAAAACGTGGACCGAAATTACCAGGGGCATTCCCGATGGCGGCGCGAGCAACGTGGTACGCGAAGATCCCGTACGGAAAGGTTTGCTCTTCGCGGGAACGGAAGGATCCGTCTACGTTTCTTTCAACGACGGCGACGACTGGCAGCCGTTGCAACTGAATCTGCCGCACACCTCCATGCGCGACCTCAACATTCACGGCGATGACCTGATCGTCGCGACACACGGTCGTTCGTTCTGGATTCTCGATGACTTTGCACCGCTGCGGCAGCTTAACGACGAAGTGGCAAAGCCCGCCGCGCATCTTTTCACTCCGCAAAAAGCAATTCGTTTTCGCTGGAACCGCAACCCGGATACGCCGCTGCCTCCGGAATTCCCCGCCGGAAAAAATCCCCCCGATGGAGCAATCATCGACTACTACCTTGCCAGCGCCGCGAAGGATCCGGTCATACTGGAAATTTTCGACAGTCAGAATCACCTCGTTCGCTGTTTTTCCAGCACCGATAAACCGATTCCCATGGAGAAACTTGCCGCGGAAAATCCCATTCCGATGTACTGGGTCCGACCGGAACAAATACTTTCCGCGGAACCGGGAATGCATCGCTTCGTTTGGAATTTGCACTACGCCCCGCCGGATGCTCTCGAACACGAATTTCCGATTTCTGCGATCTATCGCGATACGCCGCGCTATCCGCTGGGCTCATGGGTCCTGCCCGGCGCTTACACCGCGAAGCTTTCCTCGGGCTCCTGGAGTTTTTCGAAAACGCTCAGCGTCGAGATGGACCCGCGCATCAAAACTCCTCCCATCGCTCTGCACAGGCAATTCGAAATGGAGACGGGAGCCGTGGCGGGAATGAACGAAAGCTTTGCGTCCCTGGCACGCGTGAAATCAGTACGGTCGCAATTGAAAAATCTTGCCACGAAGGCAGGGAAGGGCGCGCTCGCCGATGCCATCGCCGCGCTGGACAAGAAGTGCGCAGAGCTGGAGGGCGCGGCGCAAAGCAATTTTTTCGGGGTTGCGCCGGGTGCCAAACCTCCGGAGAATTTTTCAACACTGAATCAGCATTTTGGCGGAATTCTCGCCGTGGCCGACAGTGCCGACGCTGCGCCCACGACGCAAGCCACCGCCGTTTACAAGGAACTGCAAGCCGCTTTGCAAGATCAAACCGCTCGATGGGGAAAAATCCGCGAACAGGACATCCCGGCACTCAATGTGGAATCAAAGAAGGCCGGACTCGCGGCGATCGATCCCAGCAAAGCGCCGGATGCCGCTCCGTCCGCGGACGCGGATAGCGACGACGAGCCGTGATGGTGGCGTACGGCTTCAATTCTTCGCGGGTGCGGAAGGCGGCTGGAGCTGCGCCAAATCGTTGAGAACTTCCGCGCTGTGCTTCCCGGCGTTGACGTTGAGATAGTTTTTGCGGACGACGCCGTCGGGATCGATGAGAAAGGTGTGGCGGGCGGAAAGTTTGCCGATGCCGAGATTCAGAAGCGAATCGTAGGCGGAAGACACTTGATAATTCGTGTCCGCCAGGAGTTTGAAATGCAGTCCTTCTTTCGCGCAAAACTTCTGGTGTGAATTTTCATCCTGGCTGCTCACGCCGAGAATGACGGCGTTTTTCAGTTCGAATTGAGCGAGGTCGCGCTGGAAATTGCGCGCTTCCACAGTGCAGCCGCTGGTGAAATCTTTGGGATAGAAATAGAGCACCACCCACTTGCCGCGAAGATCGCGGAGGCTGAGGGACTTACCGTCCTGCGAGTTCAAAGTGAAATCGGGAGCGGGCATCCCCGAGGAAGGCGCCTTCGCGCCGATGTGCCGCGCGCGAACGACCATAGCCGCAACGAGTACTGCAATGATGGCCGCAAAGATTGCAAACATTTTCATCTCGTTTGGTCAGGGCGAAATTTTCGCCGCTACTCCTTCTGGCTGAAGGCGCCGAAGCCCAGCCGGAATTGGATCGTATTGATTCCCGGATTCGGCGTCGCAAGGCCCGCATTCGAAATGTGCATGTAGCGGACCTCCGCGCTGATATTGTGCTTCGTGCGCAGAAAGTGCAAGCCCAGCGCGGCGCTGCTCGTGAAATTCACACGGGACGTGCCTTCCGGAACTTTGGTGTTGGTGAAGAGCGTGCCGCCGCCGATTTCAAAATAAGGAGCCACGTTGTGCTTCGTGTCCAACATCCATTTGAATGCGAACGGATTCAAGCCGGCGCCGTAGGCCGTATTCGTTTTCTGAAAAACCAGGAATACGGGCACTGCATCCACCGCATACTCCAAACGGCCGCGGAGAAATCCCGGGCCGTGCGGCGCAGTAAGAATCCATCCATAGCGCAGGCCGACATTCCAGACGCCGTCGCTCGACTGGCTGCCGCTGATGCCGTGGCCTCCGCCGGTCCAGACCTGCCATTCGTGGCCGCCTTCGACGGGGCCAGCTTGCGCGCGGATGGCCGGGGCACACAGAAACGCGGCGAAGAGGAGGGCCGCAAAAACTTTTCTCACCAGGGAGTCTCCTTCCGATTTTTTGATGCTGGTGCTGAGTTCCGGGTGCAGAGAAGATATAGAAAATTTGCGAGAAATGCGAATTTCTTCTCAGCGCTGCAGGGTGATTCGAATCCATGACGCCAAACCGCACGTGGATTCGAATCGGGTCCTCCATCGGCCATGAGGCCGTTGATAACGCGGTGCGCGTCGTTCATCATTCATTCATCAAGCGCAATTTAGCCTGCACGATTCGAATTGCGAACTAGACCTTCACGGGGCGAAAGGGAAGCTGGAAGTTGAAGATGCGGCATTCGAACTTACATTTCGTTTTGGCGCTTTGCGCCATGCTTGGGGCCTCTTCGTTCGTGGCTTCGGGCGCGCGCGCACAAGATTCGCCTCCGGCTGAATCGCCACGTTCGAACGACGATTCGACGCCCGCGGCGGATCCGGTCCCGACGATGTTCCCGCATCCAGAGACGGACCGCTGGTGGATCTCCGGGCAGGCGAATTTCATCTCGCAGTGGCACCCGGCGTTTCACTCGCCTTATCAAGGACCGCGGAGCCTGCCTCCGCAAGCGCAAGACGCAACTTCGCGCGTCCTCACACTGTTCACGGGCGTGCGCCTCACGAACACCATGGAACTGCTCTGCGACGTTCAGGAAACCGGCGGCCACGGGATTGGCGAGGCGGTCGGCCTGGGCGGCGTCACGAATCTGGACATCGTGCGGAATCCCGATCTGAGCAAAGCGCCCTACATCGCGAGGCTCATGTGGCACCAGATCATTCCTCTTGGCCACCGAAAGATCGAGAATTCCCGCTCGCCGCTCTCGCTTTTTTCTTCACTTCCGGAGCGCAGGCTAGAGATTCGCTTCGGGAAGTTCAGCATGGCGGACTTCTTCGACATGAATACGTATGGCACGGACACGAGTTTTCAGTTCATGAACTGGACTGTGGACAACAACGGCGCATACGACTACGCGGCGGATACACGCGGCTTTACTTTTGCGGCGATGATCGAATACCACGACCGGCGATGGGCCGCGCGATTCGCCGAGGCGCTGATGCCAAAAGTTGCCAATGGGATCCATCTCGACGCGGACCTGAGCCGCGCGCACTCCGAAAACTTCGAGTTTGAATTGCATGGGATGGTGATGCGACATCAAGAGGGCGCTATCCGGTTTTTGGCTTTCGTCAATCACGCCAACATGGGGAGTTACCGTGAGGCAGTCGATAATTTCTTGGCAGGTCTGACACCTAAACCAGACATCATCGCTCATCCGCTCCGTACTACCCTCAAATACGGATTTGGCGTCAATTTCGAACAGCCACTGAATTCCTGGATGGGTGTTTTCGGTAGGTGGGGCTGGGATGAAGGCCGACATGAATCGTTTGCGTACACCGAGGTGGATCAGACGGTGGAGCTCGGAGCCGGGGCCAGCGGCCGACGGTGGCAGAGAAAATTCGATCGCGCCGGATTTGTTTTTGTTTCGAACGGGATTTCGCGCGACCACCAGGAGTATTTAAAGTTGGGTGGAACGGGTTTTCTACTGGGCGACGGGATGCTCAACTACGGGCGCGAGAATATTGTCGAGACCTATTACACACTGCATGTCTGGCGTGGAATCTATCCTTCGTTGGGGCTTCAGCATATCAACAATCCGGGCTACAACCGGGACCGCGGCCCGGTGATTGTGCCGACACTTCGCCTCCACCTTGAGCTTTAGAGGTCAAGCGAGCAGCTCGGGCAGAGTCAAGGTATTGCGTGCTGGAATTGATTCGGGCGTGCCGTCAGTCTGCTTTTCCGAGGAGCTGGCGAGCGTAGGCGGGCGCTTTGCCAGCGTCCTCGTGTTTGAAATAGGCATACACGTCCACGCCCTGGGCAAGCCAGCCATCGAAACGTTTTTTCCAGGCTATGATTTGCTTCGGAGTGTAGTTTTCGAGGCGCAGGCGGGCGTAGGTGAAGCCGGCGGTGAGCACGTCGGGAGGCGTTTGCTTGTCGGTCTCGGACAGGCAGAGCGCCGTCTTGCGCTGACGAAGGACAGCGTACGTTTCGTCGGTGTACCAGGACGGATGGCGCACCTCGAAGGCGAAAGCGAAAGCTTCCGGGCGAAGAGCAAGAAAGTCTTCGAGCAGCGGGCGATCGAATTTGAAGTTGGGCGGGAGCTGAACGAGGATGGGGCCGAGGTGATCGCCGTCGTTGAGAACGCTGGCGACTTCCAGGAAACGTTTCAGGGTGCTCTCGCAGTTGCGGAGCCTCTGAATGTGGGTGATTTGCTGGTTGACCTTCAGGGCGAAGCGAAAGCCTTCCGGTACGCTCTTGGCCCAGTTCAGGAGCGCGCTCTCGGTGGGCATGCGATAGAAACTGTGATTGATTTCGACTGTCGAGAACTGCTTGGCGTAGAAGGGGAGCATTTCGTGGTCCGGAAGCTTCTCGGGGTAGAAGCTGCCCTTCCACTGTTTATAAGAGTACCCAGAAGTCCCAACAAGAAGCCGGCCTGCGCTAGGAATGGGTGCACCTCCGTGCCCTGGCATTTAACAGCTAGGTCTCGATGTCGGCCAGCGCAAGTTCTTTCTCAACTACTTCTTTGTGAGTCTGCGCGAATTTGGCCTTTGCTTCGATGCCCAAGCGCCCAGCGTAATGAAGCAGCTTGTCAACGGTCTTGTTGGCGATCTTCCCGTTGAGTAGTTCGCTCACGCGCGGCTGTGGTTCTCCGAGGATCACTTGCAGATCCTTTTGTGAATACTTTTGTGCGTACTTCAGGATTGCCTGATACAACTCCGCCTTAAACTTCAGAGCGGTTGCTTGCTCCGGCGAAAAGCCAAGATCATCAAGCACATTCCCCCGCGTTACATGCCTCGGCTTGTTAACCGCGCTTTTCATGTTTCTTCTCCTGTGCCAAACGTGCCCTCACGGCCTTGAGCCGCTGCTTCGCTTTCTCGAAATCCCTTCTCGGCATTTCCCGGCTCTTTTTCTCGAAGCAGTGAAGGACGTGGATCACGTCATTTATCCGCGATAAGTAAACGACGCGGTACCAGGCCCTTTCATCTTGGTCTCGCAGTTCAAAAACGCCCGTTCCAATCGAAGGTAAGGGTCTGTAATCACTTGGCTTCTCTCCTTGTTGCAACTGCCACAGCTGAAATCCCAAGTTTTGCCTAACATCCTCCGGGAAAGACTGGAGAACCTCCCTGGAGTCGCCCTCCCAAGCAACCGTCCCGTACTTAGGCCTTTCGGATTGGTCGCTCACGAGAGCGACTATAGCAGCAAGCCATAGCCAAATATACATTGAAATGTATATTGCCATCCAGGCGCCAATGTTCCGATCAAGGCGCCTTGGTTCTCGACGGCATGCGGCGGCTGAGCGATTCGATGGCATCCTCGAGTCGTTGGCGGCTTTTCCAAAAATCGGCCCAGAGATCGCCTTTTTCCTTTAGACGTGCAAAAACCGTTTTTATGTTCAACGTTTCGGGGCGCAAGCTGGGGCGCAATTCGCGGGGCAGCAGGGGGGTGGAAACCGGTGCTTGAGCGAACGCCCGCACGGAATACGCGGCAGCCAGTGGACGCCCGTGAGCATTTTGCTGCACGTCGATCAACACGCGGCCTGCTGGCCGCTTCGCAACGGTGCGTTCGCTGGTGACCAGATTGGGGTGCTCGGCAGTCACCGTTCGCGCAATAATCTCGCCGAAGGTACGCAACTGCTCGTAGGTGTAGACCGGCTCGACGGGTATAAAGATGTGGATTCCCGTTGCCCCCGAAGTCTTCAGGAAACTAGCCAATCTCAATTCTTCCAACTTTTCATGAAGTGCGCGAGCGATGGTCACGACAACCGAGAATTCCGTGCCATCTGAGGGATCCAAGTCGAAGAAGAAGTAGTCAGGATGATCAAGATCGGCATAGCGGTTGGACCAGGGATTGTGGTCGATGCAACCGAGGCCGGTCAAAAAGAGAAGGGAGGCGCGATCGTTCGCCGTGGCGTAGTGAATCTCGACGCCGCGATGCTCGGAGTCCACCGGAACCGTCTTAAACCACTCCGGCAAACCTTCTCGCACGTCTTTTTGAAAAAAAGCTTGTCCCTTGATTCCGTCCGGGTACCGGCGCAAAACCAAAGCCCGGTCGCGCAGAAAGGGCAAGATGAAATCAGCCACGCGGTAGTAGTAGGCCAATAGATTTCGTTTCGTATGGCCGGACTCGGGAAAATAGACTTTGTTCAAGTTGCTTAGGCGCAGCCGTTTGCCGTCCAGTTCGATGGTGACGGTTTCCGAGCGGCCTTTGAACAACTCGGCTTCCACCTGGGCTTTTGAATTGAGAACGCGGCCGACGACTTCGGGTGCCCGAACCACGATCGGATTGACAGCAACCGGGGCCGTCTCTCTTTCCCATTGGCAATCGGTTGGGCGCGCATCCTCGCGAAGCGCGACGAAAACCGGATGACGGAGCGCGTGCTCGTCGGTCCATCCGCTAAACTTGACGCGCGCGACCAATTCCGGTGAGACCCAGGATGGCTTCTCGTTCGTCACGGGAACTGCGTCGAACGGGCAAGCGGATGCAGCCAGTTCTTTCAACCTACTGCTCAATTCATTCAGTTTTTTCTCGTCAAATCCGCTCCCAACGTGTCCAATAAAGTGAAGCTTCTTGCCCTGATACAAGCCCAACAACAGCGAGCCGAAGGGAAGTGCTGGGGTGCGAGCCGCAGTCCAGCCACCGACGACGGCGTCCACTGTCTTGGTACTCTTCAGCTTCACCCAGTAGGGGCTTCGATCCGAAACGTACGGGCTGTCGGTTCGCTTCGCGAGGATCCCTTCCAGGCCATTCTGTTCCGCAAGCGCGAACAGCTCTTTTCCCATTTCCAATTGATGATCGGAGTAGCGGAACCGTTCGGACGCATGCATCACTCGATTCAGCAACTGCTTGCGTTCGATGAGTGAGCTCTTGCGTAGGTCGTATCCATCGCAGTACAAGAGATCGAAGATGAAGTAAACGACCGGGATCTGCGCGACCAGATGTTCGCTGGGGGCGCGCACATGCATGCGTTCCTGCAAACGTTCGAAGCTGCTGTGACCGCGAGCGTCCAGAGCGACGATCTCTCCGTCAAGGATGGCCTCACGGGCGGCAAGTGCATTGGGAAGAGAGGAAAGGTCGGTGTAGCGCTTCGTTATGTCCGCGCCGGTGCGGGAAAGAAGCGTCAAATCTCCATTCTCAATTCGGGCCAGCGCGCGCACACCATCCCACTTAATCTCGAAAAGCCAGTGTGGATCGGAAAAAGGGTGGCCGGCGAGCGTCGCCAGCATCGGCTCCACGCGAGCTGGCATGGCGCTCTTGCGTGCGCCTTGTAACTCCTCGGGACGAATGGGGATTGGCTGGCGTTTCGGAGGCAGCTCTTCCTTAATCTCTTCGATCGTGCGGCCTGTAAGCGCGGAGCCATCATGTTCATCGATATTCCACGCGGAATCTTCGGCGGCGTCCTTGTGCTTGATCATCAGCCATTCGTTGCCTTTTTCGCTCTGCTTCAGTTTCACCAAAACAAAGCTGCCCCGCAGTTTTTCCCCGTTCAGGCTGAACTTGATTTCTCCCTTTTCCAGATGCTTGAGCGCGCCAAGATTCCCTTCCACGTGAAAAGTGCCGCGGTCCCATACCATTACCGTCCCGGCGCCGTAATTGCCTTCAGGAATTTTCCCTTCGAAGTTGCCGTAGTCCAGCGGGTGATCCTCGGTCATCACCGCCAGCCGCTTGTCGGCATGGCTCTGTGAAGGTCCCTTAGGCACCGCCCAGGATTTCAGCGTTCCATCGATCGCCAGGCGGAAATCGTAGTGCAGCCGGGTTGCCCGGTGCTTCTGCACCACGAAGGTGTCGCCATGCTCGGCCCCGGGGCGGACTTCCAACTGTGGCAGTTTCGGCTTTGGCAGGCGCGTGCGTTTGGGAGCCGGGGCGGGCTTGGCCTCGGCCTTACCGGCGACGGGCTCGCCGGATGGTTCCGGAGTGCGGTCGAAGCGGCGCTTTCGCCGATATTCTTCGAGCTTGGCCATGGACGGATTCTATCTCATGCCGTCGTGTGGGTCGCAGAGTTGCCTTTGAGCTGCTGTTTTCTCCGAGGATCGCAATGCACTCGCTTAGAACTGTCCATATGTTCACAAAGTATGGCTTTGTGTACATGCGCGTGTTATACTTGGAAGGGGAGGACAATCGAATGGCCACTGGCAGAACCCGGTCACACAAACACTTTCGATTGGATGCGGTGAAGATCAAGCGCGCCCAGAGGGTGTTGCGCGCCGGTACTGAAACAGAGGCCATCGAGCGCGCATTGGATTTGGTAATTTCCGAACACGAAAGGAACCGGTTGGCTGCTGAAGCCCACGAGCGCTTCATAACCAGTGGAATTGACATCAAGGATGTGTACGGCGCCTTGGAGGAGTAGATGCAGCCAGTCCTCTTTGATGCATCGATCTACATCACGGCCTTGCGGGCGAGAGACGATGCAACGTTGAGTCTGAGACGGATTGCCGGCAGCGAACCGATATGGCTGAGTGCGGTCGTACTTGAGGAACTGTACGCCGGAGCGACGGCGCGCAATCGCCAGGTTGTGGAGCGGCTGGAGCGTGATTTTGATAGAGCCGGACGGATCTTGGTTCCCAATCTTAGTGACTGGACGCAAACCGGGAAAGTGCTCGCTCGTCTGGCCGCAAAGTACGACTACGAGCAAATAGGAAAGGGGCGATTGAATAACGACGCCCTGATTGCGATGAGCGCAGGCCGCACGGGAATAACAGTCGTAACTGCCAATCTGCGGGATTTTAGCAAGCTTGCAGAATTCCGGCCCTTCCGGTGGCGAGTAAACCAACCGCCAACCAGCTAAACGGGCCACTGCATCACCCCGCGAAACCGACTTAACGCCAGCGAGTTCAGGAACATTGAGGACCCTGACTTCCTTGCAAAAATGGGCACTAGCGGGCATGGATGTATCTTGCTTCTCGTCTGGGGGGCGGCTAATCTTAGAAGCTTGTGCACAGTCTAAGGCTGTTTTTGAAGGAGTGACGACATGGCCACGACCGTCTGGAAAGGCCACCTTACCTTTGGGTTGATTTCCATTCCCATGCGAATGTCCGCCGCCGCGCGCGGCGAGCGCATCAGCTTCAACCAGCTCCACAGTGTGTGTCATTCGCGGCTCAAACAGCCCCTGTTTTGCCCCGTTTGCAACCGCAACGTGGAGCGCTCCGAAATCGTGAAGGGTCACGAGTATGAAAAAGACCAGTACGTCCTCTTCAGCGAAGAGGAGCTCGACAAAATCGAGCCTACCTCGGCGAAGGTCATGGAAATCCTAGAGTTCGTGAAGCTGGACGACATGGACCCGCTCTACTTCGACTCCTCTTATTACGTTGCGCCGGAGGATGCCGGCGTGAAGGCGTACAAGCTGCTGTTGAGCGCCATGAAAGAGTCCGGCTACGGGGCCATCGCCAAGCTCACCATGCATCAGCGGGAACACATCGTGATTCTCCGGCCAGGCAGCAAGGGAATGACGCTGCACACCATGTTCTATTCGAATGAGATTCGCGCGGCGGAATCCGTTCCGACAGATAAGGTGGAATTGAAGGACCAGGAAAAGAAGCTTGCGAACCAGCTGATTGAGAGCCTTGCGGCTCCGTTCGCGCCGGAGAAATATCGCGACGAGTACCAGGAAAATGTGCGTGCTATGATTGCCGCGAAGCTCAAGGGTCAGGAAGTGACCGAAGTAGCCCAGCCGCACCTGGCTCCGGTGATTGACTTGATGGAAGCGCTGAAGAAGAGCCTCGCGGAAAAACAGGCTCCGCCTGCTGCCGCGCCCGGACCGGTGGCGGTGGGGAAGAAGCCTCCCGCTCGAGCAGTGGAAGCCGTTGCAACGGTGCAGAAGAAGGGAAAGAAGGTCGCCGGTTAAGTTTCCGGCCACAACTATTTGATGGGCCCGACGGACAGATTCAGCCCCGACGAAGTCCAGCGCATTTTGGGTCTCACGGAAAAGCAGCTGGATTACTGGGAACGGTTGCGCCTCGTTTCTCCGCGAAAAGAAAAAGGGAATCGCTACTACGATTTTGGCGACTTGATCGGCCTCCGCACGGTGAAGCAACTGGTCGAAAACGGCGTACCGGCGAACCGCCTGCGGCGATCGCTTGCCGCGCTGCGTGAAAAACTTGCGCACGCGACGGCGCCACTCTCGGAACTGCGAGTGCTCTCCGACGGAGGAGCGGTGATCGTCGAACGCGGCGGGACGCGGCTGGAGCCGCTGTCCGGCCAGTTCGTGCTGAATTTCGAGACGCGCGAATTGAACGAATCCGTGCGCGTCATGACGGGACGCAGCGCCGACGAATGGCTTGCCGTGGCGCTCGAGTACGAAGCCGAGGGGAATAACAGGGCTCAAGCGATTGATGCGTATGAGCGAGCCTTTTGCGTGGACCCGGCGCGGCCCGACGCGCTGATCAATTGCGGCACGCTTTACTACGAAGATGGGAACCTGGAAAAAGCTTCGGAATATTTCCGCCAAGCCCTGGTGCTCGATCCGGAAAACGCCCTGGCGCATTTCAATCTGGGCAGCGTGCTGGATGAAACCGGGTATATGGATGCGGCGCGCCAGCACCTGCGGCAGGCGGTCCGGCTGAATCCCATCTATCCGGACGCGCATTACAACCTGGCGTTCGTCTGCGAAAAACTGAAGGCCTATGCCGAAGCGAAGCAGCACTGGCAGGCGTATGTGAGATTGGACCCAACGGGTCCCTGGGCGAGTTATGCGCGCCAGCGCTGCACTACTTCCAAGGCGGCCAACTCGGCTGGCGCAACATAAGACCGGATTTTAGTTGCAACGAGCGAAACAAAAGCCAAGTCTCCGCCGTCAAAAGGGCAGCACAAAGGATTTAGCCAAGTCTGGCTGAGGTCAGAGGAATGTGCAGGAATATCAAAACACTTTTCAACTTCGATCCGCCCGTCACCGCCGAAGAGATTCAAGCCGCGTCTCTCCAGTTCGTAAGAAAAATCAGCGGTTTTAACAAGCCGTCGCGAGCCAATGAGGCCGCGTTCCTCGCTGCTGTCGATGAAATCGCTGAGGTCTCGACTCGCCTCATCCATTCCCTCGAAACGAGCGCATCACCGAGGAATCGGGAAGAAGAGGCCGCAAAAGCGAAAGCCCGCGCCGTAGTGAGGTTTAGCGCTTGAGTCCGCCAGGCGCGGCGTATGATTGGCGGCTTGCGTAAGAGTTGGGTAGAGGAAGAATCGCCGCGGGAATGTCGCTATTGCCCTGGAATCCGCACGAGTTCATAATTGGGCTATTGCCATGAAACATTTGGCTGATAACGCGCCCTTGAAACAAGTCGACGAGTGGGACGATTTTGTCGCCACCCGTTATCGGCAGGGCAAATCGGAAGAGGAATTCCGGAACTATAAAGCCGAAGCCAACCCCACCGTCACAGAGTTTTATCGTCAAAACCACGCGCAGCAGACGTTTGACTTCGTACTGCAAAAAAAGGGCGAATACTGCAACCTGAACCGGGGCAAGAAAAGTATCTGGGAAATGGCTGAGTATTTGAACACGCTGGTGGACGACAGCGACCCCGATACAGATTTGACTCAGATCGAGCACCTACTCCAGACCGCCGAAGCGATTCGCAAGGACGGTCATCCGCGCTGGTTCATTCTGACCGGCTTTTTGCACGATCTCGGAAAAGTTCTCTGCTTATATGGTGAGCCTCAGTGGGCAGTAGTGGGCGATACGTTCCCGGTCGGGTGCGAGTATTCCGACCAAGTAGTTTTCCCGGAATTCTTTGCCGTCAATCCCGATAGCAAGATCCCTGCGTACCAGACTGAGTATGGCGTTTACGAGCCGCACTGCGGGCTCGATAAGGTCCATCTTTCGTTTGGACACGACGAATACATCTATCAGGCAACGAGGAAGTACGTGCCGGAAGAGGCCCAATACATGCTCCGGTATCATTCCTTTTACGCCGCACACCGCCACGGCGCTTACCGGCAGCTCATGAACGATCACGACGAGCGCATGTTTGAGTGGGTTCGGAAGTTCAATGCCTACGACCTTTACTCAAAGGGCCGCGAGCGCCCGAAGACCCAAGAGATTCTTCCTTACTACGAGGAGCTTGTCTCAGAATTCTTCCCAAGCAAAATTGATTGGTGATCTTAGTCGCCCTGTGAAGCGTGCGCTCGATTTTACGAGAATCAGTGTATTGCCGTGCTTACTCAAGTCGCGTTGGTATTCCTGCGGCTGAAATCCTTTATACTCCATCCATGAAAAATAACACTTGGTACTGCCGTGCCCTACTCTCTCTTATCTGCCTGGCATCTTCTCTCTCGGCGCAAGATGCGCCACATACTACTCAGCTTCCCAACGGCAAACTCTTAGCCGAAGCTCCCGGCCATCCCCGCCAAGTCAATAATCTTCCCACCGCCGTCGCTCTTTCGCCGGACGGCCGGTACGCTGTTCTGCTCCACAGCGGCTTTGGCTCCTACAGCTCGGACCGAAAACAGTCTCTCTCGGTCCTCAATCTCGAAACCAATGAACTCACTGACTTTCCCGACGATCGCCTCGCGCATGAAGCTCGCCAAACTTATTTTATCGGCCTAGCCTTTAGCCTGGACGGCAAATGCATCTTTGCCAGCATGGCCTCGCTGACCGATCCTTTAGGCAAGAAGATAGGCAACACCGGTAATGGCATCGCCGTATACACCTTCGAGAATGGCCGCGTTGCTCCGGAACGATTCCTGCCATTGCCGCCGCGCGGCAAGCTCCCCGCTGGAAAAAGCCGACGCCCCGAACACGAAGAGGTCACCTACCCCGCGGGCCTGAGTGTCGGCAAGAGTGGCGGTGAAGAACGTCTCTTGGTCTCGAGTCATGGTTCCGACGAAGCCCTTCTGCTCAACACTAGCAATGGCAAAATCATTCACCGCTTCGATCTCTCCACGTTCAGACACATCCCCGCCTCGCTGCCCTACACCTCGGTCATGACCAGCGACGGCAAGCGCGGCTTTGTCTCGCTCTGGAATGCTTCCTCCGTAGCCGAGCTCGATCTGGCCGCTGGACGCGTCGTACGTTTCATTGCTCTACGCAAACCCGCTTCACCGCTTGCCGGCGGCTCTCACCCGACCGCTCTTCTTCTCGATCGCAGCAACGCGCGGCTCTTTGTTGCGCTCACCAACCGCGACGAAATCGCGGTGCTCGACACGGCTTCCGGCAAGCCGCTCTTCTACCTTTCGACCAAACTTCCCGGCCAAAAATACGGCGGCAGCGATCCCGAATACCTCGCCCTCTCTCCTGACGAGAAAACGCTCTTCTCCGCCAATGCGATTTCTGACTCGGTAGGCGTCTTTGACCTGACCAAACCTGTCTCCGGCCAGATTGTTCATGCTGCGGGCTTCATTCCTACAGAGTTGTATCCTACCGTCGTCGCCGCCACCGCCAGTGATCTGCTCATCGGCACCAACAAAGGGCATGGCTCCGGGCCGAATCCAAAGCGCATCGGGAAGACCTCGGACGGTCGTCCTCGATACCCTTACGGTCCCGCGCTGATTCATGGGTCGCTTGCGCGCATCCCGCTAGCCGAGTTGCGGGCAAATCTTTCCGCCTATACTCAGCAGGTTTCTGAAACCAACGCGCTGCGCGGCAATGCCGATCGCGTAGCCTTCCTGGGCGGCGGAAACAAAATTCGCCACGTGATCTACATCATCAAGGAAAATCGCACCTACGATCAGGTCTTCGGCGATTTGGGAGCCGGTGACGGCGATCCTTCGCTCACCATGTACGGCGAGGACATCACTCCGAACCAGCACAAGCTCGCTCGCCAATTCGGCATTCTCGATAATTTCTATGATAGTGGCGACGTCTCCGGTGACGGCCACGTCTGGTCCAACTCCGCGTCAATCTCCGACTACATCGCCAAGACCTGGCCCATCGGCTACCGCGGTCAAGAGCACACCTACGATTCCGAAGGCACCTTGCTTGGAGGTATCTCCGGAAAAATTTCGCCGAGCACGGAATTTCGTATCGCCACTATGGCGAATACATTGTCAGCCGATGGTGCAACGCCGAGAGCGGAGCGGGCGTGCCGGCCTCGGGACCTCCCGAAGCGCAGGGCGCCGTTTGCTCGCGCACGGTCATCAACAAGGGTGAGCCACTGGAGAAAAATGTTGGTGATCCCCGCGGCGGTCCGAGTCCTTATCCCTGGGCCATTCCGGTTCTAGCGAAAAACGTTGCGGCAGAAATCGAACTGCGAGGACACTTTGACCCGCTTTTTCCCGACTTCGAGGTGGCCTACCCCGACCAGCTTCGCGCCGATGAATTTTTGAATGAATTCAATAAATTCGTCGCGGCGCGCAAAGCCGGCAAAGAAGCCATGCCTCAGTTCATCCTTCTGCGGTTACCCGCTGACCACACTGCGGGCGGCAGGAAAGGTCTGCCCCGGCCGGCCGCGTCTGTCGCCGACAATGACCTCGCTGTCGGACGCGTCGTTGACGTGGTTTCGCACAGCCCGTATTGGGACGATACCGCTTTCCTCATCCTTGAGGATGATGCACAGGATGGTCCCGACCATATTGACTCGCACCGCAGCATCGCGCTCGTCATCAGCAAGTACTCGCCTCTGCTGGCAGCGCAACCCAATGGCGCTCCTGCTCCTTTCGTCGATCACTCCTTCTATACAACGATTAATATGGTCCGCACGATCGAATCGCTCCTTGGCGTCCCGCCAATGAACGCCAACGATTCGCGGGCCGCAGTCATGGCTCCGCTCTTCAACGGCCCCGGCCAACAGCCTGCGTTCACCGCCGACTATCGCAACCGCGACAACGGCCTCATTTATCAGGTGAACGCCGAGGAGTGGAAAGAAGGCGAGGCCCTTCATCTTCCCTGAATCCGATCCCGCCAAGAAGCTAAGGAAGGATTTGGACTAGTCCCGCGAAGCGCGATACTGTCGGTGTCGCAGAGGAGAAGCTCTTGAGCGAAAAAAAAGAAATAACTCGGCGCAAGTTTCTGACAAACGTCGCTGCGAGCGGCGCCGCGTTTTCCATTGTGCCGAGGCACGTGCTCGGGCGTGGATTCACTCCGCCGAGCGACAAGCTGAACATCGCCGGTGTCGGAGTCGGCGGCATGGGCCGCAACAATCTGATCAATCTGGCCAACGAAAACATTGTCGCGCTCTGCGACGTGGACTGGGCCTATGCCGATAAGGGATTCGGTCGTCTCGACACCGACATACAGAACTTACAGAAGCGCATGGACCAGCCGAACCCAGAACCGATTCCTGGCGAGCCGCCAGTGGAATTCAATCGCGTAAGAGCCCAGGAACGGCTCGACAGGATGATCAAGTTGAAGACCGAGCATCTGCCGAAGGCCAAGCGCTATCACGACTATTCCGAAATGCTAGCGGGCCAGAAAGACATCGACGCCGTCCTGGTTGCGACCCCCGATCACATGCACGCTTCGATCGCCCTGGCGGCCATGGATCTTGGCAAGCATGTGTACGTGCAGAAGCCCCTGAGCTGGTCAGTCGAAGAGGCTCGCAGGCTTGCGCGCCGCGCCAAAGAAATCAAAGTGGCCACGCAGATGGGCAATCAGGGGCATTCCTCCGATGATGGGCGCACGGCCGTCGAATACGTTCGGGCCGGCGCCATCGGTGAAGTGCGCGAAGTGCACATCTGGACGAACCGGCCGCTCGGATATTGGCCGCAGGGCGTGCCGCGCCCGGAACCGCTCAAAGAGCCAGCCGATTCTCTCCGCTGGAACGGTAAAGGCGTCAATGCCCGGATCGCCGCCGCATTTGCCGGGAATTTTCCCCTTCCAGACACGCTCGCTTGGAACCTCTTTCTTGGTGTGGCTCCGTACGTGGACTACCACCCGATCTACCAGCCCTTCAATTGGCGCGGCTGGGTGGATTGGGGCGTCGGCGCGATTGGGGACATGGGCGCGCACTTGATCGACCACACCATGTGGGCGCTCAACCTGGGACTACCCACGAGCATCGAGACTGCATCGACACCTTTCAACGGCGCTTCCTACCCGCAAGCCACTCTGACGTTTTATGAGTTCCCCGCGCGTGACAAGATGCCGCCGGTAAAGCTGACGTGGTACGACGGTGGTCTCCTCCCCAAAAAACCGGAAGAGCTCGGCGACGAAGAGTTGAAAAAGGAAGGCGGCGCACTGCTCATCGGGAGCAAAGGCAAGCTGCTTCACGAAACCTACGGCCTAAAGCCTCGGTTGCTGCCCACGTCGCTCCACGAGTCGTTCGGGAAGCCCCCACAGAGGCTAGCGCGGATTCAGAGAGAGGCCCATGAGATGAACTGGGTGGACGCAGCCAAGGGAAAGGCCGAAGCCTCCTGTCCTTTCGAATACGCGGCGCGGCTCACCGAGGTCATGCTGCTTGGCATCGTGGCGCTCCGCGCCGGAAGAAGGATCACCTACGACGGCGCCAACATGAGAGTCACCAACGTGCCGCAAGCGAACGACTACTTAAAGCGAGAGTATCGGCAGGGATGGCAATGAGGCGGCGAAAGCCGGACGCCCTCTTCTCGCGGTATATACCAGGCATTCCCCCAGCCAAATTGCAGTGAAACACCTGATGTCACAGCCACTCTGATTGTGTGAGTGTCCCGCGCAGCGTCCGCTATCCGCAAAATACGTGGTTGTCATTTTGGAGATAGTGGAGTTATGCTACGCGCCATCCTGTTGGTGGAGATGTCCTGGACCAGTGTCCTCGATACACCATGGTTTCCTATGCGAAGGAGTAACAGACGCTGGCCGCAAGGCAAAGACCAAATCTCAAGTAATCACAAGGAGTTCAACATGAAGAACGCATCCCGTATGGTTGCCCTGGTGTTTTTCATGAGTCTAGTGAGTTCGGGAGCGTTGCTTGCGCAGTCGGATCTCGGAACCATTTCGGGGTTTATCAAGGACCCGTCTGGAGCAACTGTTCCCAACGCCAAGGTCACGGTCCGAAACAATACTGCCGTCGAGCGCCAAGTGGTCACGAATGAGTCGGGCTATTATACAATAACCAATCTCCCGCCCGGCTTGTATGCCTTGAGCGCAGAGGCTCCCGGTTTTCAGAAGTTCCAATCCACGGACAATAAGCTCGACCCGAGCGGACATCTGAGCATTGATGTGACGGTCTCAGTGGGCGCGGCGTCACAAACTGTAGAGGTGACGGCATCCACTGCGACGCTGCAGACAGAATCGTCAGCGGTGCAAGGGCTCGTCACGCGCCAACAGATCGACTCGCTTGAGCTGAATGGCCGTAACCCGATCTGGCTTGCCGCACTCGTGCCCGGCGCCCGGGGAACGACACTCGCGAACCTTAACTTCGGTTTCACCCAAGGTCCGGCGAATTTTAACGGCTCCCGCAATCCGGAGAACTTGATCACTTTTGACGGAGCCCCGGCCACGCGGACGCGTTCGAACGGAACGAGTCTCGGCGCCGCGGACGTGGACTCCACGCAGGAAGTCCAGATTCTCACCGCGGATTACGCCGCTGAATACGGGCGCTCGTCCGGCGCACAGATCCGGGTCACGACCAAGACCGGGACGAATCAATTCCACGGCGCCGCCTACGAATACCTCCGCAACACGGCTTTGAACGCGAATACTTGGGCGCGCAACGCGAACCCCGTAACGGCTTTCACGGCGCCGGTCCACTACAACCAGTTTGGATACAACATCGGAGGGCCCTTCTACATTCCGAACCACTTCAATACGAACAAGACCAAAGTTTTCTGGTACTGGGGTCAGGAATGGCTTAAGTACAACTTTGTGGAATCAGGATCGACCCTGCCGTCGGCAGGCCTGTTATTGGTTCCGTCAGCCAAAATGCGCGCTGGCGACTTTAGCGAACTGCTTGATCCCAACAATCCCTTCATCACCAAGAAGGATGCGGCGGGCAACAAGATTCAGGTGATCGTCAAGGATCCGAACACGGGCGCTCAATTCGCTGCATCACCGAATCCCGGTGATCCCAACTACAGTCCCGCTTGCACCGGTACACTCCCTTGTCCCAACGTCATCCCTGTCAATCGTCTAAGCCCGAACGGAGTCGGAATCTTGAATGCGTGGCCCGCTCCCAACCTCGCTTCGTTCATTGGTGGTGGTAACTGGTTTGCCGCGAAGCGGCATACTTTCGACCAGCGCAAGGACACAGCAGCGGTCGATGTGAACGTGACGGACAAGCACCGGCTGCGGTTCCGCGCGACGAATTACACCTATCTAGAGTACCAGCCGCTTGATGGCAATACGGACCGCACGCCGAAGTTTTTCGATCGCCCCAACAAGACCGGCTCGCTTGACTATGTATGGACCATCAGCCCGAGTAAGGTCAACGAGGTGCTGATCACCGCAAGCCAGGACATCGTAAGGATACCCGTCGACGCGGCCAACTTTTTCGACCGCACCAAAGCATGCGCGCAATCGACAGTACCCTGCAATCTCAATTATCCGTACATATTCCCTCAAGGGAAGCTGATTCCGACGCGCATACCAACCGTGAATATGTCCAACTTCTCGGGGTTGAGTGGCGGGCCCTATCCCTCTCACTCATCAGGTCCCATCTACGGCCTGTCTGACAGCTTTACCTGGATCAGGGGGAACCACACGCTGAAGTTCGGCGCTCTGTTTGAGCGTTCCGGCGAGAACGACAATGACGAGATCAACGTACAGGCTTGCCCAACTTGCACGAATAATCAGAACGGACAATTCTTGTTCACCGATAACCGATCAGGTGGGACCGGAGTTGCGGTGGCCAATGCCGCTCTGGGGCTCTTCGATACTTATTCGGAAATCGGCCATCGCGCGTACACCATCTTTCGAGCCAACATGTGGGAGGGTTTTGCGCAGGACTCATGGAAGGCCACGTACAAGCTACACATTGACTTTGGAGTCCGGTATTCGGTTATCGTTCCCTACCATGCGCTCTGGGGCAACATGATCGTCTTCGACCCCCGCTTTTACGATCAAAGCAAAGCAGTGACGATCGATCCCAAAACCGGTCTCATCACTGGGACACCCACGATCGATCAACTTTACAATGGCATGGTCATTCCGGGGAGCGCATTCCCGGCTTCCGCCAAGGGCCGAGTTCCCGAAGCCGATTCGGGGCAATACAATAGCCTTTTCCGCGGCGTTCCCGACCATTACTCGGACATCCAGTGGAGTGAGTTCCAGCCACGCGTGGGCATCGCCTATGCATTCAACAGCAAGACCGTCCTTCGCACCGGCGCGGGCCGCTACACTACCCGTCTGGGCGTGAGCGACTCTGTATTTCTTGGCGGGAATCCACCGTTCCAACCCAATGCCAGTGTTTCCAATGGCTTGGCAGATAACCCTGGTGGTGGCGGCGCGGCCAACCTTCCTCTGGTGGTAACCACCCAGAGCAAAGCGTTTAAGCCACCGGAAGCATGGGCTTGGAATTTCACGTTCGAACGCGAGATGTTCTGGAAATCGCTGGTGAGCGTGGGATATGTCGGCCGCAGGGGGGTGCACTTGCAACGAGAGGCGGACATTAACCAACCCCCGCTCAGCGCGTTGACCGATCCAGCTAACTTTTTCGTTGATCCATCTGATGGTAAGACCAAGCGCAAGAACATCAACGCTTTCCGGCCATATCTTGGATTCGGCTCCATCCGACAGACTGATAATGTGGCTAACTCCTTGTACAACGCGCTCCAAGTGACCTGGAACCGGCGTTACTCCGGCGGACTCATGTTCGGCGTGTCTTATACGTTGTCCAAGAGCATGGACAACGGCTCCAACCAGCGGGATGTCGTTCCGAATACGTACGACCCGCAAGCGCTGTGGGGGCCATCGGAGTTCGATGCTCGCCATATTCTTGTATTCAACTATCTCTACGACTTGCCTATCTTTAAGAACCACTCGAGTTTGAGCGGCAAACTACTGGGTGGATGGCAGATCAGCGGTGTCACGCAATTCCAGACGGGCGTACCATGCGGCGTTGCAGGTGGCAGTGACTACGCGGGAGTGGGCTTAGACTCCAACTTCGGATGCGGAGTTAACGGCCAGTATTGGGTCTTAAACGGTACTCCGCGGATCATCGGGACGTTCGGCAGTAGCGGCCAGTGGTTTGCCACGAAAAACCCTGACGGAACCTCAATCTTTAGCGTGCCCACGGCAGGGACGTTCAACACGCAGCGAGTCCGTGACCTGGTCTACCAGCCGGGCTTCCAGAACTGGAACCTCGGACTGTTCAAAGCGTTCCTGATTGATGAGCAAAGAGGGTTCCAGTTCCGCGCCGAGGCGTTCAATTTCATCAACCACCCGAACTGGGGTGGAGGCAGCGGAGGCGGCGTGAACTTCAACCCGACCAACGCAAACTTCGGAAAAGTAACTACAAAGGGCGGCGGCGTTGGTGGAGGCGAACGCAACTTACAGCTTTCGCTTCGCTTCTACTTCTAGGTCGTTAGAATTTTGGAGGCGGGGGGAGTCGAACCCCCGTCCGAAAAGCGCTGCGACACGAAGCCTACATGCTTATCTCAATTCGGTGTGCGACCCGGTCCGTGAGGACCTGTCGCGCGTTCGCCCACCACGCTCAGAATGAGCAAGAAACGCGGCCGGCTAGTCCGATGGTTCTCGCCCGAGCCTTACGGACCGAAAGGCTCAGGCCAGCTCACTGTGTGACGCCTCTGACCGGGCCCATGAGCAAAGCCCGGGGAAGCGGCAACTTAATTAATTAAGCTGCAAGTGCCAAGTTGTTGTTGGCATTTCTAGTTTTCCACCAAGTTGCGGGCAGGTGGCTCCCGGCATGCCTTCGGGCCGCGACAGCTTCCGTCGAAACCGTGTCGCCCCCCCGGTACAAATCCATTTTAGCACTACGGCGCAACTTCTGGGGAGCTGGTTAACCTACCCCCCTGTTTTTCATAAGTGTTGCAGCTAAAGGGTTTAGCGATCCTGTAAGTTCTTTGCTTGCAACACTTACGGGAGATCTCATAAGTGTTGATTCTAAATAGGTTAGGAAAATAGTGGGCAGTGGCCAGTGGAGAGAAGTGTGGGAGACGGAGACGGAGATTGGAGCGCGTCGAGCCCTTCGAGGTTCAGGGTAAACGGGTGAGGATCGGATTCGGTCCTTCCAGACAAGATCTGGATCGAGGCTCCCTCGAAGGTCGGGGTAAACAGCGTAAAGAAACATGCTGAAGGATAGCATGAAAGTATACTACGTGTCAATTACCTTCTGGGCATCATTCGAATGGGGCGGTAAGGTGTTGAACGTCCCGCGGTTGCATGTTCAATAAGCGGGGGTTACCTCTGCAGTACAACCGACAACCATCCATCAGAAATTCACGGAGGCTGAGTACGAATTCTCAAGAAAACGCGGTATTTCGCACACTATCTCGTTTGTGCCTAAGCCGGAGACTGCGCGCGTTCGCGTGCTCGTCTGGGATACTCGGACGGGGATGATCGGGTCGGTGGAGCTGCCACATCCGGCACAAATCATTTCAACCGCCAAACCGGAGGCAGGAGCGGGCGAGCCCGCTCAAGTGTCCAGCCAGGCTTCAACAACATCGCCGGCATCGCCGCGGCTCATTAAATTCCGGGGTCTATCTGGATGCTCAGGACCGAGTGAGGTATTCAGGCAGCCTGTCTGTAGATTCAAGCGTCAAGCCATTCTTCGAGGCCGTTCGCTCGCTCTACCAGTGTAAGAATCCAGCTGCAACGATCAACCCAAAATAATCGGATTACTTCACTCGTTGCCTCCGAGACCAGGCTATCGCTCGTCTCAACTAAGCAACAATTGGGCACACTGGTACGGCTGGGGCGTTGACTCCAAAGCACCTAGCTTTCAGAATGCAAAGACGGGGATTTATGAGCAAGAGCACCCCGAAAACCGGTATGGCACCAGAATCCAGCGCCATCGAACAAGCGATTGCACGCGCGCTTCGGGATAACCTTGAGCGCATCCAGCGCAGTTCGGAAGAGCTGCATCATTCCGTAAATGACGTGGTGGCCGCCTGCGGCAGCAACAAGCCTACGAACGCGCTTCCGTCGCTCCTCCGGGCGCAAACCTCGGCAGCTGCGCTCGCTGCTTCTTTGGAAGTGCTTTCGCGATTCATCACGGTATCCATGCAGTCGGGCCAGCGCTCACCGTTCGAAGCACAGATTACGGAGTTGGTTGGCAAAGTGGCTGCCCAACCGCCTGCCGCGCCCCAACGCCCGGTGCCTGCGCAGCCGGTGCCCATGGCTTCCAAGGTTCAGGCCCAGCCAGAAGTAGAAGAGCCGATTGAAACCGAGCTCGAGCTTCACCCCGAGCCTGCGCGGCTCCCGCCGATGGAGCCAACCGCGGCGGCGATCGCCGGCGAACCCGAGATGGACGGGGACTTCAATGTCAGCCGTCTTTCTCCGGAAGAACAGGAATTGCACCGGCGCGCCAACCGCGTGGCGAAAGTTTCGATGCAGGACATAAAAATGCTCCGACCGGAGCAGGTGCGGCTCGGCCGCGAAAAGAAAGATCTCTGCATTCGATTGAAAGACGACATTGAAAAAGCTCATAGAGAATACGACCGCCGCTTCAAACCCATCATGGATCATCCGGTGGACTACTTTTACCGCTGGATGGTGGAAATCCTTGCCGATGGCGATGCGCATGCCCTCGGCGACTACCCGTACGCCACGCCCGCACGCCATCACTAATAGCACGCAAACGGTGCGGTTTTCTGGCTCTGCGGAAAATTCCGTATTATTCTGTACTTCTATGTTGCGTGCACTGATTGCGCTGATTCTTGCTGCGAGTTTGTCGCTCGGCGGTGCTGCCGACGCGTTCGCGCAATCCTCCCGGCAAAAGCGCAAAGCGAAAAAGCCCAAAGCTGCGCCATGCCAAACCGGCTGCAAGCCAGAGACCTCCGCGCCCAATGTCGCGGCGGATACGCCGGCGGATGAAGCGGCACAAAGAGAACTTTCGGATTTGGCGCGGGCGATGCGCAACGGCGTTCCCGGGGCGTACGAGAAGCTCTCGGCGTTCGCCGTGAAAAATACGACCAGCGTCTGGGGCGCGCGCGCCGCGCTGGCGCTCGGATACGAAGACAATTTGAAAAACCGCAACGCGCAATCCCTCGGCTGGCTGCTCAAGGCGCAGAACGACACGCTGCTGCGCGAGTACGCGTTGTACTGGACGGCCCAGACGCAGCGCGCGCTGGGGCGGTACGCGGACGCTTACAGAGTTTTGCAAACAATCCAGCGAGACTATCCCAACACGGCGATGCGCGAGCCGCTGCTGGAAGCGTTTGCGCCGACGGCCGTCCTGCTCGGTCATGCGCAGGAAGCGATTGATACGCTGAACGCCTATCCTGCGACATCCTCGAAGCCGGGGCTGCTGCTCGAGCGTGGACGCGCGTATCAGGCGGCGCATCAACTCGCGCGCGCTGCAAAGGACTATCAAGCTATCTTCTACAAATCGCCGTCGGCCGACGAAGCCAAGCCCGCCGGCTCTGCGCTGTCGCAGGTGATGCACGCTCTCGGAAAGGAGTATCCCTATCCCGGCGTAGAAATGCAGGAACAGCGCGCTCAGGCTTTTTACGATGCGCACAAGTGGAAAGAAGCGCGCACGGAATTTGAAAAACTGCTGACGATGCTCAAGGATCCCGAGAATCCCACGCGGCAGCGCGCGCAACTGCGCGTGGCCCAATGCCGCGTGCAATCGAAAGGTTCGCCTTCCCTGATCGCAGCGCTGAAGACGCCGGACCTTGAGGTGGATGCGGAGCGGCTGTACGCATTGTCCCAGGCGTACCGCAACGATAAAAGGGAAGCCGAGATGTTCACGGCGCTCAACACGCTTGCGCAGAAATATCCGGTAAGCAAATGGAACGAAGAAGGCTTGATGGCGGCAGGGAATTACCATTGGGTGGATCTGAACCGCACGACGGCCATCATTGATTATCACCGGGTCTTGGATACCTTTCCGAGTGGAAAGTACGCATACAACTGCGAATGGCGCATCGCCTGGGTGGCTTATTTGAATCGCCAGCCCGATGCCGACGACCGGCTGACGGCATTTCTTTTGAAGTATCCAGTGTCCGCGAACGCCGTGGACGCGATTTACTGGCTGGGGCGGAATGCCGAGCGCGTGGGAAACGGCGCGAGTGCCCGCAGCTTATACGCGAAAGCGGTCGATCGCTTCCCCGAAACTTATTTCGGCAACGCGGCGGCGGCGCGCCTGGCCAAGCTGGGCCCGGGTGAAGAAAATCCCGCAGAGTTTCTGGAGAAAATTCCGCCGCCGCCGGCGCTTCGTTCGTTTGACGAGCCGATCCCGGTGGCCGCGGAGGACCGCTGGGCGCGCGCGCAGGCGCTGCGCTCGATTGCGTTCGATGCTTCTGCGGAACAGGAACTGAAGAACGCTTACTTCGCAACCTCTTCACCACGGTTCTTGCTCGAAGCCGCGCAAGCTGCGTTCGACCAGGGCCACTACGGCGCAGGCATGGCGTACGGGCGCATCATTGTGCCGAATTTCGATTCGCGGAAATTCGGTGATGTTCCTGTGGCCGCATGGAAGGCACTCTATCCGTTTCCCTACGAGGTTGCGCTGCGCCGCGAGGCGGCGAAGAATGATTTCGATCCGATGTTTGCCGCGGGACTGATCCGGCAGGAATCCACGTTCCAAGCGGATGCCGTTTCGCACAAGAACGCCATTGGCTTGATGCAAGTTCTACCGAAGACCGGAAAGCTTCTTGCCAAGCAGATGAAGGTTCGTTACACCAAGGACAAACTTTTCGAGCCGGACTTCAATCTTGCCGTAGGCATGGTTTACATTGCCAATCTGGTGCGCCAGATGGGCGCTCCGGAGTACGCGGCTGCGGCCTACAACGCGGGCGAAGACCGTATCGCTGCGTGGAAAGGCGAGCGAAACTACGAAGAGATTCCCGAACTCGTCGAATCCATTCCGTTCACGGAGACACGCGAGTACGTGCAGGTCGTCTTGCGCAACACCGCCGTCTATCGGATGATTTACGGCCAGCCGAGCGTGGCTACACAGGCCGCCGCCGAGCAGGCGCGCTGACAGAGAAGCGCATGCCTGCCATGGAGCTTCCGAGTGATTGAGATGGTGAGATGAGTTCTCCCGACCCGACGATGGCGCAAATTTCCCGCCGCATGCTCTCCGCGAAAGCGGAACAATTCACGGAATCCGTTATCCGGGAAATGACGCGCCTGGCCTTGAAGCACGGCGCCGTCAATCTCTCGCAAGGCTTTCCGGATTTTGCCGCGCCGGAAGAAATCAAAGAAGCCGCGCGACAGGCCATCAGCGACAACATCAACCAGTACGCCATCACCTGGGGCGCGAAGCCGCTGCGCGACGCCATCGTTGAAAAATTCGAGCGCACCCAGGGCGTCAGGTACGATCCGGAGCGCGAGGTCACCATTTGCTGCGGCTCGACCGAGGCGATGATGTCCGCGATGATGGCCATCATCAATCCGGGTGACGAAGTTGTCGTCTTCGAGCCGTTTTACGAAAACTACGGGCCTGATGCGATTTTGAGCGGGGCGACGCCGCGTTTCGTCAAGCTGCACACGCCTGATTGGTCCTTCGACGAAAGAGAACTTGCCGCCGCGTTCGGGCCACACACAAAAGCGATCATTCTTAACACTCCGAATAATCCGACAGGCAAGGTTTTCACGCGGGCGGAGCTGGAATTCATTCGCGACCTTTGTGTGCGCTGGAACGCGTATTGCATCACCGATGAAATTTACGAGCACATTCTTTACGACGGCGCGGAACATATCTCCATGGCGCGAATTGACGGCATGCGCGATCGCACGATCGTGATCAACGGGCTCTCGAAAACGTACAGCGTGACGGGATGGCGCGTGGGCTGGGTGCTGGCTCCGCCGGAACCGACGCAGCCGATTCGCAAGGTGCACGATTTCCTGACAGTGGGCGCGGCCGCACCTTTGCAACAGGCCGGCGCCAGCGCGATGCATTTTCCGCAGAGCTACTACGATCAACTCGCGACTTCCTACACGGCCAAACGCGAACGCTTGCTGAAAATTCTCACGAGCGCGGGATTCACGGTGTTCAAGCCGCGGGGCGCGTATTACATCATGACGGATATTTCGCGCTTTGCCGATCCGGACCGTGTTCGCTTTCCGGCGGACACCAAAGATGTGCGATTTGCAAAATTCCTTGTCCAGGAAATCGGCGTCGCCGTCGTTCCCGGCTCCAGCTTCTACAACGATGCCAATGACGGCGCCTCGCAAGTGCGCTTTACCTTTTGCAAGAAGGAAGAAACTCTTGCGGCTGCCGAGGAACGCCTTTCGAGGCTCCACGCCTAAGCCGATTCATTGCGGTGCGCTAGTTTGCAGACGCTGTGCTAGAATCCGGTCGCGAGAACTCCTATGCCGATGCAATTACAGCTCATTCCCGCCGACACGCGCATGGAAGCCAGCGGGGACGGCGCCTCGTTCAACATCAGCGAGAGCGCGACTCGCACGTTTCTCTGCCGTCTTACGGTCACCGATCAAATTGAGCAGGAATCTCTGGACGTTTCGATCTGGGGTTCGGCCGAAGGGCAAACCTGGCCGAAGAAGCCGCTGCTCAAACTGCCGCAGCAGTTTTATCGAGGCACGACGAAGCTGGTCCTCGATCTCTCGCTTCGTCCCGAAGTGAAGTTTATCCGAGCGCGCTGGGATCTGAACCGTTGGGGAAGAGTCGCGCCAACACCCATGTTCGTCGCAGGGATGGACCTGGCGGAAATCCCGCCGATGTCCCGCGAGACGCCCACAAAGCGGATGGTCCTCGCCGCAGGTTAGAGTCCCCCACAAGGCAAGAATCCGTGGAGCGAGAAAAAAAGTTCCCTTGGAAATGTTTGAGGAATGCAATTCCGAGCCTAAATTCTACGTAAATTGTGCACTTTCAGGTGCTTCAGGGCTTTTTAGGGGTAGGAGACTGACGGTCGGTTGCCCTGTGGTGGTTAGCCTCCTACCCCGCGAGTGGTCTTGTCTGTATAGACGAGGGCAGCCCCCAATAAGTTTCCTGCCGGGCTGAAAATATTTTTAGGTCGGCGCCCCTTATTCTCCGATCGGCACTGTATCCAAGTACCGAGCCACGGCGGCTTTCCATTGAAATTTTTGCTGAATGGCCGACTGCAAAGCTTGCGCGGCCGCCGGTTCGCCATGGGTGAGGTAGGTTTGCCTGGGCGGCGCTGGGAGGGCCGTCAACCAGCGCAGTAGCTCGCTCTTTCCAGCGTGGGCAGAGAATTGGCCCATCGGAATGATTTCGGCCAGCACCGGCACATCCTGCGCGTAGAGCTTTAGCGACTTCGCACCCTCCTGCAGGGCGCGCCCACGCGTAGCCTCGGCTTGGAATCCCGCCAGGATGACGGCGTTGCGTGCATCGGGCAGCCGCTGCGCCAGGTGATGCAGAACGCGCCCGCCGCTCACCATCCCGCTGGCCGAAATAATGATGCACGGCGTTTTCGAGTTATTGATGGCTTTGGATTCTTCGACGGACCGAGTCAGGTGGAATTCATGCACGTTCAGAGGATCGCCCTTGCCGTCGCTGCCTTCTTCCCGCGTGAACTCCAGGTCGTGGTCCTCCGTGTGCTTGACGTACAAATCCGTCGCGCTTATTGCCATCGGGCTGTCCACGTAGACCGGCACGATTGGAACACGCTGCTGGTCTTCGAGCTGCCGCAAGTAATACATGAAGGTCTGTGTCCGCCCGATGGCGAAAGACGGAATCACGATGGACCCGCCGCGCTTCACTACGCGGTTCACAATTTGCGCCAGCAGTTCCGCCGCGTCGCCCCCGGGATGCTCGCGGTCTCCGTAGGTCGATTCGCAAATCAGCACATCCGCTTTCGATGGCGGCGTAGCCGGATCCTTCAGAATCGGCTGGTTGTAGCGCCCGATGTCGCCTGAGAAAACGACGACGGTCTTCTTGCCGGCCTCGGTGATGGTCAGCTCCAGGCTTGATGAGCCGAGAATGTGTCCTGCGTCATAGGAAGTTACGCGAAATTCCGGGCTGATATCGAACGCCCCGCTCCGCGGCATGCTCTTGATCAGCTTCAGAGTGGGTTCAACGTCCTCGGAAGTGTAGAGGGGTAGCGGGTCGGTGTGGCGGCTGTCTTTGTGAATTCGCGCGTGCAGGGTGTCCTCTTCTTGTATGTGGGCGGAGTCTTTCAGCAAGATGGTGGTCAGTTCGATGGTCGCGGGGTTGGCGTAGATAGGGCCGCGGTAGCCCGATTTCACGAGCACCGGCAGCCAACCGCTGTGGTCCAGGTGCGCGTGGGTGAGCACCAGATAATCAATCGTTTTTGGATCCACCGGCAAGGGCTTGTAGTTGCGGTCCTGGAGCTCTTGTGTGCCCTGAAAGATGCCGCAATCCACGAGCAGGCGCTTGCCCGCGGCCTCCACAAGATATTTCGAGCCGGTAACGCATCCTGCTGCGCCAAGAAAAGTGAGTTTTGCCATAGGCTCCGTATTCTAAACGAACACGATGCTTACACAACTCGTTTTGGGCGGTAGAATTGGAAGGAAAGTGATGACCATGAGACTGAGGTCAAAACTCTCTTGCTTCATCGTGCCGGTGCTACTAACTGTATTGTCCCTTGCAGCGCGGGCTTCGCCTAGGGTCGTTCACGTTTTTGTGGCCCTTGCCGACAATCAGCACCAGGGTATCGTTCCCGTTCCGGCCGCTCTCGGCAATGGGAGCGATCCTTCGCGCAATCTTTATTGGGGTGCGGCTTTTGGCGTCAAGACCTACTTCAAAGCAAGCCATGAGTGGGAGCTCCTCTGGTCCGGCCGCGGTTCGAAAGACGCGATTTTGGAGCGTTGCATTTTCAAGAACACCAAGGAAAATGTTTTTCTTGTCGCGGACGCTTATGAAGGAAGTCAGATCAAATCCGCAGTGACTGATTTTCTCTCGTCGGCTGCGGGAGTCAACTCAGAAAAACTTTCTGTCAAGATGAACTCCGCCGAAGTCCCCCTCACGATCGGCGGGAGCGCTGATTTGGCCGTTTACGTCGGACACGACGCCTTCATGGATTTTCAAATCCAGCCAATCGCGGGTACAAAGGCTGTCAAGCCACGTCGCGCCATCATTCTGGCTTGCGCGAGCAAAGCGTATTTTGGGCCGTACATCCGGCAAACAGGCGCGGAGCCGCTTTTATGGACCACAGGGCTCATGGCTCCCGAGGCCTACACTTTGAAGGCAGCCCTCGATGGTTGGATCGCAGGCCAAGATGACGAGGCGATTCGGCGGCGGGCCGCCCAAGCCTACGACAAATACCAGAAATGCGGCCCCCGTGCAGCGCTGAAGCTTTTCGCAGCAAATTGGTGAATTGGGAAGCGGCGCAACGAGCTGCGCCACTTCCCGTGTGGATCAATCCGCCGCGATAGCCTGTTTCGCTCGCGCGATGACCGATTCGATGTTCAGACCCAGCCCCTTCGCCACGCCCTTCCCATAAGCCGGATCGGCCTTGTAGAAGTGCTGGAGCTGCAGCTCTTGAATGCGTTGCGGAACACCATTGCCCAGGCTGGAGACGATATTGTCGATCAGCCGCTGCCTGGCGTCCGCGGGCATAAGCCGGAAGAGATTGCCCGGCTGCGTATAGTAATCACTGTCGAGGCGATGATCGTGCCGCGCTACGGTTCCGCTCACGGCATGCGGCCGTTCGATGTAGGACCGTTCTTGCGTCGGGCCACCGAAGCTGTTCGGCTCGTAGTTTACCGCTGAGCCACCGTTTCCGTCGAAGCGCATCGCGCCGTCTTTGTTGTAGGTGTGGTACGGGCACTGCGGTTTGTTGACCGGCAGGGAATCGTAGTTGACGCCCAGCCGGTAGCGGTGCGCATCGGGATAGGAAATCAATCGCGCCTGCAACATTTTGTCCGGTGAAAAACCCATGCCGGGCACTACGTTGCGAGGTTCGAACGCGGCTTGCTCGACTTCGGCGAAATAGTTTTCCGGATTGCGGTTCAGCTCCAGTTCACCGACCTCATGCAGCGGGTAGTCTTTGTGCGGCCAAACTTTCGTCAGGTCGAAAGGGTTGATGTGATAGGTTTCCGCCTCTTTTTCCGACATGATCTGAACGCACACGCGCCACTTGGGGAAGTCCCCTTTCGCGATGGCATGGAAAAGATCGCGCTGCGAGTAATCGGGATCGGTCCCCTCGAGTGCGCCGGCTTGCTCGCGGAAAAAGTTCTTGATCCCTTGCTTGGTCTTGAAGTGCCACTTCACGTAGAAGAGTTCATTTTTCGCGTTGATCAGGCTGAACGTGTGGCTGCTGTAGCCGTTCATGTGCCGGTAGCCGTCCGGGGTCCCGCGGTCGGAGAAGAGAATCGTCACTTGGTGCAGCGACTCCGGCGACAGCGACCAGAAATCCCACATCATCGTTGGAGATTTCAGATTGGTTTGAGGGTCGCGCTTCTGCGTGTGGATGAAATCCGCGAATTTCAGCGGGTCGCGAATAAAAAACACCGGCGTGTTGTTGCCGGTCATGTCCCAATTGCCTTCTTCGGTGTAGAACTTCAGCGCAAACCCGCGGGGGTCACGCGCCGTGTCTGCCGAACCCTTTTCGCCGCCGACCGTCGAAAACCGGATGAAGGTCGGGGTCTTCTTGCCGACCGCGTTGAACAGTTTAGCCGTGGTGTACTTGGTGATTTCCGCGCTGGTGCAGACGAAATGCCCATGAGCACCCGAGCCCTTGGCATGCACCACGCGCTCCGGGATCCTCTCCCGGTTGAAGTGCGCCATTTTTTCGAACAACAAGAAGTCTTCGAAGACCACCGGCCCGCGTGGCCCCACGGTCAGCGAATTCTGGTTGTCGCCCACGGGACGGCCCGCATCCGTGGTCATGATTTTCTTTTTCTCTTCCTGCATGAATCCTCCTCAGTTGCCATCACGGCGGTCGCGCAAAGCGCCGCCTCTGATCGCTACGCTAAAGGTAAAGGTCCGCGACCTATACATCCAATATATAGTTCGGATAGGATGGATAGGCATAGCCTATGGAGCTCCATCAACTTCGCTACTTCTGCGCCGTCGCCGAAACCGGCAGCTTCAGCCGCGCCGCGGAGCAATCTCACGTCTCTCAGCCGTCGCTTTCGCAGCAGATCATCAAGCTCGAGGAGGAACTGGGCGCCCGCCTGTTCGATCGCCTCGGCCGTTCGGTTCGGCTTACCGAACTTGGCAAGACCTTTCTTCCCCGCGCGCGCGCCGTCCTTCGCGAGCTGGAAGCAGCCAAGGGTGATGTCGTCGAGCGCAAGGATTTCGTTGGCGGCCCCGTGACCGTCGGAGTCATTCCCACGGTCGGCCCGTATTTCCTGCCGCGCGTCCTTACATCTTTCTCACGCAAATTCCCGCAAGTTCGGATCACCGTCGTTGAAGAAATCACGCCCGTACTTCTCGATCGGCTCCGCGCGGGAGCCATCGACGTTGCCATCCTCGCGCTTCCCATCCGGGGCCACGAATTCGAAGCAACCCCGTTGCTCACCGAGCGCCTCTTCGCCGCGCTTCCCAAAAATCACCGGCTCGCCAAGCGCACCGCACTCTCACTGAGAGACCTGCGCTCCGAACCTTTCCTGTTGCTGCGGGACGGCCATTGCTTCCGGGACACGGCCGTTGCCGCCTGCGACCGCGCGCGTCTTCATCCCCAGGTCATTTTCGAAAGCGGCCAATTCAGCAGTCTGCTCAGCTTGGTGGGTGCAGGCATGGGCGTCTCGATCGTTCCGGAAATGGCCGTCGAACGGAAATCGCCGTGTCGTTACGTGCATATCGCGGATGAGCAGGCCGCTCGCACCATCGGCACGGTCGTCCTCCGCGGGCGGTCCCTGACCCGCGCGCATCAAGCGTTTCTTTCTCATCTTCACGGAGATTGACCGCCTTCTCGTCCCGTTGATGCTAGACTTCCATTTCGCTAAACGCGCATGGAGTAAACCTGATGGGCGCGCACACTCTGATTTTTCGCGACATCGCCATGGTGTTCACCGCGGCGCTCGTGTGTGGCCTCCTGGCTTGGCGGCTGCGGCAGCCCCTAGTTCTCGGCTACGTTCTTGCAGGCCTCATCCTTAGTCCCTTCACTCCCGGCTTGCGCGTCCACGACGTTCATACGTTTGAAATCATGGCCGAGATCGGCGTCATCTTGCTGATGTTTTCGGTCGGCATCGAATTCTCCATCCCTGATCTTCTTCGCGTGAAGTGCGTGGCGCTGGCCGGCGCTCCTCTGGGAATTCTTCTCTCCATCGCGCTCGGTGTGGGCGCGGGAATGCTTATGGGGTGGCCGTTCCTGCAGGGGATCGCGGTTGGCAGCATATCGATCGCCGCGATCACGGAAGCGATTGGCTTGTCGCTGGCCCTCGGGGCTTTTCTCGCGGGGCTACTGCTTGGCAGCTCCGAGTTCGCTCACAAGATGGCGCAGCAAACGCTTCCCATCCGCGACGCGTTCGTTGCCCTGTTTTTTGTCACGGTGGGGATGCTCATTGACCCAAGCACGTGGCTCGCCAGTTGGCGCGTGCTGGCTCTGCTTGTCGGGCTTATCCTCGTAGGGAAGTTCCTCATCTGGACAGGTGTCGTGCGCATCTTCGCCTACTCCTGGCAGACGGCTGTGAAAGTCGGCGTCGGCCTTACCCAGATCGGCGAGTTCTCTTTCATCCTCGCCCAGGTTGCGCTCCATGCGGGACTCATTACCTCGGAAATCTACAACGCCACGCTCGCTGCGTCGCTGGTTACCATCCTCGCGAACGCCACGCTTTTCAAATTCGTTCCACAAGCGGGACCTGCGAAAACACTGGCGGCCGCTTGACTGCCAGCCAAACAAAATTACGAAATCTACAGAAAATCGGGAATCCTCGTTGCGAGCGAGCCATTTCAGCAGCGACTCAAAGGGGAGATGAACTTGGTGGAGCCGATGGGATTCGAATTCACCAGCGATATGGAAACAAAGGAGTTTTGCGGGGCAACTCGGCCATCTAAGAATGTTTCTGCAACACGTCGGTCGAGAGTTTCTGTGAATGATCAGGACGACATCGTATCGCAGGCAATTCAGAAACAGGAAGAACAAAGCTTGATGATAGCTAACGAGATCACTGGTCTTTCTTCATCCTAGACTGCGCGGATTTCCCTTCGAGCAACACCACTTGCTGGTCCAAATATACAGCTGTGAACTTTCTGTCGCCGTCTATTTCCAATGCGGATGGTTTACCACCATGGTAATAGATGGACAGCACGCCGGTAACACGATCCGCTAGCCAATCTCCGAAAAGTCGAAGCGTCCAGGCCGGGTTTTCACTTTCGAGGCACAGAAAATTTGGATGTCCTAGTGCATGGAAGGAGAGAATCTCGTGAGCAAAGCAAACACTGAATACTGAGGAGAGCTACAGCTGTCTCTTTTCCTTTGTGGAGAGCGCCGCCCTCGCACCGTGCCGGATGTGGAGAACGTTCACAACGTCGTTGCGTTTATCCACCGCGTAGATAATTCTGTAGGTGCTTGGTCTCTTCCCAAAAAGCAGATGGCGAAGTTTCTTGCTTTCCGGAATGACTGCACCGCGCTCAGGAAATCGCTCCAAACTGTAAATCTCGCGGGCCAGATCATTGAACCATGCAAAAGCGGTTTCGGAGGCTTCCGCATCAATGAATTCATAGATGGCCTCCATGTCTCGCAGGGCGCGGTCGGCCAACCTAACGAGGTATGGCATGGTTGCGGCGGAACATCTCCAGTGCTTCACGTGCGGGACGCACACGACGCTTCTTTGTGTCTTCGATGCCTTGCCGGATTCCCTCAAGAGCATCGGCTTGCGCGGCAATGTCGAGCAGGCGCTGATAGGCTTCGGCATCCTGGACGACCGCTTCCGCCTTTCCATTGATCGTAAGAACCAGCGGCTTCTTCGTTTTCTTGAGGTGCTTCATGAACTTCCCTGGATTGCGGCGGAACGTCGTCATCGCCTGAATATCTTTTGTGATGTCAAACATAATGACCTCGCACTGCAATGATAGCACCCTTAAAGGTGTCATCAAACCATATTGCAACAACTTTTCTTACCGCCCAGACTATCCGTAGGGAGCAAGTTGCGCCTAGAGCGCGGCTCCGTGGCCTAAGTTACTTCGCGGACGGGGACCTACTCCCCGCATCGATGCAGCCGAGCGCAGCTACAGGCGTAAGATCAGAGGAGCTTCCTGTGTTCATCGGGAAACGCGACCAGCTGACGATGAAATTTTTGTAATCGAGATGATGTCAGAGCATCCCGGCCCCAGCGCAAGGCAGACGCTGGCGACGATCAACGGCAAGTCCTGGCCGTATACCCAGCGATTTCGGTACAACGTCGGTGAGTCCGCGCGTT
>WNFD01001649.1_pt1 | contig 39792 bp, 32 predicted proteins | sample 5400491 | NCBI WGS metagenome assembly WNFD01 (sample SAMN13153343, study PRJNA577476) | soil metagenome | isolation source: 120 cm saprolite under Douglas fir tree site 2 hole 2 replicate 2 | place: USA:California | collected 2015-04-18
CGGAGTCGCTCGCGGCGGGGTACCTGTCCTACGCGTACAAGGACGCGATCGCGTTCGTGGTCATGGTGGCGGTGCTGCTGGTGCGGCCCCAGGGCCTCTTCGGCCGGCGGATCGGGATCTGACCGTGCGCGCGACCCGCGTTCTCCTGGGCTCGGCCTTGCTCGTCGCGGTCCCCTGGATCGTGGCCGCGGCGCTGCCCGGCCAGCAGCGCTACGTCCTCCACGTGCTGATCTTCACCGCGCTCTACGGCGCGCTGGCCCTGAGCTACGACCTGGTGGTGGGTCACGTGGGGAGCCTCTCGCTGGCCCATCCCGCCTTCTTCGGTCTCGGCGCCTACACCGTGGCCCTCCTCGCCACGGAGGCCCGCTGGCCCTTCGCGGCCGCGCTGCCCGCCGGCATCGCGCTGGCCGCGGTGGTGGCGCTCGCGGTGGGCGTGCCCATGTTCCGGCTGACCGAGCACAGCTTCGCGATGGGCACGCTCGGCTTCGCGATCGTGACCCAGGTCGTGGCCACCAACTGGGTCGACTTCACCCACGGGCCGCTCTGCGTGACCGGCATTCCCAAGCCGCAGGTGGGCGCGCTGCGCATCGCCTCGCTCCCCGCGTTCTACTGGATGGGGCTGGCCACCCTGGGGCTGGTGGCCCTTCTCTATCGCGGGCTTACCACGTTCCGGCTGGGACGGGCCTTTCACGCGGTCCGGGACAACGAGACGCTGGCCGCCGCCGCGTCGATCGATCCGCTCAAGTACCGCATGCTCGCCTTCGTGATCGGGGGCGGGGTGGCGGGTGGGGTCGGCGCCCTCTATGTGTCGTACGTGGGTGTGCTCTGCCCGGGGGAGCTCACGGTGAGCCTGAGCGTCAACCTGCTGGTCATGGTCTTCCTCGGCGGGGTGGGGAGCCTGCGGGGCGTCCTGGTCGGCGCGGCCGCCTTCACCGCGCTACCCGAGATCCTCCGCATGGCCCCGACCTGGCGCATGGTGATCTACGGCCTCCTGCTCCTGGTCATCGTGATCCGCGCTCCCGACGGGCTCGAGGGGCTGATGCGCCGGGGTCGGTGGCGCGGCCGGCGGCCGTCCTCGTCGGGAGCGTAGCGATGGCGATCTTCGAGACCCGCGGGCTCACCAAGCGCTTCCTCGGCGTGACCGCGGTCGACGCGGTGGACCTGACCGTCGAGGCGGGCGAGCTGGTGAGCCTCATCGGCCCCAACGGATCGGGCAAGACCACGCTCTTCAACTGCGTCACCGGCTACCTGGCGCCCGACGGAGGGCGGGTGACCTTCCGGGGCCGCGACGTGACCGGGGTCGCCGCCCACCGGATCGCCCGCCTCGGCATCGGCCGCACCTTCCAGCTCGTCAGCGTGTTCCCGCGGCTGTCCGCGCTCGAGAACCTGCTCACGTTCCTCCAGCAGCACCAGGAAGAGAGCCTGGTCGGCCGGCTGGTGCGGGCGCCGCGGATGCGACGCCTCGAGGCGGCGGCGGTGGAGCGGGCGCGGAGCCTGCTCGACTCGGTGGGCCTGGGCGCGCGCGCGGAGGCGCCGGCGGGCACGCTCTCCTACGGGCAGCGGAAGCTGCTGGCCTTCGCGGCGGCCCTGATGCCGGATCCGGAGCTGCTGCTGCTCGACGAGCCGGCGGCCGCGGTCAACCCGACCATGATCGAGCAGATGAAGGCCCAGATCCGCGCGCTCCACCGGCAGGGCAAGACGGTGCTGCTGGTGGAGCACAACATGGACGTGGTGATGGACATCTCCCAGCGCGTGATCGTGCTCGACCACGGGCAGAAGATCGCGGAGGGGCCGCCCGAAGTCGTCCGCCGGGACCCGAAGGTCGTGGAGGCGTACTTTGGCCGCTGACGGACCCGCCGAGGTCCTGCTGGAGCTCGAGGACGTTCACGCCGGCTACGGCGAGATCGAGGTCCTGCGCGGGGTCTCGGCCGACGTGCGGGCGGGCGAGATCGTGGCGATCATCGGGGCCAACGGGGCCGGGAAGTCCACCCTCCTCCGCACCGTGTTCGGCATGGTCACCCCGTCGCGGGGCCGCATCCGGCTGGCCGGCGAGGAGATCGCGGGTGAGAACCCGGTGGACGTCCTGCGCCGCGGCTGCTCCTACGTGCCGCAGGGGCGGTGCAACTTCCCCGCGATGAGCGTGGAGGAGAACCTCGAGATGGGCGCCTACACCCGCGCCGACGCCTCGGTGCGACGGGACATCGAGGCGATGCTGGAGCGCTTTCCCATGCTGGGAACCAAGCGCCGGGAGCCGGCCGGGACCCTCTCGGGCGGCCAGCAGCAGATTCTCGAGATCGCGATCGCGCTGCTGCTCCACCCCCGCATCTTGCTGATCGACGAGCCCTCGCTGGGGCTCGATCCCCGGATGGTGGAGCTCGTGTTCTCGACCATCGTGGCGGTCAACCGGGCGGGCACCGCGGTGCTCATGGTGGAGCAGAATGCCAGGCAGGCGCTGGCCATCTCGCATCGCGGCTTCGTGCTGGAGCTGGGGCGCAACCGGTTCGAGGGCACCGGCCGGGCGCTGCTGGAGAACCCGGACGTGCGGGCGCACTATCTGGGAGGGTAAGGGGCATAGGGAGGCACGACATGATCAGACCGAACCTGCTCGCGTGGCAGTGGCGCGACTACCCGGCCAAGCACCGGGATCGCGTGAACCTGGTGCTGCACCTGGTGGCGGTGCCGCTCTTCCTGGCCGGGACGCTGCTCCTGGTCGCGGCCGCGCTCCAGCGCTCCGGCCTCGGAGTCGTCGTGGGCCTCGCGTGCCTGGCCGTCGCGGTGATAGTCGAGGGCCGAGGTCACGCGCGCGAGCGCGAGACTCCCGCCCCGTTCGCGGGCCCGCTCGACTTCGCGAGCCGCTTCGTGGTCGAGCAGTGGATCACGTTCCCGCGCTTCGTCCTGACCGGCGCGTGGAGCCGGAGCTTCCGGGCTAGGTGACGCGCCCGGTACGCGGCGGAATCGCGGCCAGGATCCGGGCCCGCGCCGTCGCCGCCTCCGCGGAGGGCAGCTCGGCGACGCGGATGGTTCGCTCCACGAACCGGTTCTCGTCGCCCACCACGAGCAGGTCGAGGAAGCGCAGCGTGCCCGGGATGGTGGCCCTCCGGCCGAGCGGCCCCGCGCCCGCGGTCCGCTTGCTCAGCAGGGCCTGGATGGTGCGCGTCACGCGCGGCAGGACGAGGCGGGCCGGCTCGCCGTCGACCTGCACCCGGTAGACCCCGTCGGGGTCGACGCCCTCGACCGCGAGCGGCTGGGCGCGGCAGACTTTCACCCGGATCCGCGTCTCCCCGGTCGCCGGATCGCGGCGGGCGTCGAGGACGGTGAGGCCCTTGGTGCTCGGCTGCCGGACCAGCGGGGCGTCCGGCTGCTCCGCGGTGAAGCGGAGGGTCACCGCGGCCCCGGGGGGCAGCGGCGGGATCGTGACGAAGGCCTCCCGCACCACGTGCACGAGCTCCTCGGACCCGTCCCAGACGCTGCCGAACGGACGCCGCTGCTCGAGGACCATCGCGGCGATGGGCCGGGCGGTCGGGTTCGTCACCGTCACGACCCGGCCGTCGTCCCGCGTCTCGAACACCAGCTCCTCGTAGTCGGCCAGGCGCTGGTAGAGATCGCGCTGGGTCGCGATCCAGAAGTTGCTCCGCTCGGCCAGGTTGATCGCGTAGCGGAGGTAGTCGAGCGTGCCCTTGCCGTCGTTCACCGACGGGTCCCGGGCCAGCTCGGGGTGGTACTGGAAGCTGTACACGCCGTTCTCGAGCCGGTCGTCGACGCCGGGCATCCGCGCGCTGTGGCCCCCGAAGATGGTCTCCACCAGCTCGGACGCCGCGTCGAACTCGTGGGTGCGGTCCCAGCCCCGCAGCGGCCTCCACTCCGCGTCGGTGGTGACGACCGGATGAAACGGGAACCAGATGCCGGGGGTCGCGATGGTGCGCCGGACGTCGGTCACGTAGGTCAGCGGCTTGCCGCCGATCTGGCCGCCGACCATCACGTCCGGGTTGCGCACTCCGTACTCGATCATGTGGTAGTAGCAGAACGTGCACGTGCCGAGGAGGCGCTCGTCGTGCGCGTAGAGGTAGTCCATCGCGTCGAGCGTCTCGGGGTGCATGTGCCCGCCCGCGTGCCGGCCGCACGTGTAGACCGGGAAGCCGAGGCGCTCGGTGGCCCGCCGCACGTGGTCGTGGAGCCCGGTGCCGTGGATGGCGGTCGGCGGATCGCCGATCGAGCTGTCGTTGTGGAGCGCGGGCTCGATGAAGTCGTGGCGGCTCGTCCGCGCCACCCAGTCCCCCGCCATGTCCTCGGTGATGTTGGTCGAGAAGCCGGGATCCTCGATGTCGTAGGTGGCCGGGATCAGGTTCTCGATCTGGTAGTCGAGGAAGGTGAAGTCGCGCATGCCGTGCACGTCGTGACGGAACGACAGCACGCCGTCGTGGGTGCCGAAGGAGCGCAGGCGGGTCTGCCAGAGCGTGTCCCCGCCCACCTCGAGCAGCAGGCGGCGCAGGAAGAAGAGCAGGGTGTCGCCCCAGTGGGTCGGGTTGGCCCAGTGCCGGACCGCCTCCACGTTGAGATGCGCCTGGAGCATGCCGCCCACCAGCTCGAGGACCTGATTGGCCACGTACGCGGAGCGCGCGGTGAGGACGATGGCGGGGCCGAGCGGCGTGGCGGTCGCGGTGGTGGCGTCGGTCAGGTCGCCGGTCAGCTCGACCAGGTCGGCCAGCACCCGGCTGCCCGCGGCGGGCTCGACCTGCTGCGCCTCGTGCCCGGCGTAGCCGCTCACGTAGAGAGGCTCCCACGCCGCGCCCGCGAACGGCGATCCGGGCCGCCAGCGCCAGCCGGTGTAGCCGGTCACCGGGCGCGGCGCCAGGCGGGCGAGCCCGAGGAGCGCGGGCGGGAGATTGGTCTTGCCGGTGACGAGGAGCTGTCGATCGCCCGCGCGGAGCCACGCCTCGATGCCCGCGATGGTCCGGTCGGCCAGGTGCCGCGCGTTGGGCACCAGCAGCGCGCGCAGTCCGCCGAGCCGCTCCTCGGTGAGGTCGACCTCCTCCACCAGGTCGTGCTTGATGTTGCAGCGGGCCAGCAGCACGGAAGCGCCGGCCGGGGCCAGGTAGGCGTGCTCACCCTTGAGCCAGGTGCGGGGCCGGCCCCACGCGTCGGTGAACCGGTAGGTCTCGCCCCGGGACGCGGCCCGGGCCGCGTAGGCGTCGCGGCTCGGCCGGCTCCACAGCACCGCGACGTCGTGCCCCCCGGGACCGATCACGCCGGGCAGTCTATCGGGCGGACGCGCGGCTTGTCGAGCCTCGTCCGCTCCGAGCGCCCGCGGTATATTCAGACGGTGACCACCGCGGCCGATCCTTCACGCGAGCGCTGGAACCGGCGCTGGGCCGGCGAGCGCGCGAGCGCCGCCACCACCCCGAGCGGGTTCCTGATCGCGGAGACCGAGACGCTGCCGCCGGGCCGCGCGCTCGACGTGGCCTGCGGGGCGGGCCGCAACGCGGTGTGGCTGGCGCGGCGCGGCTGGCGGGTCACCGGGGTGGACTTCTCCGACGTGGCGCTGCGGGCGGCCCGCGAGCTGGCGGTCGCGTCCGGCGTCGAGGTCGAGTGGATCGAGGCGGACGCGGTGACCTGGGTGCCGCCCGGCCGGGCCTACGACCTCGTCACCGTGATGTACCTGCAGCTACCCGCCCGGGAGCGCCGGGCCGCGCTGGCCCACGCCGCTTCCGCGGTGCGGCCCGGCGGCACGCTGCTGGTGGTGGGCCACGACCTGCTGAACCTGACCGAGGGCTCGGGCGGGCCCACCCAGGCCGACGTGCTCTTCACGCCCGACGACGTGGTCGCGGAGATCGGCGATCTCGCGATCGAGAAGTCCCTGCGGGTGCAGCGCGCGGTCGACGGGGGCGGGGCGGCCCGCGACGCGATCGACGCGCTGGTCCGCGCGCGGCGGCCCGCGGGCGGCTGAGGCGGTCGCGGCCTAGCCGGTCCCGGGCTTCGCGTCGTCGCGGGCCGCCGCGCCGCGCACCGCCACCCCGGTCCACTGCTCGTAGAGCCGGGTGACGCCCGCCATGTCGAGCTGGCCGAAGCCCTGGGCGTGCGCGGCCTCGTAGACCTGGCGCACGGTGGACGCGAGCGGCACCGGCATCTCGAGCCGTGCCGCCATCGCGAGCGCGAGGGAGACGTCCTTGCGCGAGAGCCCGATGCTGAAGTTCGGGGTGAAATCGCCGGCCAGCACGTTGGGGAAGCGCTTGAGGAAGTGATGCGAGCGGCCGCCGCTCGTCGAGAGGATGTCGAAGAGCCGCTGCGGATCCACGCCCGCCTTCACCCCCAGCACCATCGCCTCCGCCGCCACCGCCACGTTGGCCATCGACATCATGTTGTTGACGATCTTGACCACCAGGCCCGAGCCGAGCGGGCCGATGTGATGGAGCTCGGTGCCGAGCGTGAGCAGCAGCGGCCGGACGCGCTCCAGCACCGCCGCGTCGCCGCCGACCAGGAAGACGAGCTTGCCGTTGCCCGCCTCGACCGGCCCGCCGCTCACCGGCGCGTCGAGGCAGTCGACGCCTCCGGTCCGGGCCGCCGTCGCGACCTCGCGGCAGGTATCGGGGTCGATCGTGCTCATGTCGACGAGGATCGTGCCCGGGCGGGCCGTCGAGAGCACCCCGTCGGAGCCCAGGTAGGCCTGGCGGACCGCGGCGGGATCCGGCAGGCTCGACAGCACGACGTCCGCGGCCTTGGCCGCGGCGGCCGGGGAGGCGGCGAGGGTGACGCCCGCGGCGGCGGCCTGGCGGGCGCGCTCGGCGCTCGGGTCGTGGCCGGCGACCTCATAGCCGCTCGCGGCGAGCCGTCTCGCCATCGGCCCGCCCATGGTCCCGAGCCCCACGAATCCGATCTTCGGCTTGCTCGTCACGCGCGATCCCCCTTGTTCGGATCGGGCGCCCGGGTCAGGCGCCCGCCGCCTCGGCGCCGGCCAGGCGACCGAACACCGCGCCCGACATGAGCCCGGTGCCGCCCGGATAGTTGCCGTGGAAGAGCCCGCCGACCATCTCCCCGCAGGCGTAGAGGCCCGGAATGACCGACCAGCTCATGCTCACCACCTGCGCGCGGTCGGTGACCCGCACGCCGCCGAAGGTGAAGGTGATGCCGCCGGTCACCGGGTAGGCCGCGTAGGGCGGGGTGTCGAGGCGCTGGGCCCAGTTCGACTTGGGCAGGGTCAGCCCACGGGTGGCGAGGCCGTCCCGCACCGTCGGATCGAAGCGGCCCGGCGTCACCGCCGCGTTGTACGCCTCGAGCGCGCGCCGGCAGGCCGCGTGATCGAGCGGCAGCTTCTCGACGAGGGCCTCGAGGGTGTCCGCCACCACCGGGGTGCCGGTCTGGTAGCGCCCTTCCAGCAGATGCGTGACCTTGGCGTCGAAGATCTGCCAGCCGATGCCGCCCGGCTCGTTGAGGATGATCCCGCCGAGCTTGGCGTAGGTGTAGAACTGGAAGTCCTCGCCCTCGTCGAAGAAGCGGTGGCCGCGCGTGTTGACCAGCACCCCGTAGGGGTACGAGAGGCGGTTGGTCTTGTCGGTGAGCTTGCGGTCGCCGTGCGCGGGCGCGTCGGCATCGATGGGCGTGGAGTGGCAGCCGGTCCACTGGCCGTGGGGCAGGGCGCCCACCTCCATCGCCATGCGCAGGCCGTCGCCGGTGTTGTAGCGCGTGCCGCGCACCTTGGCGTGATCCCACGGCCGCCCGAGGTAGCGCGCCCGCCACTCCGGGTTGGCCTCGAAGCCGCCGCAGCCGAGCACCACCGCCCGCGCGGACAGCTCCTCGAGCCCGTTGGGGCCGCGGGCGGCCACGCCGGTGACGCGCCCGCTCCGGTCCAGCAGCAGCCGCTCCGCCGCGGTGTCGTAGCGCACCTCGACGCCCTGGCGCTCCGCGATCTTGAACCACATCGCGGAGAGGCCGACGCCCTCGTGCCGCGCGCGGATCACCGCGCCGGGCGACCACTTGTAGGTGTCGCCCACCTTCACCGCGGAGAGCGAGACCGCCGGCTCCATCTCGATGCCCTGCCGGGCCATCCAGCAGGCGGTGTCGTGGGAGCGGCCGATCAGCAGCTCGGCCAGCTCGGGATCGGTGCGCCCGTCGGTCACCCGCAGCAGGTCGGCCATGAAGAGGCGGTGCGGGTACGGTTCGACGCCCGCGTAGAAGCCGGGCACCTCCCGCTCGGCGTCCGGCACCAGGGGGCGCAGGTCGTCGGGGCGGTCGAACGCGATGCGCAGGAGGCCGCCGCTGTAGTGGGTGTTGCCGCCGCGCAGCGCGCGCGGCGCCTTCTCCAGCGCGAGCACGTGCCGCGCGCCCCGCTCGCGGGCCGAGACCGCCGCGGCCAGGGCCGCGTTGCCCGCGCCCACCACGATGACGTCCCAGCCGTCCATCGGTGATCGCTCCCTAGCGGTACGCGGCCAGCACCGCCTGCGCCATGTCGCGCGTGCGGGCGCTGCCGCCCTGGTCCGGGGTCAGCACCTTGCCGTCGCGGTAGACGCGGGCGACCGCCGCCTCGAGGCGCTGGGCCTCCGCGGGCAACCCCATGTGCTCGAGCATGAGGGCGGCCGAGAGGATGGTGGCGGTCGGGTTGGCGATGCCCTTGCCCGCGATGTCCGGCGCCGAGCCGTGCACCGACTCGAAGTAGGCCCAGTTGTCGCCGAAGTTGGCGGATGGGGCCAGGCCGAGGCCGCCCGCGGTCTCCGCGCCGAGGTCGGACAGGATGTCGCCGTAGAGGTTCATGCAGAGCACGACGTCCATCGCCTTGGGGAAGCGCACCAGGCGGCGGGCCGCGTCGTCGACGTGGAAGTGCTCGAACGTGAGGCCGGCCTCGCGCACCACGCGGCCGACGATCTCGTCGTAGAGGCCGTCGGTGCGGGGGAGCACGTTCGACTTGGTCACGCACGTGATCTTGCCGGGCTTGCCGCGCGCCTGCCGCCGACGGGCCAGGTCGCACGCGAAGCGGGCGATGCGCTCGGCGCCGCGGGGGGTGACCACCTTGACCGCGAAGCGGCCGTCGGTGCCGAACTCCTTCACGGTGCGGCCGGTGCGGTCGTGGAGGTTCGGCATCAGGCGGACCAGGTCGGCGAGGTCGCCCTCGCGGCCGGGGTAGAGGCCCTCGCTGTTCTCGCGCAGGAGCACGTAGTCGATGCCGTCGGGGTCGGCCAGCGGGGAGCGCATCCCGGGAAAGAACCGGATCGGCCGCACCCCGGCCCAGGCCGCCATCTCCCAGCGCAGCCAGGAGACCACCGGCGAGGTGGACGGGCCGGCGGCCCCGAAGAGCACGCCGTCGGCCTCGCGGGCCGCGCGCTTGGTCTCCTCCGGCAGGGGCGCGCCCTGCGGCGGGGTGAGGATCTTGAGCGGGAGGCCGGTGCCCATCAGCAGGTCGCAGGTGGCGTCCACGACCTCGGGGCCGATCCCTTCACCGGGCAGCGCGACGACGGTCTTCATGGCCATGCTCACACCTCTCTGTATGAGGTCCCCGACGTATGAGGGCCCCGAGATGGGGCCCCGGCCTCTCCGGAGGCTTACCATAGCACTGCCGGGGCGGGGGGATTATCATGGGCGCGCCGGAGGAGGGCGCTCGATGGAATACACGCGAATCTCGGCCGACTGCCACATCGACATGCCGTGGATGCCGCCGGATCTGTTCACGACCAACGCCGCCGCGGCCCTGCGCGACCGCATGCCCTACGTCACCGACGGGCCCGACGGCCCGCGGTGGACGTCGCGCAACGGCGCCGCCTTCGGGCTATGGGGAGGCGTCGGACCCTCCGGGCAGAAGTACGTCCCGGGAGTCCACTACCGGGCGGACGTCATGGCCGCTACCGGTCTTTACGATGACGGCCGGAAGGGAATCTCCCGACCAACGGATCCCCATCTGCGCGTGGCTGACATGGAGCGCGACGGCGTGCAGGCGGAAGTGATCTTCGGCATCCTCGGCGCGGCCACGCGGCTCGGCGATCACGAGGCGGCCGCGGAGATGTTCCGCATCTACAACGACTGGCTCGTCGACTTCTGCCGTCACTACCCGGAGCGGCACGTGGGCCTGGCGTGCCTGCCCTACGGCGACATCGCGGCCGCGGTGCGCGAGATCCACCGGGTGGCGAAGATGGGCCTGCGCGGCCTCGAGCTGTCCTGCTCGTGGGACATGGAGCCGATGTGGCACCCGGTGTGGGAGCCGCTCTGGCAGGCGGTGAGCGAGGTCTCGCTGCCGCTCCACTTCCACACCTTCCCGACCATGCCGCCCGGCGTGCGGGAGAAGGCGACCGGGCTCACCAAGCGCGCCGCGATGTTCACGAGCGTCTCCGGCTTCCAGATGAACCTCGTCAACATCCTCGCCGCGGTCATCGGCGCCGCGGTGCTCGAGCGCTACCCGAACCTGCGCATCTCGTTCGGCGAGAGCGGCATCGGCTGGCTGCCGTACGCGCTCGACCGGATGGACTTCGAGTGGGAAGATCGTTTCCGCGACCTGGGTCTCCGCATGCGGCCGAGCGACTACTGGCGGCGCCAGTGCAAGGCCACCTTCCAGTTCGATCGCATCGGCACCCAGATGATCCACGAGATCGGCGAGGACACCCTGATGTGGGGCTCCGACTATCCGCACGGCGACGGGGTGTGGCCCGAGTCCTCGAAGTACATCGAGGAGCAGTTCGGGCACCTGCCGGCGGCCACCGTGCGCAAGATCGTCTGCGAGAATGCGGGGAAGTTCTACGGCTTGATGGCGTGACGGGACTGGCTGGCTTGACCGCGGCGCCCTCCTGACCGGCTGACGGGCGCCCGCTCGCGAGCGGCGCGGGGTCCCCCCCGGCCCGATCCTTGACACGCTGCCGGCCGCGTGCTATTCGGCCCAGTGGCGCAAGGCGCACGCGAGTCGTTCCTTCAACGACCAGAGGAGAATCGCGATGACCTCAGTCACCGTCAATGGCCGGCGCTACGACGTCGACCTCCCCGATGACACTCCGCTCCTGTGGGCACTCCGTGACGAGCTGGGCCTGACCGGGACCAAGTTCGGCTGTGGCATGGCGCTGTGCGGCGCCTGCACCGTCCACGTGGACGGGCAGCCGGTGCGCGCCTGCCAGACCCCGATCTCCGCGGTCGGGACCAGCAAGGTCACCACCGTCGAAGGGGTCGGCGCCGACCGGGTCGGCCGCGCGGTGCAGGCGGCCTGGGTGGACCTGGGCGTGCCCCAGTGCGGCTATTGCCAGTCGGGCCAGATCATGTCCGCGACCGCATTGCTCAAGCGCAACCGCAAGCCCACCGACGCCGAGATCGACGAGGCCATGAGCGGCAACATCTGTCGCTGCGGAACCTACGTCCGGGTGCGCCAGGCCATCAAGCAAGCGGCGCTGGGAGCGGCCCGTTGAGCCCGCTCGGGACGGAAGGCGCGACCGATCGTCCGATCGTGATTGCCAATGTGAGCCGCCGGCAGTTCATGCAGGGAGTCTCGGCGATGGGAGGCCTGGTCCTGGCCGCGGGCTTCTCCTCCGCCGCGAGTGCGGCCGACCCGCCGAAGTACGGCCGGGACGGCATGCCCAACGGCTGGAGCGACGACCCGCTCGTCTTCGTGGCCATCGGGGAGGATGGCACGGTCTCCATCGTCTGCCACCGCTCGGAGATGGGGCAGGGCGTCCGCACCGGTATGCCCATGATCGTGGCCGACGAGCTCGAAGCCGACTGGAAGCGCGTCCGGGTCGTGCAGGCGACCGGGGACGAGAAGCGCTTCGGCAACCAGGACACCGACGGGTCGCGGAGCACCCGCCACTTCTTCGAGCCCATGCGGCGTTGTGGCGCGGCGGCTCGGACGATGCTCGAGGCTGCGGCCGCCGCGAAGTGGGGCGTCCCGGTCTCCGAGGTGGAGGCGAAGAACCACGAGGTGGTGCACGCCAAGTCGGGCCGGCGGGCGGGGTACGGCTCGCTCGCCAAGGCGGCGGCGACCCAGACCGTCCCGGCCCGCGACACCGTGCGCCTCAAGGACCCGTCGAAGTTCCGGTACATCGGCAAGGGCAACCTGAAGCTGGTCGACGCCCCCAACATCACCACCGGCAAGGCGCAGTACGGCATCGACACCCGGCTGCCCGACATGGTCTACGCGGTCGTGGCGCGGCCCCCGGTCTACGGCGGCAAGATGGTGAGCTACGACGCGGCCGAGGCCCTCAAGGTGCCGGGCGTGCTCAAGGTGGTCGAGATCGAGCCGAGCCCGGCGCCGGCCCAGTTCAACCCACTGGGCGGGGTGGCGGTGGTGGCGAAGAATACCTGGGCCGCCATCCAGGGCCGCCGGGCCCTCAAGGTGGTCTGGGACGACGGGTCGAATGGCAGCTACGACTCGGCGGCCTTCAAGGCCCAGATGGAGGAGTCCGCGCGCAAGCCGGGCAAGGTGGTGCGCGACAACGGTAACGTCGACACCGCGCTGGCCGGGGCCGCGAAGCGGGTCGCCGCCGAGTACTACATCCCCCACCTGGCGCACGCGCCGATGGAGCCGCCGGCCGCGACGGTGCGCATCGTCAACGGCAAGGCGGAGGCGTGGGCCTGCGTGCAGTCGCCCCAGGCCGCGCGCGACCTGGTGGCCAAGCGGCTCGGCATCCCGGCCGACGACGTGACGGTCAACGTGACCCTGCTGGGCGGCGGGTTCGGCCGGAAGTCCAAGCCGGATTACGTCATCGAGGCCGCGGTCATCTCGAAGGCGATGGACGGCAAGCCGGTCAAGGTGACGTGGACGCGCGAGGACGACCTGATGCACACCTACTTCCACACCGTGTCGGTGGAGCACCTGGAGGCGGGCCTCGACGCGCAGGGCAAGCCGGTGGCGTGGATGCACCGGAGCGTGGCGCCGACCATCTTCTCCACGTTCGTGGCGGGCGCCAAGAACGAGGCCGCGCTCGAGCTGGGCATGGGCGTCATCAACGTGCCGTTCGCGATTCCCAACGTGCGCATCGAGAACCCGGAGGCGGAGGCGCACACCCGCATCGGCTGGTTCCGCTCGGTGTCGAACATCCCGCACGCGTTCGCGGTGCAGTCCTTCGTCGCCGAGCTGGCCGCGGCGGCGGGGCGCGATCAGAAGGACTATCTCCTGGAGGTCATCGGGCCGGCCCGCCGGGTCAGCCCGGAGGCGCTCGGCGATACGTGGAACCACGGCGAGTCCCCCGAGCGCTACCCGGTGGACACCGGCCGGCTGCGGCGCGTGGTGGAGACCGTCGCGCGCGAGGCGGGCTGGGGACGGAAGCTGCCCAAGGGCCGCGGGCTCGGCATCGCCGCGCACTACAGCTTCGTGAGCTACGTCGCGGCGGTGGTGGAGGTGGCGGTGGACGATCAGGGCGCGGTGAGCGTGCCGCGCATCGACATCGCGGTGGATTGCGGCGCGACCGTCAACCCGGATCGGGTGCGGGCGCAGATGCAGGGCGCCGCGATCATGGGGCTCGGCATCGCCACCCTGGGCGAGATCAGCTTCAAGGGTGGCCGGGCCGAGCAGCAGAACTTCGACACCTACGAGGTCACCCGCATGTCGGGGGCCCCGCGCGAGATCCGGGTGCACGTCCTGCCCGGCGACTACGCCCAGCCGATGGGCGGGGTGGGCGAGCCCGGCGTCCCGCCGGTGCCGCCGGCCCTCTGCAACGCCATCTTCGCGGCGACCGGGAAGCGGATCCGGCGGCTGCCGATCCGCGATCAGCTGAAGGCCTGAGGTCGTCTCCCGTCTCACCGGGGGCCGAGGGGGCAGTCGCTCCCTCGGCCCCTTACTTTCGCGTTTCTTCCGCGAGCATCCGGTCCAGCACGTTGCGGGTGATCCGCTGGGCCGCCGCGCTCACGCGGTCGCCGTGCCACCGGGGTGCGTTGTAGCCGTCGAGGCCCCAGTTCCAGTACATCGAGCCGGTGGCGAACACCAGCGCGCCACCGGCCGACTCGTGGATGGTCATGTCGGCGTACCGGGTCTCGCCGGACGGTCGGGTGAAGGGAGAGTGCGCCAGCCGGTGGAGCCCGGGTGGGCTCCCCTCCGCCACCGCGTCCACCTCGTAACCCAGGAGCCCGGGTAGCACACTGCCCGGGCCGAGCCCGGTTCCCGCGAAGGCCCAGTGATCCGCCTCGTCGACGACGACGTCGCCGTCCACCGGATCCGCGAGGTACGTGATGCCGATCAGGGCCGCCTCCGGTCGCGCGGTGGGCGCGTCGCGCCAGCGACCGGTGGCCAGGCGGGCCCGCGCCTCGTTCGGATCGCCGGCCACCGGGTCCGTGGCCACCGCGTCCTTGTAGGCCACCACCGTGCGGCTCGGGGCGCCGGTGGCGCCCGGCTCGAAGCGGATCTGCCAGAAGCACGCGTTGGCGCCCAGGAACGCGAGGTGGACGCCCCGGTCGCGAGCGGCCTCGACGTGCTCGCGCATGGCCCACGACCAGTACTCGTCGTGGCCGACCGACAGGAAGACGCGGTGCCGGGGCAGCAGGTCGGCCCGGGCGTGGGTGTCGACGTCCGTGAGATAGGCCACGTCGTAGCCTTCGCGCTCGAGCCAGCGGAGCGTGTTGTACTCCCAGCGTCGCAGGAAGTCGCCCGCCCCGTCGAGCCGCACGCCGTACGGGCTCATCGCGTACGGACGATCGAAGGAGACCTTGCGCGCGGGCCGGCCCCCGCTATTGAACGCGTAGAGCGACCGGCCGCCCCAGTTGTTGTAGGCGGCGAAGGTGGTGACGCTCGACTGGAAGATGAGGGCGGACCGGCGCTCGTCGTCGCGCACCACGAACACGATGTAGGCCTGCCTCCCCGACGGGCTCGCGGTGAGCCGCGCCAGGTAGACCCCGCTCGGCCAGGGGCCGGACGCGTCCGCGGTCGGCAGGCGGTACGGCTCCCGCCAGCGACACTCCGTGAGCCCGGTGGCCGGGTCGGGGGGCGGCAGCGGCTGGCGGATGCCGGGACGGGCGATGGGCCCGGCCACGCGGCGCGCGCCCGCGCCGCCGTACCAGCCCATGCGGAAGACGTCGATCCGGTAGCCCGGATCGAGCGTGCTGACGAACAGGTCGATGGCGAGGCCCCGCTCGACGCTCGTGGCCGACGCGTAGCCCTCGATCTCCCCGGCCTCGGCCGGCGCGGTGATCTCCCAGTCCGCGGAGCCTTCCTTCTCGTTCTCCAGCACGGTCGGGTTGCGCGCGACCGACCCCGGGGCCGGGACGGAGAGATGGCGGCCGTCGCACGCGGCCAGCGAGAGCGCCGCGACGATGACCGCGACGAGTGTCCGGGCCCCGCCGCTCACGCGATCTCGGCCTCGGCGTCGTGGTCGAAGAGCCAGCCGCGCGCGGCATAGGGCGCCTCGCGCGCCAGGGCCACGTATCGCGCGTCCCTCGCCTCCTGGGCGGGCCCGTCGGGCAGGTGGTAGGTCGTCGCGTTCTCGAACGAGCCCTGCTGCACCTGGGTGGCGCGTGGCTTGCGTAGCGCTTCGTAGCGGGCGAGCCGCTCCGGGATCGCGGAGGCGTCGGCGTCCCGCAGCAGGCGGGCCAGGGTCGCGGCGTCCTCGATGGCCTGGCAGGCGCCCTGGGCCAGGAACGGCAGCATCGGATGCGCCGCGTCGCCCATGAGCGTGACGCGCCCCACCGACCAGCGCGGCAAGGGCTCGCGGTCGTAGAGCGCCCACCGGTAGGTCTCGTCGACCGCCCCGATGATCTCGCGCACCGTGGGGTGGAAGCCGGCGAACTCCGCGAGGGCGTCGGCGACGCGGCCGCGCGCGGACCACGACTCGAGGCGCCACTCGCCGGCCGGGCAGATCGCGACGAAGTTCATGAGGCGCGCGCCGGCGACGTAGTAGTGGACGAAGTGGCGATCCGGGCCGAGCCAGGCGTAGCCCTGTCGCGGCAGGTCGAGATGGGCGAGGCGCTCGACCGGCACCAGGCCGCGGTACGCGGTGCTCCCCGAGAAGCGCGGCGACTCGGGCCCGAAGAGGGCCGCGCGCACGGTGGAGTGGATGCCGTCCGCGCCGAGGACCACGTCGGCGCGAGCGGCCGAGCCGTCTGCGAAAGCGATCGCGACGCCGTCGGCGTCCTCGGTGAGGCCGCTCACGCGGCGATCGAGGTGGAGCACGCCCGGCGGCAGCGCGGCGGCGAGGACCGCGAGGAGATCGGGGCGGTAGAGGTGGTAGTAGGGCGCTCCGAAGCGCTCCTCGATCACCGCGCCCAGCGGCTGGCTCCAGAGCACGCGCCCGTCGTCCCAGCGCCTGACCTCGGAGCACGCCGGCCGCACCGCCACCCGGGCGAGCGCCTCCGCGAGACCGAGGCGATGGAGGATGCGCGTCGCGTTCGGCGCGAGCTGGATGCCCGCGCCCACCTCGCGCAGGGCGGGGGACTGCTCGAAGACCCGCACCCGCAGCCCCGCCCGCGCCAGGGTGAGGGACGCGGTCAGGCCGCCGATCCCCGCGCCGATCACCGCCGCGTCCACCGCCCGATGATCTCACATGCTAGGATGGGCGCCGCCATGCCGGCACGCACGGGCAAGGAATTTCTCAAGGCGCTCAAGGACGAGCGGCAGCTCTGGGTGGGCGACGAGCGGGTGTCCGACGTGGCCGCGCATCCCGCCCTCGCGGGCGCGGCCCGCTTCGTGGCCTCGCTCTTCGACCTGCAGCACGAGGCGGCGCCGGCGTGCCTGATGCCCGATCCCGAGACCGGCGAGCCGATCAGCGTGAGCCACCTGATCCCGCGCTCGCGCGCAGACCTCGCGCGCCGCCACGCGTGCCTCGAGCGAATCGCGGAGTGGAGCGTCGGAATCATGGGGCGCACCCCCGACTACATGAACGTCACCTTCGCCGGGTTCGCCGGGCGCCACGACGAGTGGTCGGTCGAAGGCAACGAGGCGGGCGCGGCCAACCTGGTCGCCTACCAGAAGCTCCTGGCCCGGCGGGACTGGTCCCTGACCCACACCCTGATCCATCCCACGGTGGATCGCGCGTGGGGCGACGCCCCCGCGGCCGGCAACGACGTCGCGGTGCACAAGGTGGCCGACACCGCGCGGGGGATCGTGGTGCGGGGAGCGCGGATCCTCGCCACCCTGGCCCCGTTCGCGGACGAGCTGGCGGTCTACCCCGCCGCGCCGCTGCCGGCCGGAGCCGACGCCTTCGCGCTGTCGTTCGCGATCCCGATGGCCACCCCCGGGCTCAAGTTCCTGTGCCGGGACAGCATGAGCGCGCCCGCCGGGCCGGACCATCCGCTCTCGAGCCGCTTCGACGAGCAGGACGCCTTCGTGATCTTCGACGACGTGGAGGTGCCGCGGGAGCGCCTCTTCATCGACGGCAAGCTGCCGGTCTACAACACGGTGGTCGCCTCGAGCTGGCCGCCCAACTTCATGCAGCAGACGTCCATCCGGGCCCAGACCAAGCTCGAGTTCGCCTGGGGCGTCGCCACCCGGATGGTGGAGGCGACCAACGGCCTCACCCCGGCCGCGAAGGAGATGCTCGGCGAGATCTGGAGCTACGCCGAGCTGACGCGCGCGGCGGTCCAGGCCGCGGAGGACGGGGCCCACGAGTGGGGCAACGGGATCTGGTTCCCGGCCGCCGAGCCCTTCCGGGCCCTGCGCGGGCTGCTGCCGCTCTGGTTCCCGCGGGTGAACGAGATCATCCGGCTGCTCGGCTCCCACAACCTGCTCGCCGCGCCGCCGGTGGCCCAGATGCGCGATCCGGAGCTCCGCCCGCTGATCGAGCGCTACCTGCGCGGGGCGGGCGACGTGGGGGCGCGGGATCGGGTCCGCATCTTCCGGCTCGCGTGGGATCTGGCGGGCAGCGCGCTCGGCAGCCGGGGCGAGCAGTACGAGCGGTTCTACATCGGATCGAGCGGGCGGTCGTTCCAGCGCGCCCACACCCTGGCCGCCCCGGAGCGGGCCCGGCGCCTGGTCGACCGCTTCGTGAAGGAGGAGCTGTGAGGCGCCTCACGGTGCTGATGCCGTTCCACACTCCGTTCTACACCCCGCTCGCCGCGGGGGTGGCGCTCGGCCACTTCCGGGACGCCGGGCTCGAGGTGACCGCGGTGCCCGCGGCCACCTTCGGCAAGCCGACGATCGACGCGCTGCTGGGCGGCGACATCGAGATCAGCCTGGGCGGGCTCATGCGGAGCTTCGAGCTGGCCGACCGCACCGGGCAGATCGTGGTCCACTTCGCGGAGGTGTGCAGCCGCAACGGCTTCTTCCTGCTCGCGCGCGAGCCTAGCCCGGCCTTCACGTGGAGCGACCTGGTCGGGAAGACCGTGCTCTCGTTCGCGGAGGCGCCGACCCCGTGGCAGTGCATGCTGACCGTGCTCCGGCGCCACGACGTCGATCCGGCCCGGGTCCGGATCGAGCGGCATCGGCCGGGGCCCGAGGCGGTGGCCGCCTTCCTGGCCGGGACCGGCGATTTCCTGGAGCAGCCCCAGCCGGTGATCGAGCGCCTGCTCAGCGAGGGGCGCGGGCACCTGGTCGCGTCGATGGGCGAGGCGACCGGCCCGGTGCCGTTCTCCTCCTACATGACCACGCCCGCCTTCCTGGCCCGAGAGCCCGACGTGATCGCGCGTTTCACGCGCGCGACCTACCGGACCCAGCGCTGGCTCGCCTCGCACGGGGCCGGCGACATCGCGGAGACGATCGCGCCCGCCTTCCCGGAGACGGAGCTGCCGTTGCTCGAGCGGGTCGTCGCCCGGTATCTGGGGCAGGGGACGTGGGCGCGGGATCCGCTGCTGCGCCGCGACGGCTACGACTACCTCGAGCGCATCCTGCTGGACGGCGCCTTCATCCGTCGCGGCCAGCGGTACGAGGACCTGGTCGACACCGCGGTCGCCCGGCAGGTGATGGCGGAGACGCGATGAAGTTCGGCATCGGCTTCTTCCCCGACGGCGGCCCGGACCGGATCTCGGCCCGCCAGTACTTCGAGGAGGCGCTGGCCCTGGCCGAGCGCGCGGACGCCCTCGGCTACGACAGCGTGAAGATGGTCGAGCACCATTTCACGTCCTACGGCGGCTACAGCCCCGATCCGTCCGTGTTCCTGGCCGCGTGCGCGCAGCGGGCGCCGCGCATGCGCATGGTCACCGGCGCGGTCCTGCCCGCGTTCAACCATCCCCTGAAGCTGGCCGGGCAGCTCGCGATGCTCGACGCGCTCTGCGGCGGGCGGCTCGACGTGGGGGTGGCGCGGGCCTTCATGCCCTACGAGTTCGACGGCTTCGGCGTCTCCATGGAGGAGAGCCGGCCGCGCTTCGAGGAAGGCATCCTGGCCCTGCGCCGGCTGTGGACCGAGGAGCGGGTGACGTTCGAGGGCCGCTTCCACCGCTTCCGGGACGTGACGGTGCTGCCCCGCCCGACCCAGCGCCCGCACCCGCCGATCTGGGTGGCGGCGGTGGTGAGCGCGGAGTCGTTCGTGTGGGCGGGCGAGCAGGGCTACCACATGATGGTGGTGCCCTACCTGGGCGAGCATCACGAGCTGGCCGAGAAGCTCCAGCTCTACCGCCGCGCGTACCGGGAGCACGGGCACGAGGCGGCCCGCGGCCCCGGCGAGGTGATGATGGTGCTCCATCTCTACGTGGCGCCGACCTCGCGCGAGGCGCGGGAGGAAGGTCGCCCCTACATGGAGCAGTACCTCCGCAACTTCCGCGCCTCCGCGCGCGCGTGGACCGGCCGCCAGTCGGGCCAGTACAAGGCCTACTCCGGGCTCGAGCAGATGCTGGAGGAGATCACCTACGAGCGGGTGCTCGACGAGACGCGCGCGATCATCGGCGATCCCGAGGACGCGGCCCGCCAGATCGCGTACGTGCGCGACACCTTCGGCGACGTGCACGCGAGCTTCCAGATCAACTTCGGGGTGATGGAGGAGGCGCGCGCGCGGCGGAGCATCGAGCTGTTCGCCGAGCAGGTGATGCCGCGCTTCCGGTAGCCGGCGGTTAGCGGGCGGCCGGGCGGCCGACGAGGTCGGCGAAGGGGCCCGCGATGCGCACGATCTCGTTGAGCTGGAAGGCGCCCGAGCGGATGACCGCGACCAGCAGGTCGCCGGCCAGGCCGGCCGCGCGCGTCTCCGCGGTGGCGGGCACGAAGGCCAGGCCCCGGGGCGCGTCGCCGTCGGTGAATCGCGCGAGGCTGGTGCGCCCCCCGTCCGCGGTGAGGGCGAAGATCTCGCCGCCCTGCCGATCGGCCACGAAGAGCAGCCCGGCCGGGCCGGCGGCGAGGGCCTGCGCCATCGGGCCCTCGAGGACGAGGCGCGACTCGCCGCGGGGGCTCACCCGCCAGATCGCGCCGGGCCCCGTCTGCCACGGTGCCTCCGCGCCGCCGTCGCTGCCGACCCACAGGTGGTCCGATTCGTCCACCGCGAGCGCGCGGGGGCGCGCGACCCGCACGTTGTCGAGCATGCGCCCGTCGCCGTCGAGGCGGAGCACGACCCCGCGGTCGCGGTCCGCGACGTAGATCTCGCCGGCCGCGGTGGCCGCGGCGCCCTCCGGCTGGATCAGCAGGGGCGCCCGCGCGGGCTCGGGCGGCGTGCCGCCGGCGAGGAAGCTGGTGCGCCCCTCCGCGAGGCGGTAGAGGACCCCGACCCGGCGATCGCGGTCGAAGGTGGTGACGAACAGGTCGCGGCCCGCGCGGCCGGCGCTGACCTGGGCGTTGACCAGCGGCGGACCGTGGAGGAAGCGCGCCTCGATTTTCGGGGTCAGCCGCGCCCCGCCCGCCGGGATGCGGTAGAGCGAGGTGAGGTAGTCGAACTCGCCGCCGCTGTAGCGCCGGCCGGTGCGCGCCAGGTAGAGGGCGCCGGTCGGATCCACCGCGAGGGTGGACGTCGACGGGATTCCCCGGCCGCGCGGCCCATCGTCACCGCCGAAGCCCTCGCCGGTCACGTAGACGCGGGCCGTGAAGCCGGGCGGGAGGAGGATGTCGGCGGCGGTCGCGGTCGCGGCGAGACCGACCGCCAGCAGCGCCAGGCCGCCGCCCAGGAGCTGTCGCACCGTCCGTGTCGTCACCATCGGCCGAGATGATAGCCGCGGCACCCGGTCGCGGCAACCGTTCTCGGCCCGCTCGTGTCCTGTCGTTGGGCACCGGCATTGCGCTCGTCGATTGCTGTCCGCTGCGTGCGGGTCGCGGACGGCTCGCTCCACGAGGCGGCGCCGGTCTAGGCGCCACCGCCGTCAGGCGCGCTCACCACCGTCAGCTCCTCGACCGGGAGACCGGCGTCGATCCAGCCCGCGAGGCCGCCGCGTAGCGGGTGGACCCAGCGAACCCCGCTGCGCTTCAGCAGGAGCGCCACCCGGGCGCTCGTGGCCTCGTTGGGTCAGGAGCAGTAGAGGACCACCTTCCGATCGAGCGGGATCTCCCCGCGGCGGCGCTCGATGGCCTCGGCGGGGATCCAGAGGGCGCCGGGGATCTTGTACGGGGCCGTGCCCACGTCGAGGGCGGAGCGGGTGTCGATCACGATCAGGTCCGGATCGGCCGCGCCGAGGCGGCGCTCGAGCTCCTCGGGCTCGATCCGGGCCACGCGGAGGCTTCGCAGGAAGCGCCGGCGTCGCACGAACTTGACGAGGACGTAGCCGGCGAGGGCCGCGGCGCCGACCGCGAGCCCCCAGTGGCCCACGCGGGCCCCCAGGGCGAGCAGGGGCGCCAGCGCGCTGCTCGAGAGGTAGCCGAGGCCGATCCACGTGCCCGACCAGACGAGCGCGCCCATGGTGTCGAGCAGGAGGAACGGGGCGCGGCGGAGGCCCACGACGCCGGCCAGCGGCGGGGCGATGGTGCTGAGGCCGGGCAGGAACTTCGCGACCAGCAGGGCCCAGCGGCCCCGGCTCATGAACAGGTTCTCGGTCCGGCGGACGCACGAATCGGGCTCGAGCGAGAGGCGACAGATCACGTCGAGGACCCGCTTGCCCCGCGCGCGCCCCAGCTCGTACCACACCACGTCGGGGGGCAGGGAGGCGGCCAGCGCAGTGGCGAGGCCCGCGAGCGCGCTCATGCGGCCGGTGCCCGCGAAGGCCCCGACGCCCAGCAGCAGCGGGACCGCGGGAATCGGCAGGCCGATCTGCTCGGCGAGCACGAAGGCGAAGAGCATGAGGTAGCTGTCCATCACCACATCCTAGCTTGTGACCGGGTCCCGGATCGCGCTATACGGGGGCGGGAGGATCGCGACATGGCCGGGGTGATCGTGCGGGGCGGCATCGGGAGCCTGGAGCAGGAGGTGCTCGCGGGGCGGCACCGTCTGGTGGGCGACGAGCCGGAGGGGCCGGACGGTCACGACGCGGGGCCGTCGCCGTACGACTACCTGCTCGCCGCGCTCGGCACCTGCACGTCGATGACGCTCACGCTGTACGCGCGGCGCAAGCAGTGGCCGCTCGAGACCATCACCGTCCGCCTCCAGCATTCGCGCGTCTACGCGACGGATTGCGCCGAATGCGAGACGAAGGAGGGCCGCATCGACCGGATCGACCGCGAGATCGCGCTCGGGGGGCCGCTCGACGACGGGCAGCGCGCGCGGCTGCTCGAGATCGCCGACCGCTGCCCGGTGCACCGCACCCTGTCCGTCGGCGGCCTCTTGACAAGGCCTCCAGGCCGGGTGTACTCATCGGCCCATCCAACGACGCTAAGGGCTGTGTTCTCTCTTCAGCGCGGTGTGCTCGCAACGATGCGGTGCCCAATTCACTTGCAACCCGGGCTCGCTCACGCGGGTGACCGGGCGGAGGAGGGTGTCATGGAGGAAGACCGCACCACGTTCGAGACCCTCGAAGCGGCCTTCGTCGAGGGACGGCTCAGCCGGCGCGACCTGCTGCGCCGCAGCGCCCTGATCGGGGCCAGCGCCGCTGCCGCACACCTCCTCGGCTCGCTCGGGCTCGCCCGGCCGGCGCACGCGCAGGGGACCCCCAAGAAGGGCGGCACCCTCGTCATCGCCAAGGAGAGCGAGCTCGACATCCTCGACCCGCACAGCGCGGGCGGCTGGGTGACCTGGCGGGTCAGCAAGCAGATGCACGAGGGCCTGATCGACGAGGACCTGACCCAGGCCAACGTGCCCTATCCGAAGCTCGTCCCCAAGCTCGCGACCTCGTGGGACGTCTCCAAGGACTCGCTGACCTACACCTTCAAGCTCCGGAAGGGGGTCAAGTTCCACGACGGCACCCCGTTCGACGCGGCGGCCGTGAAGTACAACATCGACCGCTGCTCGGCCAAGGACTCGCCCCAGTTCTACGCGCGGGCCAACGCCTACACCACGTGGATCTGGCAGTTCCTCAAGGAGGTGAAGACCCCCGACGAGGGCACCGTGCAGATCGTCCTGCGCGAGCCGTACGGGGACTTCCTGCGCCAGCTCGTCCAGGGCGGCGGCGGCGCCGCGGTGTTCATCAGTCCCACCGCGCTCAAGAAGTACGGTAACGAGGGCATCGCCGAGCATCCGACCGGGACCGGACCGTTCCGCTTCGTGGAGCGGGTGCGCGGGGAGAAGGTGGTGACCGAGCGCAATCCCAACTACTGGGGGACCGCGCCGTACCTCGACCGGATCATCGACCGGCCCATGCCGGAGCCGGCCGCGCGCATGACCGCGCTGCAGGCGGGCGAGGTCGACATGATCTACGTGCCCCATCCCGACGGCATCGCGGAGCTGAAGACCAAGGGCTTCAAGCTCGAGCAGGGGCCGGCCCCCCACGTCTGGTATTTCGCCTTCAACCTCAAGGACAGGAACTACCAGGACGTGCGGGTGCGGCGGGCCATCAACATGGCCATCGACCGCGAGGGCATGGCCAAGCAGCTCCTGAAGGGGACCGCGGTGGCCGCGCGCGGGCTGCAGGCGCCGTGCTGCCCGTCCTACGACCCGAACTTCAAGGACTACCCCTACGACCCCGCGCAGGCCAAGAAGCTCCTCGCGGAGGCCGGGTTCCCCAACGGCTTCGAGACGGTGTGGCAGACCTCGGTCGACGGCAGCGGCCAGCTCATCCCGGTGCCGATGGCGGAGTGGATCCAGCGCGACCTCGCCAAGATCGGGATCCGGATGAAGCTCCGCACCTACGAGTGGATCACCTACATCGGCTACTGGATCAAGGGCATGGACGACGCCTCCAACAAGGTGGGCAGCCAGCAGATGAGCTGGGGGATGACGAGCGACTACTGGCTCGACATCGTCACCAACTCCTCCCACATCGCCCCTCCGGGCGGAGCGGGCCAGAACGGCGGCTACTACTCCGGCGCCGACGCGATGCTGAACGCGGCGCGCGGCGAGATGGACGAGGCCAAGCGGGCCGCCCTTTACCGGAAGATCAACCAGAAGCTCAAGGAAGACGCCCCCGCGGTGCCCATCATCAACGACCTCGCGCCGCTGATGCTGAGCTCCAAGGTGAAGGGCTTCGTCCACGCGCCGGAGGAGTGGTACGACATGACCACGGTCTGGCTCGCGTGAGTCCCCGCGTCGGCCCGGGAGGCGAAGGCCTCCCGGGCTGACCTCTCGCCATGCTCAAATTCCTCGTCTATCGTGTCGCGACGATCGTGCCCGTCCTGTTCGGGGTGTCGGTCGTGGTGTTTCTGATGATGAAGCTGATCCCGGGCGATCCGGCCGAGGCGATCCTGGGCCCCGCCGCCACCACCGAGAAGATCGAGATGGTCCGGAAGTCGCTCGGGCTGGACCAGCCGTTCTACGTGCAGTACGTGCGCTGGCTGTGGAAGGTGGTCCAGGGCGACTTCGGCACATCGATCGCGGTCAACGTGCCGGTGGCCCAGCTCGTGTGGCCGAAGTTCTGGAACACGGTGCTGCTCACCGCGGGCAGCCTGGTGATCTGCATCGTGATCGGCCTCGGGGTGGGCATCGTCTCCGGCACCCGCCAGTACTCGTGGTTCGATCGCATCAGCATGTCCCTGACCCTCATCGTCGCCAACACCCCCGCGTTCTGGCTGGGCCTCATCCTCATGGTGGTGCTGGCCCTCTATCTGGGCTGGTTCCCCGCCACCGGGATGTACTCGATGCGGGCCTCGCAGAAGACCTTCGGCGATCTGATCCACCACATGGTGCTGCCCGCGATCACCACCGCCTCGGTATCGGCGGCCATCATCGCGCGGCTCGTCCGCTCGTCGTTCCTGGACGTGATCCGCAAGCACTACATCACCGCGCTCCGGGCCAAGGGACTGTCCGAGCGCGACATCATCCTGCGCCACGGGATGAAGAACGCGCTGCCGCCGATCATCAACATCGTGGGCCTCCAGGTCGGCTACCTGATGGGCGGGGCCCTGTTCACCGAGGTGGTCTTCTCGTGGCCGGGAATCGGGCTGCAGATCTACAGCTCGATCGTGGCCCGGGACCTGCCGGTGGTCCAGGCCGCGGTTCTCGTGACCACCTTCGTCTTCGTGCTGGTCAATCTCGGGACCGACGTCGTCGTCGCGGCCCTCGATCCCCGAATCCGTCGGGCCTGAGGAGGCGCGCGATGAGCGTGGTCAATCTGCCCCTGAAGGAGGAGCCGGTCGATGGGCGGGCGCTGCCCCTCGACGCCGCCGAGGCCCAGATGTTCCGGCGGCCGTCGGAGTGGCGGATCTTCTGGGAGGCCTTCAGCCGGGACCGCCTGGCGGTCGGCGCGGCGGCGCTGATCGGCCTCGTGTGCCTGATCTCGCTGCTGGCCCCGGTCCTGAGCCCCTACGACCCGACGGTGGGCGACAACGCGCTGCGCCTGGCTCCCGTCGGCACGCCCGGCCACCTGCTGGGCTTGGACGGGCAAGGGCGCGACATCCTGAGCCGGCTCATCTGGGGCGGGCAGGTCTCCATCATCATCGCACTGCTGCCGGTGACGGTGGCGAGCCTGATCAGCGTGCTGCTGGGCCTGATGGCGGGGTTCTTCGGCGGCAAGGTCGACATGATCATCATGCGCACCCTCGACGTGTTCTTCGCCTTCCCGGCGGTGCTGCTGGCGGTGGCGATCGCGGGAGTGCTGGGCCCCGGCATGGTCAACGTGATGCTCTCGCTCACCATCGTGCTGATCCCGTACATCTCGCGGGTCGCCTACATGGCCACCGTCACCGTGAAGAGCGAGCTGTTCGTGGACCAGGCGCGGGTCTCGGGGGCGCGGCCGAGCCAGATCCTCTTCCACCACATCCTGCCCAACACGCTCTCCCCGGTGATCGTCTACGGCAGCACCCTGGTCGGCATCTTGATCGTGCTCGGGGCGGGGCTCTCCTTCCTCGGACTCGGCATCACCCCGCCGCGGCCGGACTGGGGCATCATGTGCTCGGACGGGCGCAACTTCCTCTCGGTGGCGCCCCACGTCTCGGCGGTGCCCGGGATCATGCTGATCCTGGTCGCGATGTCCTTCAACATCGTCGGGGACGGTCTGCGGGACGCGCTCGACCCGAAGCTCCGCAAGTGAGCCCCGCGATGAGCGACGCGCTCCTCGAGGTCGACGACCTCCACACCCACTTCCACCTCAAGAACAAGACGGTGCGGGCGGTGAACGGGGTGTCGTTCGCGATCAAGCGCGGAGAGATCGTCGGGATCGCGGGCGAGTCGGGGGCGGGGAAGAGCGTGGCCTGCCTCTCCATCCTGCGACTCGTCCCGAGCCCCGGGCGGATCGAACGCGGCCGGATCCTCTTCTCCGGCGAGGATCTGCTCACCAAGAGCGAGCGGCAGATGCGGGACTTGCGCGGCCAGACCGTCTCGATGGTGTTCGAAGACCCGCTGAACTCCCTGGACCCGGCCTACACGGTCGGCAGCTTGATCGGGGAGGCCCTGATCCTCCACAAGGGCCTGTCCAAGCGCGCGGCGCGGACCAAGGCGGGGGAGCTGCTGCGGCTGGTGGGCATCCCGGACCCGGAGCGGCGGCTCGACAACTACGCTCACGAGCTGTCGGGTGGCATGCAGCAGCGGGTGATGATCGCGATCGCGCTCTCCTGCGACCCGGCGCTGCTGATCGCGGACAACCCGACCACCGCGCTCGACGTGACCATCCAGATCCAGATCCTGGATCTCGTGAAGCAGCTCCGCGACCGGCTCGGCATGGGCGTGCTGTGGATCACCCACGACCTCGGCGTGGTGGCCAAGCTCTGCGACCGGGTGGTGATCATGTACGCGGGCGAGGTCATGGAGCAGGGCCGGGTGTACGACGTGCTGAAGCACCCGCGACATCCCTACACGCGCCGGCTCATCGACGCGCTGCCCAAGCTCGGGCGCCCCGACCAGCGGCTCATGCCGATCGAGGGGCGCCCGCCCGATCCCGCGAACCTGCCCGGCGGATGTCCCTTCGCGCCGCGGTGCCACCGGGCGCGCCCGGAGTGCGAGGCGGGCGACGTGCCGCTCGTCGAGACGGGCGACGGGCGCGCGGTCCGCTGTCTGTTCCCGGAGGCGTGAGATGACGCCCGCCGCGCCGCCCGAGCTGGAGGTGCCCATTCTGCTGGAGGTGCCCATTCTGCTGGAGGTGAAGAATCTGGTGAAGCACTTCCCGGTGCGCCGCGGGCTCTGGGTGAGCGGGCCGCCCGCCGCGGTGCGCGCGGTGGACGGCATCAGCTTCGACATCCGCCGCGGCGAGACGATGGGCCTGGTGGGCGAGTCCGGCTGCGGCAAGACCACCACCGGGCGGATGATCATGAAGCTGATCACCCCGACCTCGGGTGAGATCCGCTTCGAGGGGAAGTCGATCGGCGGGATCCCGTTCGAGGAGGAGCGCGCCTACCGGCGGCAGGTGCAGATGGTCTTCCAGGATCCGTACTCGTCGCTGAACCCCCGCATGACGGTGGGCTCGATCATCGGCTACCCGATGCGGATCCAGCGGGCCTACCCGGGCCCGGCGCGCGAGGCGCGCATCCGCGAGCTGCTGGAGCTGGTCGGCCTCTCCCGCTACCAGGCGAGCTGGTACCCGCACGAGTTCAGCGGGGGCGAGCGCCAGCGGGTGGGCATCGCGGCCGCGCTGGCCCTCAACCCCAAGTTCATCTTCTGCGACGAGCCGGTCTCCTCCCTCGACGTCTCGGCCCAGGCGCAGATCCTGAACCTCCTGAAAGACGTCCGCCGCGAGTTCAACCTCACCATCCTCATCGTGACCCACAACCTGAGCGTGGTGGAGTACCTGAGCGATCGGGTGGTGGTGATGTACCTCGGCAAGATCGTCGAGGTCGCCAGCACCGCCGACCTCTACCGCGAGACGCTCCACCCGTACAGCAAGGCCCTGGTCTCCGCGATCCCCACCCCGGATCCCGACGTGGAGCGCGAGCGGGAGCAGATAATTCTGAGAGGGGAGATTCCGAGCCCGCTCAATCCGCCGACCGGGTGCCGCTTCCACACCCGGTGCCAGGCCTACATCGGGGACGTCTGCCGAGACGTCGAGCCGGAGCTGCGCGAGGTGCGCCCCGGCCACTTCACCGCCTGTCACCTCTACTCCGGGCTCACCGCGGCGCCGGCCGCGCCCGGGGCGTCGCGCGCCGCCGGCCAGCTCGTCTAGCGTCAAGGAGGACACCATGCCGGTCTCATTGCCCACTCCCGACCAGCTCAAGCGGATCGCCGAGAAGATGAACCTCTCGCTGACCGAGGCGGACGTCGCCTCGTTCCTGGCCCTGATGAAGCCGAGCATCGACGGCTACAACGTCGTCGACCAGCTCCCGGACAACCTGCCGCCGGTGAAATACCCGCGCACCCCGGGCTACCGGCCCCAGCCCGCGGAGAACAAGCACAACGCCTGGTACTACAAGTCGCGAATCGAGGGCGCACCGCAGGGCAAGCTCAAGGGCAAGCGCGTCGTGATCAAGGACAACGTCATGGTGGCCGGCGTGCCGATGATGAACGGGGCCTCGACCCTCGAGGGCTACACCCCGGAGGTGGACGCGACGGTGGTGAGCCGCATCCTGGACGCGGGCGGCACCATCCTCGGCAAGGCCCACTGCGAGTACTACTGCCTCTCGGGTGGCAGCCACACCAACGCGACCGGCCCGGTGCACAATCCCCACAAGATGGGCTACTCCGCGGGCGGCTCTTCGTCGGGCAGCGCGGTGCTGGTCGCGCTGGGCGAGGCCGACATGGCGATCGGCGGCGACCAGGGCGGCTCGATCCGCATGCCGGCCTCGTTCTGCGGCATCTACGGGATGAAGCCGACCCACGGGCTCGTGCCCTACACCGGCATCATGCCGATCGAGATCTACGTGGATCACACCGGCCCCATGACCGCGACCGTGACCGACAACGCCCTGCTCCTCGAGGTGATCGCGGGGCCGGACGGCTACGACCCGCGGCAGTTCGCGCCGAAGGTGCATCCCTACACGCAGCGCCTGGGTGGCGGAGCGGGCGGGCTGCGCATCGGGGTGGTGAAGGAAGGCTTCGGGCTCCCGCAATCGGAGGCGGTGGTCGACGCCAAGGTGCGGCAGGCCGCCGACCTCTTCAAGCGCCTCGGGGCCACCGTCACCGACGTCTCGATCCCCGAGCATCTGCTCGCGGGCGCCCTGTGGCTGCCGATCGGGGTCGAGGGGCTCACCCAGACCATGATGTGGGGCGACGGCTACGGGCTCAGCCGGCAGGATCTCTACGTGACCAGCCTGATGGACCACCAGCGCGGCTGGCGCCAGCGCGCGGACGAGATGTCCGAGACCACCAAGCTCTTCACGATGCTCGGCACCTACATCCACGAGCACCACGGCTCGCGCTACTACGGCAAGGCGATGAACATCACCCGCCGCCTCACCGCCGCCTACGACGCGGCGCTGGTCGACTGTGACCTCCTGCTGATGCCGACCACCCCGATGAAGGCGCAGCCGATGCCGGGGCCGGGGGCGCCGCGGGAGGAGATCGTCGGGCGGGCGCTCGACATGATCTCGAATACCGCGCCCTTCGACATCAGCCACCATCCGGCGATGGCGGTCCCGTGCGGCATGGCCGACGGGCTGCCGGTCAGCGTGATGCTGGTGGGCAAGCACTGGGACGAGCCGACCATCTACCGCGCGGCGCATGCCTTCGAGCAGGCCGGCGACTGGAAGGCGATGTAGTGAGACCCTACACCATCGCTCGGGAGGAGACACCATGACTCGACGTGTGCTCGTGGCGGCAATCGCCCTCATCGCAGTCGTGACGATGCTCGCCGGCCTGCCCGGAGGCCTGACCGCGCAGGGCAAGGTCGTGAAGATCGGCCTCTCGCTGCCGCTCACCGGGGCGGACGCCGACGGCGCGGACGCGATCCTCAAGGGCGCCCAGATGGCCATCGCCGAGATCAACGCCAAGGGCGGGGCGGCGGGCTACAAGCTCGAGGCGGTGGTCTTCGACAGCGCCACCCCGGCGGCGGGCCAGTACGATCCGGCCCAGGCAGCCACCAACTACAAGAAGTTCATCGCGGACGCCCTGGTGCTCGCCGCGGTCGGGCCCAACATGAGCGGGGAGGGCAAGGCGATCTCGCCGATCCTGTCCGAGGCCGACATGGCCACCGTCACCCCCAGCTCCACCAACCCCGACATCACCGATCCCAAGTTCCAGTCCCAGTACCGGCCCAAGGGCAAGGCGGTGTACTTCCGCACCGTCACCACCGACGCCTACCAGGGCCCGAACATGGCCAACTACCTCTTCCACGCCCAGAAGATGAAGAGCGTCTTCGTGCTCGACGACGGCGGGGCCTTCGGGGTGGGCATCGCGGACAGCTTCCAGAAGCGGGCCACCGATCTCGGGGTGAAGGTCCTCGGCCGCGACCGGCTCGATCCCAAGGAAGCCGACTACAAGACGATCCTGACCAAGATCAAGGGCCTGAACCCGGACGCCCTCTACTACGGCGGGGTCATGCAGGCCGCGGCCAAGCTCGCCACCCAGGGCTTCGAGGTGATGCCCCGGGTGATCAAGGCGGGCTCGGACGGGGTCTACGACCTCTCGTGGCCGAAGCAGTCGGGCAAGGAGTCGGTCGAGGGCTGGTTCTGCTCGCAGGCCTCCCCGGAGCTGGTGACCTCCCAGAAGCTCGAGGCGTGGGTGACCAAGTTCAAGTCGGAGATGAAGCGGGAGCCCACCAACTACGCGATCACCTCCTACAACGCGGTGCTCGTGATCGCCGACGCGGTCGGCCGCACCGCCTCCGGCAACAAGCCGATCACCCGCAGCAACCTGCGGGACGCGATCCAGGCCACCAAGATATCCTCGATCCAGGGGCCGATCGCCTTCGACGCCAACGGCGACATCCTGACCCGGACCGTCTCGATCTACCAGTGGCGGGACGGCGAGATCAAGTACGTCGGCGTGGCGCCCGAGAAGTAGGCGGAGCTCCGCGGGAGCGCCCCGGGCCGGTGGCATCGCGCCGGCCCGGGGCGCTTCTCGCATGACATGAGCGGGATGGACGTCGTCCTGCAGCAGGTGGTCAACGGGCTCGCGCTCGGCATGATGTACGCCCTGCTCGCGCTCGGCTTCACCATGGTCTACGGCATCATCGAGCTGATCAACTTCTCCCACTTCAGCGTCTTCATGACCGGGACCTTCGTGGGGCTCACCGTCCTGAACCTCATGGGCGTCACCGCGGTATCCCGGGCGCTGACCGGCTGGACCCTGGTGGCCACCCTGGTCGTCCTCTTCCTCGTCACCATGACCACCACCGGCCTGCTCGGGATGGCGATCGAGCGGCTCTGTCTCCGCCCGCTGCGCAACGTCTCCGGGACCGCGCCGATGATCACCACCATCGGGGTCGCCTTCGTCCTCATCAACGTCATGCTGCTGACCTTCGGGCCCCAGGCGCAGCGCTTCCCCTCGCTCTTGCCGAACTGGCGCTGGCCGCTCCTCGGCACCGCCGAGATCACCTTCAAGCAGCTCGTGCTGTTCGCGGTGGGCCTCGTGCTCATGGTGATCCTCTCCCACCTGGTCAAGCGGACCACGCTCGGCAAGACGATGCGCGCCACCGCGCAGGACCCCGACGCGGCCCGCATGATGGGCATCGACGTGGACCGGGTGGTGGTGCTCACCTTCTTCCTGGGCTCGGCCCTGGCCGGCGCCGGAAGCCTCTTCTTCGGTCTGTACTACGGCTTCACCGGCTACTACATCGGCTATACCACCGGGCTGCGCGCCTTCACCTCCGCGGTGCTCGGCGGCATCGGGAGCATCCCGGGCGCGGTGCTGGGCGGCCTCTGCATCGGGCTCACCCAGTCCCTCGGCGGCCATCTCCTGGGCGTGAAGTGGACCGACGTGATGATCTTCTCGATCCTGATCATCGTGATGGTGCTCCGGCCGAGCGGTCTGCTCGGCGTGCGCGCGCCGCAGAAGGCCTGAATGATCGCGCTCGTGGGGCGGCTCGGCGCGCGCCTGGGGGTGGAGCGCTGGCGCGCGCTGCCGATCTCCCGGAGGCGGCAGATCCTCACCCCGGCCCTGCTCGGCATCGGGCTCCTGTTCCCGTGGCTGAGCGGCAACGCGGGCAACGTGGACGCGGCGGCCAACGCGTTCACCTACGCGCTGCTGGCCCTCGGCCTCAACATCGTGGTCGGCTTCGCCGGACTGCTCGATCTCGGGTACGCCGCGTTCTTCGCCATCGGCGCCTACGGCTACGGGATCGCCGCCTCCGGCCAGCTCAAGCCTCCGTGGTCGAGCCTCTGGGCGCCGCTCGAGTGGGCCGGGCAGGTGAGCCGGCTCGTGATCCCCGGCCAGCCGGACACCGTGCAGCTCCACTTCGCGTTCTGGCCCATGCTGGCGGTGGCCGCGATCCTGTGCGCGATCTTCGGCATGCTCTTCGGGGCGCCCACCCTGCGGCTGCGCGGCGACTACCTGGCCATCGTGACCCTGGGCTTCGGGGAGATCGTGCCGGTGGTGGCGCGCAACTGGGAAGGGCTCACCAACGGGGCCCAGGGGCTGGGCGGCATCCGCACCCCGCGCTGGTTCGGCTACGACTTCGGCTTCTCGCCGTATCCCTACTACTTCCTCGGCCTGGCGCTGGTGGCGGCCGCGGTGTGGATCTCGATCCGGCTGCAGGAATCGCGGGTCGGGCGCGCCTGGATGGCCATCCGCGAGGACGAGCTGGCCGCGGGGGCGATGGGGGTCAACCACGTCCACTACAAGCTCCTGGCCTTCGCGATGGGGGCGGCGGTGGGTGGGCTCGGCGGGACGTTCTACGTGGCCAAGCTCACCACCGCGACGCCCGACATGTTCACGTTCCCGGTGTCGGTGATGGTGCTGGTCATGGTGGTGCTGGGCGGCCTCGGGTCCATCCGCGGGGTGGTGCTGGCCGCGCTCTTCGTGTCGTTTCTCCAGTCGGTGATCCTGCAGGACCTCACCGAGTACGTCCACGCCCTCGGCCGGCTCGTCGGGAGCGCCTTTCTCCAGCGGGTCGAGCTGATCACGTCGCTCGAGCTGATCTTCGGGGTCATCCTGGTCGTGATGATGATCTTCCGGCGCGAGGGGCTGTGGCCGGCGGTGCGGAAGGTCTCGGCCCTCACGCGCGAGCAGCAGACCGCCGCGCCCTCCCGGGGCTCGGTGGTGGACCTGGCGTGGGCCCGCCCGGAGGCGGCGGGGGGGCCGGGGCGGCCGCTGCTCGAGATCGAGGGCTTGCGCAAGAGCTTCGGCGGGGTCGCGGCGGCCAACGACATCACGCTGACCGTCCACGCCGGCGAGCTGGTGAGCGTGATCGGACCGAACGGCTCCGGCAAGACCACCCTCTTCAACCTGATCACCGGGCTCATCGTGCCGGACGCGGGGAGCATCCGGCTGGAGGGCCGCGAGATCGGCGGGCAGCCTTCGCACGAGATCGTCACCGCCGGGGTGGCGCGGACCTTCCAGAACATCCGGCTCTTCAACAACCTGAGCGTGATGGAGAACCTCCTGGTCGGCGAGCACGCGCGGCTCGAGGCGGGCGTGCTCGGGGCGATCTTCCGCTCCCCGCGGGTGAGACGGGAGGAAGCGCAGGCGGTGGAGCGCGCCCTCGAGGGCGTGGCGATCTTCGGCAACCGGCTGCTGCCGCGCATCGACCACCCGGTGTACGGGCTCTCCTACGCCAACCGGCGACGCACCGAGATCGCGCGCGCCATCATGACCCGCCCCAAGGTGCTCCTGCTGGACGAGCCGGCGGCGGGCATGAATCCGGCCGAGACCCTCGAGCTGATGGACCTGATCCGCGGGCTCCGCGGCCTCGGGATCACGATCATCCTGATCGAGCACAAGCTCGACGTGGTGATGGACGTGTCCGACCGGGTGGTGGTGCTCGACCACGGGGTGAAGATCGCGGAGGGCGCGCCGGCCGAGGTTCGGAGCGACGAGCGGGTGATCGAGGCCTACCTGGGCCGTCGGCGGCGGGCCGCGTGAGGACTCCGGGCGGCGTCCTCCTCGACTTCCGGGACGTGCACACCCACTACGGCGCGCTCCACGTGCTGAAGGGGGTGAGCTACGAGATCCGCGAGGGGGAGATCGTCTCGCTGCTCGGCGGCAACGCCTCCGGCAAGTCCACCACCATGAAGACGGTGCTGGGGCTGGTGCGGCCGAGCGAGGGGACGATCAGCTTCCGCGGCCAGCCGATCCATGGGCTGCGCACGAGCGAGATCGTCAAGCGGGGTATCGCCCCGGTGCCGGAAGGCCGGCGGGTCTTCCCGCGCATGAGTATCCTCGAGAACCTCGAGATGGGCCGCTACACCCGTCGGGCCGAGCCGGGCTGGGACGAGGACCTCGACCGGGTCTTCGGTCTCTTCCCGGTCCTGCGGGACCGCCGCCACCAGCTCGCGGGCACCATGTCGGGCGGCGAGCAGCAGATGCTCGCCATCGGCCGCGCCCTGATGACGCGGCCCACGCTGCTCTGCATGGACGAGCCCTCCATGGGGCTGGCCCCACGCCTGGTGGAGGAGGTCTTCGACATCATCCGCGCGATCAACGAGCAGGGGACCACCATCTTCGTGATCGAGCAGAACGTGAACATGGCCCTCTCGATCGCCGACCGCGGCTACGTGCTGCAGATGGGGGAGGTGGTCCTCACCGGCTCCGCCGGAGAGCTGCTCGAGAGCCCGCTCATCCAGAAGGCGTACCTCGGCAGCGGCGCCTAGGGTATCGTCGGCGCCGCGCAGAGCGCGGCGAGCTCCGGCGCGGTGACCACGACCTCGAAGGCCCCCTCCCGGCGGTCCCGGTCCGGCCCCAGCTCGGTGAAGCAGGCCTCGTCGGCGTAGAGGTGCGGGCCGAGCCGCTGGAAGAGCAGCACGGTGCGGAACGCCGAGCCGGGCGCGCGGGCCGAGACGCGCAGGTAGCGCACGCTCGGGGGCGCGTCCGCGCCCTGGACGAGGGCCTCGTCGATCACCCGTCCGCTCAGCGCGCCCTTGGCGGCAAGGTCGATCCCGAGGGCGCGCGCGAGGGTGAGCGCGATGTCCGCGTTGCCGACCGGCGCGATGTCCACGAAGCCCCGCTTGAAGTCGGGCCCGGCCGCGGCCATGAAGTTGTACGTGTCGGCGCGGCTGAAGCTGCCGTGCATGCCCTGGCCCTGCTGCAGGTTGTTGTCGGCGAACTCCACCGAGGTCATGTGGCGGTTGCCCGGGTCGGTCGCGAAGCTGCGGAAGTTGAGGACGACCGCGGGGGTGGGCAGCGCGGGCGAGCCCTTCAGGTTGATCGCGCTGAGCGGGAGCGTGCCCGGCACCGGGCCGTAGGCATCGTCCACGAAGAGACCGCCGGTGTAGTCCTGGCGGGCCAGGATCGCGACGATCTGCCGCAGGAGCGCCGGGTCGCGGTCGGGCACGTAGATGAGGTCCGAGCCGCCGTTGGCCGCCACCACGATCCGGGCATCCGTCGGCCCGTCCGGAGGGCTCCCGATCCGCCCGGTGCCCCCGATCAGGCCATGGCCGGTGGCCGGCCGCGGCCGGGCGGTCGCGGTCGCCTGCTCGATGGTGGGATCCACCGTCTGGTGGGATCCACCGTCTGGTAGACGCGGCGGCCGTCGACCGTGATCGGGCTGTCGGGGTCGAAGAGAGGCAGGCCCAGGCCCTGGGCCAGGTCGATGGCCACGAAGCCGGGCGGCAGCGATCCCGCGGTGACCTCCTGGCGGCCGTTCGTGTCGCGATAGATACGGCTCGCGGCATAGCTCCGCGTGAGCCGTCGACCGGAGGCGTCCAGGTCGCGCTTGTTGATGGTGGAGAAGCCGTGGTCGGCGGTGACGAAGACGTTGGTGCTCGCGGCCAGGGCCGGGTCGCTCTGGACGTAGTCGAGGATCTGCCGCAGGTTGTCGTCCGCATTGCGGATCGCCGCGCGCGAGGTCGGGCCATTGATGCCGGGTACCAGGGAGCCGAGGCTATCTCCCTGGTTGTGCTGGGTTCCGTCGGGATCCCGTGACCAGTAGACCAGGATGAAGCCGGGGCCGTCGGCGGCCCCGGCGCGCTCGCTCCGGAAGGTGGGCAGGATCGCGCGCGTGATGGCGTCGGTGAAGTATCGCTGCTGGGCGAGGTTGGCCTCCCGGGTGCCCGGCGTCACGTTGTTGCCGGCGGGCTGGTTGCGCGCGGGCGGCGCCAGCGGAAGGCCGGCGGCCTGGAGCGCGGCCTGGATCCGGGCCGCAAGCGGCAGGCCGGCCGGCGTCCCGGTGCGATCGTCGATCACCACGGTGTCGGGGACCGCGAAGGCGCCGTTGACGGGATTGCCCTGGGTGACGTCCTGGATGAGGGTCGGCCCGAGCTTGCCCACCGCGGCGGTCCGGAAGCCGAGCCGGCGCCCCGCGGCCAGCAGGGCCTCCTCGCCGAGGAAGTTGCCGCCCGGCGAGTGCGCGTCGATGTCGCCCAGCACCTGGTCGTCCTCGATGAAGGGGGTCAGCGTGCCCTGGCTCTTGCCGGGAAAGCTCGGCGGGCGGCCGTCGAAGATCGGGAAGCCGGCGAAGAGGAAGTTGCTGAAGTCGGCGGTGTCGCCCGGGAAGTGCCCGGTGGCGATGGCCGCCGCGTTCGGGGTCGTGAAGGTCGGGAAGACCGCGTGGCTGTTCGCGAAGTGCACCCCACGGGTGCGCAGCGCGGTCATGGCCGGGGCGTCGGTCGGGTTCACCGATTCGGCGCGGAGCCCGTCCACCACCACGATGATGGCGTTGCGCCGCGGCCGGGTCTCGCGGTCCTGCGCCGCCGGCGGGGACGGGGCCGCGAGGCAGCACGCGATGATCGCGCCGAGCAGGAGCGGGACGAGCGGTCGGCCTCGCATGGGAATACCTCCGCGGGGGATCGTAGCCGGTCGGGATGACGTCACGATGACCGGCCGGCTACGGTTGGATCACGGCCCGGCCGGCGCCGGCGCGACGTGGAAGACGACGTCGCCGCCGGGCTCCCGCGCCGCCTCGAGGCGAAGCCGCCGATCGTGGGCCGCGAGCGCGCCCCGCCACAGCTCGCACCACGCCTCGAAGGCGGCGGGATCGAGCGGCTCGAGGCCGCGCGCGAGACGCCAGCCCCGCAGCCGCACGGAGGCGCGGCCGCTCCCGGCCTCGACCTCGACCGTCTCGCCCTGCGCGCGGGCGAGCGCGGCCAGGTAGCGGGCGAAGGGCTCGGGGCCGCGCCCCTCGATCTCGAGGAGCCGCGCGGTCTCGTCGTGGAGCTGCATGCCGATGAGCCGGGCCGCGTGACCGAGCAGCGCGCGGGTATCGACGGGGCCGAGCAGCTCGAGCGCCACCGGCAGCGTGGTCCGCACGTACTCCATCGCGTAGCGCGCGACCACCGCGTCGAGGCGCTCGGGCGGCCAGTCCACCGGATCGAGGCGCGGGGCGGTGGCCGGGTCGAAGGCGGGCATGGTCTCGCCCGGAGCGAACCGTACGCGCTCGTCCGGCGCGAGGTCGCGCTCGTGCTCGAAGTAGTAGCCCTCGAGGCCGGGATGGCCGTCGACGGTCTGCCCGGCGCAGACGAAGCCGAGCCGCGGGTTGCCGAGGGTGACCCCGTTGTGGCCGTGCCAGCCGTGGAGCATGGCCGCGTTCACCCGGCTCGGGATCCCGCAGATCGACGCCCCGTACCAGATCCAGCGCGGCGGCGGATAGCGCACCCAGGCCTTGCGATCGGACTCCCGCGCGTACTCGGTCTTCACCCCGCCGAGCTGGTTCGAGAGGTAGTGGTACTGGGCGCAGGCCACCGCGTGCGGCAGGCGGTCGAGCCCGAGCTTGGCGAGCCCGGGTTGGAACTTCTCGAGGTGCTGGCGGCGGAACAGGCGGAAGACGAACTCCGCGGCCTGGTCCTCCCCCCGGCGCGTGACCAGGGTGAGGACCAGGCCGGTCAGGAAGGCCTGGTAGAGGGCCGAGACGGCCCGGTGGCCGGCAGGCAACGCGTCAGTCGACGAGCGCCGCCTGCACGAGCTGGCGGAAGAGGTCGCGGTCCTCGCCGCGCCGCGGGCCCGGCTGCGCCTGCGTCATCCACACCACGACCATCTGCTCCTTGGGGTCGACCCAGAAGGCGGTGCCCGCCGCGCCGCCCCAGCGGTACTCGCCCGCGGAGCCGGTGACCCAGTTGAGGCCCGTCTCCTTGCGCACCGCGAAGCCCAGGCCGAAGCCGTAGCCGCGCGGCAGGATCGGCGAGGCCACCCGGATGTCGCCCAGGTGGTCGGAGGACATCTGGGCCACGGTGGCCCGGCCGAGCAGGCGGACGCGGTCGAGCTGGCCGCCGTTGAGGAGCATCTGCGAGAAGCGCGCGTAGTCCGCGACCGTCCCCGCACTGCCCGCGCCGCCCGCGTCGTTCTTCTGCGGGACGGCGACGTCCAGCAGGGCCACCGGCTCGCCGCTCACCGGATCCTTCGCGAAGGGCTGCGCGAGACGCGCGGCCTTGCCGTTCGGCACCAGGAAGGCGGTGTCGGGCATCTTGAGCGGAGCGAAGATGCGCTCCTGGAGGAACTGCCCGAGGGTGGCCCCGCTCACCGCCTCGATCACGCGACCCAGCACGTCCGTCGAGAGGCTGTATTCCCACGCGGTGCCCGGCTGATGCGCCAGCGGCACCCGGGCGAGGCGCTCGATCTGCTCGGCGGGCGTGACGCCGTCCCAGGTGACGCCCTCCTTCGCGTAGGCCTCCTTGACCCCGGTGTGGCTCGTGAAGACCCCGTACACCAGCCCGGAGGTGTGGCGCATGAGGTCCTGGATCGTCATCTCGCGCTCGGCCGGCACCAGCGCGTAGGACACGCGGCCGGTCTGCGGGTCCGCGCGCGGCACGCTCACCTGAAGGTTCTTGAGCTGGGGGAGGTACTTGGAGACCGGCTCGTTGAGCAGGATCCTGCCGTCCTCGACCAGCATCATGGCCGCCACCGACGTGAACGGCTTGGTCATCGAGTAGAGGCGGAAGATGGCGTCCTTCGTCATCGGCGCGCCGGATTGCGGGTCGCGCTGGCCGAGCGCCTCGAAGTAGGCGACCTTGCCCCGCCGCGCCACCAGGGCGACCGCGCCGGGATAGCGGCCCTTGGCGATCTCGCCCTTCACGAGCTCGGTCACGCGGGCGAGCCGCGACGAGGAGAGGCCGACCTCCTCGGGAGTGGCGGTGGGCAGGCCCTGGGCCGAGACCAGCGAGGCGGCGAGGAGCCAGGTGAGGAGGATGGCGCACGTCATCGAGCGCTTCATGGGCGGTCTCCTGATGGTTGCCCGGCTACTGGGCCTTGAGCCGGATGTCCTCGTAGGACGGGAAGGCGAACACCGGGATCGCGTTGATGGTGTGCTCGGCCACCCGGGGCCCGACGCCGATGAGGCCGCGCAGGTCCATGATCGGGGCGAACATCACCCGGTCCACCGTGGCCTGCTGGATGCGATGGAGCAGGACCTCGCGGCGGGCCGGGTCGCGCTCGCGCGCCTGCTGCAGGAAGAGCTCGTCGAGATCGGGGTAGCCGCCGTACGCGGCGGCGCCCTTGGAGTAGACGAACGACTCCACCCGGCTGGCCGCGTTGCCGGAGTTCCCCACCGCGACCAGGAAGAGCCCGCGGAGCTTCTTCTCCTGCCAATCGGCGTAGAAGGCGGCGCGCTCGGTCGGGCGCATCCGCACCCGGATCCCGACCGCGTTGAGGTTGTTGA